>Ga0187860_1000123_pt1 | contig 76640 bp, 59 predicted proteins | sample June2016WEW_10_4_FD_132981 | JGI IMG/M metagenome (GOLD analysis project Ga0187860, IMG submission 132981) | Peatland microbial communities from SPRUCE experiment site at the Marcell Experimental Forest, Minnesota, USA - June2016WEW_10_40 | ecosystem: Environmental > Terrestrial > Soil >...
CGCAGGGCGGACAGCCACAGGATGGTTGCCAGCGATCCGGTAACGGACAGATTCGGTCCGAGGTCCACGCCGATGAGCACCGCGCTGGCGACCTGCCGCGGTACATGCGAAGCAGACACAACGGAGCCTGCCAGCAGACCGGCCGGCAGGTTGTTGACCAGGTTGCAAATCAGGGCCAGAGTCATGCCCGCTACCCAAGTCGTCACCATCGCGGAGCGATCGGCCGCCATCTGCAGAACATGAATGAGCGCCTTGAGCACGCCGCTGCGGTCAAGCGCCTCTACCAGCACGAACAGACCGGCCACCAGCGGCAAGATTTCCCAGGGAGCGTCCTTGATGACGGTCCATGGTGACTCGCGCTTTAGAAACAGCACTACCGCAGCAGTCGCGACGGCGGCGACAAATGTCGGCTGTCCAAGGTCAACGCCGAAGCCGGAGACCAGCAGCAGCACGATTCCCGTGCCCACGATGCCACAAGCGGTCATGCGGCCGCCGCTGGACAGACCAGGTACATCGACCTCGGCGGCCATTACCTCCTGCCTCAAAGAATCGCGTTGCGTGAACCGAAGGACAGCGTAGGTAACCGCGATCGACAGCACCGATGGCAACGCGAACCGCCCGAGCCATTGCAGCAGCGGCGGCATGTGGTCACGGAATATGATCAGGTTGGCTGGATTTGAGATCGGCAGGACGAAGCTTGCCGCGTTTGCTATAAACGCGCAGATCAACAGGTAGGGGAGCGGGTCCTTCACCTTGGCGGCCTTGGTCGCGGCGAACACGGCCGGGGTGAGAACGACCGCAGTAGCGTCGTTCGACATAAAAACTGTAACCACTGTGCCGACGCCATAAACCAGCGCGAACAGCTTCATCGCGGAACCGCCCGCCAGGCGAGCGGCTCTCCCGGCCAGAAAGTCAAACAAACCTTCTTTCCGCGCCAACTCCGCGAGCAGCATCATGCCGCTCAGAAACAGGTACACATCGGTCCCCTTCGCGACTGCTTTCAGCGCGTCGCTCCATGGCAGCAGACCGAACACGATCAGCATGACCGCGCCGGTCCCGGCCCAGGTCGCCTCAGGCAGGTTCCAAGGGCGGACGATCACGCCGAGAGTGCTCAGCGCGACGATTGCCCAGATAGTGTCATTGGCAATCGTCAACGCTTCGCCATCGACGGCGGCCCCGGAGCATCGCCTTTCCATTCGAGGGTCTCGGGCATGAAGAGCCACAGGATCGCAAACGCCGCTGCCGCCACGGAGGCCAGGAACAGAAACCCGGCGCGGTCACTGAAATGGTGAACAATGGATCCGGCGATCGTTTGACTGAGAGCCGCGCCGATTCCCACGGCCGTCGCGATCGCGCCAAGCGTAAGATTAAACCGCCCGGTGCCACGCGTCAGGTCGGCGATCACCAATACGGAAACGACGCCGAAAATGCCGGCGCCGATACCGTCGAGCAGCTGGATACCGACCAGCAGGTAGAGGTTGTGGGTGAGGGTGTAAAGGATGCCGCGGATTGGCAGCACCCCGAATCCTATGAGCAGCAGGGGCTTTCTGCCCCATGAGCCCGCACTCCGGCCTGCCCATGCCGCGAGAAGTGTGATCGTGAACTGCGTTGTCACGACACAGGCGGACATAAACATCATGGAAGTGCGACCCTTGCCTTTCGCTAGCATCTCGCCGAGCAGCGGAAGCATCGCTGCGTTGGCGAAATGAAACATGACCGCGCAGCACAGGAAGATAATGAGTGGGCTATCCTCCAGTAGATCCAGGACACTTGCCGGAGTTCGATCGTCCTCGCCGTCCCTGGCTCCCCTGGCTAATTCGTAGTCGATCTCGTCGGGCCGGATTAGCAACAGCGACAGGATCGTCGGGACTGCGAGAACCGCGACAAAGAAAAAGACGCCGCGGTTCGAAATAAAATATCCGATCAACCCCATCGCTACGGCGGCCACCACGTTGCCGGCCGAGTTGAAGGTCTGGTTTCGTCCCTGGCGGAGGTTGAAGAGTTTGTGCCCAACGATTCCAAGTGAGATTGCGGCGATGGCAGGCATGAAGAAACTGGACATTGCGCCGATGAACATTTGCGCTGTCACTACCGGCCAGAACGACGGAAAGAACGCAATCAAAAGAGCTCCGATCGCCAACGCGACCACTCCCGCCGCAATCAGCGCTCTTTTGGACTGGAGCCAGTCCACCAAAGCGCCCGCTGGCGTTTGCGATGCGATGCCGGCGATTCCGCCAATCGTGAGCGCAAGCCCGACGCGCTGCTCGTTCCAGCCATAGCCGGCAAGATAGATCGCGAGGAACGGCCCCACGCCGCTTTGCACGTCGGCGAGCAGGAAGTTGAGCCAGTCGAGTCCGCGCAAGCTCCGGGCGGAAGGCCTCCGGTCCAGGTCCGAGTCGCGAGTAACGATAGTCGGCCTATCGTCTGCGTCGGATACTGTGCCGCGCGGCGGTCGTCGCGTCATTCGAGAAGTTCCTCAGGTTCAGCAGAGTCTACTCCGTCTGAATGCGATGGTCCGAATGCGACCGGAGAGAATAGATGGTGCGGCGATGGCTCTGCTAAGGCATGGGGCGCTGACGGATGGGGAACTTGATCGACATGACGGTATCTGGCGGCTCAAGCAGCAGGGCGAATCCATCGGCGTCATGAAAATCCGGTTTGTCGGCCCGATGGCGAAGCGCCCAGTACGAGAGCCCATCGCTCGCCTCGATGACCGCCGAGAGCCCGATACGGAGCGACGCACGCGGGTGGATGGCGAACAGGCCGTCGAGCCGGACAAGGGTGTCGAGCTCGAGCCGACTACCAGTAGAGCGCACTGCTATGTGCGGGCGCATCATTTCGTTCGCGAGAGGACCGCCGTTGCGATAGCCGCAGAAGGCATAGACGGCCCACTCCCCCGACGGCGCGAAGTTGAACTCGTGGTACGCCCGTTGCCCTTCCACTGCGATGAAGGCTTCGAAGCAGGTGTGTTGCCAGAGCTGTGTATTGATGCGCGGCACGCCCGGCGAAGGAACGCAGATCCGGGGAATATCTCCGTCGAGGCGGAAGGTCATCTGGAGTTCAGCGCTTGCCGATCGGCATACGCGCACCGCAATGGCGCGCACCGTCTCAGCGCGTGTCGACGGATGGCACCTGAGGTCGATCCAGTTCTCGCCGGTCATTACGGGCTCGTAGTGTCCTGATTTCAACCCCGATCAGTTGCTGCCGGGGGCATCGTCTCGAATTCCGGAAGCGCCCTTGCGGTCACGTCCCAGTCGTGCCTGTCTCGTTTGAACATCACGGCTTCGGGCTGAAACACGGACGGCTCGTCTAGCGTGCCGACATAGATTGAAACCGCCTCCGGAGCAATTTCAGCCGTTCCGAACAACAGGCTACCGCACGTCGGGCAGAAGTGACGGATAGAACTTCGCCCGCTAATGTGACGGACCGCATAGCTCTTCGTCTCGCCCCGAACCGCGAACGACGACTTCGGCATGCCCATTACAGGGACATGCCCGGTTCCCGATGCTCGTTGACAGTCACGGCAATGACAGAGAACCGCAAACCGCGGGTTTCCCGCAACCTGGTATCGCACCGCTCCGCATAAGCATCCGCCCGTAATCATATTCGCCCTCCGGCTCGTCGGCGACTTCAGCGCCGCCGCAGATCCTTCCGGTAGCTCGATCCGTTTTTCGACCCGTTGCCCCTCCGAGGGGCAAGCTGCACCGATCCGGCGCCCGCAGAGTCGCCTCCAACTTATTCCCCGGTAAAATCTCGAAACGGCGCCCTTGAACTCCCGCAGATGCACTATCTCGTCATGGGTGAAACCGTTCGCAATTATCGCCCGCTCATGTGGTTGGCGTTTCAAGCGGGCCGAAATTTCGCGATCGAAATCTCCTCGTTCCAATCCTCGAACGCGACTGCGACCGGCATCCCGATTTCGACCTTCTCAGGCTCGCACCCGATGATGTTCGTCATCATCGAAGGGCCCTCCTCCAGCGTCACCAGCGCGACCACGTAGGGCACGTCCTGAGCGAACGCCGGTGACACCGGCCGGCGCACAATCGTAAACGACAGCACCGTCGCCCGACCGGAGGCCGTGACCCACGCGACGCGATCGCCGAAACACTGCGTGCAGTAAATTCGCGGATAGAATTGATAGTGTCCGCAAGCACTGCATCGCTGGATGCGCAGTTCATGACGCTTGCATCCGTCCCAGTACGGACGCGTTTCCAGCGTCGGCACGGGTAGCGGTTTGCCGATCTCCGCCGCCATCAGATTCGCTCACTCCCGAAGATCGCCGTGCAATGCGTTGACATGATTCCACCCTGCGCGTGCACCAGCGCAATCTTCGCGCCGGTGACCTGGCGCGGACCGCATTCGCCGCGCAATTGCCGCACCGCTTCGGTGACCGAAAACATCGACCCGGGATGCCCCGGATGGCAATGCGACAGCAGGCCGCCGTGCGTATTGAGCGGCAGTTCGCCGCCGAGCTCTATCCGTCCGCCCTCGACGAAGCGGCCGCCCTCGCCCTTGGAGCAAAAGCCGAGGTCTTCCAGTTCGATAATCACGACCGGCGTGAAGCAATCGTAAAGCTCGGCGACGTCGATGTCGCGCGGCCCCAGCCCCGCCATCGCATAGGCGCGCGCGCCCGCCTCCTTGGCGGCCGAGGTCGTGAGACTGCGCGCCTCGCTGATGTGCTCGTGCGAATGGCCTTCGCCGGTGCCGAGCAGATAGACCGGCTTCGCTTTGAAATCGCGCGCACGTTCCGCCGAGGTCATCACGATCGCCGCGCCGCCGTCGCTCACTAGCGAGCAATCGAGCAGATGCAGCGGGTCGGCGATCATCCGCGAGTTGAGCACATCCTCGACCGTGATCGGCTTGCGCATCTGCGCCGCCGGATTCATCGAGGCGTGTTTGCGGCACGCCACCGCCACCGCCGCACGCTGCGCCGCGGTGGTGCCGTACTGATGCTCATGCGCGCGGGCGAGCAGCGCGTAGAACGCGGGAATCGGCGGCCCGTAGGGACGCTCGAACTGCGGGTGACCCGCGCCCGACATCGCTTCGATCGCCTTCGCTCGTGAAAGTCCCGACAACTGGCTGTCGGCCATCGTGATCAGCACCGTGTCGCACATCCCGGTCGCAATCGCCGAGGCCGCGTGATGCATGATCGCGAGCGTGGTGCCGCCGCCCGACGGCGCCGTCATGCAGTAGCGCGGGAAGATCTGCATGTACTCCGCAATCATTTCCGCGTGATACATGTACGGCTCGGCGAACGAGACGCACGTGATCAGGCCGTCAACCTGGTCCTTCGCGATGCCGGCGTCCGCGAGCACGAGTTTCGCCGCCTTCACGTAAAGCTGAGTGGCGCTCAGATGCGGCACCACCCCCACTTCGGTATCGGCCGCGCCGACGATCGCGACTTTGTTTTTGAGGCTTTCCGTGGCCATTTTCCAGGTCAATTCACCGGGAAGCCGAAGACTCGTGCGACGTTGTCGTGCACCATCTTGCGCGTTTCTGCCGCAGGAATATCCGCGAAGTTACTGGCGACCTTCTTGCGCGAGTAGGGCCACACCCCCTCGGTATGCGGATAGTCGGAGCCCCACATCAGGTTGTCGATCCCGATCATGTCGCGCGTCAGTACGCCGGCCCGGTCGTCCTCGAAGGTCGCGAAGAACTGGCGGCGAAAATAGAAACTCGGAGTCTCGGGCAGCTTCGGCTCCATCCAGCCGCGATGGTCGTCCCACCAATGGTCCATGAACTGGACCACCGACGCGATCCAACCGATGCCGCCCTCGACCATCGACCATTTGAGCTTCGGGAAACGCATCGGCGCACCGCCCCAGATGAGCCGCATCACGGTGTCGTACATCATGAACTTGATCACGCCGACGTTGATGCCGCCGGCGCCCGGGCCGTGCGCGATCCCGTAGGGCTCGCGGCCGCTCAGATGGAGACTGGCGACCAGGTTCAAGTCCTGCAACGCAGCCCACAGTCCATCCCAATCGGGCAGGTTGTATGCGCGATCATCGACCCACGCCGGCAGCATTATGGTCGAGAATCCGAGCTTCGCCGCGCGCTGCGCTTCCTTCACGGCATTTTCGATCGGTCCGCGGTTGGGTAGCATCGCGGCGCCCTTGAGCCGCTGCGGATGGACCGAGCAATACTCCGCTAGCCAATCGTTGTAGGCGCGGCAGCACGCGTAAATGTACTCGGCGTCGGGCGCGCGCACGATATGCAGACCGACGCCGGGGTAAATCACCTCGCCCGAGACGCCGTCCAGGTCCTGGTCCTTCAGACGTTCGTTCGGGTCCCACGAACCGGGCCGGTTCTGTTCGTAGCGATAACCCTTGGGCACGGGTATCTCCATGCCCTGCGCTTTCAGGTCCGCCATCGGACCTTCGAACGCGAGCGGCCGCGGCCGCATCCCATCGATCACGATGTAGTCGCCGCTCTCATCGAGCATCTCAATCCGCGGCGCCTTGGCGCGCCATTTATGATCGATACGCTTTTCCCAGAGGTCGCGCGGCTCCATCACATGCGAGTCAGCCGAGAGCAGGCGCTTGGAATAAAGTTCCTCCGCCATTGGATCCTCCGTTAGCGCATTTCATTGGCTCTGGTCCGGCGTCGGAACTAATGGGCCGCCGGAAAACCGGGCTCGCCATCACTGAATTTCCCGCGAGAATAGCTCATCTGTGGGGATTCGGGGTAACGCCCCCCGCACTGCTGCGTCCGGGTGAAACGTGGCCAAGACTGTAAGCCGAAAGATTGGACATTGCCGGCGCCATCCCGAATGGGACGCGGAGTAATCTTCGGCGGCTAATGCCGGCGCAGCCGGCGTGCCTCATGGCCCAGCGCCCGGATTACGCCGAGGCCGATCGCGCGCCACGGCGAAATTCCCGAAAATGCCTCGCCCATCGCATAGAGCGTGCGCAGCGAAAAACCGCGCTCGTTCGAGATCGCGTAAATCGTCTCCCAGTGATCGGGTGACATTTTCGTGCGGAAGCGTTCGAGCCCGCGAAAATTATAGAAGCGATTGGCGTGCGCGCGCGCGAAGACCGTCATCAGGCGCAGCCACCACGGGTTGATCGCGTTCGCTCCGGTCGAGTGATTTGAGAGTGCCACCAATCCGAGTGTGACGTAAGCTCGGTCCTCTTTGGCGAAGCGGCGCATCGCGGCGTCGATTAACAGTTCGCTGACACCATTGGGCGCGTGCGGCGATCGCGCGACTTGCTCGATCAGAAAGCCGTTGCGCGCCGCTACCGGCGAGGCCACCAGAAAAGCCACTGTCGATCTAGCGTGCCGCGCAACCATCAACCTGCGATCGGCGACGACGCCGTCCAGGATTCGCGGCTCGACCAGGAAATGAAGCGGCGGCAGGCCGCGTGACGCCAACCATTCGGCGAGCACCCCATCGAGTTCCGGATGGTCGCGCGCCTGCGCGCACGAAATAGACTCGATCGTGACGCCCTTGTTGCGCGCCCGCGTGAGTTGCGCGCGCAGCGAGCGCCGCGACTCGATCACGCGAGCCCATCGCTGCGGATTCCACACCGGTTGCGCTCCGATCACGATGGTCGAATGTTCACGCGATTTCGCCGCGACCTCGCGCATCCGCTCCGCCGCGCAGACGTAGCAAACCCGGCAACCCTGATCGCGCGCAAACCGTTCGAAGGCCGCGGCCATCGATCCCAGCGCGTCCGCGGCGCATACCGGCGCGCCCGCTACCAGCAATACATTTTGCCGGCGTATGTAGGCGACGACCGCCGGTTCATTCGGCGCGTACCAATGTTGCAAGCCGGGATTCAGGATCTGGTACGCAGTCGTATTCCACCCGTAGGTCATCACGAGTTCGCGTGCGGTCGGATGACTCATTGTCAAATTCCAGTCCGACGGAGGCTATTCGTTCAAATCGCGCGGCCACTCAGACGAATGACCCGCCGGCGAATGCAGATCGCTCGAGGTGGAAGTGTCGATGGTGGCTCGGCGATTGCTCTGATCCCAATGGGGGCAACCGCGATGACGGATATGGGCGGGCATAGCCGAACACCTCCAAACAAAGCGAATTATGGTCGCAACTCTGCAATTTGAAACATGTATCAAATCACCGGTTCTGACCGACAACCTCAAACTCTAAGGGCATCACGACAAGCACCCAACTGCATCGTCAACCTGGCCGTAGCGGCGATCTTCGCCCTCCTTACGATAGTTGTTCCTTCCGGCGCCTCAGCACAGAGCACGCCGCTGGCTGGCAATCATCCTGCGTTGGTGGGAACGGCGCTCCCCACTCGGGCCGCCGCAACCCGCCCGCTCAACATCCATATATCGTTTGCGCTGCGGAATCCCGTGAGCCTGGCGAAACTGCTCGATGATCTGCAGAATCCGGGGTCGCGGCGCTATCATCAATGGCTCACTCCGGCCCAGTTCAATGCGACTTTCGGCCGGACTCCCGGCGAAATTTCAGCGGTGCAACAATGGTTGTCGGGGCAGGGCTTTCGCGTAGTCGATTCCTCGCCGCGCGGCATCACGTCGATCGCGACCGTCGTGCAGGCGGAGTCCGCCTTCGCAACCCGCATGCTCGCCTCGGCGGACGGCGCAGTATTCGCCAACGCGAGCGATCCTCAGGTACCGGCGCGCCTCGCCGGTGTGATCGGTTCAATCGAGGGCCTCGACAACACGCGTCATTCGCTGGCGCTGGCGCTTCGGCCGCCGGGGACGCATGCAGGAGCGATCGTGGCTCCCCTTCCTGGAAGGTCCGCATCTCGTCAATCGAATCGTGCGAACCGCCATTCCAGCAACTCGAATGGGGGCGCGCTGATTCCGGCCGCGGTCGCCGATTACAACAACGGCCTCGGCCTCGCGTTCGGCCCGGCAGACCTGTGGACCTTTTATGACGAAATGCCGCTGCTCAATGCCGGCACCGATGGCGGCGGAGGCGATTGCGTCGCGGTAGCCGAGGATACCGACTATTACAGCCCGTCGGTGACGCTCTTCAACTCGAATTTTTCACTGCCGGTCGCGAACGTCACGCGCATACTGGCCGACGGCACCAATCCGGGCCGCAACGGCGATGAGATCGAGGCCCTGCTGGATATCGAATGGGCGCATGCGGTCGCGCCGGGCGCCGCGCTCAGCGTGTATATCGGCGATCCGGCGACCGCCGTGATCGATCCGCTGGTGGACGCGATTAACCAGGCGGTCACCGATAACAACTGCGGCGCAATCAGCGTCAGCTACGGCTTTTGCGGCGCCCCGACATCATTTTTCACGGGCACACTCGATCCGATCTTCGCGCAGGCCGCCGCGCAGGGCCAGTCGGTATTTATCTCGAGCGGCGATCAGGGCGCCGCCGACATCGTGCTTAACACCGCCGGCACCGCATGCGTGGTCGGCACTTCCCGTCACGTCAGCGAGATGGCGGCCGATCCCCATGTGATCGCCGTCGGCGGCACCAGCTTCACCCCCAGCTACGACGCCTCGAATAACGACATCGGCAGCACCACAGAACGGGTCTGGAATGACGCGACCGGCGCGGGCGGCGGCGGCGCGAGCGGCGTCTTCGGCAAACCGGCCTGGCAAGTTTCGGTCACCCCGGCCGATGCCAAGCGCGACGTTCCGGACGTCGCGTTCGGGTCGAGCCCGATCTCACCGGGGTTCTATTGGGGCGACGACACCGGCGGCGCGGGCGTCGCCGCGATCAATTGCTGCATTGGCGGCACCAGTATCGCCGCGCCGATGTGGGCGGGCCTGGCCAAGCTCGTCGCGCAAGCGACAGGCGCGCGCCTGGGCAACATGAACCCGCGCATCTATAGGCTCGGCGCGCTGCATGACGCGTCAGTTTCCGGACTGCGTGACGTCACCACCGGCAATAACAATTTCAACGGTGTGGCTGGCTTCGCCGCCGTCGCCGGATTCGATCAATCCACCGGATGGGGCAGCGCCGACATGGCAGCATTTGCCGCCGCCTACCCGGTCTCGACGCCGACGCCGACACCTTCACCTACTCCAACACCCACCGCGACGCCGACACCTACTCCAACGCCAACACCGACGCCTTCGCCAACACCGACGCCCACGGCAACGCCGACACCTTCACCTACGCCAACGCCGACACCTTCGCCGACGCCGACGTCGGGTCCGGCGACATTCACGCCGCGAACCATACTGTTCGGTGCGCACAAAGTCGGCACCGTCACCACCGTCCGGATAGTCTCGATCGGAAATCCGTCGACTAACAAGTCTGCTCTGGTTATCGGCAGCGCCAGCATGGTCGGAAGTAACTTCATCATCGATTCCGCAAGCACCACCTGTATCGGCGGCGCCAGGCTGGCCCGCGGCGCGCATTGCCGCGTCGGCATCCGGTTTGCGCCCGGCGTGCAAGGGCTCCTGGCCGCCACGTTCATGATCACCGACAGCTCCAGCAACGGTCCGCATCTCGTCGCCCTTTACGGCCGCGGCAGGTGAGCAGTTGGCTCTGCAGAGCCACCTTCCGATGCCTCTCCCGGAAGGGAGTGGCCGACGACGCGTAGCGCTCGCTTCCATCCCCCTGCTCAACGCTTCATGATCGTTATCGGGAGCTCGCCGATAATCCCGAAAGACCTTTTTCAGTGCCTGCGCGCAGCGATCCCGTTTCGAACTGGCCGGTACCTGCGCACCAAGCATCGACTCACCACGAATATTTTCCGCCGGCGTAGCCCGCATCTTCCAAACGGGAAGTCTGAAACCTCATCATGATTGACGCTCGCGATGCTCGGGTAGTCGGCCAAGTCCTGCGGGAAGGGCGGTTTCCTGCGCATATCGCTACCGTCTTCCATCAAATGGGAAGTCTGAAACCTCAGTGAGGTTTCAGTTTCTGAAAAACAGATGCTCGGGTAGGTGGGAAGGCCGTCAACTATGGTCCGCCGACCCTTTTCAGTCATTCTGAGCCCGCCAAGGATCCGTGCGGTAGGTCTTCGGCGTAATCCCTTCGGCGGAGCGCGGATGCATACCCATGCAGTCTTGCTATCGTACTTGCGCGGGTGCTGGTGCGAGCGCACCGTGCAATTCTCGCCGGCGCAGATTTGTGCAAGGGTGATTCGGCAGCGGCCTCGAAGCCCGGCGCGCCGCGCAAGCCCACTGGATAAGGAGTGCACGCATGTCCGCTCGCCTCAGACGTTCCGAACTTTCGGTGCCCGGTTCCAATCCAAAGATGATGGAGAAGGCCATCGCAAGCGCCGCCGACCTGGTCTTCCTCGACCTCGAGGACGCGGTGGCGCCCGCGTTGAAGGAAAGCTCGCGCGCCCACGTCATCGCCGCCTTGAAGAGTCCCGACTGGGGTCGCAAGCTGCGCGCGGTGCGGGTCAACGCCGCGGAAACCAAATGGGCGCATGACGACGTGATCGAAGTCGTTACACATGCGGGCGAATTTCTCGACATCATCATACTGCCGAAGGTGAAGGCGCCGCGTGACGTGTGGTTTTTCGATACGCTGCTCGCGCAACTCGAAATCAAACTCAGGCTCAAGAAGAAAATCGGACTCGAAGCGTTAATCGAGGAGACCGCTGCGCTCGCGCGGGTCGAAGAGATCGCGGCCTGCTGCCCGCGCCTCGAAGCGATCATTCTCGGCTTCGGCGATTTATCCGCGAGCCAGGGCGTGCGCGCCACGCTGGCCGAAGAGGACGAGGCCAATCGCTATCCCGGCGACCCGTGGCATTTCGCCCGCGCACGGACGATTGTGGCCGCGCGCGCAGCGGGTATCGACGCCATCGACGGTCCCTTCGCCAACTTCCGCGACCCTGGCACCTATCGGCGCGAGTCGGTGTGGGCGGCGACGCTCGGCGCGGTCGGCAAATGGGCGATTCATCCGAGCCAGATCGATATCGCCAACGACGTCTTTGCGCCGACCGTCAAGGAAATCGATCTCGCGCGCCGGATGTGCGAGGCTTACGCGGTCGCCGAGAAGGCCGGTGCGGGCGCGGCCGGCGCCGATGGCGTCCTGATAGACGCCGCCACCGTACGCATCCACGAAGCCGTCCTCGAGCGGGCCCGCCTCAGCGGCCGCGCATAAGCGCGCGAGCTCCGAAATGAGCTTGGGATGCAAAGGGAAGGAAGTTGTTGAGGAACGCAAAACTATTATTTTCACTGAAACCTCACTGAGGTTTCAGACTTCCCTTTTGTAAAGATGCGGGCTTCGCCCTGCAAAAACCTCTTCATGTTTTCACGCTCGCGCTGCTCGGGTAAAAGGCCAAGTCGGGGCGGGAATCGAGAAAACGCTCCGCACCGTCATCCTGAACGACGCTTCGTCATCCTGAACGAAGTAAAGGATCTCGCGCGGTCCTGCGTGCTCTAAGTCCGCCATCATACGGCCTCACTGTCGCTTGCTCGGACACGTCCGCGCGACCGCATTCTCGAAGACGCGCCACGCTGCATATTTCGCGTCGCGTTGATGCGGCGGCGATGCGCTCGCGACTTCGAGCATGACCGCGACTAATCCCGATGGCGCAGACCGGCGCCCGCGCTCTCATGTAAGCCCACCCGCGACGCCGCGGCGAGGCCATCCGCAGCGATCTCGCTCCACCATCCATCCGCAAGTTATGCTATGCTGCTGCTTGTAGCACCCCGAAGTGCCGCCAGTAGGGACCCGGCCTGAGCCGAAAAACATTTTTTTACAAAACAAACCCAATTAAAGTCTGGTCAGGTGCACAGACCGTCTATTAGAAGGCTAAAGGTGATATTCTCGCTTCGTCGAATCCTCGCCATTGGCCGCGATTTTTGCCCAGTACGATGCCAAATGACCTTGACTTGACCCGGATTCACAGGTGATTCAATTCCGACGATCCCCAAGCCCCGCATCGGAAGGATTCAAGAGCGATGGATTTCAACTACAGCGCCGAGGATGAGGCTTTTCGCGCGGAGGTTCGCGCCTGGCTCGAAGCCAATCAGCAGTTTGCGCCACCGCCCAGTGGTCCGCTCGACGACGGCGGCAAAGAGGGATGGGCGGCGCGTGTGCGCTGGCACAAGCAGCTCAACCAGGGCGGCTGGGGCGCCGTGCATTGGCCCAAGGAATACGGCGGGCGTGGCGCAACCGTGATGCAGCGCCTGATCTTCCGCGAGGAACTCGGGCGCCTCAATCTGAGCGAGCCCGGCCTCGGCATGGGGATCGGGTTGCTGGGTCCCACCTTGATCCATTGGGGCAACGAGGAGCAGAAGCAGCGCCATCTGCCGGCGATTCTGCGCGGCGACGAGTTCTGGTGCCAGGGCTATTCAGAGCCGGGATCGGGCTCCGACCTCGCCTCGATCAAGACCCGCGCCGAAGAGGACGGCGACGATTTTGTGGTCAACGGGCAGAAGGTCTGGACCTCGGTGGCGCAGTTCGCCGACTGGATCTTCCTGCTCGTGCGTACCGATCCCGACGCGCCCAAGCACAAAGGCATCAGTTATCTGCTGGTCGATATGCACAGCCCCGGAATCACGGTGCGCCCGCTGGTCCAGATGACCGGCGGCAGGGGTTTCAACGAGGTTTTCTTCGAGGACGTGCGCGTGCCGAAGAAAAATATCGTCGGCGAGAAAAACCAGGGCTGGCAGGTCGCGATTACGACGCTGATGTTTGAGCGATCGGGTTCCGGTGGCAACGAAGGCGCGTTGACCCAGATTAATCAACTCACCGAACTCGCCAAGCGCCTGCCGCGCAACGGCGGGACCGCCTGGGATGATTCCGGCGTGCGCCAGAAGATCGTGAAGTTCGCCGCCGAGGCATACGCGCTGAAGTACACCGGCTATCGGCAGCTCACACGCCAGCTCAAGGGGATGCCGCCCGGACCCGAGGGTTCGATGATGAAGCTGTGCGGGACGGAACTGTCGCTCGCGGTCGCGCAGTATGCAATGGAATTGCTCGGACCATATAGCCAGTTCGAGTACAATGCGCCGTTCGCGCTGGATCGCGGAAAATGGTCAGTTCGGATGCTGGCGGCGCGCGGGCCGACGATCTACGCCGGCACCAACCAGATTCAGCACAACATCATCGGCGAGCGCGTGCTCGGACTGCCGAAGGGTTAATCGGGGGAGCGGTCGCAATAGTCAGTCGTCATAGTCAGTCATCGGCGCTCTTTCGGAGCGAGTAATGCGCCCGGCGGCTCTGGGAATTGGCTCGGGGCGGACGCATACCCGCCTTTAGAGCGGAAGTCGCCTGGACTTCGCCTTGCCTGTCAAATCCGGGCTAAGCTTAGCGTTTGCAATCCGCCTGACGTCGGCGTAGGGCTTAATTAGGTTAGGATAGAGATTCTGATTTATTTGCTCGATTATTCGACCAAATCAGACTGGAGCAAGCCCAATGCGACGTTTAATCGTTCCATTCGGTATGTTCTCCTCAACGATCTCGACGCAGTTCCTGACTATCGCGTGGATTACATACGTCTTGTTGGCGGCCGCTCGCCAAGTCGGCTACGCGCAGAGCACCCCGAATGACGTGTCGCAAGGGACGCCGTACTGGGCCATAGCGGCCCACGCGGAGGCCATGCGAGTGCCAACCCCAGTCGATACCGCCGCAAGTCCCGAAACAATCCCGCCGACGATCCCGAAGGACAGCACAAACGCCGACCCGACCGGGGAGGTGGAGACGTATAACCCGGGTGGGCCGACCGACACCTCGACCAACGCCTTCTTTCAGACTCTCGGCACCAACGGACGAAGCTGTTTCAGTTGTCACCAGCCGCAGGACGGATGGACGATCACTCCCACGGACGCGACTGCCCGTTTCAACAAGACCAAGGGCACCGATCCGGTATTCGTTCCATTCGATGGGGCGACTTGCTTTAACGACAAAGTCGCGACTCTCGCCGAAAAGCGAACCGCCTACAAGCTGCTGCTTACCAAGGGGCTGATCCGAATCGCTCTTCCGATTCCATCATCGCCACAGTTCGAAATTTCATCGGTGAAGGATCCGTACAAGTGCACCGCGTTGACCAGCCCGACAACGGGCTTACTGTCGATCTATCGTCGTCCACTACCCGCGACCAACCTGGCGAACAGCACCATGGCGCTGTTCGAAAGCACGATCATGTGGGATGGGCGTGAGGACAGCATGACCCAGCAGGCAATCGATGCAACTGAGATTCATGGGCAAACCAACAACAGTCCGAGCGCCGGGGACTTGAGTGAAATTGTCGGATTCGAAACCGGAACCTATACCGCTCAGTTGTCGAATAAGGTCGGCAAATTAAGTCTGACCGCGGCTGGAGCGAGCGGGGGCGCGATGGCTTTGTCGATGCAACTCTTTATCCCCGACAACGATCCAATCACGAATCCAGGGGGCTTTAGCGATAACGTATTCGATCTTTACACCGCGTGGGACTCTATCTCGGGAAAAACCGCAGCCGAACTAATGCAGGAATCGGTGGCACGCGGCGAGAAAATCTTCAACACCCTAACCTTTAACATCAGAGGGGTGCGAGGCTTCAATGACGTTCTCGGGATAGCGAGCGTTCCCGGAACTTGCGCGAGTTGTCACAACACGAAAAATTTCGGCAATCGATCGGTGGACGGAACGATGGAGACCGGCATCGATAATGACATAGTTCTCAACACCACCGGATTGCCGATCTTCACGGTGAAATGCACCTGCAGCCCCGGCCCGTCCTGCCCACTAGGGGGACAGAGGATCACAACTAATGACCCGGGCCGCGCGCTGATTACCGGGCAATGCGAAGACATTGGGAAGTTCAAAGTGCCGTCGCTGCGCGGACTGGCGGCACGCGCTCCATATTTTCACAACGGCTCCGCCGCCACGCTCACTGACGTGATTGACCATTATAATTTCATCTTCGGGATCACGCCCCGGTTCACCACAAAGCAGACCACGGACTTGGTCAATTTCATGAATACGTTGTGAGAATCAAGCCGGCGGGAACTTCTGCCCACGGCTTAGTGAGGCGACAGCAGTTGCTCCACCAGCGGAGTCGCAGGCGACGATGATATGTCGGTCCAGGCGCCTTCCTGCACCACACGGCCGCGCTCCATCACGATCACGCGCGGACAAATCGCGCGCAGGATGTGGCTGCGATGGTCAACGGCGATGAGCGTAAAGCCCAACTTCCGCTGCCATTCGGTGAGCGCTTGCGTCAGTTCACCGATCAGCGGGCGATCGAGCGACGCGAAAGGCTCGTCGAGCAGGACGAGCGGCGGGCGCCGGGCCAACATCCGGGCCATCGCGACACGCCGCGCCTGTCCGCCGGAAATTTTGGCGGCCGGCGAGGTCCACACTGCACCCAGGCTGAGACGCTCGCGCAGCTCTTCGATCCATGCGGCATTGCCGTCGGCGCCCATATCGCGCAGCCCGAAACGAACGTTCTCAGATACGCTCAGATGGGGAAACAGCAAATCCTTTTGCGTCATGTAGGCCACTGGCCGCCGATGGAGCGGGAGCGGCGGAGGGAACAACTGGAAATGCCCAAAGCGAATCGCACCAGCGTCGGGTACCGCGAGGCCAGCGATGCACGACAGCACCGTACTTTTCCCGGCGCCCGAGGCGCCGAAGATCGCCAAGCGTTCACCGCGTTCGAGCCGAATCCGCACATCGACGACGAATTCAGGCCGTTTCTTGACGATATGGGAATCAAGCATCGTGTCCATCACGAACGGCGAAACGCCGCCCAGCGAGAATGTGAATGAGCCACGGCAACGGCAGCGCCGTCAGCAGAAAAATCACCAACAGTGGCATCACGGCCGGAATGCCCGCGTCCTGCAGATTGATCCACACCTGCACCGGCATCCCGCTCGGGTAATACGCAGTAACGATCACTGCGCCGAATTCGCCGAGCGCGCGCACCCACGCAATACTCACTGCCGCGGCGAGACCGAGCCGTGCGAGCGGAAACGTGACGCGGCGGAAAATGCGCCACGGTGTGAGACCGAGCAGCGCCGCGGTCTGCTCGAGTTCGCGCGGCACCGCCGCGATCGCTGCACGCGCGGCGACAATGTAATAGCCAATGCTGACGTACACCTGAGTCGCGACGAAGGCAGTCGCGCTGTTGGAAGTGGGTATTCCAGTGCGAATCAGCCATGCGCCGAGCGTGGTTTGCGGTCCGTAGGCAAGCGAGAGCAGGATGCCGAGCGCGAGCGGCGGCATCAGCACCGAGATTAGAACAGCAGCCTCCCAGAAAATGCGATCGCGTCCGGCGACGCGTGCGAGGTACCACGCGACGGGCGTGCCGAGCGCGACGACGATCGCGAGAGCGACCGCAGTGAGCGTCAGCGACACGCGCACGGCATTCGCGGTCGAACCTGGAATACCGCCGTCCCACTGCCAGTTGCCGGCCGGCGCCCCAAGGCCGATCAGCGGATAGAGCAGCGCGAGGGCGAACGCGAGCATGCCGAGCCGGCCCCACCATGACGATTGCACTTTGCTCACGGCGCGAGGGGCTGCGCGTCTCCCGCATCGTCATAGTGATATTTCGCGAAAATTTTGCGCGCCGCGTCCCCTTGCAGCCACGTCACGAAGCGCGCGGCCAGATCGGGTTGCGCAGCATCCTTCATCGCGGCGGCGTAAAATACTAACGGCGCCGGATGAAGGGTCTTGCCGTTGAGCGTTACCGACGCCTTTCTGTATACCGATTCCATCGCGGCGTCGCCCAAGTTGATCTCCTTGGGCAGCGCGACGTAGAGCAATCCGAACGAATCCGGCTGAGTCTTGTAGGCGGAACTCGCGTCGAGTTGTCCCGCCTGCACCCGCGCCATCAACTGAGGTTCCATAAAGATCTGTTGCTGATTGATCTGAGTACCCAGGATTTTGTCAGCGAGATTCGGTTGATGATAGTAATCGGCGGCAAGTTGCATAGTGAAGATGATATTGAGGCCCTGGGGATCGGTCGTCGGATCGGTACGGCCGAAGCGCAGGCCGGGCGCCTCGAGGATTTGCCACCAGGGTTTCGCGCCTGCGTCGCCGGATTTGGCGAACTCGGCGGCAAATTGGCTCTTGGGACTGTATGCGATCACCATCTCGGTGCGCGCAATCGGGATCGCACGGGCCGTCTTACCAGCCGCAATCACGGTGCGCATCGGACCCGGCGTAACCGAAATAAAGACATCGGGCCGTATGCTGCCGGCCGCGATCATTTTGGCGAGACCGGTGGAACCCTGCGCTCGGCCCTGCAAGTCAGCGTTGAGGTCCTTCGCGATCGCCGGGCGCACCGCGCCATCCATCATCGAGCCCATCGAACCGGCGTAGGCGACCTGCAACGGCGTCAGTGCTTGCGCCGATCGCGCAGGACGCGCGCTCGCAAAGGCCAGGATCGCAGCTAGCGCGACCAACCTCGCCAGCCCTTTGCGTGAAGTCTCATTCGCGATTTTCATAGAGCGATTCTTATGCCATTATGCGGGCGCATAGGCAACTATCATGGCATCGAATGGAGAAGCATTGCGGAGCGCACGTGAAGCTCGCGGCCTAACGCAAGTCGAACTCGCGCGACGCGCCGGCATTTCGCGCCAGGCGCTTGGCGCGCTTGAGGCCGGAACCTACCAGCCGGGCGTGACGGTCGCGATCGCGCTGGCGCGCGAACTGGGCGACTCGGTCGAGGGCCTGTTTGGCGGTGAGATCCCCAGCGAGTGCAATCGGATACGGGCGGCGTGGGCGGACGACGATCCGCCGACTCCCGCCGGCGCCGCGCGCAGTATCGCGCTGGCGCGAGTGGGCGGCAGGATCGTTGCGGTGCCGTATCCGGCGGCGCGGTTGACGCTGGCGCCGCCGGCCGGCATCGTCGAGCAAAGCGGTCGCGGGCGCGCGACGGTCGCGACTTATCGCTCGGCGAGCGAGATCGACGCGACGCTGCTGATAGCGGGATGCGATCCCGCAACCGCGATCCTGGCCGACTGGCTCGCGCGCCATCGCTCGCCGGTCTCGGCGGTGGCATTACCATGCTCGAGCAGCCGCGCGCTCGCCGCTCTGATCGACGGTCGCGCACACGCCGCCGGCGTCCACCTGAAAGATCCCGGCAGCGGCAAATACAATTCCGCGCCAACGCGAGCGGCCCTCGGCGCGCGCCCGGCGATCGTGGTCAGCTTTGCGCGATGGGAACTGGGACTCGCGACCGCCCCGGGAACCCGCCACGGAATCCGCGGTATCGGCGACCTCGCGCGCCCGGGCATCCGCCTGGTGAATCGCGAAATCGGAGCGGGCGCGCGCGCATTCCTCGATGAGGCGCTGGGCGAACTCGGGATCGACGCGAGGCAGATCGAAGGTTACGGGTTCGAGGCCGCGGGACACCTCGAAGTTGCCGCCGCAATCGCGGCCGGCCGCGCCGACGTCGGCGTCACGATCCGTCTCGCTGCCGAGGCCTATGGCTTGCCTTTTATTTCTATCCGCGAAGAGTGCTACGATTTTCTGATTCTGGCTCGCGACCTCGAAACCGCGCCGATCAAGGCGATGCTCGACACGCTCAATTCGCGGCGTTTCGCGCTTGAAGTCAGCCAATTCTGCGCGTATGACACCAAGCAGATGGGCCAAGTCAGCGCTCGCAACGGATGACGTTCAAAATCACCATTATCCACGGAGGAAGTGACCATCATGGCAGCAGCTACAGTATCAGTCGAACGGGCCGCATCCGGCGCCCGCAACACCGCGGCGTTGGATTTTCTGCGAAAGCCCAAACAGCTTTTGATCGGCGGAAAATGGGTCGCCGCAAAATCCGGCAAGACCTTCGAGACCGTCAACCCGTCCAATGAGGAAGTCCTCGCGCTGATTGCGGAGGGCGACAAGGCCGACGTTGACGAGGCGGTGAAGGCCGCGCGCAAGGCGTTAGAGGGCCAATGGTCGCAGATCGGACCGCATCAGCGCGCGCGCTACCTGTTCAGGATCGCGGAACTGATCGATGCGCATGCCGACGAACTCGCGCAACTCGAAACCCTCGATAACGGCAAGCCACTCACTTTCTCAAGCGCATTTGATATTCCGGCGGCCGCCGAAACCTTTCGTTACTACGGCGGATGGGTGACGAAAATCTACGGCGAGACCAACCCGTCCGACCCCGCTTTCTTCAACTACACGCTGCGCGAGCCGGTCGGCGTTTGCGGGCAGATCATCCCGTGGAATTTCCCGCTATTGATGGCCGCGTGGAAGCTGGGACCCGCGCTGGCCTGCGGCAACACGGTGATTCTGAAACCCGCGGAGCAGACTCCGCTGACGGCCCTTCGCCTCGGTGAATTGATCACGGAAGCGGGCTTGCCCGACGGCGTCGTCAATATCATCACCGGCATGGGACCGGGCGCCGGCAGCTCGATCGCCGAGCACCCCGATATCGACAAGGTTGCCTTCACCGGCTCGACCGAGGTCGGCAAGATCATCCTGAAGGCCTCGGCCGGTAACCTGAAGAAGGTTTCGCTGGAACTCGGCGGCAAGGCGCCGAACATCATCTTCCCGGACGCCGATCTCGATCAGGCCGTGCCGACTGCGATGATGGGCGTGTTCTTCAACTCGGGGCAGGTCTGCTGCGCGGGCACGCGGATTTTTGTGCAACGCGACCGCTACGACGAAGTGGTGGGGAAGCTGGCGAATTTCAGCAAGGGCGTCACGATGGGCGATCCCTTCGATCAGAAGAGCACGATCGGGCCGCTGGTTTCGCGTGAGCAGTTCGATCGGGTCAAGGGTTATCTCGAGGTGGGCAAGAAAGAAGGCGCCAAGGTGTCGGCCGGTGGCGCGGCGGGAACCGGCAAGGGTTACTTCGTCAACCCGACGCTGTTCTCCGACGTCAAGAATGACATGCAAATCGCGCGTGAGGAGATTTTTGGTCCGGTTGGGACGGCGATCTCGTTCACCGATGAAAGCGATGCGGTTTTTCAGGGCAATAATACGGAATATGGCCTTTCCGCCGCGGTCTGGACCCGCGACCTCAGCCGCGCCCACAAGGTTGCCCGCGCGCTCAAGGCCGGCACGGTCTGGGTCAACTGTTATAATCAGCTCGATCCGATCTCGCCCTTCGGCGGCTACAAGCAATCCGGCTTCGGCCGCGAGCTCGGCCGATACGCGATCGATCTTTACACGCAGATAAAGTCGGTTTGGATGAAGCTCTAACTTCGGATCACCCAGCGCGAACCGATCTGAATCGCATTCGCAAACAGTTGGATGCGAGACCAAGGGCGCCCGTCGAGGGCGCCCTTTTTAATTGACGGCAGCGTCATCGAACGGCGACGCACGCCTTGTTAAAATTGCCGCGACGTATCTCGCCGCCGAATCTTTGCGCTCAGGAGCCGCCAATGCCGTCAGCACAATCACCGTCATCGAATGCCGCGCTCACCGAACGTCCCGCGTGGAAGGCACTGCAAGCGCATTACGAGGCAATTCGCGGCACCCATCTGCGAAAGATCTTCGGCGACGATCCGCAACGCGGCGAGCGCATGGCGGTCGAGGCGGAGGGCCTCTATTTCGATTATTCGAAGCATCGCGTGACGGCGGAAACGATCCGCCTGCTGATCGCGCTGGCGGATGAAGCGGGGCTGCGCGAGCGCATCGACGCGATGTTTCGCGGCGACAAGATCAACGTCACGGAAAAGCGCGCCGTGCTCCACGTTGCGCTGCGCGCGCCGCGCGACGCGACGATCATGGTCGATGCCCAAAACGTGGTGCCCGAAGTGCATCAGGTGCTCGACCGCATGACGGACTTTTCCAATCGCGTGCGCGGCGGCGCTTGGCAGGGGCACACCGGCAAGCGCATCCGCGCGGTCGTCAATATAGGGATAGGTGGTTCCGACCTCGGGCCGGTGATGGCGTACGAGGCGCTGCGCTATTACAGCGATCGCAATCTCACGATGCGCTTCGTCTCCAATGTGGACGGCACCGATTTCGCCGAAGCGACGCGCGACCTCGACCCGGCCGAGACCCTGTTCATCATTTCGTCGAAGACCTTCACCACGCTCGAGACCATGACCAACGCGCATACGGCGCGCGAATGGAGCCTGCGCGCGCTCGGCGACGAAAAGGCGGTCGCGAAACATTTCGTCGCGGTCTCGACCAACGCGGCGGAGGTCACGAAGTTCGGCATCGACACCGCCAACATGTTCGGCTTCTGGGACTGGGTCGGCGGGCGCTATTCGATGGATTCCGCGATTGGGTTATCGACCATGATCGCGATCGGGGCGGACAATTTCCGCGCGATGCTCGGCGGGTTCCACGCGATCGACGAGCATTTCCGCACGACGCCCTTCGAGCGCAATCTGCCGGTGCTGATGGGGTTGCTGGCGCTCTGGTACAACAACTTTTTCGGCGCGCAGACAGTCGGAGTATTTCCCTACGAGCAGTATCTGAAGCGCTTCCCCGCGTATCTGCAGCAGCTCACGATGGAGTCCAACGGCAAGCACGTGACGCTCGACGGCGCGGTCGTGAATTATCAGACGGGACCGATTTACTGGGGCGAGCCGGGGACCAACGGGCAGCATTCATTCTACCAGATGATTCATCAGGGGACGAAAATCATCCCGTGCGACTTCATCGGATTTTACCAGACGCTGAATCCGCTCGGGCGGCATCACGACATGCTGATCGCGAACGTCTTCGCGCAGGGCGAGGCGCTCGCGTTCGGCAAGACCGCAGAGCAGGTCAAAGCGGAGGGCACGCCGGACTGGCTGGTGCCGCATCGGACGTTCGAGGGCAATCGTCCATCGACGACAATCCTGGCGGAGCGCCTGACGCCGGAGACGCTCGGCAAGCTGGTCGCATTATACGAGCATAGCGTTTTCACGCAGGGGGCGATCTGGCAGATCAATTCGTTCGATCAATGGGGGGTCGAACTGGGCAAGGCACTCGCGCAGAAAATCATACCGGAACTCGAAAATGCGTCGCCGGAGCTGAAGCACGATAGCTCGACGAACGCACTGATTCGGCGGTATCGCGCGCATCGCAAGGGCAAGCTCTGAAGGGACGCAGAGCTTGGTCGAGGAACGCAAAACTTTTAGATTCACTGAAACCTCACGAGGTTTCAGACTTCCCTTTTGAATGAGGTCATGGATTGACGCTCGCGTTGCTCGGGTGGTAGCCAAGTCGTGGGAGTGACAAAAGTCGGAAGGGGAGATCGATACTGTCACCCTGAGCGCAGCGAATGGGTCCCGGATCAGAAGAAAAAGATCCGGGATTCTTCGTTGCGCTCAGAATGACTAGCTCGTGGAAGCGACTGACTAATTGAACACAATTTGCCAGTTGGATAGTCAGTCGCATTGGCGAGGGTATCGCCGCCGCTTACTTGTCGCGGACGCCGATCGCGCCTGCGCCGCGCAGCTTTTCCAATTCTCCCGCGCTAAAACCCCATTCGCGCAACGCTTCCTCGGTATGTTCCCCCGGCTTGGCCGGCGGCCGTTGAATCTTGCTCGGCGTGCGGCTGAAACGCGGCGCCGGTCCGGGCTGCACCACGCCTTCGACCTCGACGAAGGTTCCGCGCAACTGGTTATGCGGATGCTTGGGCGCCTCCGCCATGCTCAACACGGGCGCGAAGCAGATGTCGCTGCCCTCCATGATCTTGCACCACTCGGCGCGGGTCTTGGTCTTGAATAGCGCCGCGAATTTTTCCTTCAGGTCCGGCCACGCCTTGCGATCCATCTGGCGCGGCATCTCCTGCCCTTCGAGGCCCGAGAGCTTCAGCAATTCGGCGTAGAACTTGGCCTCGATCGAGCCGATCGAAACGAACTCGCCGTCCTTGGTTTCGTAAACGTCATAGAAATGCGCGCCCGTATCGAGGATGTTGTCGCCGCGCTTATCCGACCACATGCCCGAGGCGTGCATCCCGTAAATCGCCGTCAGCAGCGAGGCTGCACCGTCCACCATCGCGGCGTCCACCACCTGACCCTTGCCCGACTTCTGGGCTTCGAGCAGACCGGCCACGACGCCGAGCGCGAGATACAGGCCGCCACCGCCGAAGTCGCCGACCAGGTTGAGCGGCGGCACCGGGGCCTGGCCCTTGCGCCCGATCGACGCGAGCACACCGCTCAGCGCGATGTAGTTGATATCATGGCCGGCGGCATGAGCGAGCGGACCCTCCTGGCCCCATCCGGTCATGCGCCCGTAGATGAGGCGCGGATTGCGCTTGAGACATTCGTCGGGCCCCAGCCCGAGCCGCTCCATAACCTTGGGACGAAAACCTTCGAGCAGCGCGTCGGCCTTCTCGATTAGCTTCATCGCGGCGGCAACGCCTTCGGGCCGCTTGAGATCGATTGCGACCGATTTGCGCCCGCGGCTGAGCAGGCTGTACTTCGCATCGAGGGAAATTCCGAGTGCGGCATCCTCCGCCCGGTCGATTCGCAGCACCTCGGCGCCCATGTCCGCCAACAACATCGCGCACATCGGCGCCGGGCCGATTCCCGCGAACTCGACGATTTTATAACCGGACAGTGTACCCATGATTCAGCCTCCCGCGTGATTTGATGAAGTTAGAACGGTCCACTCGCATTGTACAGTGTATTTCGATGCTGGCCGCCCGCGATGCTCGGGTGGGTCGCTAAGTCCCGCGGGAGCGGGAGCGTGCGTAAGAAGGAAGAGGAGTTGTCAAGGAACACAAAACCTCTGGTTTCTTTCTGAAACCTCGGTGAGGTTTCAGACTTCCCGTTTGGAAGATGCGGGCTGCGCCCTGTGAAAACCCTGCTCGCAATCTCGATTATTGCCAGACTTGGCCGCGCACCCGAACAACGCGAGCGTCAGTCACTGATATAGAGATTTATTGAGACCAAGACTTGCCGTAAGTCCGCGATTACTAAAGACTTACGGGCGGGCGAGGTCGGAGATGGCAAAACCCGAAAATCCTGAGAGTCCCAAATCGCCGGCACGGCGCCGATTTCTGCGCGGAATCGGCGCGGCGGGTGCTGCCACGATCGCGATAGCCGCCACCGGCATCGATTGGTTGCGCCCACGCGAAGCCGCGGGTGAGCAATTCGATCCTGCGGTGGATTTCAACTCCGAGGTGGCCGCAGGACTGGGCAATGGCCGCAATCGGGCGGTCAATCGGCGCAATCGCGCCTTCCAGCACCGGATGCGTGCGGCGATTACAGAGAAGCGCGTCCCGATGCCGCCACATCTGACCAATGGCGACGAGGCGCTCTATCCGAATCGGATCGGAAGTTATTCGAAAGGCTTGCCGCACAACGGTCTCGGCGAGGTCGATCCGACGGCCTACGCCGCGCTGGTCAAGGCGGCCACCACCGGCAACCCAGCCGATTTCGACGCGATTCCGATAGGCGGAACGGTGCTCCTTATCGATCCGCAAGCTGGGCTCGCATTTGACCTTGAGGGTACAGATTCCCATCAGATGGATATCCCGCCGGCCCCGGCGTTGGCGAGCGCTGAACGCGCGGGCGAAGCGGTCGAAGTGTATTGGCAGGCGCTGCTGCGCGACGTTCCCTTCTCGCAATACGGCACGAGTCCGCTGGCCGCTGCCGCGATCTCCGACTTGAATAAGCTCTCCGATTTTCGCGGCCCACGCGCGGGCGGCCTGGTCACGCCGGGCACCCTGTTTCGCGGCTTTACGAGCGGCGACCTGATTGGCCCGTACGTCTCGCAATTCTTCTTCCCCACGCTCCAATACGGCGCCGCCGAAATCGTACAGCAGTTCCTCACCTATCTGCCGGTGAGCGGCGGCGGGACCGATTATCTGATGGATTTCACTTCATGGCTGAAGGTGCAGAATGGTGAGGGGCCGTTTGGTTCCAATCTGCTCGATAGTCAGCGGCGCTATCTCCGAAATGGCCGGGACCTCGCGGCTTGGGTCCATGTCGACGTCCTCTTCGAGGCTTATTTCAACGCCTGCATCTTCTTGATCGATGCCGGTGCGCCCTTCAATCCGGGAAATCCATACAAGCACTCCCCCAACCAGACAGGCTTCGGCACCTTCGGCGCACCGCATGTCAAAACGCTGGTGGCGGAAGTTGCGACCCGCGCGCTCAAGGCGGTTTGGTACCAGAAATGGATCGTCCATCGCGCGCTGCGCCCCGAGGCTTACGGCGGCTTGGCACATCTGACGCTGGCGGGCACGAAGACCTATCCGGTTCACGCCGACGTACTGAATTCCGACGCCGTGCAGCAGGTCTTCAACCTCCACGGCACCTACCTGCTGCCGATGGCGTTTCCGGAAGGCTGCCCGCAGCATCCGTCATACGGTGCCGGCCACGCGACGGTCGCGGGCGCTTGCACCACAATCTTGAAGGCGTTTTTCGACGAGACCTGGGTGATTCCGAATCCCGTCGTGGCGAGCGACGACGGCCTGTCGTTGCTGCCGTATACCGGTTCGGATGCGGGTGAGATCACACTGGGCGGCGAGATGAACAAGATTGCGGCGAACGTCGCGATCGGCCGCAATCATGCGGGCGTACATTGGCGCTCGGATTATGCGGAGTCGCTGCTACTCGGCGAAACCATCGCAATCAGCGTACTGCGCGATCAGCGCGATATGTACAACGAAAATTTTGGCGGCTTCACCTTTACCAAGTTCGACGGCACCCAGATCACAGTCTGAAGCCGCGGGAACTCGGAAGTCGGTTAGCCGTTGGCGCGGGCGCGGACCGGCGTGCGGAATTGCGCGGCGAAATCGAGCGTCTCATCGGCAACGCGCTGCTTTTCGCTGTCCACCGCGATCACGTGATAGCTTTCCTCGAGCGCTACCGCGCGCTTGTCGGCACTGCCCAGATGGCGCATCACGAAGTCCACGTTGCGCTCGAACGGGCAGGTGTGATCGCGGCGGCTGTGGATGAGGAGCGTCGGCTGGACCACCTCGGCAAGCCGGGGTCGCATCCGATCGGATAATTCGACCAGGCTGAGCGCCGCCCCGAGCGGCATCAGGCGCGTCCCCGGATGGACGCTGCGGGCGTCGTCGTCATGAATATCGGAGCCGGCGCCGCTGCGGAAATACACCTTGTCGCCCCACGGACGCGCCGGGCGCATCAGGCGCAGCGCCATCCGCGTCGCGGTGGGCAGGAAGAATGCAGGCGCGAGCATCACGAGACCCGCGACCGCCTCGCGCTGATCGGCGGCGAGGCGCGCCGCCAGTATCGCGCCCATCGAGAGGCCGACGACGACGTTGTTATCGCCGTACTGGCGCAGACGCTCAAAGCCGTCGATCACGCTCTCGTACCAGCTCGAATGGTCGCTCGCACCCAACTCCTCGGGCGCTCCGACGTGCCCGTTGAGGCGAACGCCCAGCACCCGCATGCCGGCGGCCGCCAGTCGCTCGCCGAGGTAGCGCATCTCGTAGGGGGTGCCGCTGAGGCCGTGAATCAACAGGACACTGAGGCCCGACCCAGGCAGAAAGAATTCGCTGGTGTCGGGACTCGGCGGGTGAGGATCGTCGTCGGATTGCTGCATAATCGGTTGCTGCTCGCGCTGTGTCGTGGCCACCCGGTTAACTCGGGGTGGTGCCCACCAAATCCGTGTGGATGACTATATCGGCCTGGCTCTTCAAGCCGTTAATGAAACTGATCCAAGTGGATGCGCGCCGTTGTTCGAGTATCCGATCGGTGAAGGCCGGCCCCTGGATTTTCCACTGGTCGGGATCGGGCGCCGTGCGGCTGCTGACCGCGAACAGGTAGGAATTGCCGTCGTTTTCCAGCACGTGGTCTATCACCCCGGGGAGCTTGGGCAGTGCGACCGCAGAGGCCATCAGGCCGGGCACCGCGCCGATACCCGGAACCTCGGAGCTGTTGCGCGGAAAATCGCCGGTGCTGACAACGGTCAGGTGATTTTTCGCGGCGACTGTATCGAGGTCGCCCGGCGACTTCACCTGCTTGAGCATCTCCCGAGCCGCCTGCTGCGCTTTGCTTTCAGCCTCGACCCGAATGTAGGCCTTGCGCACGAGATCCTTAATCTCGGCCAACTGCGGTATATGCGCCGGATTACGCGCGATCAGCTTGACCAGGTAGGGCTCGGGGCCTTCGGTCAGTGCGCGCACCTCGCCGTCCTTGAGCTTGAGGGCCTCGGCGCCTAGCTGCGGATAATCCTCGGCCCCGCTAATCGGCTCGTTGAGGGCAAAGAAGGGGGTTTCGACCGCGGTGAGTCCGCGCTTTTTGGCGACTTCATCGATCGCGTGTCCGGTCAGGGCAGCGGTCAGGTCCTGCTGCAGATACTGTTTCGCGGAGTCTTCACCACTCTTGCGCCGAAGGTCCGCGACGATCTTCGAGTGCGCCTCCTCGGGCGTATCGACGCGGGCAGGCTTCGCCTCCTCGACCTGAATCACATGAACGCCGAACTGACTCTCCGCGATACCGTACGCGCCCGGCTTGAGCGTGAAGGCGACCTCTTCGAACGGTTTGACCAACTCGCCGCGGCCGAAGAATCCAAGTTCACCGCCCTTGTCCTTGGTCCCGGGGTCCTCCGAGTACTGTTTTGCCAGCGCCGGGAAATCGCCGCCCGCCTTGAGCTTCTTCAAGATGTCATCGGCCTTCGCTCGGGCCGCGGCCTTTTCAGCCGAGCTGGCGCCGGGCCCAACGCTGAGCAGGATGTGGCGCGCGCGGACCTGCGCCGGATGGGTAAACGCGGTCTTCAGGTTCTGCTCGTAATAGTCCTGAATCTGCTGATCGGTGGGCATCGCGGAACCTGCCAGCGCGATCGGGTCATAACGCACCAACCAGATCTTGACGCGTTCGGGTTCGCGAAAGACCTCCATGTGGTCGTGGTAGAACTTCGCGATTTCCTGTTCCGAGGGGTTGATGGCGCCTTCGAAGGCCGAGTAGGGCACCTTGATGTAGGCGAGATTTATTTTGCCGGCAAAGTTATCGTAGGTGCGACGCGCTTCCTCGGTGCTCACCTGTACGGTAGCCGTAACCATCTGGCGCATCGCTTCGGAGAGCATCGCGGTGCGCGTTTCGCTCTCGTAGACCGACGGTTCGAGGTCATTTTGAGCCAGGATTGCGCGATAGCGGCGAACGTCGAACTGGCCGTCGGTTTGAAAGGCGGCTTGCGTACCGATGGTCTTTTCGAGTTCGTCGTCGCCGATGCTCAAGCCCAAGCGCCGCGCCTCATTCTCGATCAACCGGGTCTGCACAAGCTGCTCTACCGCGGTCTCGCGCAGGTTCATGCCCTGGAGCACGGCGGGCGCGTTTTTGCCGTAGACGTTGGCAACCGTGTTGCGAATGTTGTTGGCTTCGCGATCAACGTCGTCGGCGAGAATCTGCTGGCATCCGGGAAGCTGGACGAACAGGATCGAATGGCAATTGACGGTGGCGATCGGCTTGACGCGGGCAAAGTAGGCGCTGAGGGTACCGAAGAAGATGGTCATCAACCCGATCAGCAGGAGCAGCAACAAACGGGTTGCGAAGGTGTATTGGTGCTTGCGGATTGCTTCGAACATGGCATCGACATCATAGTTGACCCGATTTTGATAGTGCAATTGGGTATAGTTGCTTGCGTCGCGCGGGGAATCTCGTTAGCTTCAAATCCATCGCGAGTCCACACGTATTCCGCACGTATAATTTCCGCGCAGACGACTCGCTTTCGGGGGCTAAAGGGTGGGGACGCGGGGTGGCGGATCAAGGCCCGTCTCGGGCAACTCAAGAGGCTAAATTCCGGTGGGCTTCAATTCGATTTTCGGATGGTTTTCGCACGATCTCGCGATTGATCTCGGGACCGCCAATACGCTGATTTACGCTAAGGGCGAGGGCATCGTCTGCAACGAACCTTCGGTCGTAGCGGTGCAAAAAGACTCGCGCGGCGGGCGGCGCGTCCTGGCGATCGGCGCCGAAGCGAAGAAGATGCTCGGGCGCACACCGGGATCGATCGTGGCGATTCGGCCCTTGAAGGACGGCGTCATCGCCGACTTCGAGATCACCGAGAGCATGCTCAAACATTTCATTCAGAAGACCCATCAGCGCAAATGGCTGGTGCATCCGCGCATCGTGATCTGCGTGCCGTTCGGCATCACCGCGGTGGAAAAGCGCGCGGTGCGCGAGTCGGCGGAATCGGCGGGCGCACGCGAGGTCTATCTGATCGAGGAGCCGATGGCGGCGGCGATCGGGGCCGGACTGCCGATCACGGAACCAGCCGGCAACATGATCGTCGATATCGGCGGCGGCACCACCGAGGTCGCGGTGATTTCTTTAGCGGGCGTGGTCTTTTCGCGATCGGTGCGGGTGGCCGGCGATAAGATGGACGAAGCCATCATTCATCACATCAAGCGCAAGTACAATTTGCTGATTGGCGAGCGCACGGCCGAGCTGATCAAGATAACGATCGGATCGGCCTATCCCGGCAACGAGATCCAGACCATGGAAATCAAGGGTCGCGACCTGGTAGCGGGGGTGCCGAAGATCATCGAAATCACCGACGAAGAGATTCGCGAAGCGCTGATGGAGCCGGTGCATCAGGTGGTCGAGTCGGTGCGCATCGCGCTGGAGCGCACGCCGCCGGAACTGGCTTCGGACATCGTCGAAAAAGGTATCGTGCTCGCGGGCGGAGGGGCGCTGCTGCGCAACCTGGACGTTCTGCTGCGCGAGGAGACTGGACTGCCGGTGACATTGGCCGATGATCCGCTGACGGCGGTGGTGATGGGCGCCGGAAAGGTGCTGGACGAACTTACGCTGCTGCGGGACGTCACGGTGGATTGAGCAGGGGGAACTTACGCCCAGGCCGCATTGACCATCTTAGCCGCCAAATTTACAAACTTGTTTAATCCACAGGCCGCTTAAGGTGAGAGGAACATTCCTGTGGCGCCATCGAGTGGTCTTGACCAGCGGGCTTTTGCTCCTGCTGGCGCTGCACCTGCTTTCGGCCGGGGTCGCCCCGGGCGCGCGCGCCGAAAAGCCGAGTCTGGCGCTGATGTGGATGCTCAAGCCGGTGCAGAACCTCGAAGCGAATATCGCTGACGACACCAGCGGTTTTTTTCACGATTATTTCGACTTGGTCAACGTTCGCGGCGAGAACGCGGAGCTCCGGAAACAGGTGGCCGTGCTCGAGGGCCAGCGCACGCGGCTGGCCGAGTTGGAAGTTGAAAACCGCCATCTGAGCGACCTGCTGGAGTTGCGCGACGCGCTCGCAATGCGGGCGGTGGCGGCGCGGGTGATTGGCGCCGACGCGACCGAACAGTCGCGCACACTGATATTGTCAGCGGGTTCCCGCGGCGGTCTGCGGCGCGACTTGCCGGTAGTTTCGACCGAGGGCGTGGTCGGCAAATTGATCGCGGTGGCGCCCAACGTCTCGCGGGTGTTGCTGATCAACGATCACAACTCCGGACTCGATGCCTTCGATCAACGCAGTCGTGCGCGCGGAATCATCGCGGGCCTGCTCAACGGCGAGCTGACGATGAAGTACGTCGATCGCAGCGAGGACGTAAAGCCCGGAGACGCGGTGGTGACCTCGGGAATGGACGGGATTTTCCCGCGCGGATTACTGGTGGGGCAGGTCACGCGAGTCTCGCAGGAGGGTCCCGGGCTTTTTCTCAATGTCGATATCCGGCCGGCAGCGAATTTCCGAAAACTCGAGCAAGTATTGATACTGACGCAGCAACCACCCGAGATCGCGCCCGATTTCAAGGGCTGACGCGGCGTGCGATTAGTAGCCCTTTACGCGATTGCCACACTGATGGCGCTCGCTCTTGAAACCACTGTCCCGCACTGGCTGCCGCTCGGGATGCTGGCGCCGAATCTGGTTCTGATCCTTGCGGTCGATTTGGGGATGAAACATCACGGGGCGCTCGGGGCGATGCTGGCGTTCGGGATGGGTTACGCGATCGATTCGTTTTCAGGCACGCACCTGGGGCTGAACGCATTCATGCTGACGCTCATCTACGTAATTGCGTATGGCATCTCGCGTTATCTGATCTCGACCAGTACCGCGATCGGGGTGATCCTGGTATTCATCGGCGCGATTCTGACGGGGCTCGCCAACTCGGTCGGCAGCGTGGGCCTCGAGGCGACGCCGGCAACCGTCGGCATCTTCCCGCGGCTGGCGCTGCACGGCGCTGTCAGCGCGCTGGTCACGCCGCTGGTTTTTTCCATCATGGGATCGGGCAGGCGCATGGTCGGATTGCGTGCACGCAGTGTGCGCGAGTAGATTTTAGATACCCACCATGGCCAGGTTTAAGCGCCCCGAAAAGAACCGCTCCGTGCCGAAGCTGGCGCCGCGCATCGCCGCACTGATGGCGATGATCGTGCTGGTGTTGATCACCGCGGCGCTGCGCCTATACTACCTTCAGGTCATCAAACATCATGAGCTGGCGGAATTGGCCGACCGTAACCGGATTCGGATCCAGCGGTTGCCGGCTCTGCGCGGACTGGTTTTCGACCGGCGCCATCGCGCGCTGGTAGACACGCGGCCCTCCTTCGACGCGGTGATCGTGCCGGAGGATACGCCGAATGTGGACGCGACCATCGCCCGACTCGAGAAGTTGCTCGGCGGGCAGAATAACTTTTCCAAGAAGATCGAAGACGCGGACGACGAGGGGCGCCCGGAATACGAACCGGTGATGGTCGACGAGCACCTGGACTGGTCGCAGGTGGTCGCGCTCGAGACCCATCAAATGGAGTTGCCGGGTGTGAGCCTGCAGGTCACCCCGCGACGCCATTACCTGTACGATTCGCTCGCGGCCCATTTGCTGGGTTATGTCGGCGAGGTAACGGTCAAGGACCTGAACCACCTGCCCGACTATCGGATGGGCGACGACATCGGGAAGTTCGGCCTCGAGCGGAGCTGGGAGGGCACGCTGCGCGGGGACAGCGGCGGACAGGAGATCGAAGTCGATTCGATTGGGCGGCGCCTTCGCTTGTTGCGCGAGATTCCTGAGCGACCCGGCAACAGCGTGGTGATGACGATCGATCTGGATTTGCAGCGCGTCGCCGAAGACGCGATCGGTGAGCGCGCGGGAGCGCTGGTCGCGATCGATCCCAATACCGGTTACATCCTCGCGATGGCCAGCCATCCGGCCTTCAACCCGAACATCTTCGCCGGCGGCATCGCGGGGTCGGCCTGGCATGAGCTGATCACGGATCCGAGCCACCCGCTGGAAAACCGCGCGACCCAGGGCATCTATCCGCCGGGTTCCACGTTCAAGGTGGTGGACAGTATAGCGGGGCTGATGGACCACACCCTCACGCCGGGAACTTCATACTACTGCTCCGGCGGAATCTGGTTCGGCAATCGCGAATATCGCTGTTGGCGCAAGCAGGGCCACGGCAACATCGCCTTTCATCGCGCAATCGTCGAATCCTGCGACGTCTTCTTTTATGACGTCGGCCAACGGCTCGGGGTTGACCGGATTGCGGCGTGGGCCCATGCGCTCGGACTCGGCAAGAAGACCGGCATCGATCTCGAAAACGAAAAGGCCGGTACCATTCCGTCCTCCCAATGGAAAGAGCGTCGGTTCCATGAGCGCTGGTATCCGGCGGAGACGTTGTCCGTCGCGATCGGTCAGGGATATGTGGCCGTGACCCCGATCCAGTTGGCCGTACTCGCGGCCGAGGTCGCCAATGGCGGCACGCTCTACAAGCCGCAGTTCGTCAGACAGATAGACGCGCTCGACGGCAGCGTGGTCAAGACCTTTCCGCCGATCGTAGCGAACCAGACACACATCGATCCGCAGGCGCTGGAAGAACTCCGCAGTGCGATGGGTGACGTGGTTAATGCGCCGAACGGCACCGGTCACGCGGCCAGAATCGACGGCATCGTCGTGGCCGGCAAGACCGGCACAGCGCAGGTGGTGAAAGAGGCGCAAGGCGCGCGCACCAAAGAGACCGCGTTGCCGAACAGGTATCGCGACCACGGCTGGTTCATGGCCTTCGCGCCGCTGGACCATCCGAAAATAGCCATCGCCTGCATCATCGAGCACTCCGGTCACGGCGGCAGTTCCGCCGCGCCGGTCGTTAAGGCGGTGATGCAGCGGTACTTCGAACTCAATCCACCCCAAGGCGCGCCGCTGCCGGCGCCCGCCGCGGCTGGCGAATCGGCACCGGTTGACCCACTGGCGGACTGAATTGGGGCCGATTTCAGTCGGAATCTACGGATAAGCGCGAATGGCGGCACTAGACCGGCGAATTATTTACCACTTCGATTGGACACTGTTCAGCCTCGCACTCGCGCTTTGCGGCGTCGGCGTCCTGAGCGTGATCAGCGCGACCTGGGGCGGCAAACATCACGGGATCGACCCGCTGGTGATGCGCCAACTGGTTTGGGTCGGCGTCGGCGCCGCGCTGATGACGACTGCGGCTTTAATCGATTATCGCGCGCTCGGAACCTATGCATACGCGTTTTACGCTCTCGCCGTGGCACTGCTGATCGTGGTCGCGGTGGCCGGTCACAGCACTGGCGGATCGCGCCGCTGGATTAACCTTGGCATACTCAACCTCGAGCCGTCCGAAATCGCGAAAATCGCGGTCGTGCTGGTGATGGTGCGATACCTGCGCGAGGATCCGCCCAAGGGCGGATGGAACCTGCTGCATATGATCGTGCCGGCGCTGCTGCTCGCGGTGCCGGCGGTTTTGGTACTGAAGCAGCCCGACCTCGGCACTGCGCTCATCCTGATACTGATAACCGGGACGCTGATTTTCGTCGGCGGACTCAACTGGCGAATGTTGATGGTGCTGATGCTGGGCGCGGTACTGGCGGCGCCGGTCGGATGGCATTTTCTGAAGCCCTATCAGCGCGGCCGACTGGTGAGTTTTCTGAACCCGCAGTCCGACCCGCTGGGCTCCGGCTACCACATTATCCAGTCCGAAATCGCGATCGGCTCGGGCGGCGCGTGGGGCAAGGGCTTCCTCAATGGCACACAGGCGCGGCTTAATTTCCTGCCCGAGCAGACGACTGACTTTATCTTCGCGGTGTTCGCTGAGGAGTTCGGCTTTTTCGGTTCGATCGTGCTGCTCGGCCTATACTCGGCGCTGATTGCGCGCGGCGCATGGATTGCGCGTCACGCGCGCGATCGCTTTGGCGCCCTGCTCGCGATCGGCTTCACCGGCGTCGTCTTTTGGCAGGTCGCGATCAACATTGGGATGGCGACCGGGATGCTGCCGGTGGTCGGAATCACGCTGCCGTTGGTGAGCTATGGCGGCTCGTCGTTAATCGCGATGATGGCCGCGATGGGCGTACTGATCAGCATCAATACGCGCCGTTACCTGTTCTAATAAGGAGACCTCATGGCGCGCACGCCCAAATTCACCAATCCCAAGGACCAGGAAATTCACGAAATCCATCTGCGCTATATCGAGGTGATGGAAAGCGATCGACTTAGTTCGATCAGCGACGAGACCAAAACGCATTACCTGCGCGTGCTCAGCACGCTGACCGAAAAACTCGCCGTGCCGGGTAAGCCGCTGTCGGAAGTCGTGGGCGAGATGATGGCGGAGGCGGCCCCGCTGCTATTCCAGGCAATGCAGCGCTGACCGCCCCGGCGCTTGGATCGTTGGCGAAGTTTTCACCGGGCGTCTAAATCCCCGAGTCGTCAGGCTTCGAGGGCGTAACCGTTCTCGTCGTGCTCGCTGAGGTCGAGGCCTATCGATTCGGATTCGGCGTCAACGCGCAGGCCGACGATCGCGTCGGTCACTTTCAACAGGATGAGGCTGCCGACGAAGGCAAACCCGATACTCGCGCCGACCGCGATCGCTTGCACCAGTAATTGCCGAGGATTCCCGTAAAGCAAACCGTTGGCGCCACCCGGATTTACCGCCACAGTGGCGAAGAGCCCGGTCGCAAGCGCCCCCCAGATTCCGCCGACGCCATGGACGCCGACCACGTCGAGGGCGTCGTCGTAGCCGAAGCGCGACTTCATCCGCACCGCCATATAGCACAAGATTCCGGCAACCCCGCCGATCGCAATCGCTGACCCTGGTCCGACGTAGCCTGACGCCGGGGTGATCGCGACGAGGCCGGCGACGGCGCCGCTGGCCGCGCCGAGCACGGTCGGCTTGCCGGTCTTCCACCATTCGGCGGCCACCCACGAAATGGTTGCCGCGCAAGCGCCCAGGTGCGTCGCAACGAAGGCCGAGACCGCGAGTCCATTGGCGGCCAGCGCACTGCCGGCGTTGAAGCCGAACCATCCGAACCAGAGCAGGCCCGCGCCCGTGACCGTGAGCGTGAGGTTGTGCGGGATCATTGGCTCGCGCGGATAACCGCGCCTGCGCCCGATAATCAGTACCGCAGCCAGTGCGGAGACTCCCGAGGAGATGTGAACGACGGTGCCGCCGGCGAAATCGAGCGCACCCATCTTGTGAATCCAGCCGTCGATGCCCCACACCCAATGGGCCAGCGGGTCATAGATCAGGGTCGTCCAGAGCAGGCTGAAGACGAGGAAGCCGCGAAATGAAATCCGTTCGGCGAACGCACCCGTGATCAGCGCGGGCGTGATCACCGCGAACATGCATTGAAAGACCATGTAGGCTTGATGCGGGATGGTCGCGGCGTAGTCGGGGTAGGCCTGCGTCGCGCTGACGCCGTGCAACCCGATCCAGCTCAATCCGCCGACGATCGAAGTCCAGGGCGAGAAGGCCAGGCTGTAACCAAACAAGGCCCATTGCACCGAAATGATCGCGACCATGAAAAAGCTCTGCATGAGGGTGGCCAGCACGTTTTTGCGCCGCACCATACCCGCGTAAAAGAGCGCGAGGCCGGGCGCCGTCATCAGCAGCACGAGGGCCGAGGAAGTCAGCACCCAGGCAGTGTCCCCGGCACTGATTTTCGCATCGTCGGCCGCTATCGCGGGCGCGGCGCAGACCAGTAGCGCGAAGCTTGAGAGAGCAATTTTCGGTACGAGCCCACGGAGCCGCATCAGGTGCATCCCGAATCCTCCATCGAAAGAACGGTAGAGCGCGGCGCCAGGCAAGCAAGGCGGGACCGTCTCGTGCGTGCGGGTCGGCCAACCCGCTCACAAAGCGAGCGCATCAGGGCAATGCTTGTGACAGAAGTTGAGGCCGCCCACAAGAAAGGCCGGTGGCGAGAATGGCCGGTCGGATGAGCGCGGCGATTTCGCGATCACGGATGGATGCATACCGATGGTCATTGAGCCCGGCCCAAGCGCAGGCGGGAAATCAAACGGCTGCGGTGCGACGCGAAGGCCGCGGGCGATGCGCGATCAACCTTTCGGCAGTTGGAGAATGCGCTCGCCGATCATGTTCTTTTGCACCGCCGAGGTACCGCCCGCGATAGTCAACATTTCGACGTTTAGAATTCGGCGCATCCAGTCGCCGTCGGGCGCGAACGGCGATTTCCGTTCGATCATGGCGTAGCCGCCGAGCAGGCGCGTCGCGAATTTGGTCATGCGCTGTGACAGATCGGTCGAAATCAGCTTGCCGATCGATGATTCCGCACCCGGCTGCTGGCCCTTGAGCCGCTTGGAAAGCGCGCGCAGCCCGTTGTATTTTTTCGCCGTTACTTCGATCGCGAACTGCGCGATTTGCTGCCGGATTTCGTCGTCGTGGGCCGCACTATGACCACCCAGCGGAATCGTCTGCGCCATCTCGACCAGTTGCGCGAGGATGACCTCGGTGCCGCCGATCGTTTCACTGATCCCGAAGCGCTCATGCATCAGCGTGTTGACCAGCACCTGCCATCCTGCGTTGAGCGGCCCGAGCAGATTCTCCTTGGGCACGCGAACGTCCTCGAAAAAGATCTCGTTGAACTCGGAATCGCCGGTGATCTGCTTGAGCGGCTTCACGACCACGCCGGGGCTGCGCATATCGACCAGCAACGCGCTCATCCCTTTGTGCTTGGGCACGTCGGGATCGGTGCGGACGAAGAGTTGGCAGAAATCCGAGCGCTGGGCGTGGGTGGTCCAGACCTTCTGCCCGTTGACGATAAACTCGTCGCCATGGAGTTCCGCGCGGGTCTGAATCGACGCCAGATCGGAGCCGGCGCCGGGCTCGGACATGCCCTCGCACCAGATTTCGTCGGCCATGATGATCGGCTTGAGGTAGCGCTGCTTCTGCTCGGCGGTGCCCCATTGCATCAGGGCGGGCCCGGTCATGATGATGCCGAGCATGTTGATGCCCATCGGGAGGCCGAGGCGGCCGAGCTCCTGCTGGAAGATGACCTGCTCGATAAAGGTGGCGCCGCGACCGCCGTATTGTTTGGGCCAGTTGAGCCCCACCCATCCGTTTTCGTAGAGCTTCTTATGCCAGCGCTTGTTGCGATCCCATAGCAGGTCCTCGTCGATGCGCTCCTTCTCCTCAGGGGTTAGCGGCGGCGGCTGATTGGCCTCCAGCCACGTGCGAACCTCCTGTCGATAGGCTTCCTGCTCGGGCGAATAGTTGAAATCCATCTATGGTCCCCTTCGATGCGAATCGCGGGCGCTGGTGCGATGATCGTACCGAAGCTCACACGAATTAGGTAGCGTTACGCGGCTGGGCCGGAACCGGCTTGGAGGCGATTTTGTAAATTCGCGCCAGTAAAATGGATCGGCAACTGTCTGGCTCGTAATTGAGGGGTGTTTTACTGAAGCGTACGAATCCATGTAGCGGCGAAAGGAGAGGGCCGCTATCCTGTGACGAGGATGGACGGGGCGGAGTGGCAGGCTGAATGCTATCGGAAGAATCCGACCCGCCTGACGGAGGGGTTGCAGTTGGCATGGCGACTGGCCTGGGCATCGTTTGAGAAGGACTGGTGGGCCTCGGCGGCAGCTTCGGAAAGTGGTGGACGGCGAACTCGTCCATGCAATTCTTTCTTCTTGCATTAGAGAGCGGGGGCAGGCTTTGGCGCTGATCGGCTGGGAGCCTCACACGTCTTTCCGCTTCTTCCCAGAATTCATGGCACTCAACTCGTTGCTGAGCCCAATACCGCTCGTACTCTTCTTGGTCAATGCCTGGTGGAGCCTGCTCTCCGCACCCCGGTCCGCTGCACTCCGTGTGTTCCTGGGCGGCAATCGGAGCTGCGTAGTACACTCCGAGTACTCCGGCTATAACGATTATCGCTATAATCGATTCCTTTATCTTTTGCATGACTCCCCTCAGCGTATCGAGGCATATATGTACCCAGCTAGCGGTGGAGTGCGTGAGCGGCGTTAGCAGTTTTCGCTAAAATTCGCAAAAGTTCGATGGATCGGCAAAGCGCATTTTCATATCAGTGCAATCAATGCGGGCGCTGTTGCCATAATCAGACGATAACGCTCTCGCCGGTGGACGTGATCGCAATTGCGCGCACTAGCGAAATCAGCACGGGCGAGACGGTCGCGCGCTACACGATACGGCGCGGATCGCTGCTCCGGTTCAGCGCGAACGGCGGATGCGTCGCGCTCGACGGCGTGCGCTGCTCGATTCATCGCGGACGGCCGCTGGCGTGCCGGCTCTATCCGCTGGGATTGGAGCGCGACGGTGGGCGCGAGCGCTTCATACAGCTTGAGGGGGCGCGCGAATCGGCAGGAGTTTTCGGCGCCAACGGCACCATCGACGAATTTCTCGGCGGCCAGGACATCGACGAAGATCTCGCGTTGAATGAGCGTTACCGCCCGCTGCTCGGGACGATGCGCAAGCGCATCGGGAGATTGGTGGATTTCGAGGTCGTCGAGCCGCGCGAATTCTGGCGGCGGGCGGTCGCGGAAGCGTTGCGGGAGGCCGATTTCGACGCCAAAAACCGAATAATCGAGACGATTTTCGATGCGGATGGCGCAAAATGCGCTCGCGATTCGGTCGCAGCGACGGTCGCGGCGCACCTGGCCGCGCTGACTGGAATCGTAGATCGCGAGACTGATGCGACGAAAATCGCAGTGGCGGCGGTGCTTTTGGCGGTCAGCTTGGGCTATTCGCCGGCGGAAGCGATTTTTTACGGGTGGGGAGCGGGAAAGAACCGGTGAAACCTTTGAAAGGTTTCACACTTCCCACGGTGACCAGGTATGATCGGTCTTGCGAGCGATTGCGTTGAAACCTTTCGCGTAAGCGGCGGGCGCGCTTTCCAGAAGGCACACGGAGCGGATAGACGGAATCGAGCAACGCGCGCGTCAAGCATCGAGAAAAGAGGTTTCACACTTCCCACCGTGAAATACACCTAAGTCGGCCTTGCGGAGCACGTCGATGAGACCTTTCGCGGGCGCGTAAGCGGCGGGGTGGTGCCAACCAAGACGAGCGGCCGGGTCTAGTCGGGTTCGGCGTCGGAATCCGAATCACCACCGTTGCGTTTCTTCGGTGTAGTGGTCGGCTGTGCGGACGGCGTGGGCGATGGCGTCGCGACCGGCGTTGGCGTCGGTTTGTCGGCGCCGAGGTCAGCCACGATCTGCTTGGCGTGAGTGGCGGGGTCAACGTTCGGATAGACCTTCAGGATATGGCCGTCCTCGCCGATGACGTAGGTGACGCGGCGGTCGAGGCCGAGAATCGGGATGCCATTGTCGCCGCCATAGGCCTTGGCGATCTTGTTGCCGGGGTCGAGCAGCAGCGGAAAGGGCAGGCTGTATTTGCGGGCGAAGGCGCGATGACTGTCGGCGCTATCGATACTGCATCCGAGCAGGACGATACCCCAGCGCTGAAAATCGGCGTAGCCGTCGCGAAAGGTACACGCCTCCTTGGTGCATCCGGGCGTATTGTCCTTGGGGTAGAAATAGAGCACGACCTTGCGGCCGCGATAATCGCTGAGCTTGACCGGTGTCGATTGTTCGCCGATGACGGCGTCGGTTGAGAACTCGGGCGCGGGGTCGCCGACCTTGAGCATCTCGCCATGCGCCAGCCACGGGAAAAGGAGATTAAAGAGGGCTCCCATAAAGACGACTCCGGTTGCGGTCGTGAGGAACCTCATTATCGCGATTGACGCTCGCGTTGCTCGGCTAAGGTGGCCAAGTCCAGCGAGAACCCCGAGCGCGAACAAATTCTCGGAAAGCCGCTCGCGATGCTCGGCTGCAACTTTTTAATGGGACACAACCCTAAACGTAATGGAGCCACGTGCCGTAACGCGGTTCGCGGCCGCGCAGCGCGCCGTGAAAGACCTCGATCACTTTGCGCGTGATCGGCCCGGGCTTGCCCTCACCAATCTGGCGGTCGTCGAGTTCGCGCACCGGCGTGACTTCGGCGGCGGTGCCGGTCATAAAAGCTTCGTCGGAAATGTAAACCAGGTCGCGCGGGAATTGTTGCTCGATCACGTGGATGCCGGCGTCGGCGAGAATCTTGATCACCGAGTCGCGCGTGATACCGGCCAGGCACGACATCAGCGGCGGTGTCCGCACGACGCCGTCGCGCACGATGAAGAAATTCTCGCCGCTGCCTTCGGAGACGTAACCGTTGACGTCGAGCAGGAGCGCCTCGTCGTAACCGTTGCGGCGGGCCTCGTAGCCGGCCAAGGCGGAGTTGACGTAGTTGGCCGAGGTCTTGGCCATCGCCATCATCGAATTGTGATGAAAGCGCACGAACGAGGAGGTCTTGAGGCGCACGCCCTTGGTGATGCCGTCGTCGCCGAGATACGCGCCCCACGGCCACGCCGCGATCGCGAGGCGAACCTGGTTGTTGCGCGCGACCACGCCCATCTCGCCGGCGCCGTAAAACGCGATCGGACGCAAGTAGCATTCGTCGAACTTGTTGATGCGCACGACGTCGGCGCAGGCCTTCACGACCTCTTCCCGGCTGAACGGAATTTGCATCTCGAGGATATGCGCGGAATCGAAGAGGCGGCGGATATGCTCCTGAGCGCGGAAAATCGCCGACCGCCCATTCTCGGACTTGTAGCAGCGCATCCCTTCGAAGACCGCCAGCCCGTAATGCAGGCTGTGGGTGAGGACGTGGACGTTGGCCTGCTCATAGGGGACCATCGCGCCGTCCATCCAGATGCTGTCCGAGCGCACGTTGTTTGCTGCCAAAACGGAACCTCGCCTGAGAGAATTGAGCCCGCCGGGGCCGTCATCACGGGGTACAGCGCGAGTGACTGCGCTGTGCTTACCCTACAGGGCTTCAAAAGTAGTCGATGACGCCCGAATGGACAAGCCGCGCAATCGACCGGTGGCCGCCCCGAGCAGTGGGAGCGTTAATCGCTGGAGAAGTTGTTGAGGAACCGAAAACTTATAGTTACCTTGAAACCTTTGAAAGGTTTCAAACTTCCCACAATGAATCGGCATGAGTAGGTCATGCGGCCCGCGTCCTTGAGACCTTTGGTGGGCGCGTACGCGGCGTTGAGGGGAACGAAGGATCGCGGACTCTGGCGCGGTCAACCTGAGCAGCCCGAAAAATCAGGTAAAGACTGTTGGGCTGTTCATCGTGAGCGTCAATCCTGATGAGGTTTGAGAAAGAAACCGGAAGTTTTGGGCTCCTCAACCAAAGTCTCAACGGTAACGCTGGCGTCGGCGTCGCTTTCGCCGTTCGGCGACGACATCGCCTCGGTGAGGACGATCGCCGTGGAGCCTCTCCCGGAGCGGCGGCGGCGTCCCCCGCGATTTCGTCTGCGGCGGCGGCTTGGCGCCACGGTTGCCGAGGATGCGTTGTCGGGCGGCGCAACGTCATGTGGTACAGGGGCGCGTGCATGGGCCATCTCCGCCGATTGCGCGCGACGATGGCGCGGGGGATGGTCGCTGGCTTGAGCGAGGAAGCGATCGAACGCTGCGACCTCGAGATCATAGGTCGGCGCGATCAATTCAAAGAACCGGCGCGCCTCGGGGTAATAGGGACGCCGCACAATCCGCCGCGCCAGACGCGATTGCGTCACCATGTGCGTTGCCGCCTCGAGCAGCAGACGCATGTGATCGGTATCGGCGCGCGAAAAGCCCCGCTCGCGCAAAAATTCGACCAGAGCCTGGCGATGTGCCTCGCCGGCGTCGGCGACGGTCGTTCGATGCATATCGGCAAAGAGGCAGGCCAGCACCAGCGGACGCGAGGGCTCGTGGCCAGCGTCGATTAAGCGGCCGACAGCGGCCAGATTTCGCGCGGTGGCGGTACTTTCCGCAATGCCTTCAGCGGACGCAGTGGAGCGCATATGTGCGGAAAGCTTTGGCAGCAACACCTCTAGCACGCCGAGTTCTTCCATCAGGAACAATGCGCGCTCGGCACCCTTGAAGCTGAGCGTGCGGAAAATCTCCTCGACCAGGCGCGGCACCGAGGCTTTGGCGAGATCGCCGCTATGGCGAACGATAGCGGCGCGCGTCGCCGGTTCGATCTCGAAATCGAGCTTGGTCGCAAAGCGCACGGCGCGAATCATCCGGACCGGATCCTCGCGCATGCGGACCTCGGGATCGCCGACCGTACGGATTAGCCGCGCATGAAGATCGGGCACACCGCCAACGTAATCGATCACCTCGAAGGAGCGTGGATCGTAGAAGAGCGCGTTGATGGTGAAATCGCGGCGGAACGCATCTTCCTCCGGAGTGCCGAAGGTGTTGTCGTGCCGAATCATCGGATCGTCGCCCTCGGCAACGTCCTCCGCGCGCCGGCGAAAGGTCGCGACCTCAATGTTCTGCTGGCCGAAGAAGACGTGAACGAGGCGGAAGCGGCGGCCGATCAGGCGCGAGTTGCGGAACAAATCGCGCACCTGCTGCGGATGCGCCGAGGTGGCGAGGTCGAAGTCCTTGGGCCGCCGCCCCATCATCAGATCGCGCACACCGCCGCCCACGAGGTAGCCGGCATAATCAGCGGCGATCAGGCGGTAGAGAACCTTGAGCACATTCGGATCGATATCGCGCCGCGAGATCGGATGCTGCGAACGCTCCAGAATCGAGGGTTGCACTTGGTGTCGTGTCCGTCGGGCCGTTGGACGCCAAAAAAATCCCCCGGCGCCCCTTACCTCATTCGCAGTGACTCTAGCACGGGATGGAAAAATCTCCATCGTGCGAACGCCCGCGCTGAACAGGCAATGAGATGAACGGGCCACGAGCATTCGGCGAGGGCGGGGGAATCTGCAATCGACGCATCGCTTGGAGTCCCGCAATTCAATACAATCGGGAGGCTATGTCTCGACCCGATCGGCGTACTATACAGGTCGTCAGCCACGGACCGTCGTGCCTCGACGGAGTGATGGCGGCGGCCGCGATCAAGCGCTTCTACCTCGCGGAGCGCGTGATCACGACACTGGCGGCCAATGGCGACAGCGACCGCATCATCCAGGGTATCCGGGCCAAGGGCGGCGACGACGAGATCTGGATTACCGATCTCTCGTGGACTTCGACCAAAACCGCTGAGCATCTGACCAACCTGGTGCGCAATGGCGCGCGCCTGTACTGGATCGATCACCATCGCACGGCGGTATCGCGCGCCGATGCTCCCGAGTTCGACGTGCCGTATACCGGCCGCCTGCTCTCGGAGGAGTTTTCGGCCGCGCGGCTCACGTTCAGTTACCTCAAGGATCTGGCGGAGGAGCACGGCGAACAGGCGCGGTTGCCCCAGTTCGAGAAATTCTTTCCCTTCGTCGCGATCGCCGACGACCACGACCGCTGGATCCATCAGGTCCCCGAATCCGCGGATTGGGCGCTGGCGGTGCAGACGCTGGGCGGTATCGATTCCTTTCGCGAGATTATGCGTCTGAGCGAGCCGGTCATGAGCCGGCGGCTGCGGCTCGCGTTCGAAGCGGGGAAAAAGGCGATGGACAAGAGCCTCGAGCTGGCCCACGCCACGATGGTCGAGCGGCCGCTGGGCAATGGCCTGCGAATTCGCACCGCCTGCTGCATGGGCTACAGCAGCGAGGTTGCCTCGAAGCTTTACGAAGGCCAGTCGCACACGGTCATCGCACTGTTCGACCTGCGCAGTTTGGGCGTCAGTCTGCGGCGCAGCACCGATTGCGAAGTTGACCTGTCGGTCCTGGCGCATCAGTTTGGCGGCGGTGGCCATGCGGCCGCGGCCGGATTCGCGGTTGCCGACGCCAAGCGCGCACCCGCCGAGCGGCTCGCCGAAATCCTCGGCGACCGCCTCGAACGCGACTCCTGACGCGCGAACCGACGCCGATCTCGCCGATGTTTTCCGCGCCTTGCGCATGATCGGCAGCAAAGGATAGATTCGCGCCGTGGATCAGGCTCTCGCACAAATCCTGAATCTGCTGCTCGAATCCGAACGCGCCGGCGTTGCCGCCCTCGATGCTCTGCTCAACGAAGTGACGCAGGATGAGTTGCGGAAGCTGCTCACGACCTCGCGCGAGGACGAAGCGGCGACTGCCGGTCACCTTGAGAGGTTGATCCGATCTGGCGGCGAAACCCCCTCGGCAAAAGTGGGTGAGTTCGCGGCTAAGGTGGCCGCGGCCGGCTCGCTGCAAGACCGTCTCAAATTGCTGATTCACGGCGAGGAATGGGTCGCGCGAAAGGTCGAGGAGGCGATCGCATTGGCGCCCGCGACCGGCCCCGTTCACGACCATCTGCAAAAGATGGCCAACCGTCATCGCTTCGAAGTCGAATGGGGCCGCGCGGAACTGATTCGCCTGATGAACACGCTCGGGTGAACTTGAGACAGGTCGATAGGCAAATCCACAGGGCTGTTTCGCGAGAGGTCGCCAGTAGCGGAGATAAACCGCGTGCCGCGGAGATGAATCGATGGACCTGACTTTCACCGCCGAACAGGAGCAATTTCGCGCCAAGGTGCAGAAATTCCTGGTCGAGAATTTACCGCCCGGGTGGGGCAAGGCCGGCTTTCGCCCGGACGGCATGTCCATGATCGAGTTCATGCGCGATTGGCAGCGGCGCCTGTACGAGGGCGGCTTCCTCGGCATGGCGTGGCCGCGGGAGTTTGGCGGGCAGGGTGCTTCGCAGATCGAGATGGCGATATTTAATGAGGAAGTCGCGCGCGTGCGGGCGCCGGCGCCCCTGAACGTACTCGGCCTGACGATGGCCGCGCCGACGATCATCACGTACGGCACCGACGATCAGAAAAAGCGCTATCTACCGAAGATTCTGAGCTGCGAGGAGATTTGGTGTCAGGGCTTTTCGGAGCCCGACTCGGGTTCCGACCTGGCCGCCGCGCGGACCCGCGCCGAACTGCAGGGCGATGAGTTCGTCGTCAACGGGCAGAAGGTCTGGACCACGCTGGGCCACCTTGCCGACTGGTGCATGCTGGTCGTGCGGACCGATCCCGACGCCCCGAAACATCGCGGCCTCAGTTACCTGCTGGTCGATATGAAAAGCCCCGGTATCACCGTGCGGCCGCTGCGGCAGATGACCGGCGAATCCGAGTTCAACGAAATGTTTTTCGAGGACGTCCGCGTACCGCGCCAGAATTTGCTCGGCGGCCTGAACGAAGGTTGGCGCGTCGCGACCACCACACTGATGAATGAGCGCGGGACGACCGCGCTCGCGAGCGTGATGCGCTACCGTATCGTCTTCGACGAGATCCTCGATCTCGTGCGATCGATGACGCATAACGGCGCGCCCGCGACCGGCGATCCGGTGATTCGCCAGCGCCTAGCGCAATTTTACGTCGAACTCGAGATGCTTCGGTTCACCTCCTACCGCGCCTTCTCGCAGATTCTGAGGGGTGGAAATCCGGGCCCCGAGGGATCGATTTCAAAGCTCGCATGGTCGGAGCTCAACCAGCGGATGCAGGAATTCGTGATCGAGCTCGAAGGTCCGGCCAGCCAGTTGGTCAAGGGTTCGCCGTACGCGGTGCAAGGCGGCCGTTGGCAGCATCATTTTCTGCGTTCGCGTGCGAATACGATTGAAGGCGGCACCTCGGAGATTCAGCGCAACATTATTGCCGAGCGGGTGCTCGGCTTGCCCAAGGCGCGCTAGCCGTTTGTGCCGCGCCGACGCGGAGGTAATCGTCATGCCAATTTTCGAACGCGCAGGCATTTCGCTCTATTACGAAGAGTTCGGTTCGGGCTATCCGCTGCTGCTGTTCGCACCCGGCGGTATGCGCTCGAGTATCGAGTTCTGGCATAAGAGCCCGTTCGATCCGACCAAGGAATTCGCCGCCGATTTTCGAGTGATCGCGATGGATCAGCGCAATGCCGGCCGTTCGCATGCTCCGGTCAGCGCCGCCGACGGATGGCATACGTACACCGCCGACCATATCGCGCTGCTTGACCATCTCGGCATCGCACGCTGCCATACGATGGGCGGGTGCATCGGCTCGACCTACTGCCTCAGCCTGATCAAGGAAGCGCCGGACCGGGTGAGCGCCGCCATCCTGCAAAATCCGATCGGATTGCACGAAAACCGCGAGGCCTTTCGCGAGATGTTCGACGGCTGGGCCAAGGCCCTGCAGCGCGATGACGCCAGCCTGACTGACGCCGCACTCGCCAGCTTTCGCGAGCGCATGTATGGGGGCGACTTCGTATTTTCGGTGCCGCGCGATTTCGTCCGCTCATGTGCGACGCCGCTGATGGTGCTGGCGGGTGACGATCTCTACCATCCGGCGCCGATCTCACGCGAAATTGCGGCGCTGGCGCCGGCGGCGAAGCTGGTCGAGCATTGGAAGACGCCTGATACGGTGGCCGCCGCAGTGGCTCGCGTCCGCGAGTTCCTGAAGGCGCATTAGATCCAGAGTTGTTGAGGAGCGCAGAACTTTAGCTTCTTCTGGACATTGAAACCTTTGAAAGGTTTCAAACTTCCCACAATGAATAGACGTAGGTCATGCGGATCGCGTCTATTAGACCTTTCGCGGGCGTGTACGCGGAGGCTCGTACTATCCAGGATGAGAGGAGGCCGTGATTCTTCGCAAGCTCAGCATGACGAAGGGAAGCGCTTCTCAACAACGACAGCGCGTCAATCGATCGCGAGACTCGCGAAGGAGACCGCGGATTCGGTCTGCGGCTCCATCGCGATGTCATGCATCAGCAGGCTTGCGCTATGCCCTCGTAACAGTTCGAGCTGAGTGTACATCGGGGACAAGCCGCAGATCTTGCGCTGGTCCTGATCCTTGGCGACCTCGGCAAAGAAGCCGTCCGGGTCGCCGCGCTTGATGTTCTCGATCAAGGCGAGGTCCTCCGCCTTGACCCACTCGGCAATCTTCGCGTCGGCACTGAAGGAATCGCCGAACTTCTTGCCGACGTGCGCGAAATCGACGCCCGCGACGATCAGCACCTGCCGTTTCTCGTCGGCGAGTTCGGCGCGGATCGCGTCGATGAAGCCGCTCACACGCGGTTCTGACTGGGGGGTCGCGCCGCGGGCCACCATCTGGTGGAACGAGCCGACCAGAATCGGCACGACCTTGTAGCCGGCGGTGCCGAGCGCCCACGCCAGGAACAGCGCCTGAAACTCAATCGAATGTTCGTTCCGATGGAGCAACTCGTCGGCGAAGAGGTCGCCCTCGCGATAGCGCCCAGCCACGCGGTCGATGAAGTCGCGATCGGTAGCGACCGCGCCGAGTGGCGTCATGTAGTCCTTACGCGTGGCGCTGAACAATTGTGGGCCGGTGCCGTAATGCGACGTGCCGAGGATGATCACGAGGTCGGGCCGCTCGCGCGTAAGCAACTCGCCGTATGCATGCGCGTATGCCGGACCGCCGCGGCGCGGATCGATATGAGGCGCGATCAGGCCGCTGAGCGGCGCGCCCTCGCTACTCGGCTGCGGAATTTGTCCCGGTCCGCCCGGGACCTGGAAAAATGCCTCGATCTCGCGCCGCAACCTCGCCGGTTCCTGCTCGTAACACAGACCGGCAAGCGCGGCCGGGCGCTGCGGATTGCGCCCGAATTCGTCGCGCACCTGGTCCATCCGCACAGCATACGCCGGCGAATCGAGGAAAAAACCCTGGTCGAGCGCGCCGATCAATCCGTCCAGATGCTCGCTCGGCAGCAGATCGCCGAAGCGCTTGGTGAACGCCGCCTGCAGATCGATTTTCGAATAACTGCCATCGAACAGCGTCACCAGAAAGTACGCGCCCATCCCGATCATAATCGGAGTCGGTGCAATACCGGTGGGGTCGCGCAGGCAGATGTAGGTCTGGCCGTCCTGATCGACAGGGAAGGCCTCGACCGGCCGGATCTTCGGTTTATCCATCGAAAATGCGCGTGCTCCTTCGCGAGAGTCGCCAACCGCGAACGCGGCACGACCTGCACATTCGATGCTAAGGGCTTTGCCGAACGGCGGCAAGCTACGTCACCGGGTTAACACCTCGGGCGGGGCTCTGGACAGCGCGGGTGCGGACGCGAAAGACTTGCCAGCGGAAGTTGTTGTCGGGCTAGGAGATCACCGATGAAGATCGTGCGTTATCGACATGAGGGACGCGACCGCTACGGCGCGCTCGAAGGCGATCGCATCGTGCCGCTCGACGGCGCGATTGAGGCGCTGACGCCGGCCGTGGGCGCGGCGCCCGTAGCGCTGAGCGCGGTGCGGTTGCTGGCGCCGACCACCCCCAGCAAGATCGTCGCGATTGGGCTGAACTACGCCGACCACGCCGCCGAGGGAAATCGCGAGCTGCCGAAGGAGCCGATGCTCTTCATCAAGCCGTCAACCGCGGTTATCGGGCCCGGCGACGAGATCGTCTATCCGCCGCAAACCGCCAACCTGCATCACGAGGGCGAACTGGCGATCGTCATCGGCAAAATCGCGCGCAATGTCGCGCAACAGGACGCGCGTGGCTACGTGCTCGGTTATACCTGCGCCAACGACGTCACCGCGCGCGATCTCCAGCGCCGCGACGTTCAGTTCACACGCGGCAAGGGCTTCGATACGTTCGCCCCGCTCGGACCATGGATCGTCACCGGACTCGACCCCTCCGACCTCGCGCTCGAGACGCGCGTCAACGGCGAGGTGCGCCAGAAGAGCCGGACTTCGCAGCTCATCTTCAATTGCGATTACCTGGTGAGCTTCATCTCGCAGGTGATGACGCTGCTGCCGGGCGACGTGATTTCGACCGGCACGCCAGCGGGCGTCGGTCCGATGAAAGTCGGCGACGTGGTCGAGGTTGAGATCGAGCAAATCGGATGTCTGAAAAACACGATCGCGGCGCCCCGCTGAGGCGGCGCATCTCGCCGCGCGGCGATCGCGGCGAGCATACACCAAAGGGCGTCCGCTATCTGGTGGGCCGGGTCGCGGACGTCAAGCGCGGCGAATCGATGAAGTTCCTGATGCCGGTGCGCGGCGCCGAGGAGGAATGCTTCGTCATCAATTTCCGCGGCCACCTGCATGCTTACGTCAACCGCTGCCGGCACGTGCCGATGGCGATGGACTGGGTTGATAATCAATTCTTTGCCGAAGAAGGCCGCTACCTGATGTGCCAGACCCACAACGCGTATTACGAGCCGTCCAACGGCGAATGCATCGCGGGTCCGCCGGAGACTTGCGGCAAGATGCTCTATCGGGTGCCGTTGGAAATCGAGGACGGAACTATTTACGCGCGGCCGCCGCAGGAAGAATTCGAAGACTGATCGGCGACGGCCGACCGGTATCGCCGCATGCGCCCCTGGCGCAGCGCGAAGTGTCTCGAGAAGCGACTCACGCGGACGGACCTGGCGCGGACGTAACCGACGGGAACCGTCGGATTAGCTGGCTTGGCGCGCGCCCGCGCTTAGCCCGCACCCGCGATTACTGACCGGGCCCTTATTCATATTCGTCGCCGAAATGAGCGCGGATGATCCGCGCCTTCAGATATTCCAGCGTGCCCAGGTCTTCGACAATATCGCCGCCGGTGTCATAGAAAAAAAGCTCACCGTTCTTGGTGCGGCCGACCGCGATAATCCATTCGAGATCATCGCGGTCTTCGAGCAAGTAGTTGATGGTTTGGGCAACGCCACGGCCCGGGATAATCGTGATTTTGGGACGAGCTAGTTTTTCCTGCTTCGGCATTGCTCTGGTAAACACCCCTGGCGGGAAGGTGCAGTTGGATCACCTTCGCCTAGATTAGGAACGCCATCTGACCTAAGTCAATAGCGCGTGGACGGCGACCTCCGCGTGATGCGTGTTTGGAAAGAAATCGAACGCGCGTACCCTGCCAATTTGGTATCCGCTTGCACACAGACTTTGCAAGTCGCGCACGAGCGTCGTCGTATCGCACGATACATAAATGACCGCGGGCGGACGCAGCCGCGCCACCACGGCCATCAGCTCAAGGGCGCCGCTGCGCGGCGGATCGATAATCACGAGGTCGGGCCGATAATGCGCCCGCTCGAAGAAGCGCGCGGTCTCCGCCGCTTTCATGGCGATGAACTGCGCCTGCGTGAATCCCATGCGCGCGGCGTTTTGATGGGCCCCGGCGATCGCCAGTGCGTCGGCATCAACCCCGGTCACGCGCGCACCGCGGCGGGCGAGCGGAAGGCTGAAGTTACCCGCACCGCAAAAGAGGTCGAGCACCGCGGCGCCGTCGCGCACGTCGGCCATCGCGATCACAGCCGCGACCAGGCGCAGATTTTGCGCCCGGTTGACCTGGCTGAACAGGTCGGCGTCGATCTCGATTACGCATTCGGGTTCGAGCTCGAACGAAATCTTCGCGTCGCCTACGACCTCGCGGGCGCCGCCACCGCGCAACACGATGCCGCGAATCACGCCGTCCGCACTTATCACCTGACGCGCGCGCGAAACTTCCGCATTGCCCGGCGCTTTGGTGAGATTCGCCACCTGCACTTCGCCGTCGCGATCGCTCACGACCTCGATTTCCGCACAGCGCCGGCCTAGCGCCGCAGCCAGCGCCGTCGGCATCCGGCCGGGCATCGCGGCGACCATGCATCGATCGACTTCGACGATGGAGTTGCTGCCGGCTTCATGGAATCCGACGCGGCCGCCGGCCGTCGTTTTGAATCGCGTGCGCGAGCGGTAGGCGAACTCGGCCGGCGCCGCTTCGACCAGACCGGCTGGATCGAGCTCAAGTCCGAGCACGTGACGGAACTCCGCGGCAATCAATTGCGCCTTGAGCACGACCTGCGCGGGATAGTCGATCTGCTGCCAGTCGCACCCACCGCAGCGCGGCAGATATTCGCATGGCGTCTCGCGCCGGTTCGCCCCCGAACGGACTATCCGATCGATGCGCGCGATCGCGTAGTCGCGGCGCTCCGACGTCACCGCGACCTCGAGCAGGTCGCCGGGCACCGCCTGCGGAACCATCACGGACTTGCCGTCGATTCTGCCGACCCCGTAGGGCCCGAAGGTCATCGCGTTGATTTCAATTTCCGGCATCGAGAGCGCTGGTGCGGCCACGGTCTCGCGCACGCATCGAATCTATTATAGCCGAACGCGCGAGCCGGTGCGTGTGGGTATTGGCGAGGGTGGCGACTGAAGCCGGTGGCAAACTATACTGGGCGATTGGGGTGAATGCGTCAGCCCGATCTTTCCGACCTCGATTTCAACAGGTGATCTCCCTTGGCCAGCGAAAGCATTCCGCAGGAATCCAGCGAGCAGCGCGAACGGCAGCGGCGCCTCGATATTTTCACCGAACGGCTCTTCGAGCGGCTGCCCTCCGATCTGAGCGATAGCTATCCCGTCGATCGGCGGCGCGCGATCGCCGAGAGTGCTTTCGAGTTCTTTCAGGTTCGCGCGGAGCCCCTGAGCATTCGCGTGCGCACGGGCGCCACTGAAGGCACGCTGGTTGTGGAGACCGCGATGGATGACCGCCCATTCATCGTCGATTCGATTCTCGAATTGCTGCACAAGAGCGAACTGCACGTTCGCCTGCTGTTGCATCCGCTGTTCCAGGTCGCGCGGACCAGCGACGGCGCCATCGTGGCCTTCGAACAAGCCACCGCGGGCGAGCACTCCGAATCGTTCACACACATCGAAATCGATTTCGTTCCCAGCGCTCTCAAAGCCGCGGCACTGGAGCGCGAGATCGCCGAGGTCCTCCACGAAGTGCGGGCGGTCACCAGCGACTTCGCCGCGATGACGCGGCGCGCGCTTGAAATCTGCGACGAGACCGCAGCCGCGCGCGGACTGGTCGAGATTCGCGATTTCCTGCGCTGGCTGGTGCAGGATAATTTCGTTTTTCTGGGCTATCGGCGGTATCGCGTCGTCGACCATAACGGCCGGCGCGCACTGGTGGCGGACAAGGAATCGGGACTCGGGATCTTGCGCGATGTAGCGGGCTCGCGTTACGCCGATCCGGTGACGGTCGACTCGATGGACGCGGACCATCGCACGCTGCTGTTCGACGAGCCGCCGTTAATCGTGGGCAAGAGCCGCGCCGAGGCGCGCGTTCATCGGCGCGCCCCGCTCGACGACATCACGCTACGCCGCTGCGCGCCCAATGGCGAGGCGGTTGGGTTCGACCGCTTCCTGGGCTTGTTTAGCGCGCGCGCATACGCCGAAGAGGCGCAGCACGTTCCGGTACTGCGGGCCAAGCTCACCGAAGTGCTCGAGGCCGAACACGCGCTGCCCGGGACGCACGACTACAGAGAATTCGTCGGGGTCTTCAACAGCTTCCCCAAGGAGGAGCTGTTCCGTGCGCGGGTGGCCGAATTGCGCGCGCAGATGCGCCTCGTGCTCGATCTCAAAAACGCCGGCGAGGTGCGCCTGAGCCTGCAATCTGATCCGGTGCGCGGCAACGTCATCGCGCTCGTAATCATGCCGCGCGAGCACTTCTCGGCGAGCGTGCGCATGAGCATTCAGGAGGCGCTGGCGCATCATCTCGGCGGCAAGCTGGTTTATTACTACCTGGCGCTGGGGGAGGGCTATACGGCGCGCCTGCACTTCTGTTTTTCGGCGCCGCGACCGAGCCCGGCAGCGGTCGCCGCGATGGAATCCGAGGTCGTCCGGCTGGCGCGCACCTGGGATGATTTTCTGCGCGATCACCTGCTCGGGCGCCACGGCCTGGCGCGCGGCCATGAGCTCGCGGCGCGTTGGTGCGACGCCTTCAGTGCCGCCTACCGTTCGGGCACCCCGGTTGAAATCGCGCTGCACGATATCGAACGGCTGGAGGCCTTGCTCGGCGCGGCCGGCACCTTCAGCGTGGATATCCACACGCCTGCGCCGCGCGCCACTCGCGATGAAAGTGAACTGCGCATGTATGAGCTGCGCGAGGCCCCGGTACTTTCCGAGTTGGTGCCGACGCTGCAGAACTTCGGCATCTCGGTCGTCAGCGAAGAGGCCCACGAGCTGCATCCAGTGATCGGTGGGGAACGGCGCTCCGCTTACGTCCAATCCTTTCTCGTGCGCAGCCTGGCGGGCACCGCGCTCGAAAAATTGCCGGGCGCTGGACTGGTGGCCGCGGCCCTGACCGCCGTGCGCGACGGACACGCGGAGGATGACGCGCTCAACGTGCTTACGCTGAACGCGGGACTCTCATGGCGCGAGGTCGCACTAATGCGTGCCTATCTCGGCGCCGCCGTTCAGATGAAGTTGGTGCCTGCGCGCATCGCCGCGAACCGCCCGCTGCTGCTCTATCCGCAGCTCGCGCGCATCCTGACCGACTTCTTCATGGTCCGCTTTGATCCCGAGCTGGAGACTGCGCCCGAGAAAATCGCCGGGCTGCGCGCCGCCTATCACGACCAATGCGGCGCCGTCGAAAATATCGCCGACGACCGCTTCGCGCGCACGTTGCTTGCGATGGTCGAGGCGACGGTGCGCACCAATTACTTCCAGGCGCAGGCCGGGCCGCTGCCGTACCTCGCACTTAAATTCGAGAGCTCACGGATTCCGAATCTGCCCGACACTGCACCGCTCTACGAAATTCATGTCAGCGGCCCGCGCATGGAAGGGTGCCATCTGCGCGGCGGTAAAATCGCGCGCGGCGGCATCCGTCACAGCGACCGGCCCGACGACTACCGCACCGAGATTCTCGATTTGATGAAGACCCAGACGGTCAAGAACGCGATCATCGTGCCGGTTGGCTCCAAAGGCGGCTTCGTGATCAAAGCGCGCGGCGTGCGCGCGCCCGATCGCGACACGGTGGTGGCGGCCTATACGATCCTCATCAACGCGATGCTCGACCTTACCGACAATGTCGCCGACGGCACCATCGTCCACCCGGCGCGAGTGCGCGTGCTCGATAGCGACGATCCTTATCTGGTCGTAGCCGCCGACAAGGGCACCGCGACTTTTTCCGATATCGCCAACGAGATCGCCGAAAGCCGCGGCTACTGGCTGGGAGACGCCTTCGCCTCGGGCGGCAAGCACGGTTACGACCACAAGGAGATGGGCATCACGGCACGCGGGGCGTGGGAATCCGCTCGCCGCCACCTGCGCGAGATGGGCCGCGAAATCGATCGCGGCGTGCCCATCACCATGGTTGGCATCGGCGACATGTCGGGCGACGTCTTCGGTAACGGGCTGTTGCGCTCCGAGAACCTCAAGCTCATCGCGGCCTTCGACCATCGGCATATTTTCATCGACCCGGATCCCGATCCGAAGGTGAGCTTCGCCGAGCGCAAACGGCTCTATCAGTTTTCGGCGTCGAGCTGGGCCGACTATCGTCCGGAAATCATCAGCCAGGGCGGCGGCGTCTTCCGCCGCGGTCAGAAGCGCATCGCGCTGTCGCCGGAGGCCCGAGCGGCACTCGGCTGCGATGCCGCTGAGCTGGACGCCGACAGCCTGGTGCAGGCGATTCTCCGCGCCGGCGTCGATCTGCTGTACAACGGCGGCATCGGCACCTACGTTCGCGCGGGCAACGAGAGCGATGGCGAAGTCGGCGATCACGCCAACGACAACGTCCGCGTGGTGGCAACCGAACTGCGCTGCAAAGTCGTCGTCGAGGGCGGCAACCTCGGCTTCACCCAGCGCGCGCGAATTGAATATGCGCTCGGCGGCGGACGCATCAATAACGACGCGATCGACAATTCCGCCGGCGTCGATATGTCCGACCATGAGGTCAACCTCAAAATCCTGCTGGCACCGATGGTCGCGAGCGGCGGACTCAGCTCTGGTGAGCGCAATCGCCGGCTCGCCGCCGCCGCCGAGGAGGTCGCCGAGAGCGTGCTCCACGACAACCGCGACCAGGTGCTCTCGCTGAGCCTCGAGCAACTGCGCAGCCGCGTCCATTTGAGCGCCTACCGCGACCATCTGACCGCGATCGAGCAGGCCGGTATCGTGCGCCGTGACGACGCGCTGCTGCCGACCTATGAGGAGTTGCGCGACCGCCGCGCGCGCTTCCCAGGGCTCACGCGCCCGGAGCTCGCGATGCTTACCGCGTACACCAAGATCGACCTGACCGCGCGCCTCCAACGGTCGCTGCTGGTCGACGATCCTTACCTCGTCGATCGCGTCTTGCGTCCCTACTTTCCGCCGTCGATTGCCCACGCGTTTGCCGGCGAGATTCCGCAGCACGGCCTGAGGCGCGAAATCGTCGCCACGCGCGTCGTCAACGAGATGGTCGACCTGATGGGTTCGGTGTTCGTCTTCAATCTCCAACGCGATACTGGAATCGAGGCGGATGAGGCGCTGCGTGCATGGCTGATTGCAGCGGGTGTGCTGGAACTTCCGGGACGCGCCGCCGAGCTCAAAATCAACGCCGCCGAGCTCACCGCCGAAGCCGAGACCGGCGCGTTTCTCGGCTTGGAGCGCGCCGCGCGCCGCGCCTGCACCTGGGCGATCGCACACGCCGACCCGGCCGAGCCGCTCGACGCGATCATCGCCCGCTTCGAGCCTGCGCTGCGCCAACTGGCGGGCGAATTCGAAGCGTTTCTCGCCGGCGGCGAACACGAACGCTTTGAACGCTCCTATCGGGAGCTGCGCGCCGCGGTCCATCACGAGCAGCTCGCTCATGAACTCGCGCGGCTCGCCTTCGCGGATCATCTGCTCAACGTGCTCAGTCTCGCTTTCGCCCGCGGCAGCGATCCATCCGCGGTCGCCCGCATCTATTTCGGCCTCAGTGAACGCATCGAATTCGCGGCTCTCGAAGGGGCCATCGACGCGATCAGCAGCGACGATCGCTGGGAGCGCCGTGCCGCCCGCGATCTCGCCGCCGAACTCGCTTGGGCGCGCCTCCAACTCTGCCGCCAGGTACTCGATAGCGCCGGCGACGGGGCGCTGGCGCCGAACAAGCTGGATCCGCCGGGACGCGAACGCCGCGTGGCCGAGGTTGATCGCCTGATGCGCGATTTGCGCACGCTGACGTCGATCGGATTGCCGCCTCTGCAGGTCACCGTGCGCGCGCTCTCGCGACTGGCGAGCGGCGTTGCCGACGGCGCGCCACCGGCACGAAACTCGCCGCCATCGCGCACCTGAACGCGAGTTGCTTTGGGGTGTCCCTCAGTCGGTGGCGGTCGCGTTGAGATTAGCCAGGGGTGCCGTCGCCGGCAGCGACGATGCCGCAACGCTGGCGCGCTCTTCAGCCGCGATCGCCTTGAGATCCTGATAGAGCCGTGCGCCCGCCGTGATAAAAAACGCGATCGTTGCGTACGCCACGGTCGAGCCGATCAGAGCAAAGACGAAGATCGTCGCCCATAGCGCGCCCGTCCAGATGCCGATCGGTCCGATCAACAGGCTGATACCGAAGAAGGCGCCGCCGACCCATGAATTGAAACCCGACCAGACCGCGAGGAAAACTCCGATGCGTACGGCGACCTTGAAGAACCGCCCGCGCATCAGGTCGCGGCTGTAGAACAGCGCCGGCCAACTGCGCCGATTGTCGAAGACCAGCGCGTACTGCGCGAAGTAGAGCCAGACGATCGCCAGCAACCCCGGTATCAGCAGCAGCATGAATCCGACCACGACCGCGATCAGTTGCAGGAGCAGAATCCAGAGGAACGCCGGCGCGAGCGCAATCGCATCCCGGTAGATTTCGATCGCCTCGTTGAGGATGCGCGCCTTGCGCTGACCCGACTCGATCCGCTTGATCGTGCACAGCGTCACCAGGATTACGAGAGACGCGATCAGGGTGAGCACGATACGAAGCAGGTGCACACGAATCACCCAATTCACGACCGGTGGCGGCGCAGGCGCGTAGGGCGTTTGAGCGGGAATCCATCCGATCGAGTGCACGCCGGGCTCGAACCTATGCACCAGCTCATGCTGCAGAGTCAGCGCGTCGGGCAGTACGCACAGCGCCGAGAGCAGCACCAGCGGCGCCATCGCCAACGCGAGCGTCGCCCAGTTGCCGCGCAGATCGTTAACCGCGTTGGCGAGATAAATGAAACTGCTCTTGATCCGCGTCGGCATTGAACGAACGCATCGAGGTTGCCATCGCGCAGCGGCTAACACAAGGCGCCGATGCCGCCGCTCGCCCGATGCGGCAAGCTGTGCGCGGATGCGCTATAGTTTCGAATGCGCCGCGCTCCGGCGACTTCCGCATGCGGGACAGGGACGCCATGACCGACAACGAACGGGCGGCTCGCATTGAGCACGAAAACAAGCTGATTCGGCGGCTGCGCTTTCTGGTCGAATTGACCTTCGCTACGATTGCTCAAGACCAGTCGATGACCCTGGATCAAGCGTGGGATCACGTCCACGCACTCAAGGGCGCGGCGGTCGCGATGTTCCCCGGCAAGGACGACACTTTCGACCTGCTCTACCTGCCGCGTTTCTCCCGACTGCTGGCCGAACGCTTCCGTGCCAACTAGGAAACCGCCCACGCTCAGGCTTGTAAGAGCGACACCGCAGCGCCGCAAGCGCGTCGCCATCAGCCAGCTTACGGGCCTCATCCTGGCCCGCACGAAATTCGGCAGCGCGGCCTATCACGGCGATTTGAGCTTCGACGATCGCATCGTGCGCATCAAAAAGCGGACACATGCGATCGACGACTACATCATTCCCGGTTTTATCGATCTGCAGGTCAACGGCGGCTGCGGCATCGATGTAATGTCCGCCAGCGTTGACGATCTGCTCGAACTTTCGCATTGCCTGGCGCATGAAGGCACCACCGGATGGCTGCCGACAGTGATCACGTCGCCGCTCGAAACCATTGAACGAATCGATGGGATCATCGCTGCCGCAATGGCCGTGCAAGCCGAGACCGAGCACGCCGCCCAGCGTGGCGTCCGGAATCTTCCCGGCGCGACCATCCTCGGGATGCATCTCGAAGGGCCCTTCATCTCACCCGCGCGGCGCGGCATCCATCCGCCGCTTAATCTGCTGCCGCAGGGCGAGGCGCTCGAGCGCGTCAGTCGCCTCCAGACCCTGAAGCTGATCACGCTCGCCCCCGAACTTGACGGCGCGCTCGACGCGATCCGTGCTCTGACCGCCAATGGAATCGTGGTCTCCATCGGCCACACCGACGCGACCTATGAACAAACCCTGGCCGCGATCGACGCAGGCGCCCGCATGTTTACCCATCTCTTCAACGCGATGCCGCCGCTGCACCATCGCAGACCCGGCGCGGTGGGCGCGGCGCTCTCGATGCCCACGGCGCGTGCGGCGATTATTCCGGACGGCGTGCACCTTCATCCGGCATTGTTCGACACGCCGAACCTCAATCCCGTTATCACCACCGACCGGGTTGCTCTCGCCGGCACCGACGGCGCCCCCATGCCGCTGTTCGGAGGACTGATTAAAGAAGCGCATACTGCCGGCGGCGCCGCACGACTTCCCGACGGCACCCTCGCCGGCAGCGTGATCACGATGCTCGACGGCCTGCATCTCACGTCAAAGCGGTTGCTCGGCAAAGGCTGGTCGCTCAACGGCGTGCTCGCGGAATATGGCGAAATGTCGGCGTTCGGGCCGTCCGCGATCCTCGGCCTTGCCGACCGCGGCCGCATCGAGTCCGGCTGGCGCGCTGATTTGATTGTTCTCGACCGCGATCTGAATTTAAAGGCCGTGTTCGTCGGAGGCCGCGAACTCGACTGAGTTTCGGCGCGCGCCGCAACAGCGCGCACTCCAATCCCTTTCACCGAATCGACCGGAGTCCCCATGGCGCTCAACCAGGCATGCCTCGGCAAAATTTATCCGCCCATCACCACCGAGGTCACGCTCGACGCGCTGCAAAATTACGCGCGCGCCTGCAACGACGACAACCCACGCTACTTCGATGCGAGCGTGCCCGGCGGAATCGTCGCGCCGCCGATGTTCGCCGTGGTCGTCACCTGGCTCTCCGTCATCACCGCAATGACCGATACCGAGTTGCATGCCGACCTGCTCCGCCTGCTGCACGTCGCCCAGGACATCGAATTTCTCGCGCCGATTCGCGCGGGCGACTCGATCGCTTCAACCGGCAAGATCGCGTCGATCGAAACGCATCAGAACGGCGAGACGATGGCGCTCGAACTCGAAGCGCGCGACACTCGTGGCCAAGCGGTCACCCGCATCGTCTTCACGGTCTTCATTCGCGGGCGGCGCACTGCCGGCCCGGCAGCCGAAGCAAAAGTGGACGAAGCAAGCCCGGACCATGGCGGCGATCGCGGCGCCCCGCTCGTGACCGTCGCGCAAACCATCGACTCGGATCAGACCATGCGCTATGCGGAAGCTTCCGGCGACCGCAATCCGATTCATGTTAACGCAAATATAGCCAAAATGGCGGGCTTGCCCCGAATCATCGTGCACGGGCTGTGCACTATGGCCTTCACCGCGCGGGTCATGGTTGACGCGCTTTGCGGCGGCGACCCCACGCGCCTCAAGCGGCTGGCCGTGCGCTTCTCGCGCCCGGTCCTGCCCGGCGACACCATCACCACCCGGGTCTGGGCCGCCGGCGATCGCGACGGGCGGCAATTGTTTGCCTACGAAACCAGCAATTCCGACGGTCTCGCGGTGATTCGCGGCGGCGTCGCCGAAGTCACACCCTAGCCATTACAGCCGCGCACTCCGCGATGCGAAAAATCGTCATCGGCCTCTCGCTCCCGTTAAGCGGCGAATTTTCCGCGACCGGTTTGCAAATCGAGGCGGCGCTGCGACTGTTCGCGAACGACATCAACGCGGCCGGCGGTATCGACTTGGCGGGTGAACGCTGCGACCTCGAGTTCGAGTATCGCGACGATGCCAGCCGCCGCGATCGGACGCGCGAAATCTACCGCTGGCTCTGCTTCGAGCGCCGCGTCGATCTCATCTTCGGTCCCTACTCGACCGCTCTCACCCGGGTCGCCGCGAAGGTCGCCGACGAAGCCGGGATGCTCCTCATCAACCATGGCGGCGCCGTCGACGATCTCTACAATGACGACCTCTACAACGGCGTTCGCGCAGGCGCGCATCGACGTATGATCGTCGGCATCCTGAGCTCCGCAAGCGATTACATGATGGGCTTTGTGCGCCTGCTCTCGACGCTCAAGTTCTGGCGCAAGCGCCTCGCCATTGTCACGGCAAAAACCCCCTTCGCGCGTGCGGTCGCGACCGGCGCCGAGCGCGAATCCAGGCAGCGACGCATGTGGCTGCACGGCGTGCGACTGCGTCTCAAATACTCGACGAGTTTCGATTCCGACCACACCCCCGGCGCGCTCAGAAGCGCATTGCGCCGCAATCGCATCAATGCGGTTATCAGCGCCGGCAGCTACGAACATGACCTCGCGATAATGCGGCTGTGCGCCGCGCACGAGGCCAACATACCCGTGCTCGGATGCGTGGCCGCGGGCGTTGCGCGCTTCGGCGCCGATCTCGGGGACGACGCCGAGGGCATCGTCGGCCCCAGCCAATGGGAAGCGGACGCCGAAATCATTCCTCAGATAGGACAGTCCAGCCGTGACTTCGCCCACCGGATGCGCACGCTCGGCGCCCGCGATTGTGACTATCCCGCCGCACAAGCGTATGCTGCGGGACTGGTCACTCTGGCCGCCCTGCGCGCGACCGGCTCACTCGACCACGCACTCCTGCGCAGCGCCCTGTCGAACCTGCGCACAACGACACTGTTTGGCGATTTCGCGATTGACCCGGTTTCCGGCCGCCAGGTCGGTCACAAGATGTTGCTCGTGCAATGGCATCGCGGGCGCAAAGTGCTAATCGACGCCGAGCCCGACCCCAATGCGGGTGCGATCGAGTTTCCGTCGGGCTGGCGCCTCGTGCTCGCTTCGATGCAATATTTTCGCCTGAGCCGCCGCGATGGCGATGACGAGCACTCGCACGCGCGGGACCGTGGAGATGAAACGGACGAAATCGACGATGACGAAAAAGATTAGCCTGAGGTGCGCGCGCGCACACCCGCATTACGCGGTCGGCCTGATGTCCGGGACCTCACACGATGGCGTGAGCGCCGCACTCGTCACCATCGACGATCGCCGCTCTCCGTAGGCGCGGCGCGAGAATCGCTAATGTGGGATCACTGAGCTTACCGGCTGTGCGGTCGCGCTGAAGTAGATCAGATAAGCGAGGCCGCCGACCGATATCAGCAGCAAGGGATTCACCCGCCGCCACATCAGCACGCTCAGGGTGGCCACCGCGATCGCAAAGCTCATAATATTGTGGATCGAAAGACGCGCGATCGCGTAGGTCCCGGAGAGCATCAGCCCGATCGCGATCGGCGCCATCGCGCGCTGAATCGACTGGCGCCACGGCGAACCCGAATAGCGCAACCACATCCGGTTGGCGAACAACGTCAGGATGCAATCCGGCACGAAGAAGGCGAAGGCGACAATCGCCGATCCCAGGTATCCAGCCACCCGGTACCCGATCACCATCACCATCAGCATGTTGGGCCCGGGCGCCACCTGGCCCAAACTATAGATGTCGCGAAATTGCTTGTCGGTAACCCAATGATACTGGCTCACCGTCATCCGCTGCATTTCGGGCAGCACCGCGGTGCCGCCGCCGACCGCGAGGATCGAGAGCAGTGCAAACACCCATGCCAGGCTGATCAGCTTGTGCATCGCCCCTCAATGCCGCCAGTGCGATCGATGCGAAAGAAACCGATCGCGCAGATGCGAAAAGCGGTCGGCGGTTTCGACCGCGCCGCGCGGCCGATAAAGCCAGATCGCCAGCGGCCCCAGTGCCAACAGCACCCAGCCGAGCGAAATCCCATAAACGCTCACCGCGATGAATGTCGCCGCGATGATGATCAGATCGACCGGCCGCACGAATTGCTTATGCCCCAATTGCAGCGTCACCGTCAGCAGCAGACCCACCGCCGATGCCGCAACGCCCACCAGAAAATGATCGAGGCTGAGATTGTGGCGCTGCTGTTCCCACAGCACGCCGAGCGTCATCATCACCACCATCCCCGGCAGCATCAGCCCGATCACCGCGACCGTCGCGCCGACGGCGCCGCGCATCCGATCGCCCACGATCACGCTCATGTTGACAGAGTTCAGGCCCGGCAGCGTCTCGCTCACCTCCAGCGCATCGAGGAAATCGTCGTCGTCGAGCCAGCCGCGGTCCCGCACCAGGTATTCGCGCAGATACGCGAGCACGCCACCGCCGAAACTGATTGCGCCCGCGGTCAGGAACACTTTGAAGAGTTCGCCGAGTTGCGGACGGCTCCGCACTGTCGCGCCGGCATCATCCATTGCACCCGCGTCATTCATGGCTGACGACCGGCGTCTTTCCCATGCGATATATCATCGCAGTCTTGGTCGTCCCGAGCTCTATCCATTCGGGCGCCTGGCTTTGTAATCCCAGGTAGAAGGCCTCCGACAATTCCTTGGGCTTGCCTCGAAAATCCTCCGGCGAATGGAACTTCAGCTGATAGCCATACTCGCCGATGAAGTATTCCTGCGTCATGCGGTTGCGCCAGATCGCCAGCGTGGCCTTGGCCGTCAGGTTACCGCCGAAATCGATTTCGCCGAAGTTGACCAGCACCTCTTCGATTGCGATTCCATTGACCACCGAGAGCGCGGTCCTGGCCTTCGCGCCCGTGCGCAGCAGCGCCGGAAAGACCTCGCAGATGGTCTCGAAGCTCTGCGTGATCATCGTGTTCGGCGTGTCGAGTTCGCAGCCGTGCGAGTAGATAGTGCGCATGCCGCCGAGCTTGTCGTACGGTAGCAGGATCTCTTCCTTGAGCTTGACCACGTTGAGGCACGGCAGCAGCGGCCGCACATCGACCTCGGCCACCGCCTTGAAATCGGGACCGCGAAATTTAAGCGTCAACTCGTATTCTGGTTGCGGCACTCCATCGCCGTAAAATGTCCGCCGGCGCAGGATGAAGCCGTTGTTGTAGAGCCGGAACTTCGGCGTGTCGAAGAAGATCACTTCGCGCAGGTGCGTCTCCATCGGCTTGCCGCGCTTGCGGATCGCAATCCCCAATGACTTCGCGGCGCGCCGCGTCACCTTCCAGAACTTGTGAAACTGCTGCGAATGGCTGAACTGATCCGCACGCAGCAGTAGCTTGTATTCGCGGTACTGAAGAACGTCGTGATGAACGATTGATTGGCCGTCGGGGTGGTGGTTGGTGATAAACGTGCTCATGCGGCTTTCATCGCGCTCTTCGACCGCGGCCTCGCGCACCCACGATTACGCGGCCGGCGATTGATTCTAACCAGGGGCTTCAAGCGACGCTCTACTTTTTCGAGAATCGAGCTATCAGTATGCCGGTTGAGCGTCAATTGTTTCCCCGGTTTCCGCCGTGGTCATGCGCGGCCATCCGCTGAGACCGCTATGCGCCTGCGGTCCGCACGAATCCCGCGACTCGCGCGCGACCGATTGCGCGCCGCGTCGCCGGCTCGTTTCTGCCCGCATCGCCACGACCTCCCTTGCCCGACACTCTTGCGGAGACTCGCCGTCGGCGCAATAATTTCAGCCTCGGCGGACGCATAGCTCAGCCCGGTTAGAGCACTTGCCTCACATGCAAGGGGTCCCAGGTTCAAGTCCTGGTGCGTCCACCAGATAAACCCCGCGAAAGATAAGAGTTTTTTGTACTTTAGTTGAGAGCAGCCTTTGTATCGGTGTCCGACTGTGGGGACTTTTGTGGGGAGTCTCCATCAAAAACGCTCCCATTGGGCGACTGTTCGAGTGTCGCAATTGCCGCCTGCTTGGCCTGATTCCGTATATGCGAGTAGCGTTGCAGCATCGAACGCGAAACGTGGCCTGCGAGGCTCATAATCGTCTGCTCACTCACGGTCGAATTTTCCGCCAGCCGCGTGATGAAGGTGTGCCTGAGATCGTGCCATCGATAGGTAACCGCCGCTAAGCGGCAGGCATCCTTCCAAGCTTTTTTCCACTCGCCTATCGGTTGAGCAGGATCGACATTGTAAAGGTGGGGCTTGCGTTTATTCCCAAGCATGCCTATCGCATGACGCGGGAATACGTAGGCGTCAGGGTCAGCATCGGGAAAGCGCGAGAGCCAAAGCGTCAACGCTGCGCATGCCCGCCGCGTGAGCGGGATACTTCGGCCGGTCCCGGCTTCCGTCTTCGACTTCGGAACGGTGAGAAATCCTCTTTCGACCACGCCATCGCGCCACGTGAGGTTTAGATCGCGGCGGCGAAGCGCGCGCACCTCCGCAGCACGCAAGCCAGAGTCGAGCGTGATCGCGAAGAGAGGGAAGAGTGCGGGTGAACGACTTTGTCGAATCGCGTCTGTAAGCTTTTCTTCATCCTCGCGACTGAGCGCGCGGCCTACGTCCTTCCGCTCCCTGAGCATTTCGACGCCATCGGCAATCGTCCCCCATAGCCGGTACGCTTTTAGGGTTACGCGGAGCGCTCCGACTTCGAGATTGATTGTGCGAGCCGCCATGCCTTCGCGAAGGCGCTTGGCTTGGTACGCTGCGATATCTTCGGGAGTGATATCAGAGACCAGCCTCCCCCCAAATTCCTCCGTTACGGGCTTGAGCGCGAAGCGGTATAGCTCTGCCGTGTTCCTGGCGCGGCGGGCGCGCTTGTCTTCGAGCAATCGTTCAGCCGCGACCTTGAACAGGGGTATTCGCTTCGGCTGCGAGATGCGATTGATACCAATCTCCAATTCGCGCCGACGCTGCATCTCTGCTTGCTTCGCGATCGTCTTCGAGGTTGTGCGCGCGGACTCGCGGATGCGCGCGCCGTTGAAGTTGAATTCGTACCACCACACCTTGCCGCGTCGAAACACGCTCATTTCTTTGTTCTCCCTTCCAACTTGAGGTAGCGGTTGTATTCGTACTCGGTTTGTTTAGCGCGCGATTTCCGCATACGCCGCACATCATTGCAGGACTTGGAGCAAGCCCTTTTGTCCTTGCGGACGGCATAAAAGAAGGCGCCGCAGATTTCACATTTGCGGATCCGATCAATCTCGGCTCTTTCAAGCGCGGCGATAAAATTGTGGTACGGATCGCGAGTCGTTATTGCGATTCGGCCGTCTTGTTCGGCGAATTCGACAAATGAACCAGGAATCTCAATCGTCCTAACGCCAGTCCCGCTCGTAAAAAACTCGAAGCCGGCAGCAACGCTGTAGACAAAGCAGTACGCCCATTCGTCAACTTTTTCTGGATCGGCACCGAAGCGTTTGGACGGAAGCTCAACAACTTCATAAACGTCGGCCAGTACGTTGCCCCATTGACGGCCCGGCTGGACTTCCAAGGTAAGCGATGTGCTCACCGCTAAGCGGTCTTCATCGTCAGCGGCCTCGGGTGCTTTCAGGCGGCCATCAAGCCGGCGCAAGGGCGAACCCTCGCTCGCCAAATTTGCAACCGACAGCCATGGCTTGAGCCGTTCGTTGCATTTTAGCGGCGAATCTCGCTCTGAAACTGTAACCTCCTTTACGGTAGTTGCATTTCGACTGCTACTTTCGTCATAGATGTGTTTGGAGGAATCTGCTACTGCCGTCGATAAAGTCCCACTTGGACGCTTGGTTTGCGCTCGAACAGTCCGCATAATACTGGATGTTAATCGAGATGCCTGAATATATCAAGTGTAACGGAGTTACATGTATGGCTAAGAATAACGTTGAACTGTTGTCAATTGCGGATGTGGCGGCCCGGCTCGGGCTCAAAGCGGTCACAATCCGCCAATGGGCGAACGCCCGCAAAGTGGCCCGAGTGAAACTCGGTCGGCGAGTACTCATACCGGCAAGCGAAGTTGAACGGCTCATCGAATCATCTACGATCCCCGCTCTGCCGTCGCGCGACGCGAGATGAGCACTGACGGCCGCATGCTCCGCGCGGCGCTGGCCTATGCCGAGCGCTTCGGCTTCGCAGTCTTCCCTTGCAAGCCGTGCGGAAAAGAACCGCTTACACCACACGGATTCAAAGACGCGACGAACGGTCCCGCACAGATCGATGCATCGTGGAAACGCTGGCCAAGCGCAAATGTCAGCATCGCTACCGGAGCAGCATCAGGTGTTGTGGTGCTCGACGTGGACCCCCGGCACGGCGGCGATGAAACGCTCGCGGCGCTCGAAGCAGGACACGGCAAGCTCCCCGACGCTCCCACGGTACTAACCGGCGGCGGCGGGCTGCATCAGTACTTCAAGCATCCCGGCGACGTGATCCATAACAGCGCTGGCACAGCACTCGGGCCCGGACTCGATATCCGGGGCGATGGCGGTTATGTAATCGCTCCTCCATCAATTCACCCGAACGGGAAAGAATATCTTTGGGAAGTTTCGTCGCGCATCGACGAAGTACCGCTCCCCGAACTGCCCGCATGGCTGCTCGAACTGCTAACGCGGCATAAGCCAAGCGGCAAGTCAGTGGAGCGCGTCGACGCTCCCGCTACATTCGAGGACGGCACGCGCAACGACTATCTTTATCGATTCGCCCGCTCGCAGCACGCGCGTCACAAGCTAAGTTACAACGAGCTTCTCCCTCTCCTCATCGCGGTGAACCAACAGCGGTGTAGACCCCCTCTCGATTCCTCTGAGGTTCAGAAGATCGCCACGAATGCGTATCAGCAGGGAGACCGCGCGGACTTCAAAGCACCCTCAGGCAACCCCGATGTCGAGCGACTGGCAGCGCTGCCTGCGCTGGAATACGACACGATCCGCAAGCAGGAAGCCAAGCGCTTGAGCGTGCGTGTCGATACGCTCGATGCGGAGGTCGAGAAGGAGCGCAAGCGGCATCAGGCCGAGCACCCTGAGCCTAAGCCATTGCCGCAGTGGGCACCGCCGCCCCAAGTGTCGCTCGAACCAGTTGACGGCGCGGGGCTGATTGCAGACATGATCGCAACGATCCGGCGCTTCGTGATGCTCGATGAGACTGCGGCCCTTGTGGCGTCACTCTGGGTCTTGTTTACTTGGGTGTTCGAGCACACGGCGGAGACCAATCCGTTTCTAAGAGTGATCTCGCCTACGCCGCAGTGCGGTAAGAGCACTTTGTTTAAGGTGCTCTCACGGCTTGCCCGCTGCGGCTGGATCGTGGCGAGTATCACGCCCAGCGCGTTCACCAGGACCATGGACCGCGAGCGGCACACCCTCTTCCTCGATGAAGGCGATGCGTTCCTGCACGAGAACGAACTGATGCGCAACGTGCTGGACGCGGCCAGCGATCCGGACACGGCGAATCACTCCTTGTCAGTCAAGTCGGGCGACGATTGGGCTCCGGTTCAATTCAACGTATACGTGCCCATCGCCATCGCGAGCATCGGCCGTCTGCGCAAAATGCACACGGTCGAGGACCGCAGCATCGCGCTTCATCTGAAACGAGCGACGCCTACGGAACTAAAGCAACTTGCAAAGGGCCGGCGCCGCGAGCTGAAGGCGGTACTGGAACCGCTGGCGGGGAAATGCGCGCGGTGGGCAGCCGATAATCTGGACACGCTGAACAATGTTGCTCGCCCGACACTGCCAGATCAGATGAGCGGCCGTGAACAAGACAAGTGGGAGCCACTCGTCGCAATCGCAGATGCGATCGGGCCGGACTGGGGCGAACGTGCCCGCGCGGCTGCGGTTAAGCTCTCGGGTGCCCGCGAAGACGACAGCGCTCCCCTCGGCATTGCGCTCCTCGCGGACATTAGCGGGCTGTTCGACGAAATGGCTACCGACAGATTTTCGTCGAAGGCACTTTGCGAGGCGCTTGCCGCGCTCGAAGGCCGGCCGTGGGGCGAGTACGGCAAGGCGCAAAAGCCCGTCACGCAGAACCAACTCGCACGCCTGCTCAAGTCCTTCCTGATCGTCTCGCACACGATCCGGCTTCCGGACGGATCGACCCCGAAGGGCTACACGCGCAGCGATTTCGAGGACGATTTTACCCGCTACCTGCCCGACTCAAAAAACCCTGAGGCCCCCATTTCTGGCAATTCCAACCGCCACAACGCCACAACCCAACGCGTACAAGGGGGAAGTGCCGATTTTCAAAGCGCAACAAAGGATGCTTGTGGCGCTTCCAAAAATGGCAGTTTCCCTAACGGAGAGAAGGACTGTGGCGGTGTGGCGGACCGGAGCGGCATGATGGATGCTGATCGGACATTTTCGAGCGCCAATGAGGCCGAAATTGACCGGCTGGCCGACGACGGCGACGAAGGGACCGAGCTATGAAAGCTGAAGCTCTAGTAACCGAGCTTCGCGCGGCCGGTATTAGGGTTATTGAACCCCGGCCAAACGGGAACCTGTACCTTGCGCCTAAGGCCCGCTTAACGCCCGCACTGATTGAGCGCGTCCGCGCGGCTAAAACCGTCCTGCTTGCCTACCTTAGCGCTGACGGCTGGCAATCTCCGCCCGAGCCTGGGCATGCGGCCTACAGCATTCTCGAAACCTGCGAGCGCTACGGCGTGGCAATGCGCCTGGATTCGGCGACAGGTGATCTAGTAATCGGCAAGGCGGGCGCCACGGCACACGAACCGACACAACCATGGCGCAGTTTAATTATCGCGCTAGAGGCTCACCTTGAGCCTGTGGCGGCACTGGTTCATGCGGGCTGGACGCTGAAGGCCGACATGCCGCGCAAGTCCGTCGCGTAAGTTAGACGGGAAGAACACGCGGGTATTCACCCAACAGTCGGCCTATGCAAGCTAACAAGCGCTAATCGGTATTGTCCTAGGTGATGGGAGCTAGGACACTTGCGGGACACTTAGGACAATTGATCAGTATTCAAGCGTTACGCTACCAGTTCGACCTGAATAAACGAGCCGGAAATCAGCCAACATTTCGCGCCCCACTATGGCAAGGTCCGATCCCAAATTGACCCCGATAAAGCGATGTAATTTCGAATAGGTGAGTTGTGGAATGGTGATCTGTGCCATATATACGGGGCGCCTTGCCGATCCGGTCGCAGTTCGAATTACCTGCCAATCAATGACTGGCAGGTAAAGGACAGCAACCGCGAGTGTATCCTCGATCAAGTTCCATTCCGAGCCAGTATCGAGGATCGAGTCTAGTTGACGATTTACAGGATTTGACGACTGCTGATTGTTGATAATTACTTCAAGGGCGGGCCCTTTTAGGATCAGTAGATCAAAGGTCCGGTGGCCACAATCCACGCTGGCCAATTTCGGGCGCTCCTCGTTCTACTGCGAATGAACCGTGGAGATGGAGTTGTACCTTGGAATAGACTCGCCGACTCTGCGGATGAGGGATGGGCTATCTCCGAAATGAAGGGCCGCTTTTCCTGCTGAATCAAAATCGTCATAAGCGCCCACAAGCTGACCGCCATGAAAGACCACGAATTTGCCCGCGTAGTCCTGCTCTAATGCGGATTTTCTTTGATCATAGGCGCGGATATCTTCTTCTGTAGGCATGGAATCGCCCTCTAAACAATCTCTGTATTCCATTGTAAGCCCCCATACAAGCCAGCGAAAGAATCTTTATTAACGCGGTCCCATCTTCCCGCCCCGAATCACGATCGGCCTGAATCGGCGATAGCCGGGGCGAAGCGCTGTCGGCAACGTTGGGCGTGGCATTGGCGGCACATCTGACGGCTCTAGCGACGCCTCGATAAGCTCCCCGATCGTCTAAATGTGATCGGTTGCGCCGAGCGCCATCGAGGGCGTGCAGCACAGCGTTTCGTGGACGCGGCGAAGGTCAGGCAGCAGAAACTAGCCCGCTCTACTGGACCCGCTCGACGATCGCCCCGGATTGCGAACTCGCGGAATTCTCGCAAGACTGCCCGCGTCCTCCTTTGGGTGATGAGCTTCACTTCTGGCTTTGACCCCGCGCCAAGCCGCGGACGATGCGCAGTTCGGCGGGGCTCAACTCGCTCAAGTTTTCGACGCGATGGATGCGCTCGCACGGGCACTTGAGAATGACCACGAGTGGCGGTTGCTTTGCCGCCTCATGCTGGCGCCTCTCTTCCCGACGCCGCGCCGCGTTGCGGCTTCGCGCTTCCCGAGCGCGTACCAAGTTCGCGAAACCCCGTGGCCGCCAGTAACTCGCAGACTTGAGCCCTGCCTTGCGACACCGCGCCCGCCGGGCCGTCTTTGACGTAAACGGTGGCATATTGAACAGTTAGCACATGTGCGCGCCATATTCCGCGTCAGGGTCAAGCCCACGCTCGACTTTTCCTTGAGCACCCGGAACCGAACGTGGGTTTTCGCACGCCCTCTGCTATATCTCAGCCCATTGGGACAGTGCTGGCGATTGCGGGGGAAAGAAACGGCAATGGAACGGAGAAGGCGGATTTCCACATACGCGATGGTCCTTGGTCTGCTTTGCGCCGGCGTGGTGCTCGCGGTGGGCCGTTTCGAGTGGTGGCGAGCAGGGGGCCGACTTGAAGCGCTTGAGACCACGTGCAAAGCGCAAGGTTTGCCGCCGCCCCCTCCGGGCGTTAAGTTTGTGCCGTCTCCACCCCCGGGCTTCAAGGTTGACAAGCCGGTTATGTCGCTAAAGGGTACGGCGGAACGTTCGCGTCCGTCCGAAAATGACATTCTCGCCGCGCCGCTCAAAGACCCCGACTTCGGCAAGCTCTCGCCGCAAGATAAGGTAATAGCGGTTCAGCGAATCCTTGCTACGAGAGACAAGGATTTCGCAAAGCTATCTCCTGCCGATCAGTTGAATGCCAGCACGAAAATTCTCCAGGCGCGTGGCGTCGATCTTCCCATTCCGGTCGGGGCAACCATCGACCCTCTGGCCGACGCGAAACGAATTACTGACTGGGACTTCGTGTGCGACGGTGAAGAACTCCATCGGCTCGCGGACGAACATCCGCTTTCCGGCATTGAGCCGCTTTCCGGCATCCAGGATGAAATCGAACAGACGTTCAACCGCCGCCAACAGAATTGGGAGAACACTTCTTTTTGGGCGCTGATTCTTGCGGTCGCCCTGTCACTGCCGCGTGTTTGGTATTTTCTGCTTGGCAGGATCGGCGAGCTGAGTGCCGCGATTCGAGGGACCCCTCGGCCGTGAAGACCGGCGAGGTTCTAATAATAGCAGGTGTGGTTACGATACCCGGTCGCCGTGGCGCTGGCTTTTCTCGTTGCAGATTATATCGAATCGGCGGTAGCCTCTGCCGTGGTCGGAATCGCACTCGGACTCCTCACAACCGGCATTCTGCTTTTGCGCCGAAGGGAACCTCGATAGCATGGTCGCACGTCCATTGCGGCACGCCGCTGCGCTCGCGCTTGTGGGCTGGTACTTAATGGTGCCGCCATATTCAGGCGGCGGAGAGGCGATTAATTCTTCTGCACCCCTAGCCAAGTGGCATGTGTACAAGTCGTTCGACTCCGCGACGGAATGCGAGCAGGCGCGCATCGCCATTCAGCGCGGGCGTTACGACGACAAAACTTTTACTCAAGCTGCCATATTGTCGGCTTGCATCCAGAGTGATGATTCACGTCTAGCAAAGTAAGCCACTCCTACCTGAACTGAGGACCTGGCCGGGCAAATTTAAAGGAAAGCACCCGTCATCGGGCGATGCCGCAGAAATGCCCCTGCGCTTGCGTCAGGAACCTCTAGGGCGGGCCTTCCCGGCCCGAAGCACGCCATTTAGCCTGCCGCGCCACCGGGCGTCCCGCTTGCGGAATTTTTTTCGCGTTGATCGCAACTTATCATAACCAATCGCCGACCCGCGCGGGGGGCCGCCCCTGCCCCACGGCGGGGTTTCGCTGTGGGGACTTTTGTGGGGACCCTAGACAAATATCGGCATCGCTCGATAGCAGCGTGGGCACGGCCGGAACACTCGAAAACCAGTGTCTCCGTTGATGTTGATGCATGCCGAACGCTACCAAGCGATACCGTTGCAAACGGCTATCCCACTACTCACATGCAAGGGGTCCCAGGTTCAAGTCCTGGTGCGTCCACCAAAAAAGCTTGGTGATTCAAGCCCTTTTTTCGCGGTACATGACTCGTCGAGTAATCTTCTGTGTCACAACTGTGCCAGTCTGATCAATTCGTGGAGGCACCCTTCGCTTCGTCGGCTGGGCGATGACCGTCCGCAATCGTCTGGCTGATAGCCTCCGCTTGGTCAGAGCCGCGTTACGAGACCGTTGAGAACCGGGCATCTCAGGGTTTCGCAACCTCTGCGGAGCCAGTCGTCGAGATCCATCCCACCGGGCCAGCTCGCGCAACCTTTGCCAGCTTGATTTTTCGCTCCGGCCAGCGGCGCCTTCAGCAGCTCGACTGCAGGTTCCTCGCCGCGCACCGACGGTATGCAGACGATTCCGTGATAGCATTCGCGACATCGCGCGAATGCTGAAGGTGTCGCGCAACACGATGCGGCTCAAAGGCGAAGAAACTCGTCCGCGCTACTTCTGTGCTCCGCAAAAACTCAACGACCATTGCGCTGACCAAAGGCGACGATCGAGTCCCAATAGCCCATTGGGCGCCTCTGTTCGTCCGGAATTTCAGGCTGATCGCGCGCGGTAAGATTTTCCGCATCATTGGTCCGGGAACCGACCGATACGAACATCCGCGAGCCGTCTTTGGAGAAGACGATATCGCGCGTCCAATGGCCGCCCCCGCGGAGACGGCCACCGGCTGGAATGGCGGCGACTATCGTTTGTCGTGGGCCGCGCGCGATGAGGTCGCCGTTGCGATAGGGAAAGCGCACACTCGAGATGACTTTCTACAATGGCAGGCAGTTTCCGCCCGACTATTCTGGCGACGTCTCTGCGGCCGAGCACGGCTCGTGGAACCGATCGCGCCGCACTGGCTACAAGGTGATTCGCGTGATCATCCGTGACGGAAGAGCGGTCGGCGAATACGACGATTTCATGACCGGATTCGTTGCCGACGACAGCGACGTGTGGGCACGCCCAGTGGGTGTCGCAGTTGGCCATGACGGCTCGCTCTTCGTCACCGAAGACGCGCACGGTACTGTATGGCGCGTTTCGTATAGCGGATCGCACTCACCTGTGCCGACGTCGGCGGCCCCAAGGATTGGGCCACGCCGCCACCGTCCGCATACGCGGTATTAACGGCTGGGTGAGTTTCGTGGCTCTTTCGCGGATGCAAGATCGGCGTTGCGTACCAATTCGGTTGGCAATAGACCTTAAGAATGAGACTTGAAGTGCGCGGCCTGCGAAACCAATGGGGCGTGTCGCCCTGGAATCGCACGAGTCCGATTGCGGTGACCGATTTTCGCAACGTCGGAAAGGATCCGGACGTCGTCATAATCGGCGCCGGACTGACCGGCCTCTCGACGGCCTATCATCTGGCGAAGCTGGGTGTACGAAGCGTCGTTCTCGAATGCGGTCTGATCGCCGACGGAGCGAGCGGCAGAACTGGCGGGTTGGTTCTGGAGGGCACGGCAGCCGGCATCCTGCAGCGGGTCGATTCATGTGTCGCCGGCCTCCGCAAATTGGTTGAGGTCGAGCAGATTGACTGTGGCTTACATCTTCCGGGTTGCTGGGAGATCGAGCATCGCCGCGACGATTCGGCATCCATGCTCCCATGGTCCGATGCCGGGGCACGTATCGCGATTGCCAAGGTGGTCGGCGGTGGAACGGTCGAGCCAGCGCGGCTGAGTATCGGGCTGGCTCATGCCGCCGCGGCCGCCGGTGCCGTGATCTGCGATCATGCTCGCGTTACAAAGGTCATTGCTACTCGCGATCCCGTATTGGAAATCGATCAGGATCGGCTTCATCCACGATGGGTGGTGGTTGCTTGCAACGCCTGGATCGACTCGCTGTTGGAGAACGCGCCATCTATCACGAGTTCTCTCACGTTCGCCTGCGCAACCGAGCCCCTTTCAGAACCCGCGTTACTCGAGCTGGGACTGGCCGAGCGAATTCCGTTCTATACGCGCGACCGTCCTTACCTGTGGGGACGCGTGACCGATGATCGCCGAATCATTTTCGGCACCGGCCTCGTATTCGCCTCATCAAGTGAGCTGGAAGGGATCGGCACTCGATCTCGCGATTTCAAGCTCGAGATCGATCGACTTCAGATTCGCGTACGCAACCTTCATCCGGCGCTCGCCAAGATCGAGTTCTCGAATTCGTGGGCAGGTCCGATCGCCTTTACCGAAGATGCGGTGCCGCTGTTAGGCGTTGTCCCTGGCTGTGAACGGATCCTGGTCGCCGGCGCCTATGCAGGACATGGCGTCGCACTGAGTGTCCGAGCCGGCGAGCTGTTGGCAAACGCGATCGCCCGCAACGAATCCCTTCCCACCTGGGGCGCGCTGAATCGCTAAATATATATCCGTCTGCGGCACGGACCACCTTTGCTTGGGGTCGCCGAAGTCCCCGTGCGCGATGGTCTCGATTGACGATTCACTGTCTTCGGTGCGGGTGTTTTGCCAACTCCCTGGCTATAAGACTTCGCTGACGCCGACCGGGCATCCGCTCTCCGCTCTATGTCGAGCCGAATGACACCGTCGCGATGGCGACCCCTAGCGTTGATGCGTGAGGATCTCGAAGAAATTCCGGTTAGTTGCTTGTTTCCAGCTCAAACCGGTAGATTTCGAGGCCGCTACGTCGGCTTGAGTTGATGGAGAAGGGCTCCGATGAGGAAGCATGCAGTGAGCTACATTTCGATGCAGCCCTTTCACGCGCGCTTGGGCACGATCATTCTCCGCACTAGCAGAGGAACCGCAATTGTTTATACTACGACAACAAAGGCGGGTGTAGACGATGGCCAGTTCATCTGAATATGTTCCCCCGAAAGTTTGGACTTGGAACAAGTCGAGCGGCGGCCGGTTCGCAAACATCAACCGTCCGATCTCAGGGCCGACTCACGACAAGGAACTGCCGGTGGGCGGCCATCCCCTCCAGCTCTATTCGCTTGGCACACCAAACGGTGTGAAAGTGACGGTCATGTTGGAGGAACTCCTGGCCCTCGGGCATGGCGGCGCGGAGTACGATGCTTGGCTGATCAAGATCGGCGACGGCGAGCAGTTCGGCACCGGCTTCGTCGCCGTGAACCCGAACTCCAAGATCCCCGCTCTAGTGGACCGGAGTGGCCCCTCGCCGATCCGCGTCTTCGAGTCCGGCGCGATCCTGCTGTATCTCGCCGAGAAGTTCGGCGAGTTCCTGCCAACGGAGGTGGGCGCACGCGCTGAATGCCTGTCGTGGCTGTTCTGGCAAATGGGAAGCGCGCCTTATCTTGGTGGCGGGTTTGGTCACTTCTACGCGTACGCTCCGGAGAAGATCGAATACGCAATCGATCGGTTTGCCATGGAGGTGAAACGCCAGCTCGACGTGCTCGACCGTTGCCTGGCGCAGAGTGAGTACATCGCAGGCGGCGCCTACACGATCGCCGACATGGCCATCTTCCCCTGGTATGGCTGGCTGGCGAAAGGCTGGCTCTATGGAGCCGCTGAGTTCTTGGACGTTCAAGACTACAAGAACGTCCAGCGCTGGGCTGACGCGCTCCTCAAGCGGCCGGCCGTAAAGCGGGGAACCATGGTCAATCGCGTCTACGGCGAGCCGTCGAGTCAGTTGCACGAGCGCCACGATAGCAGCGATTTCGATACTAAAACGCAGGACAAGCTCGTCGCGAGAATCGCGGGGACCTCTTGATTTGTGGGAAATCGGAAGTGTTGCAACTTTGAAAACGGTGACGGAGGGCTGATCCAGTTCGGCGTAACGTTGCACCAAACGCCAGATGGTCGTGTGATCCGCTTCCAGACCGCGCTCGGCGAATAACTCTTCGACATCGCGCAGCGACAGCGAGTAGCGAAGATACCAGCGCACGGCACACAGAATCAGCTCTGGCGCCGTCTGCCGCCACTTGAAGATTGCCGGTCGGGTCGCGTTCTTCACGGTCGTTTTCAGCCTACCAGGTAGCCCCGCCAAAGTTGCAACACACCCGTCTTGACGCACAGTGCCATACGAGGTACGTGATCTTCGCTAGAACCCTTCTCACCAACAAGGAACTCACAAGGAACTTAAATGAACGCGGCAGTCCGTATCGACCCTGAGACAGGCCTGAAAGTCTTCAACACGCGCGCCGCCAAGGCATCCGAAAAGATTGCCGGCAAGGGCTATTCCGTCGTCACCGATCAGAAGCTGACGGAGCTGCCG
>Ga0187860_1000126_pt1 | contig 75537 bp, 61 predicted proteins | sample June2016WEW_10_4_FD_132981 | JGI IMG/M metagenome (GOLD analysis project Ga0187860, IMG submission 132981) | Peatland microbial communities from SPRUCE experiment site at the Marcell Experimental Forest, Minnesota, USA - June2016WEW_10_40 | ecosystem: Environmental > Terrestrial > Soil >...
ATCCTCTTGCCGCTCTCGATGCTCACGTCTGCCCATCGCCATGAAAAAAGCTTACGAGCAAACCCTGTGGATAATCCAACAACTTCCAGAGTACGAATCAGGACTTGCACCACGGGCTGCTAGTGGAAGATATGAAGCGATACGCAACGCATGCATAGGCATGTTTCCCAACCTTCCAAAGCATTTGTTGCCAGAGGGAGTTGTTGTAGATAATGCTGACGGGCACCGTTTCGGAGTGTGGATCATGCCCGACAACACTACAGAGAGATGTTTAGAAAATTTTCTCAAACTTTTGGTTCCACCAGAATGTAAGGTAGTTTGGGATCATGCTGAAGCGTCGGTCATGAATGCCCAAAAGTTGGGCTGCAATCTAGTGGGGAATAACTATGCAAAAGCCATTCTTTACACTTGGCTTGCATGGCAGGAAAGCCCGGGACAGTCGCCAGGTATCGCGCTGACAAAGAAAATGCTAGACCCTACCAATCAAGCAGCAACTTCGTTTGTGGAGTGGTTCCGAAAACTCTACCAACTCCAACCGAAGACCATGTTATTCCCCTAGATTTCCTTAATTCACCAAGGCCACGTCAGGGCATGTCTAGCTTGCTTATCGCAAGAAGATAATTTTCCTAGATTGTAAACTAGACCCCTAAATATCAATCGTGGTCGATTGTCTCGACTTCCCGCCTAGCTGCTTGAGTCCCGCGCTTCTCCCAGGATCAATTTGAGAGTGATCTGTTTGTTGCCGCGATAGAAGGTGACGCTGATCGTGTCTCCGGCCTGATGTTTGTCCATGAGGGCGTTGATGTCCTGCGGATCGTTGACTCCCTGGCCGTCGATGGCCACGATGAGATCGCCGCCCAGCATGATGGGGGTATTGCCCACATAAGCCTGCTGGTCGCCGCCGTGCAGGCCGGCTTGCTCGGCTGCGCCGCCGGGAATCACTTTCTGGATGAGAACGCCGGAGTCGACGGCCAAGCCCATCTGCGAGGCCAGGTCGGGGCCGATGGCGTAGGAGACGATGCCCAGCGAGGGCCGCTTGACGCGCCCGTACCGGGTGAGGTCGGCCAGCACCGCCTTGGCGGTGTTGATGGGAATGGCAAAGCCGATGCCTGAGCTCTGGTCGACCCCCGGGCTCGAAGCAATCATCGTGTTGATGCCGATGACCTCGCCGTGGGAGTTGAGCAAGGGGCCCCCGGAGTTGCCGGGGTTGATGGCCGCATCGGTCTGAATGGCGTCCTCAATGGGCGCGCCTTCCGCGCCGTGAATGGAACGGATGGAGCTGATGATGCCGCGGGTCATGGTGCCGCTGAGGCCGAAGGGATTGCCGATGGCGTAGACCTTTTGTCCCACCGACAGGCTGCTCGAATCCGCGAGAGTGACCGGCTGCAGGTTGGGCGCGTCGATCTGCAACAGCGCCAGGTCGTGCACCTTGTCCGTGCCCACTACCTTGGCGGCGTAGCGGCGCTTGTTGCTGAGCATCACCTCGATGCCGCGATTGGCGTTCTCGACCACGTGGTAGTTTGTGAGCACGTGGCCTGCCCGGTCAAGGATGAACCCCGAGCCCTGGCCGTGCTGCGGAACCGTTCCGTAAAAGAAGTTGAAGACCAGAGTGGTGGAAGTGATATTGACCACCGAGGGCAGCACCCGTTTGTAGACGGCGATATTGTTCTGCTCCTCGGCGTCGAAGGCGGGAGCGGCCTCAGCCTCGGTCAGTTCGAGCGGGGAGCCGGCGCCGCGCGCCCCGAAGAGCGAGATATGGTTCAGAGACAGGCGGTCAAAACTGGGGGGGAGATGCGTGGTGATGTACCAGAATCCGCCCACCAGCAGAACGACCAGGAGAACGCGGCGCAGTAGCTTCATGACTCGTAGACCTGAAAACCTTTCTACAGAGATCAGAGATCAGAGATCAGTGGTCAGTGGTCGGCAAATCAGCCGTAAACCGCCGTTACTGAAAACTGACAACTGATCACTGACAACTATTTTAAAGACTCGCCCGGCTTAGAATTGTTGCTCTCCGCCTTCAGGCGTGTCCAGAGGGCGACGACCTGGGCTTGGAGTTGGGCAATATCTCCCGTGTTTTCCAGCACATAGTCGGCGAGCGGCGCCTTTTCAGCATCGGGAATCTGGAAGGCCAGGCGGAGGCGGGCATCGGCTTCAACAGCCGCGCGGCCAGCGGCGGATGGGCTGATCCGGGCTGCATAGCGGGCGATCTTGAGCTCGTCGGGGGCGGTCACCACGATGACCCGGTCGATGCGCCGGCGGTCGCCGCGGCGACCCAGCACGCCCTCGCTTTCGCCGCGGGCGCGGGCATCGCGGACTACTTCAAAGATCAGCGCCGACTCCACCACGGCTACGGCGGCCGGATCGCGCGCAAACACCTCATCCATCCAGCGCCGCTGCGCGTCGATTACCGCGGGATGCACAAGGTCGTTCAGCTCGTTGAGCCTGCCTCCCTGAAAAGCCAGCGCGGCAAGACGGACGCGGTTCAGGCGGCCATCGGGGTTGACCACCTCCGGGCCGAATGCGCTCACAATTTGGGCATAGACCTGCTGGCCCGGTTCCATCAGCGAACGGCCCAGCTCGTCGGACTCGATGACCTCGGCGCCCAGATCGCGCAGGTAGCCCGCGACGGTGCTCTTGCCGCTGCCCAGGCCGCCGGTGAGTCCGACTCTTAGCATGACCTAAAGCCCCCGCCGCATTTTGGCGGCGCGCACGGTGTTGGCCATGAGCATGGCGATGGTGAGCGGACCAATGCCGCCGGGCACGGGAGTATAAGCGCCGGAGAGATCGAAGGCTTTGGGGTGGACGTCGCCCACGATCGTCGAACCCCGCTTGGCGAAGGCGGCTTCGCGCTTGGGATCTCCGGCAAAGTAGCGGTCAAACTCCTCTCGGCTGGTGATGCGGTTGATGCCTACGTCGATGATGGTTGCGCCGGACTTTACCATCTCCGGGGTGATGAAGCCGGGACGGCCGATGGCGGCGACCAGAATATCGGCCTGGCGGGTGACCTCCGCGAGGTTTTGTGTTTTGGAGTGGCAAATCGTAACAGTAGCGTTCTGGTGGAGGAGCAGCATGGCCACCGGCTTGCCCACAATATCGCTGCGGCCCACCACCACCGCGTACCGGCCACTGATGGGAATGCCGCTGCGCTTGAGGATTTCAATGATTCCCGCCGGGGTGCAGGGGGCCAGCGCCAGCCTGCCCGCCTGCACGCGGCCCACGTTCAGCGGGTGCAGGCCGTCCACATCCTTGGCCGGGGAGACGGCATCGAGCACCAGCTTGGCATCGATGTGCGCGGGCAGCGGCAACTGGATGAGAATGCCGTCGATCTCGTCGCGGCCGTTGAGGCCGGCCGCCAGATCGATCATCTCTTCGGTGGTCACGGACTCGGGCGGGGTGATGAGGTCGCTGTACAGGCCGAGATCGGCGCAGGTCTGCACTTTGCTGCGGACGTAGATCTCCGACGCGGCAACGTTGCCCACCAGCACCGCCGCCAGCCCCGGACGGATGCCCTGCTCGGCGAGCAGCTTCACCTCTTCGCCCACTTCCCGTTTGATTTCCGCGGCAATCGCCACGCCATCCAGCACTTTTGGCATTCTGCGCTCCACAGTTCCATCGTATCGTTTCCCGCTTGTGTGCGCGCGCCTCAAGCAGGCAAGGGGAGAATTGGTGTGGGAGCGACCTGCGTCACATCGTCGTGTGATTTAACTCACATCAACAACGAAATCAGTTCCTATACGGTCAGGCATACGAGGAATATTCCAAATCACAGGAAATCGATTCGCGCGACCTCATGGCTGGGGCGTTACGGAGATAGAGCTAGATGAGTGTATTCAAGGATGCAGGGCATCTTTTCCGGTTTGCGGGGCTGTTCGTCCTCGCCTTTCTGGTGTTTCTGGTGGCACGCCATTACGTTGTGCCTAAAAGCTTTGGAGAGTATGGGCACTATCGCGGGGCGGCCATCGGCGAAATTGCCGAGCATCCGGCCAAATTTGCCGGCCACGAGACCTGCGAAACCTGTCATGCGGACGTTCTGGAGATAAAGAAGAACGGCAAACATGCGCACGTGAACTGCGAGGCCTGCCACGGCGCTCTGATCGAGCGCTCGCCCAGCCCCGCGCAGCCCGCGCCGAACTTCTTCCGGCGCGCCATCGCTTTGGTCATTCCACCTGCGACGGTCGAGAGCCCGTTCATCCGCCATGCCGACGACCCGGCCTCGGTGCAGCCGGTCTTGCCGGACACAGCCGTGCTCTGCATCCGGTGCCACACGGCCAGCGCCGCCAAACCCAAGGGCTTTCCGCAGGTTGTGCCGGCAGACCACTACGCGGGGCTTGCCTGCGGGATCTGCCACAAGCCGCACAGCCCTCAAATGGATGCAGGAGGCGCGAAATGAAGATTACCCGGCGTCAAATGCTGATTCTTTTGCCGGCGGCGGCGGTGGCGTGGGAGTCCGTTCTGGCCGGAACCCCGGAGACCTCGCCGAACTACAAGTTGACCGAGCATTGGTGGAGCATGTTGATCGATATCCCCAAATGCATCGGCTGCGGCAACTGCGTGCGCGCCTGCCAGACCGAGAACGATGTGCCGGACGGATACTTCCGCACCTGGGTGGAACGCTATCACGTCAACGACTGGCATCTTACCAATCCCGAAGTCATCTCGCCGGACGGCGGCAAGGAAGGGTTTCCCGTTGCCCAGGAAGATGAGGGCAAGTATTTCTTCGTTCCAAAACTCTGCAACCAATGCACGGATTCTCCATGCACCCAGGTCTGCCCGGTGGGCGCGACCTTCACCAGCCCGGATGGCGTGGTGCTGGTGGACCAGACATACTGCATGGGCTGCTCCTATTGCGTGCAGGCCTGCCCCTACGGCTGCCGTTACATTCATCCCAGGAAGAAAGTTGCGGATAAGTGCACGCTTTGCTACCACCGGATTACCCAGGGACTAACGACCGCATGCTGCGAAGCCTGCCCGACCGGGGCGCGCCAATTGGTGGATCTGAAAGATCCCAAGGATCCGATTCACGAGTTTCTGAAGACGCACAGCGTGCAGGTGTTGAAGCCGCAGATGGCCACCGGCGCGAAGGTCTTCTACAACGATCTGGACGGCTCGGTGCGGTGAGAAAAGCAGGGACTAAGGGACTAGGGACTAAGGGGCTAGGGACTAAGGGACTAGGGACTAGGGACTAAGGGGCTAGGCAGCTAGGAGCTAAGTGATGAACGGTGTTGAAGGCTTCATGTATCCCAACGAAATCGCACTGCAATGGAGCGTGCTGATCGTCCTGTACCCGTTTATCACGGGACTGGTGGCCGGAGCATTCATTCTGGCCTCCCTGGAGCGCGTGTTCCTGGTTGAAGCGGTGAAGCCGACGTACCGGCTGGCGCTGCTCACGGCCCTGGCTTTCCTGCTGGTTGCGCCGCTGCCGCTGGCGCTGCACCTGGGGCATCCGGAGCGTTCGCCGGAGATGTACTTCACTCCGCATAGCACGTCGGCCATGGCCATGTTCGGGTATGTGTATCTGTGGTACCTGATGGCGGTGCTGGTGCTGGAAATCTGGCTGGACTACCGGCGCGAGATCGTGCTGCTCTCCCAGTCGGCCCCGGTCTGGACGCGCTGGATTTACAAGCTGATGACGCTGGGCTCGAGCAACATCAGCAAACGCTCGCTGGCCATTGACGAACGGGTGGGCTGGATCGTGACCTTGATCGGCATCCCTTCGGCTTTCTTATTGCACGGATACGTCGGGTTCATCTTCGGCTCGCTCAAGGCAAATCCCTGGTGGTCTTCGCCGCTGATGCCGGTGGTGTTCATCTTCTCGGCCATGGTGTCGGGGATTGCCGGGGTGATGGTGCTGTACATGGCGATCACCAAGCTGCGCAAACAAAAGATCGACATGCGCTGCATCGATACCATTGCCATGTACCTGTTCTACATCTTCATCATCGACTTCAGCCTGGAGTCGCTGGACCTGGTTCACCGCATCTACGAGGCCGACGAATCGTTCCGCAGCCTGGACTTTCTGGTCCACACCCAGCTCTACATTCCCCACATCGTGATCCAGATATGCCTGGGCACTCTCACGCCCATCATCCTGCTGGGCGTAACGCAGGTGGTGAAGCTTCCTGAAATTGTGCGCAAGCGAATGTATGCCGTGGCCGGTTGCCTTACCCTGATCGGCATCTTTGCCATGCGCTGGAACGTGGTGATCGGCGGTCAGTTGTTCAGCAAGAGTTTTTTGGGGTACACGACCTACAAGATGAGCCTGGTTACGCACGAGGGACTGCTGGTGGCAATTTTCCTGACCATCCTGCCGCTGATTTTTTTGTGGGCGCTGGTGAAGTTGCTGCCTCCCTGGCCTGAAAAGAGCGCGCCACCCAGAGGGTACCCGCCCGCGGCGGCGGCGGACTGAGCGCAACTAATCGCTGGTGGAAACTATGGATCCTCTTCCCGACGCCCTGGAACGGCTCACGACCCGCCTGGAGAACCTGGAGCGGCGGATTTATGCCCTGGAGCATCCTTCCGAGGCGGATGGTCCGCTTCCTATTCTGGAGTCAAATCTTTTGCCGTCGGCAAAGGCCGTGGAAGCGCGCTCTATTGCGCCGGCCGGCGGAATGTTCTCTGTGCTGGGCAGGGCTATGCTGGGCATGGCCGGCGCCTATGTACTGCGGGCCGTGGCGGAAACGAGCTTGCTTCCCAAGCCGGCGGTCGCGGCTCTTGCTATCGCGTACGCGATCCTATGGCTGGTATGGGCAACGCGGGCGCCCGCCGGGGCATGGTTCGCAAGCATCACCTATGCCTGCACCTCCGCTTTGATTTTGGCTCCCATGCTGTGGGAACTTACTTTGCGCTTCAAGGTATTGCCGGCCGCGGTAACCGCCGGCGTGCTGGGCGTGTTCGTGATTGCAGCCTCCGCCCTGGCGTGGAAGCGCAATCTCGCGTCGGTCTTCTGGGTGGCCAACGTTACGGCGGTTGCGGTTGCGCTATCTCTATCTATCGCCACGCACGAGATGGCGCCCTTTATCGCGGCGCTTCTCCTCATGGTTCTTATCTGCGAGTACGCGGCGGGGCGAGATCGCGAACTGAGCGTACGGCCCCTGGTGGCGCTGGCTGCCGACCTGGGCGTATGGGCTCAGATCTATATCTACTCCAGCCCGCCCAGCACGCGCGCGGATTACCCGGTCATCGGCACGGCAGCATTGCTTGCGCCGGGATTCGTTTTGTTCCTGATCGATGGGACGAGCGTGATCTTCAAGACCGCGGTGAACAAGAAGAAGATCACAGTCTTCGAGACGGTGCAGACGATGATTGCGTTCCTGCTGGCTGCCTCCGGCTGGCTCTATTTCGGGCCGAGCGGCGGCGCAACCGTTTTGGGGGTCTTCTGCCTGGTTTTGTCGGCTGCAGGTTATGCGGGAGTTTTTACGATCTTCGACCGTGCACCCGAACGGCGCAATAGCCTGGTGTTTTCCACCTGGAGCGCGGCGCTTTTTCTGGCCGGCGGATGGTTGTGCCTGCCGCCGCTGGGTATGGCATTGTGCCTGGGCGCGGCCTCGATCGTGGCTGCTGTTCTGGGCGTTCGGCTGAAGCGGCTGACTCTTGAGTTTCACGGTATGGTTTATCTTGTAGCGGCCGCGGCGGTATCCGGCCTGCTGGAGTATGCCTTCCGCGCGCTTGCCGGGACGCTGCCTGGAGCGCCCGCCTGGAGCGTTTGCTTTGTCGCAGCTTGCGCGGCCCTCTGTTATGCGGCCGGGTGCGCCGGCCAGGGAGAGTCGTGGAAGCGGCAGATTCTTTCTATCGTCTCCGCTTCTGTGGCGATTGGCGCCGCCGCCGCGATGCTGGTGGAGGGCCTGATGGGCCTGGCAGCGTTCAGCGTCAATCCCGGTCCTCAGCACCTTGCTTTCCTTCGCACTTTGACCCTCTGCGCGGCGGCTCTCGCGCTGGCCTTCAGCGGCTCGCATTGGCGCAGGAAGGAATTGACTCGCATGGGCTACGCCACGCTGGCACTGGTTGCGGTGAAGCTGGTGTTTGAAGACCTGCGCCTTGGGCATCTGGAGTTCATTGCCGCTTCCATCTTTCTCTTTGCGGTAACGTTGATCGCGGTTCCCCACATTGCGCGCATGGGACAGAAAGCGTAAGAGGCGGCTTGGGTTTGAGTGGGTTCCCAGGTCTTTCGCCGCGGCGAACCGCGGCGGACGAGACCTGGGGCACCCACAATTCAAGTGAAGTCCGCGCAAGCAATCAGCGGTAGATCTGCGGGTCGTAGTGACGCGGCGGCCGGGTACCCTCTGGGTGGCGCGCTTCCGCGTTTCTCAGCTTGAGCTTGCTGATGTGGACGTCGTAGCCGGTTCCGGGCAGCAGCGACTCCAGCACAAAGGTTTCCGTGCTCCCGGACCTGAGTTCGCGATAACGGTAGACGCCTACGTCGCCCTCGCTGGTTTCGGCGCCTCCCGAGGGCGCGTTGAGAAAGTGCTGCGCATCGGCCACGGTGGGCGCGGAGTGGGTCTCGCCTTCGGTCAGGCTTTCGGCCGCATAGGAACGGACCAGCTTGGTCCAATAGCGGGCGAGAAGGTCGGTGTCGGCAAAGAGGTCGGCCCACACGATCTCGCCGCGCACGGCCACCACTACGCCGACGGCGTGTTCCTGGCGAAGCTGGGCAAGCACCTGGTCACGCGACTTCATCACCGGAGCCGCGGCCTCATCTACCTTTTCGCTGACGGCGCTGTCCTGCATGACCTGGGCATAGCTGGTGGTGCCCATGGAGCGGTAGTATCCCGACCCTCCCGGTCCGTTGCTGTCCAGGCTTGTTGAGGCCGATGCAGAGGGGGCAGCCGCCATCTCCATCTGGGAGATGCTTCCACTGACCGAGTCCCAAACCTGCTGCTGGTCTTTGGCGACCATAGCCTTCTGGCGGACGGAGGGCTGAACCATAAAGCTGTGGGAGGGCGCCTTTGCCGACGCGCCGAAGGTGGACGAACTCGCCGTCCAACGGCCCGGCTCGATGCAGAAGACGCCCAGGTCGATGGGATCGGCGCCGACAGGCACGATGCGGTCCTTGGCGATGACGCGATCCTGCTTGCCGCCGGTCACAATCTCGCCAGCCAGCAACAGCAGGGGCTTGTCGGAGTGATTGACGAGGACCAGAGTATTGACCTCGTCTCCGCGCGAGTGGTCATCCGGATAATCCGGAGCGCCACGAAAGCGGTCATCCTGGTAAGGCGGGACGCCAACGCTCCCTCTTTGCCGCACCAGTCCCCGTACCTTTCCCGCTTCGGTTACTTCAACCTCTCCGCTCTTGATGCCCTCATCCAGGGTGAGAAACGGGGTTGCGCCGGGAGACTTCCACCCCAGCGACGAAGACCTGTCGCTGGGGACCCCGGACTTGCCGCTTGCCCGGACGACCGGAAAGAGCAGCAGATTGCCGCTCTCGATGGGAGCCAGCACGCGGTAGGGACCACTTGCCGCTTCCTCCGGTCCGCCGGCCGCTTTGACTCCACTTCCCTGCTCAAACGCCGCGAGCGCCAGCAGCATCGCTGCCGCCAGCCCGAACCTGTACAAATTCTTCATCGCTCTCCTCCGCCGGGAAAACATCGCCGGCCTTTGACTCAGGAACGCGGGCGCATTGGTTTCTTGCAGAGTTTTTTGGCGTATCTTGAGGGCGTGGGGATAACGCCTACCCAATCCGTCGAAGGCACAGCCGGGCCGGGCATTCCGGCCGTCGCGGGCGGCCTCGACGCCGCATTGCTTGAGGAGCTGTGGAGAGAGTGCGATGCGGCAGCCTGGGGGCTGGTTCTAGGCGAGTTCAACGAGATTCTGGTTCGCGTGGGAACGGAGCAGAACTACGGGCTGGCTCAGGGGGCGATTGCTTCACGGCGGCAACAGGCGGCCTTCTTCCGCGGCCTCAGGCTGGCCGATCTTGCCCTGGCGCGCGCCTGCGCGAACGGCAACGAGCGCGCATGGGAACACTTTCTTGCGCTTTACCGGCAGCCGCTGGTCCGCGCGGCGATTGCGATTACCGGCAGCGAGACGCTGGGCAGTGACCTGGCCGATCAGCTCTACGCGGAACTCTACGGCCTGACGGAGCGGGACGGAAAGAGGCGCTGTCCCCTGGATTCCTACCGGGGAGGGGGATCGCTGATCGGCTGGCTCAGAACCACGCTGGCCCAGCGCTTTGTGGATCATCACCGCCGCAGCCATCGGGAGCAGCCGCTGGAGGAATATGACGCTCCCGCTTTGGACCCGGAGCCCGGCGAGCTTGCGGGCCAGCTCCCGGCGCTGGGCAAAGCTATTGAAGAGGCTCTGCGGCAGCGGGAAGCCGAGGATCGCTTTCTGCTGGCTGCCTACTATCTTGACGGGCGGACGCTGATGCAGATTGCCCAGGTGCTCGATGTGCATGAAGCAACGGTCAGCCGCAGATTGCGGCGCGTGACCGGCGGCCTGAGGAAGCAGCTTCTCAGGAATCTCGAGGATGCCGGCCTGAGCAGGCGCGCCGCCGAAGAGGCGCTTGGAGCCGATCCGCGCGACCTGGATCTGAATCTGAAGAAACTACTGCAATATTCTCCATCGGACGCGTTCCAAGAGAAGGCTGCACCATGAATTCAACCACCCAACTCGAATTTCATCCCGACGCGGAGAGCCTCAACGCCTTTGCGGAGAAGGCTCTGCCGGAGCGGGAACGCGGGCTGATTCTGGCCCATCTTGCCGATTGCAGCCGCTGCCGGCAGGTGATTTTCCTTGCTCAGGAGGCAGCCTCCGGCTTGGAAACGGGCGCGGCAGCAGCCGTTCGAACCGCTCATTCCGGGAAGCGAACCGGCTCCTGGCTTAGCGGCTGGCGCCTGGCATGGATTCCGGCGGCTGCGCTTGCGACGGTGGTCGCGCTGGCCTTCCTGGTTCACGTCCGGCATGAGGAGACGGGTTCGGAAATGGCCAGGGTCGTGACTCAAGTTGTTCCGCACGAGGAGGGGAGCGTCGCGAAACCTGCCTCAAAAGAGCAGGTAGAGGCGCGAAAAGCGCAAACGCCGATTTCCCCTGTTGCCGCTAAGGTTTCAGAAAGCAAGGTACGGTCCACACCGGTCGCCGCGGCCTCCGAACCGATTCTCGAAGAGGCTGTGCCTTCCCCAGCACCCCCGGCCGGGGCTGGAGCAATCGCGCCGCCAAGTGCTGAACGCGTGGTAACCGTGACTTCGGCGGCATCGGTCGGGCAAGTCATTGATATGGACCAATTGAAACCGGAGCCGGCAGCCGCAGCGCGGCAACCCCAACGCGTAACAGGCGCGTATTCGAGCAATGCCACGGCCGTCCGCGCGCCCCAGTTAAAAATGGACGACAAGGCGGAACGCGCCCAGGCCAGCCGAAAGGCGGAGGCTCGGTTTGATGGCTCGGGTGGGGCTTCAACTTCGCGGCTCAAGAAGGAGGTTTCGCCGCACAGCAGCTACGATTTCGGGACACAAATGCCTGTGGTTCAGTTTGAGGCTGTCGGCGAGGCGAAAGCTGCTCCGCTGCCCAGCGGCCTGGCGGCAGTTTCCACCGTCGCGGAGCAAAATCGCGCGCTGGCAATCGACCAGGCCGGCACGCTGTTTCTTAGTGAAGACTCAGGAAGCAACTGGGAATCTATTGCCCGGCAATGGGCTGGCCGTGCCATCGAAGTGCGCCTCCAGCGGCCCGGGACCGGCAGTCCAGCCGCCGCGGCGCCCGCCGCCGGCGTCCCAGTGGCCCCGCCTCTTCCTGCCGCGGTCTTCGAGATCGTGAACGACAAAAACCTGATCTGGGTGAGCATGGACGGAAAGACCTGGAAAGCCCAATAAACCATAGGGATCCTCTGATTAAGTCTGTCTGCTTACGCCGGCATTCCCTCGGCGGTCCGCCGCGGGGGACTCGCGATCTGTTCTGGCCGTTCTACGGCCTTCACCCGACCCGACCCAGAGGGTTCCCCGGTTCCCCGGTACCCGGCCGTGCCCTTTCAAAACTCCGACTTTTGCCATTTTCGAGCCTGCGCCGGCCATCGATGCCGCTTCGATGATCGATTCCCGCTCACAAGGAGTTCCCATTCATGAAAAGCGGCTCTCCTGCCGAAATACACAGTACAGGGAATGCCCAAGCGCGAAGTGCGTCTTGATCGATGCAGTGCCGGGGGAAATCGGCCAGGCCGCCGCAGTCACAGCAACCATGCCCGGACAAAGGAGACTCCGACAAGTGAAGATCAACAGGCGGAGACTCGATGTGGACAATGTGACCTGGGCCCATCTGCGCCTTCCCCCGTTTCCTCAAGTTGCCATCCGCGTTCTGCAGTTGGCAAACAAGGAAAACGTGCAGTTGCACCAGATGAGCGACCTGATCTCCTCGGATATGGCTTTTGCCAGCGAGGTCCTCACCGTCGCCAATTCTCTTTTGTATGCTCCGCGTTTTCCCGCCAGCAGCATTCTGCAGGCGATCGCGGTATTGGGCGTCAACAACCTGCAAGGGATGTGTCTCACTGTGGCCGCCAGAGCCTACATGGGTAAAGCCCTGAATCTTCCTTCCATGCAGGTCATCTGGCGCCACAATCTGGCCTGTGCCTTGATCGCCGAGCAGTTGGCATCCGCGGGGTTCATGGACAAAGACATCGCGTACACCTCGGGCATCCTGCACGATATCGGCCGATTGGCGCTGGCCACCGTGCGCCCCAAAGAGTACGCCGCGCTCCTGGAGAGGCATAGCGGATCCGGCGAGAGCATCCTTCAGGCCGAGCGGGAGATCTTTGGAGCGGACCATTGTGGAATCGGGCAGAAGCTCATTTCGGATTGGCAACTGCCTCCCGACTTCGAAGCGGTTGTCTCCGAGCATCATTTGCCCAGGCGGCCGGATGGCGGCTGGGATGTGGCTGAGTTGGTCAAGGTGAGTTGCAGGATGGCCGACTCGGCCGGCTTTCCCGCGTTCCAGGGCTGCGAGGCCACAACGTATTCAGATCTGCTGGGCGAACTCCCCGCTCGGGAACGCAGGCTCTTCCCTCCTGAAGTTGAGACCCTGGCCATCGATATCGCCAACAAAATCCAGGCCATTGGGTTTGCCTGACGCAATCCGCGGGGGTTGCCTTCAGGAGGCAATTAAGCGAAAACCCGATGGACGTATCCAGGGCCATCCATCTAAAGTGTTGATTTACTTAAGTTATGAGTATCTGTACAAGGTACTGCTTCTTGCTATCCAGCCAAAGTTTGGCAGATAATGATTGCCATAAGTGATTGACGTCACACCAAGGCAGCGAGGATTGCAGTACGAATTGGTTACAGCCTGGCGCTCGCGACGGATCATAGGCTCAGTGGAGAACCCTTATGAGTTCAATGCACAGCGCAAGCCGGCGGGATTTTCTGAAGGGCGCGCTCCTCGGCGCCGCGGTTTTGCGCGGCGGCGGAGGCAGGGAACTGCTGGCGGCGGCGGAACAGGGAGCGGCGCCGGCGAAATCCAGGGTTGTGATCGCCCACGATGCCCTGTTGCGCGGCACAGGCTCCACGGTGGATTCTCGCCGGATACTGGCGCTTCTGGATCGCGCCGTGCAGGCTCTCTTCGAACGGGATCGTCCCATCGAGGCCTGGAAAATGCTGGTCCATCCGGGCGAATTGGTGGGAGTGAAGGTGAATACGCTGGGAGGACGCGGAATCTCCAGCAATCTTCAGCTCGTCGAAGCCATTTGCGAGCGATTGCAGGAAGCCGGAATCAAGGCCGGCGATATCGTGGTATGGGACCGCGAGACGGAGGAACTGGAACGCGCCGGATTCCATATCGCGACGGACGGAAACGGAGTGCAATGCTTCGGCACCGACCGGGTGGATTACGAACAGGAGCTGGTTGAGTATGGCAGCGTGGGCAGCCGGCTATCGAAGATACTTACCCAGCGCTCCAACGTCCTGATCAATGTACCCGTGCTGAAAGACCATGACGGCGCCGGCGTAACCATCGCCATGAAAAATATGTATGGCGTCATTCATAACCCCAACAAGTACCACCCCAACGGCTGCAATCCGTATATTGCGGACCTGAACATGCTGCCGGAGATCCGGACGAGGATGCGATTGACGATCTGCGACGCGACCACGGCCATGTACGATGGCGGGCCGGGATTCAAGCCGGAACACAGTTGGCATCACAACGGCTTGCTGGTTTCGCAAGACCCCGTTGCGCTGGATTACACGGGCTGGCAGATCATCGAGCGCAAGCGTGCCGAAAAAGGATTGAAGACGCTGGAAGGCGAGGAGCGGGCGCCACACTATATTGCAACCGCAGCCGACAAAGAACATCGGCTGGGCACGAACGACCCAAGGAAGATGGCAATTGTCGAGGTCTAGCCGGAGCGGCTGGGAGGTTCAATATGTTCTGTGAATTGGAGATGCGGAAAGGCGAGGGATCCATTTTCGGCGGTGAGCGGAGCCCTTTCAATCGCCGTTCGTTTCTGAAGTGCGCCCTGGCGTCGGGAGCGGCACTGGGGCTGAGCGAATTTGCCCAACCCGCCACGGGGATCGGTTCGTCGGCCGATCAGCAGAAGCAGGACGATTCGCAATTCACCGTGGAAGCGAAGTTCTACCAGAAACTTCAAAACCGGAAGATCAAGTGCAAGCTGTGCCCGCGTGAATGCGTGGTGGGCGACAAGGAACGCGGCTACTGCGGCGTGCGCGAGAATCGCGGCGGAACCTACTACACGCTGGTGCACTCGCGGGTGTGCGCGGCGCACGTCGATCCCGTGGAGAAAAAGCCGCTGTTCCATTACCTGCCTGGATCGACGGCTTTCTCCATAGCCACGGCCGGCTGCAACGTGAACTGCAAATTCTGCCAGAACTGGGATATTTCGCAGTCGCGCCCGGAGCAGATCCCCGCCCAATATGCACCGCCCAAACGGGTTGCCGAGCTGGCCAAGCAATATGACTGCCCGACGATTGCCTATACCTACAGCGAGCCGGTGATCTTCGCGGAGTTCCTGATGGATGCGGCCGATGCCGGGCACGAAGCCGGCGTCCGCAGCGTGGTGGTCTCGAACGGCTACATGCAGGAGGAGGCGCTGAAGACGGCCTACGGAAAGATGGACGCGGTCAAGATCGATCTAAAGGCGTTCACCGAGAAGTACTATAGGGATGTGGTTACCGGCCAGTTGAAGCCGGTGCTGGATTCGCTGGTTACGCTCAAAAAGATGGGCAAGTGGACGGAGATCGTTTACCTGGTGTTGCCTGGGATGAACGACGGCGACGAGGAATTCCGCGGCCTGGCAACATGGATCAAAACGAACCTGGGTGAAGATGTGCCCCTGCACTTCACGCAGTTTCATCCGCAATACCTGCTGAAGAATCTGCCCATCACGCCGGTGCCCACCCTGGAGCGCGCCAAGGCGATTGCCGACGCCGAGGGACTGCATTACGTTTATATCGGCAATGTGCCGGGGCATCCCGCGCAAAATACTTACTGCCCGCAGTGCCGCAAAATGCTGGTGGAGCGGGTTGGGTTCACGGCCAGCGAGATGCTGATTCGCAAGGGTCGTTGCCCATTCTGCCTGCACCCGATCCCAGGTGTCTGGCACGCATGAGGAGGTTTGGCAAATGAAGTTCAAGAGGAGTACCAAAATGTATTGGGTGGCAGCTCAAATCGTCGCGCTCCTGGGGATTGCTCCATTGCAGCATGTTCGCGCCGCAGATCCGCAGAAGGTGAGGCCCGCCGGAGTTGCGGGCAGTTTCTATCCGGCCGATCCAAAAGAACTTTCGGCCATGATCGACGATATGCTGGCGCACGTGTCGCAGCCGCCGATCACAGATAAAATTTTGGCCGTGGTTGCGCCGCACGCCGGTTATCAGTACTCCGGCCCCGTGGCTGCCTACACCTACGCGGCGCTGAAAGGGCGCAAGTATGCGCGCGTGGTGGTGATTGCGCCGTCGCATTACGAGAGCTTCGACTTCACCTCGGTCTACGACGGCGACGCCTACTCGACGCCGCTGGGAAATGTGCCGGTGGACAAGGACTTTGCCGCCAAGCTGGTGAAGATGAGCTCGACCATGAAGCTATCCGGGCGGGGACACGATGCTACTTCGGCCGGCGCCGAGCATGCCATCGAGGTGGAGTTGCCTTGGCTGCAACGGGTACTGGGCGATTTCCAACTGGTGCCCATCGATATGGGAGACCAGAGTTATGAGAGCAGCCGCGCGCTGGGCGTGGCGCTGGCAAAGTTGATCAAGGCCGAGGGCAAAAATGGCGATACGCTGGTTCTGGCCAGTTCCGATCTGTCGCACTATCACCCCTACGACGAAGCGGTGAAGATCGACCACAAGACGCTGAATGCTCTGGAGGCGTGGGACTACTTCAGCATGTCGCAAAACTTCCAGACGCGGGTGTGGGAGGCTTGCGGCGGCGCGCCCATTGTGGCCGCAATGATTTACGCCGAGCGCATGGGAGCGAACCAGGCCCGGGTGCTGAAGTATGCCAACTCTGGCGATGTGACGGGCGACCGATCGCGCGTGGTGGGCTACAGCGCCGATGTGTTTGTGAAGACGCATCACGAAAAGGCCGCGGAAACTCCGTTCTCTCTTACCGATAAGGAGAAGAGCGAACTGCTGGCCTTGGCGCGCAAGTCAGTGGAGTACGCGGTAGAGGTGAACGAGCCGTATGCGCCGGACGCAAGCGCGAGCGAGACTCTGAACCAGGAGCGCGGCGCGTTCACTACGCTCAAAGAAGCGGGGCAACTGCGGGGGTGCATCGGGTATACGTCGGCGAGGAAGCCGCTCTATATGACGGTGCGCGACACGGCTACGCTGGCCGCGTTGCAGGATCCCCGGTTTCAGCCGGTTAAGGCGGTGGAGTTGCCGAAGCTGGAGTACGAAATCTCAGTGCTTTCGCCTTTGCGGCGGGTTACGGATATCGAGGAGATCAAGGTTGGCCAGCACGGCTTGCTGATGAAGAACGGCGGCAGCGAGGGGCTGCTGCTTCCGCAGGTGCCGGTGGAACAGGGATGGGATCGGCAGACATTTCTTGAGCAGACCTGCCGCAAGGCGGGCATGGCGACTGGTTGCTGGAAGGATGAGGATACCGACATCTTCATGTTTACGGCGGTGGTGTTTGGGGAACATAAATCGTAGGCGATCTGGGCCGCTGAGTACTTTCGAAAAAACGCGATTATACTTGACGAAGCATCCCAGAAGTGGGATAACTAATGACAAGAAAGCTTGTGCCGGGTGAAAAGCCTCTCTTCTGGATTGGTTCGTCACTCAAGGACATCACTCGATTTCCATCGGAGGTTCAGCGCTCTATCGGCTTTGCTCTCAGCGCGGCTCAATACGGCGGGAAGCATCCGTCGGCAAAACCGTGGAAGGGTGAAGGGCCGGGAATTCTGGAGGTTGTCAAAGACCATGACGGAGACACGTACAGGGCGCTCTACACCGTTCGCTTCGCAAATGCCGTCTACGTTCTGCACGCATTTCAGAAGAAGTCACCGCATGGAATTGCGACCCGGCAATCCGACGTTGCGTTGGTCAAAAAGCGTTTGAAGTTGGCGCAGAAGGATTACGAGGAGAGATATGGCTAAGGGCGTCTCAGAACAGGTGATTCGCAGCAGCGGCAACGTCTTTGCGGACATGGGACTGCCGGATGCGGCGGAGCTCGACACCAAGGCCCGGTTGGGAGCCGCCCTCAACCTGATTGTCAAACAGCGGAGGCTCACCCAGGCTGAGGTCGCGGCTGCGCTTAGCATTAATCAGCCGAAGGTCTCCGCCCTCCTGAATTACAAACTGGAAGGCTTTTCCGTCGAGCGCTTGATGCACTTTCTCGTAGCACTCGGGCAAGACATAGAAATTGTCGTCAAGTCCAAGCCAACCTCCCGCACTGCCCGCATTGCCGTCAAAGCCGCCTAATTTCGGGTCCGCGTGCGCCGGGGGTGAGGATACCGACATCTTCATGTTTACGGCGGTGGTGTTTGGGGAGCATAAATCTTGAGAATGAAAACGAAGAACTCAGCTTTTGTTTCGTTTGCAGTCGTCTGCTTTGGCCTTGTGATTCTCTTGGGGTGTCACACAGACAACCAGTCAGCGAACGCAGCTAAACCTACTGGCGAAGCTCAGCCTCTGTTTACGCCAGTAGCGGCCAGCTTGGCGCAGCAAAAGATGTGCGATGAGCAAGCCGTAAAGAAATTCAGCGAGAATGGACACGGGAAGTATGACTCCTACACGAGCCACTATGACCCCACGGTAAATGTTTGCTATATCCGTGTTCATTCTATTTCTGCTGACAAGTTTCCGATTGTCTCCGATGTGGTTTACGATGCGTTTGGTGGGCGGGTGTACGCGAACTATATATGGATTAACTCTAAGAATAAAAAGTATTGGGAAGTGTCTCCGTCTACGTGTGAAATTCACATTCCCGGTAAGCCTGATGAGAAATGCAAGACGGATGCAGAGTTTGATGCGTTAACCGAGAAATACTTTGGCATTACGCAGTAGGTTTTGCCGAAACCGTCAATTCATATTGGTTGAAAACCACTCGAATGATTAGTCCGATTTTTTTCTCTACTAGAAACCGAAAAAGAGTGTTTGCTTACGCCCGCTAAATCAGAGCAATGAATTTGCGCGATCTGCTCATGCGGCGTCGTGGAGCCGCCGGAAGGAACTTCGATGATCACATGAAGAAATTCCGTCATTTCATCCGGTGCCACCACCCGGTGCTTAGCATCCTCCGTCACGGTTTGAACAGGAAAAGCACCGTTATCGTATATCAATTTCATGGCGAACGTTACCACTTTGAGTGGGAGATTGCCTTTGTTGCGAATGGTGATCGTTCCACCTACAGTTTCGCCCTGTTTGCCGCGCCCATCACTCCAATGCCCAGCGGAACAGTTGGTCAGCGTCATTTCGACATTGGGCTGAAACGACGCGGCCAGTTGTTCTCTGAGCGTTATCGCCATGCTTTTAGTAAGCCTTGCATACCACCACGTTACGCCCACCAGAGCGAACGTAAGAACCACGATAACGATTGCTGTTATCGCTTGAACTCCTGCGGCGTTTTCATTAAACCACTGCATTTTAGGTGTAACAAGGATACCAAAGAGCCACTCGTTGACAATCTCATAAAGAATTAAGATCTCGAGTCTATCCTCTTCTCTTCTAAGCCTGCCCGAGCGGCAAGCAGCGCCGGAGCCAGGTTGATAGCTGCGCAGAGCCAGGCGGTTTTCCAGAAGCCGAAGACGGGAATTAGATACGTACTGAACAGGAGCGCGCCTGCGCATCCGCCTAATAGATCGAGGGCATAGAGGGTGCCTAATCCTGAACGGACGGCGCGGTCGTGAAGGTAGATTTCTGCCGCGATGGGGAACTGATAGCCGCCTAACATTCCTGAGAGAGCCGCTAAGGCCGGGAGAACCAATTGGGCTGCGAGCCAGGTGGTTGCGCTTCCGGTGAAGTTCTGGAGCAGGCTTACCGCCAAGAGCAGCGCGGGGCAGGAGAGGGCTAGCAGGAGTTGCGTGATTGCCATGGTGGAATGGGGCGGGCCGGGGAGCGAACGAATGCGGCGTAGGGCGAGCCAGCTTCCCAGGGCAATGCCCGCCATGCACAGGCCGATGAGGATTGCGAGCTGGTGGTAGACGTAGCCGTAGATGGATTGGAACGCGAGCAGGAGGAAGATTTCGAGGGCGATGAGCGTGAAGCCGGTTGCGGCGGCACAGGACGCGGCTGCGGAACGGGCGCAATGGGCACGTTTGGGCAGAAACGCCAACAGTACCGCGACAAGAAACAGGAGAATCAGGACAGCGCCGAGAATCCGAGTGAAAGGAATCTGCGCGGCGGCGCGGAACCAGCCGGAGTAACCGGACTTGAACTGCGCGTTACAGAGGACAAAGTCAAAGTAATAGGCGATGGGGGCGAAGTCGCGATTGACGGGCGTCCCGGTGAGCGGCTGGAGCTGCTCCTGAACCTGGGCCATGCGGTCGGGCATCATGCGGAAGGGGATGAAGTATTCGCGGACATACTGCGTGTGCATATTCCGCTCCCGCAACCTGGCCATCAGGATTTTAGGATCATCGGTCAGAACATCGGGCTGCGCGGCGGCGAAGAAGTGGATGGTATCGCCGGGAATGGCGACGACGTAAGGGAAGACTTCCTTGAGGGTGCGCTCAATGCAGCGCAGGAACTCGGCCAGGTCGGGGCTGATGGTTTCTTCCGAGGAGCGCAGTTCGAGGGCCAGGATGCCGCCGGGGGCGAGGTGAGCGCGAGCGGAGCGGAAGAACTCGACTGTGTAGAAGCGGTTCAACTGCGCGGTCTGCGGGTCGGGAACGTTGAGGATGATGGCGTCGTATGCGGCGGCGGAGGTCTTGAGGTAGTGACGGCCGTCGGAGAAGTGGATGTGGACGCGAGGGTCGGAGTTTGATGGCTGCGCGGGGAAGAACTGGCGGGCGATGGCGATGAGAGCGGGGTCGAGCTCGACGGTATCGATGCGCTGGACGGTGGGATGACGGAGCGCCTGGGCGACGCTGCCGTTGACGCCGCCGCCGATAAGGAGAATGTTTTTGGGCGCGGGGTGCTCGAGGAGCGCGTAGTGAACGGATTCTTCGGCGGCGGCTTCGTCGGGGGCGTTGGCCAGGAGGACGCCGTTGGAGTAGATGCTGCGGATGGAGCCGGTCTGAGTGACTGCCAGGTTGCCGTAGATGGAGTCGCGCGTGGCTACGAGGTGGAAGCCTTGCCAGAGGCGCTGCTCGGATTGGCGGTCGAGCGGCGGGGCGGCATAGACGAGGAGAAAAATTGTGAGGAGGGCGGTTGCGGCGGCGAGGGCGGCAAGCCGGCTGCGGCGCATGGGGAACAACAGGACGGCGGCCATGCACAGGTTGAGCAGGGCCACGAGGAATGCGATCTGGAAGGACTCGAAGCAGCGCAGAAGGACGATGCTGGCCAGGATTCCGCCCAGGCCGGAGCCGGCGGCTTCAAGCAGGTAAGCCGAGGCGGCGGCAATGCGCGGGGTAATGGCGCACTCGGTTTCAAACATGCGGGCCGCGGCTACGAAGAGCGCCCCTGAAAGCAGGCAAAAGAGGCTCAGGCAGAGGAGAGAGGCAAGCAGCATCGGCGCGGGTCCGACGAGCTCGCCGGGGACTGTTTGAAAGATGGACTTTGAGGCGCGCAAGGCCCAGATGGTTGGCGGCAGGCTGACGGCGAGCAGGGATTCGAGGGCGGCGACGGTCCGGCGGGCGTTGCTTCCGTCCAGCTTAAAACGGCTGCACAGGCTGCTGCCGGCTGCGGTCCAGAAGAGCCAGGTGGCCAGCATGATGCCCAACGACATTTCGTTGCCGTTGAAGACGACGATCAGCTCCCGCATGAGAACGATCTGGCCGATGACGGCGCTGAATCCTATCAGCGCCAGAGCCGCTGTTACGGTAGACGCAGGGTTTTTCGTCCGGGGCATGAGGGCGGGCTGTATTGGCGCTTCCACCAGAACGGAATTAGAAGCCAGTTGCCGGGGAAAAGCAAGGGAGACTCAGCAAATGGGTTCCCACCCTTTCGACAGAAAAAAGTCGAAAGGATGGGGCACGGGCAATTGGTTTCCCGATCTTCGACAGAAAGCGAAACGCAGGTTCTTCGACTCCGGTCGCTGCGGCGACCTTCGCTCAGAATGACAAAAAGGTTGGGGCACGGGCGGAATAAATCAATAGAAACCTATCCCTCAGGGGCTAAAGCCCGCGTTCATTTTTGCATTTTTGCGGCACGACTGAAGTCGTGCCCTTTCAAAACATCAACTGAATCAGAACTTCCCCAATGATAACTATGTCTGTCTGCTGTTTTACTTCGGCAACTGGGTTGTGTCCCAGCTTCCGCCTAGAGAGCGGACTAGGCCCACGCTGGCCACAAACTGCCGCGTGCGCAGATCGATGGCCGTGCGCTGATTCTGGAGGAGCGTGGTCTCGGAGGTGAGAACTTCAAGGTAGCTGGTGACGCCGCCTTTGTAGCGCTGATTGGAGATATCAAAGGAGTGCTGCGCCGACTCGACCGCTTGCTGTTCGGCAGACGACTCAGCCTCAAGAATCCTGAGGCCGGAGAGCTGGTCTTCCACGTCGTTGAAGGCCTGAAAGATGGTGCTCTTGTAGGCGGCGGCCTGGGCCTCGTAGGTGTGGCGGGCTTGGTCGGTGAGAGCGTGGCGCAGTCCGGCGTCGAAGAGCAACTCCGATGCTTGCGCCCCTAAGCTCCAGAGCGCACTCGGGCCTTGAATCCAGGTTCCGGGGTTGGTGCTTTCAAAGCCGCCCGCGCCTCCCAGCGTGATGGTGGGATAAAAAGCGCTTACGGCAATGCCGATCTGCGCGTTGGCCGCGGCGGTGCGGCGCTCGGCGGCGGCAATGTCGGGCCGGCGCTCCAGCAGTTGCGAAGGCACGCCGAGGGGAACCTTGGGCAGAAGCAGACCCTGAGACTCGTCGAGCGGCGAGGGTGGAATGCTGAAGTCGGGCAGCTTCAGGTTGGCGATGGTGCCGATGGCGTGCTCATACTGGGCGCGAGCCACGCCTACATCGATCAGTTGCGCGCGCACGGTTTCGAGTTGCGTGCGAGCCTGGGCCACGTCCACATCGGTGCCGATTCCGCCGGCGAGGCGGCGCTGGGTGAGGTCAAGCTGGCGCTCCAGGTCGGCGACGGTGGCTTTCAGCAGCTTGCTCTCGGAATCGAGGCCGCGCAGTTGGAAGTAGTCTGCGGCCATCTCGGCATGAAGGCTCAGGTCCACGCCGGCCATATCCGCGGCGCCGGCCTGGGCGTTTTCACGGGCGGCTTCGACGGTGCGGCGGATGCGGCCCCAGAAGTCCGGCTCCCAACTGGCCTGGCCGGAGATCACCATATCGGTGTAGAGGGTGGGTTTGCCGGCAGAGAAGGAGGGTCCATTTCTCGATATGTCGTTGCGCGAAATGGAAGGCCCGGCGGAGAGCGTGGGAAAGAAAGCCGACCTGGCTACCTTCACCTGGTCGCGCGCGGCCAGATAGGTCTCCATCGCCTGGCGCAGAGTCTGGTTGTTCGGCTCAATCCGCTCTTCCAATTGGTTGAGCTGCGGGTCCTGGTAGATCTCCCACCATTTGCCGCGCAGCACGCCGTCGGAGGGAGTGGCTTTCTGCCAGCCGCCTCCGGCCGGGTTGGGCGGAGGGACGATCGCCGTAGATGCGCCGGTTTCCTTGTAGGCCGGGGGCGCTTCAAAGCCGGGGCGATTGTAGTTAGGCCCGACCGGCTTGCAACCGGTGAGAATGAATGCAGCTACGAAAACCCACCCTAGCCGCAAAAACAAGGGCGCGGTGCCCAGGTGGGGCTCCCAGGTGGGGCACCCGGCGAGACGGACTCGATTCCTGGGATGATTCGATAAAGGCAGCAAGTTAGCCACCGTTTCGCGGCGATAGCGAGTTAGCAAGTTAGCGAATTCAAGAAGTCTTTCCGCTGCAAGCGGCGCTGGCATATTACTTGCCTCCCGCATCGGCGTGGCTGCCGGGGCTCTCCATATGAACCTTTTCGCCCTCAATGAGCGAGTCGGGCGGATCCTGGATCACCAGGTCGCCGGCGCTGAGACCGGAAACAATCTGCACGTTGGCGCCGTCGTCCTCGCCGATGACCACAGGAACCAGATGCGCGACGTTGCCGTTGACCACAATGCCCACGCGCAGCCCTTCTCTGCGGAAGATGAGCGCCGCGGCAGGCACGATGAACGCCGGGCCGGCGGGCGGGGTCTTGAAGTGGACCTGGGCCAGCGAGCCGGGCAGCAATTCGCCGTCGCGATTATCCACGTCGACCTCGACCAGCAGCGTGCGGCTCGCCGGATCGATGGCGTCGGCGGTGCGCGCCAGGGTTCCCTCAAAAATCTTCCCGGCGTGCTCGGCAAAGGTCAGGTCGATTTTTTCTCCGCGCTTCACGTTCTCGGAATAAATCTGCGGCAGGTTGGCGTAGACGCGCAGGGTCTGGATGGCCTGCACGTGGAAGAGCTCCCGGCCCGCGCCGGAATCGATCAACTGGCCGGTATCGATGTTGCGGGCGGTGACCACGCCGTCAAAGGGCGCATAGACCTTCTCGAAGGATTTGAGATCGCGGAGCCGCTCGACGTTGGCCTGCGCGGATTTGACGGCTGCCGCAGTGGCGGCGGCCTGGTTGACGAAGGTATCGGTATCCTGGCGCGAGACGGCGTCGGAGGCGACCAGCCCCGTATAGCGGTCGGCCTGGATGCGGGCGTTGTTGGCGTTGGCCTGGGCCGTATTCAGGTCGGCCTCGGCCTGGTTCAGTTGCTGGTCTACCTCGGGAGTGGAGATCTCGGCCAGTAGAGCGCCCTTCTTCACCCTGGCGCCGATATCGAAGTACCAACGCGTCAGATATCCGGAGGTGCGCGCGTAGATGGGCGAATCGGTGTATGCAGTCACGTTGCCGGGCAGCACAAAGCTGTCCACCGGCGCGCCCTGCCGAGGGGGTGCGGCGATGACCGTGGGAGCGGCCAGCTCCGTGGTTCTGGCGGCCAGAGCCTTATCGGCATGAGCGCGGCTGAGAATGCCGAAGCCCGCCAGCACCGCGGCTACGACGAGCACTACGGCTACGCCCGCGAGAGCCAGCCGCGGAGAGACCGGCTTCTGCCCGGGCGCGGTGGCGTGATTGCGATCCGCCTGAGGGGAAGGTTGCGAGTACGGATTGGATTCGTTGCTCATAAGAAAGTTACTCCGAAAGATCGTCAAACTCGTCAAGTGATCCGGCCCGGGCAGCGCCGCGCGCCGCCCTGCGGCGGCCTTCCAGCCAGCCGTGGACCACAGAGAAAAATGCGGGAACAAAGAACAGCGTGGCCACAGTAGCCAGCAGGAGGCCGCCGATCACGGCGCGGCCCAGCGGGGCATTCTGTTCGCCGCCGTCGCCCAGGCCCAGAGCCATGGGCACCATGCCGATAATCATGGCCAGAGCGGTCATCAGCACCGGGCGCAGACGGACAAAGCCTGCGTTCAGAGCGGCCTGGCGCGCGTCGCCCACCAGAATCTCCAACTCCTCTCGGGCAAAGCTTACCACCAGGATGGAGTTGGCCGTGGCCACGCCCATGCACATGATGGCCCCGGTGAGCGCCGGCACGCTGAGCCGGGTGCCGGTGAGGAAGAGGAACCAGACGATTCCGGCCAGCGCCGCCGGCAAGGCCGAAATGATGAGGAAGGGATCGAGCCAGGACTGGAAGTTGACCACGATAAGCAGATAGACCAGCAGGATGGAAAACGCCAGCCCGCCCAGCAGTCCGATATAGGACTTTTTCATGGTCTCGCTCTGCCCGCGCAGAATGAAGTGCGAGCCGCGCGGCAGCTCGTTTTGGTGGCGGGCAATGATCCCCTCTATCGCGCGGGTCACAGTGCCCAGGTCGGTTCCATCCACGTTGGCATAGACATCGATGACCGGCTGCACGTCATAGTGGCTCACCGTGCCCAGTTCCGCTCCGGGCGTGATGGACGCGAGGTTGCCCAGGACATTGACCGGCGGCGGAACTCCAGGAACGCCGGTTGAAGCTGCGCCGGGTGCGGCTACGACGTTCGGTTGATTTGTCGCGGCTGTGCCCGTCGTTACCGGCAGGCTCTCCAGTGCGGCCAGCGAATCGACCTTGTACTGCGGCGCCTGGATGGCAATGTTGTAGCTCACGCCGTTTTTGGGGTCGAGATAGAAGTTGGGAGCGGTCTGGAAACTGCCGCTCAGAGCTACCAGCACGCTTTGCGCCACATTCTGCTGGGTCAGGCCGATGGTCTGGGCGCGGGTGCGGTCCACATTCACCGTCATATTGGGATAATCGAAGGGCTGCTGGATGCGCGCATCGGCTGCGCCGGGAACATAGCGGACCTCGTCGAGCATGCGCTCGGCGAGAGCGTGGTTGCCGTACAGGTCCGGGCCGACTAACTGGATATCAATGGGTGCGGAGAGACCGAAGTTGAGAATCTGAGTCACGATGTCCACCGGCAAAACATAAAACGTGACGCCGGGATACTGGCGGGCCAGCACGCCGCGCAGGCGCTCGACGTAAGCGGCGGTGGGATGGTGATCCTTGGTCAACTGCACCTGGATATCGGCGTCGGCCGGGCCGATGGGCGCAGAGGTGGAGTAAGAGAGGTTCAGCCCCGAGTAGGGCAGGCCGATGTTATCGACGATGGTAACCACCTCTTTGGCGGGAATCTGCTCGCGGATGGTCGAGTCGATGTGGTCGCAAAGCGCGGCCGTCTCTTCGATGCGCGTGCCGGTGCGGGCGCGCACATGAATCTTGAACTGGCCGGAGTCCACAGATGGGAAGAAGTCCTGGCCGAGCCAGGGCGCAAGAAGCACCACCGAGACCAGCGCAAACACCAGGAAGAGGATCAGAAAGACGCCTGCATGGTCCACGCACAGGGTGAGCAGGCGCAGGTAGCCGTGGCGGAAGTTCTCAAAGCCATGTTCGAAGCCCTGTTGGAACCGGACTACTGGATTGCGGCTGGAACGCTTCCTCGCGGCTTCCGCGTCGTCGTGCTCCTTGAGCAGGTACTTGGCCATGGTGGGTACCAGCGTGCGCGAGAGGAAGTAACTGGCCAGCATGGCAAAGCACACCGCCTCGGCCATGGGAACGAAGAGGTAGCGGGCCACGCCGCTGAGGAAGAACATGGGCACGAAGACGATGCAGATGGCGATGGTGGAGACGAAGGCCGGCGTGGCGATCTGCGCCGAGCCGTCGAGGATGGATTGCTCCAGTTCCTTGCCTGCTTCCAGGTTGCGGTTGATGTTCTCGATGGCCACGGTGGCGTCGTCCACCAGGATGCCGACGGCGAGCGCCATGCCGCCCAGGGTCATGATGTTGATGGTCTCGTGCAGCGCGTAGAGCGCGACCAGCGAACAGAGAATGGAGAGCGGAATGGAGACCGCAATAATCACCGTCGAACGCCAACTGCCCAGGAAGACCAGGATCATGATGGCGGTGAGGCAGGCGGCGATGATGGCCTCGCGGACCACGCCATCGATGGCCCCGCGCACGAAGATCGACTGATCGGAGAGCGCATTGATGCGCAGTTGCGGCGGCAACTGGCCCTTGATGCTTTCCAGCTTGTCGCGCACCCCCTTGATGATGTCCAGCGTGGAGGAGGAGCCGGTTTTCAAGATGTTCATCATGATGGCGCGGTGGCCGTCCACGCGCACCACGTTGGTTTGCGGAGGATTGCCGTCGCGCACATGGGCCACATCGCGGATATAGATCACCGCGCCGTCCACCGTTTTAATGGGCAGGTTGTTCAGCTCGTCGACGATCCGCGGGGCCGAGTTGGTTTCGATCGCGTATTCGAAGCGGTCGATCTTTATCGTGCCGGAGGGAACAATCAGGTTCTGCGCGTTCACGGCGTTGACCACATCCACCGGCGAAAGCCCCTTGGCCTGCAGCGCATGAAGGTCGATATCCACCTGGATCTGGCGCTGCTTGCCGCCGTAGGGAAACGGCGTCTGCGCTCCCTCGATGGTGGCCAACTGGGTGCGAATGGTGTTCTGGCCCAGATCGTTCAACTGCTGTTCGTTCAGCCCCTGCCCCGACAGTCCCAGCTGCAGCACCGGCACGGCGGAGGCGTTGTACTGAATGATGAACGGCGGCGTAGTGCCCGGCGGCAGTTGGCGCAACTGGAGCTGGCAGATCGCGGTTACCTCGGCCACGGCGCTGCCGATGTCCACATGCGGCTGGAAGAAAATCTTGATAACGCCGATACCGTTCAGCGACTGCGACTCGATGTGCTCGATGTCGCTGACCGTGGTGGTCATGCCGCGCTCGCTGTTGTAGATGATGCGGGTAGACATCTCCTGCGCGGAGAGGCCGGTGTACTGCCAGACCACCGTCACCACGGGAATGTCTATATTGGGAAAGATATCCGTGGGCATCGACAGAATGCTGAAGATGCCGAGAATTACAATCAAAAGCGCAAAGACGGCAAAGGTGTAAGGCCGCCGTAGCGCTAGCCGGACAATCCACATAAGGCTGGTACTCGCTCCCGAGCCGGGTCGCTCTTAACCATCTTGCCCGTGACCGGTTCGCTATAGAACAGCGCGGCAAAGCCCGGTCCGGTTGGCGCCGACTCACTGGTTCCTGGGCCGCAGGCAACAACTGCCGGGGCCCAATCAATAAACACAGTTGAAATTACTATGGTAGTCGAAGTTGCCGGAGAATGCGCAGAACCGGACAAGAGCGGCTGTCCGCACAGGTTTAAGACGCTCTGAGCGATGGAAAAGCCGCAATTCCGAGGGCCCGGAACCTCGCCTCGCTTGCCGCTGTGAGCGGGTCTGGAATCCTGCTCCGGTCGCGAGCCGTTATTGCCACGGCGTTGCCCGCATCGCTTACAATAGTTGCATCTTGCATCCTTTGGGAATGTAATGTTCAGCCGCTTTTGAGAGAATCCGCCTCCTGTTATGCGCCGGGACGGACGAAACTTCCGCTGAAACTCGAGCGTCCAAAGGAACGATACGGGCAGATTTGCCTTTGCCCGGCAGGACCGCATTTAAGCCCCTCTGTGGGCCTTCAAGCCACAAGAAAACGACGGGAATCGAATTTATGTCCATAGAAGGTACTCCGGAACCCTATTTGCCCACAGCCAGCGCAATCGACCAGCCGCCTTCGCGCAAGGGATTCTGGATTCGCGTCCTTGTTTATCTGGTGCTGGCGGGCGCTTTGGGCTTTGCCGTCTGGCGGATCTACGAGAATCATCAGCAGGCAGCGGCAAACAGCGCCAGCCAGGCGGCGGCGTTACTGAACCGGCCGGTTCCCGTGCAGGTGGCAGCAGCGGAGCGGAGACCCACGCCCATCTATCTCACCGCGCTGGGCACGGTCACGCCTTATATGAGCGTAACGGTCAAGGCGCGGGTGAGCGGCGAGCTGGAGCCTGTCAGGTTCACCGAAGGGCAGCAGGTCAGGCAGGGCGAAACCATCATGGTGATCGACCCCAGGCCCTACAAAGCCGCGCTGGACCAGGCCAAGGGTACCCTGGCGCACGATCAGGCGCTGCTGAAGGACGCCCAGGTGGAATTTGCCCGTTACAAAGCGCTCTTCGACGCGGGTGTGACCTCCAAAGAGACGCTGGACGCCGACGAGGCTACCCAGGGCCAGTACCTGGGCGCCATCGAGGCCGACAAGGGAGCCATTGAGACCGCCCAGTTGCAGCTCGACTGGTGCACCATCCAGTCGCCCATCAACGGCCGCATCGGCCTGCGCCTGGTGGATCCCGGCAATATCATCACCGCCAACACCACCAACCTGGTGGTCATCAACCAGTTCCAGCCCATCGCCGTCTACTTCACCCTGCCCGAGAATGAGCTGCCCCAGGTGCTGCGCAAGCTGGCCGCGGAGAAGCGCCTGCCCGTGGATGCCTACGACCGCGGCGACGTGCAGAAGCTGGCGGTTGGCCAGTTGCTCACCGCCGACAACCAGATCGATACCACTACCGGAACCGACAAGCTGAAGGCCGTCTTCGACAACAAGGACCAGTCGCTCTTTCCCAACCAGTTCGTCAACATTCACCTGGTGCTGGAAGACCGCCCCAGCGCGCTGGTGGTGCCGTCGGCGGCAATTCAGACCGGTCTGCAGGGATCGTATGTGTGGACCATCGATACGAATGCCAAGGGAACCGCGACCGCCCGGATTCAGCCGGTGAACGTGGCCTTGGCCGAGGGACAGGTAACTATTCTGGACAGCGGCCTTCAAGCTGGACAGAACGTTGTGGTGGACGGCGCTGACCGGCTCCGCAACGGGCAGATTGTCACCGTGAGCATGGCTCGCCAGCGCTCCAGCCAAGGCTCGGCAGGGCAAGGGTCAGGTCAAGACTCGGGCCAGGCCGGCGGTTCATTCGCTTCGCCCAACTCCGTCGCGCCGGCACTCCCCGGCCCGGCCAATAGCAAACACAATACGAGGGCGCGGCAGTGAGCCTGAGTCCTTCCCGGCCATTCATTCTGCGCCCGGTAGCCACTTCGCTGCTGATGGCGGCCATACTGCTGGCCGGATTTGTGGGCTACGAACAGTTGCCGGTCTCCGCCCTGCCCGAGGTCGACTATCCCATCATCCAGGTGCTCACCTTTTATCCCGGCGGCGGACCGGAGGTGATGGCCTCCTCCGTTACCGCGCCCCTGGAGCGCCAGTTCGGCCAGATGCCGGGGCTCAAGCAGATGACCTCGGTCAGCTCCGGCGGCGGCTCGGTCATCACCCTCGAGTTCAATCTGGAAGAGAACATCGACGTGGCCGAGCAGGAGGTGCAGGCGGCCATCAACGCGGCCAACAGCTTTCTGCCCGCCGATCTGCCCAATCCCCCCATCTACAGCAAGGTGAACCCTGCCGACGCGCCCATCATGACCCTGGCGCTCACCTCCGACTCGCTGCCGCTGGACAAGATCGAAGACGCCGCCGACACCAACCTGGCGCAGAAGATCTCCCAGGTCACCGGCGTGGGACTGGTCTCGATAGCCGGCGGACAAAAGCCCTCGGTGCGCATCCAGGCCAACCCGGCGCAGTTGGCCGCCTACAACCTCAGCCTGGAAGATTTGCGCACCGCCCTCAACGCCGCCAACGTCGACCAGGCCAAGGGCACTCTCAACGGCGCGCGCCAATCCTATACCATCGGCGCCAACGACCAGTTGCTATCGAGCGCCGATTACCTGCCGGTCATCGTGGCCTATCGCAACGGGGCCGCCGTCCGCGCCTCCGACGTGGCCACCATCGTCGACGCTGCCGAAAACACCCAACAGGCCGCGTGGATGGACCGCCAGCCCGCGGTCATCGTGAATATTCAGCGCCAGCCCGGCGCCAACATCATCGCCGTGGTGGACCGCATCAAGAAGCTGCTGCCGCAGTTGCAGACCAGTATGCCGGCTACCGTGCAGGTCAAGATCCTCACGGACCGCACTATTACCATCCGCGCCTCGGTCAGGGACGTGGAATATGAGCTCATGCTCACCGTCGCCCTGGTGGTGATGGTCATCTTCCTCTTCCTGCGCAACCTGGCCGCCACCGTCATTCCCTCGGTCGCGGTGCCGCTGTCCATCGTGGGCACCTTCGGCGTGATGTACCTGCTGGGCTACTCGCTCAACAACCTCACCCTGATGGCGCTCACCATCTCCACCGGCTTCGTGGTGGACGACGCCATCGTGATGATCGAGAACATCTCGCGCTTTATCGAAGAGGGTGACAGCCCCATGCGCGCCGCGCTCAAGGGCAGCGAACAGATCGGCTTCACCATTATGTCGCTGACCGTTTCGCTGATCGCGGTGCTCATCCCGCTGCTGTTCATGAGCGACGTGGTGGGGCGGCTCTTTCGCGAGTTCGCCGTCACCCTGGCCGTCACCATCCTGGTCTCGGCGTTCGTCTCGCTTACCCTCACGCCCATGATGTGCTCGCGCATCCTTCAGGACAAGGCGGTCGCCCGGCAAACACGTTTCTACTATTGGTCGGAGAAGGTCTTCAAGAGCGTCATTGCCTGGTATGGGCGAACCCTGCAGGTGGTCCTGCGCCATAGCTTCACCACGCTGATGGTCACCATCTCCACTTTTGCGGCCACCATTCTCCTCTTCATCGTGGTTCCCAAGGGCTTCTTTCCAGTTCAAGACACGGGCGTGATCCTGGGCATCAGCGAGGCGCCGCAGACGGTCAGCTTCACCAGCATGGCCGAGCGCCAGCAAAAACTCGTGGATCTTCTGCTTCAGGACCCGGCCGTCGATAACATCTCCTCCTTCATCGGCGTGGACGGAACCAACACCACGCTGAACTCGGGCCGCATTCAGATCAACCTGAAGCCTCTCGATGTGCGCAAGATCTCCGCCAGCGAAGTGATCCGCCGCTTGCAGACCAAGCTGCAAGACGTTGAAGACGCCGAGGGCATTCAGCTCTTCCTGCAGCCGCTCCAGGACCTCACCGTCGAAGATCGAGTCAGCCGCACGCAGTTTCAGTATTCGCTGGAAGACCCCGATCAGGTTGAGCTGGCCAGGTATACGCGGCTGATGGTCAGCGAACTGGGCAAGGAAAAGATGGTCACCGACGTGGCCAGCGACTTGCAGGACCAGGGGCTTGGCGCTCAGTTGGTGATCGATCGCGACACCGCGGCCCGGCTGGGCATCGCCATGGCCGACGTGGACAACACCCTCTACGACGCCTTCGGCCAGCGACAGGTCTCCACCATCTTCACCCAGCTTAACCAGTACCACGTGGTGATGGAGGTAGGGCAGAACTTCCAGAGCGACCCCGGCACGCTGAGCAATCTCTACGTCAAGTCCGGCAACGGCGCCCAGGTTCCGCTCAGCATGTTGGCCCACTGGGAGCAATCGCGCGCGCAACTGGCCATCGGCCACCAGGGCCAGTTCCCCTCCACCGTGATCAGCTTCAACCTGGCGCCGGGCAAGTCGCTGGGCGACGCCGTCAAGGCCGTCAACCGCATCGAACAGCGCATCCAGATGCCGGCCGCCATCAATGCCAGCTTCCAGGGAACGGCCGCGGCCTTTGAGACCTCGCTGGCCAACGAGCCGCTGCTGATTCTGGCCGCGCTGGTCACCGTCTACATCGTGCTGGGCGTGCTCTACGAGAGCTACATCCACCCCATCACCATCATCTCCTCGCTGCCCTCGGCCGGCGTGGGCGCTCTGCTTGCCCTGCTCATTACGCGCACGGAGTTCAGCGTGATCGCGCTCATCGGCATGATCCTGCTCATCGGAATCGTGCAGAAGAACGCCATCATGATGATCGACTTTGCCCTGAACGCCGAGCGCAACGAAGGCAAATCGGCCGGGGAGGCCATCTTCCAGGCTTGCCAGTTGCGTTTCAGGCCCATCCTGATGACCACCATGGCCGCCATGCTGGGCGGATTGCCGCTGGCCCTGGGTGGAGGCGTGGGCGCGGAGTTGCGCATGCCGCTGGGCGTCACCATCGTCGGCGGCCTGCTGCTTTCGCAGTTACTTACTCTCTACACCGTGCCGGTCACCTATCTCTACTTCGATAAGCTGGCCCAGCGCATCAGGCCGCGGGAGATTCATGCCGGCTACGAGCAACAACCGGGCAGTGCCGACTAGGAGCCGCGAGCGATGCATCTTTCCGCGCCATTCATCAAACGCCCGGTAGCCACATCGCTGCTCTCGCTGGCCCTGCTGCTGGCCGGTTCGGTGGCTTATTCCCTCCTGCCCGTGGCCTCGCTGCCCAATGTGGACTTTCCTGTGATCGGCATCGGCGCGGGCCTGCCCGGCGCCAGCCCTGAGACCATGGCCTCCTCGGTCGCCACCCCGCTGGAGCGCCAGTTCGGGCGCATCGCCGGCGTCAACCAGATGACCTCGACCAGTACGCTGGGCGCAGCTTCCGTGGTCCTGCAGTTCGACATCAATCGCAACATCGACGCCGCCGCGCGCGACGTGCAGGCGGCCATCAATGCGGCGCGCAGCCAGTTGCCCGCTTACCTGCCCCAGAATCCGAGCTACCGCAAGGCCAATCCCGCCGAATCGCCGATTCTGATCCTCACCCTGACCTCCGACGTGGTGCCCAAGCCGCAGATTTACGATATGGCCGACTCTATCCTGGCGCAGAAGATATCGCAAATTGAGGGCGTGGGCCAGGTGTTTGTGGGCGGCAGCTCCAGTCCCGCCGTGCGCGTGGAGTTGAACCCCATGCAGCTGGGCGCGAACGGCATCGGCCTGGAGGCGGTGCGCACGGCGCTGGCCAATGCCAACACCAACCGGCCCAAAGGAAGCTTTCAAGACGCGGACCATCGCTGGCAGATCGGCGACAACGATCAGATTTTCAAGGCCGGCGATTATGAGCCCATCATTGCAGGTTACAACCCGCGGACCGGCGCGCCGGTGCGCATCTCCGACCTGGGCACCATCGTAGACAGCGTCGCCGACATTCACACCGCCGGCGTCTCCGGCATCAACCCGGACAAAGGCCCGCCCGGCCATCTCAAAGACGCCATCCTCATCGTCGTCTTCAAGATTCCCGGCGCCAACGTAATCTCGACCGTGGACAACGTGATGGCCGAGATGCCGCGCCTGCAAGCCTCCATTCCGCCCACCATCAAGATCGACGTGGCCCTGGACCGCACCACCACCATCCGCGCCAGCGTTCATGACGTGGAAATCTCGCTGATGATCAGCGTGCTGCTGGTGGTGCTGGTGGTCTTCCTCTTCCTGCGCGAGGTGTGGGCCACCATCATTCCGTCCATAGCCGTGCCGCTTTCGCTGGTAGGCACCTTCGGCGTCATGTACCTGCTCGGCTACACCATCGACAATCTTTCCCTGATGGCGCTTACCATCGCCACCGGCTTTGTGGTCGACGACGCCATTGTGGTCATCGAGAACATCACCCGCTACCTCGAGGATGGCATGACGCCTTTTGACGCGGCGATGAAGGGATCGCGGGAGATCGGCTTCACCGTGCTCTCGATGAGCACGTCTCTGATCGCCGTCTTTATTCCGATTCTCCTCATGGGCGGCATCGTGGGCAAGCTCTTCCGCGAGTTTGCCGTTACCCTCTCGGTGGCCATCGCCGTCTCGCTGCTGGTCTCGCTCACTTGCACCCCCATGCTCTGCGCAAAGTTTCTCAAGCAGCGCGACGAAAGCCGCTACGGCCCCATCTACCGCTTCAGCGAAGGCGCCTTCCAGCGGCTTCACTACGAATACAATGCGGCGCTGCGCTGGGTATTGCGCCACCAGACCCTGATCCTCTGCGTGGCCATCGGCACGGCGTTCCTGAACGTGTTTCTCTTCATGATTGTTCCCAAGGGCTTCTTCCCGCAGCAGGACACGGGCCGTCTGGGCGGCCAAACCATGGCTGCGCAGGACATCAGCTTTCCCGCCATGCGCGACAAGCAGCGCCAGTTGGCGCAGATGACGCTCGAAGATCCGGCGGTGCGCTCGGTAACGGCTTTTGCGGGCGGCGGCCGCAACAGCAATAACGTGGGTTTCATGTTCGTCGGCCTCAAGCCGCTCGATCAGCGCCCCGGCCGCGTCTCCGCCGACGATGTGGTCAACCGCCTGCGCCAAAAGCTCACCAGCGTGCCCGGCGCTACGCTCTTTCTCCAGGCCTTTCAGGATATCCAGATCGGCGGCCGCAACAGTGCCGCGCAATACCAGTACACGCTTTCTGACGAGAACCTGAGTGAGTTGAATTCCTGGGCGCCGCAGTTCGAGGCGCGCGTCAGAAACCTGCCTGAGCTGCGCGACGTCTCCACCGACCAGCAGGATCAGGGCCTGGCAGCCAACTTGGTTATCGATCGCGATACAGCCTCGCGGCTGGGCATCACCGCCGCCGCCATCGACAACGTGCTCTACGACGCCTTCGGCCAGCGTGAAGTTTCCACCATGTACACCGCGCTCAACCAGTACTACGTGGTCATGGAGGTCGATCCCAAATACCAGTTCAGCCCTGACGCGCTCAACGGCATTTACATCAAGGCCAACAATGTTGTGGGCGCAACCACCGCCATGCCGGGTACCGTCACGGCCGCAACACCCATCGCCCCCAATGCGGCCATCGCCTCATCCGCGGCCACAGTTCCCGCAGTCCTATCACCCACCGCGGCAATCGCAGCTGCAAGCCCCGCTCCGGTGGCTGCTCTCCCAACCTCCTCTACAGGCGGCGCCATGGTGCCGCTCTCCGCCATCGCGCACTTTGAACGCCAGCGAACCTCGCTTGCAGTCAACCACCAGGGCCAGTATCCGGCCGTCACCCTCACCTTCAACCTGGCACCCAACGTGGCCCTGGGAGATGCGGTCACTGCTCTCGAAAAGGCGCAGCGCGAGATGGATATGCCCAGCGGAATTCACGCCACCTTCCAGGGAACCGCGCAGGCATTCCAGGACTCGCTCAAGAACGAGTTGTGGTTAATTCTGGCCGCCCTGGTCGCCGTCTACATCGTCCTCGGCATCCTCTATGAGAGCCTCATCCACCCGCTGACCATTCTCTCCACGCTGCCCCCGGCCGGCGTCGGCGCCATCCTCGCCCTGCTGCTTACCGGAACCGACCTGAGCATCATCGCCCTCATCGGCATCATCCTGCTCATCGGCATCGTGAAAAAGAACGCCATCATGATGATCGACTTCGCCCTGCAGGCCGAGCGCGAACAGGGGCTGCCGCCGGTCGAAGCGATTTATCAGGCATGCTTATTGCGCTTCCGCCCCATCATGATGACCACCATGGCCGCGCTCTTCGGCGGATTGCCTCTGGCCATCGGCATGGGCGTGGGCTCGGAGCTGCGCAAGCCCCTGGGCATCACCATCGTCGGCGGCCTCATCGTCTCGCAGATGCTCACCCTGTTCACGACGCCAGTGGTCTACCTCTTCTTCGACCGCCTGCAATGGAAGTTCATGAAGCTCCGCCGCATCGGCGCGGAGCTTGATGAAGCGCCGGGCGACTGACGCAGCTTAGCAGGATTTGTTGCAAACTAGCCATTTTAGCTATAATATCTAGATTAGCTAGTTTTTGGAGATGACAACCATGGTCACGATGACTTCAGTAGAGGCCCAGAACAGCTTTGGGAAGTTGCTGGATACGGTGCAGCGCGAGGCGGTCGCGATCACCCGGCACGGGCGGCCCACGGCCTTCGTCGTCTCGCCGCAGGATATGGACGAGCTGCTGGATGTACGGCGCAGGCGCAGCCAGGCCGTGGCCGATTTCGAAGCGTGGCGAGCACAGGCGGAGGCGAGTACCTCCCCGGCGCAAAAGGCCGCTGCCGCCGCGCTGACCGATGAGGATGTGGTCCGCATGGTGCATGAACTTCGATGAGCCGCAGCCGGCGCATCCTGCTGGATACCAGTACACTGGTGAGCGCAGCACTTTGTCCGTGGTCCATACCCGATCAAGCTCTGTCGAAAGCGCTGGAATCCTATGACCTGTGCGTGAGCGTTGAGACGCTGGCCGAGTTGGAGCAGGTTCTGGATCGCGGAAAGTTCGACCGCTATCGCACTCGGGAGTCGCGCCGCGCATTTGTCGCGACGATACGGCAGCGTTCCCATCTGTTCGCAGTTGAACTTGCCGACTTGTCTGCCGTCGATCCGCCCTGCCGCGATCCAAGAGACAACCAATTTCTGGCATTAGCGCTGGTAGCCGAGGCCGATGTCCTGGTCAGTAGCGATGAAGACTTGCTGGTGTTGCATCCGTGGCGCGGAATTCCGATAGTTAGGCCTGCGGAATTTCTAGCCGGGTTTGCCGAGTCTCCCACTCCGTAGACCGAGATCACTTCGCGAGCGCCTCTTCCTCGAACTTTACCTGTTCAATCAGCTTCACCGGATAGTAGGCGTTGCGCGTGTACTGCTTCACCATGCGGTTGGTGTTGAAGTAGGAACCGTTGAAGGCCAGCGTCGAGCGCATCAGCCGCGCCCACTTCTCCGGCGCTGCAAGGAAGAGCGGAACCACGGCCTTCTCCAGCTTGTTGTAAAGCGAAGCCGCTTCCTCCTGATCGTTGGCGCCGTCTTCGATGGCCCAGCCGGTGAAACCCTCAATGCAGCCCTCGATCCACCAGCCGTCAAGAATCGAGAGGCTGGGGACGCCGTTCAGCGCGGCCTTCATGCCGCTGGTGCCGGAGGCCTCATAGGGGCGCCGCGGCGTGTTCACCCAAACGTCCACGCCGGCGGTCATCAACGCGCCCAGGTTCCAGGCGTAGTTTTCGAGATAAACCACCCGCAGCACGCCGGTCGCGTATTTGGCCGCATCCTCGACGACCTCCTGGATCAACGCCTTGCCGGGCACGTCCTGGGGATGAGCCTTGCCGGCGAAAACAATCTGCAACCCGCCCGCCGCGGTGGCGATCTCCACCAGCCGCCTGGGATCGGTGAAAAGCAGCGTCGCCCGTTTGTAGGTGGCCGCGCGTCGGGCAAAACCCAGCGTCAGCACCTTGGGATTCAGCACCAGCCCGGTGCGCGCGGCAACCTCGGCCAGCAACGCCTCCTTGTTGCGGGCGTGCGCCGCGAGAATTTCCTTTTCCGCCAGGTCGATGGCATTGCGCAGGTAAAGATTGTCGCGCCGCCATGAGGAGAAGTTCGCATCCAGCATCTGCTGGAACGGCTCGGAAACCCAGGTGGGAGCGTGAACGCCGTTGGTGATCGAGTTGAGGGCGAACTCGGGGAACATTCCCCGCGACACTTTTGCATGCTGCATGGACACGCCGTTGGCATAGCGCGAAAAGTTGAGCGCCAGCACCGTCATGTTCAGCAGGCCGTCGCGAAAACAACCCAGTTTTTCCAGGCGCGCGGTCCGGTCGCCTCCCAGAATGCGAATCGTCTGCTCGAGAGAAAAGCGATCGTGGCCGGCCGGAACCGGGGTGTGGGTGGTGAAGACGCATCTCCGGCGCACCTGGGCGAGGTCGGTCTCCGTGGCCGCGCTCAGCGGTCCGCCGCCCAGCTCGCTCTCCAGCAGCGCCAGCGTCAGCAGCGCCGCGTGGCCCTCGTTCATGTGGTACACATTCACACGGTGGCCCAGCGCGTGGGCCATGCGCGCGCCACCCATGCCCAGCACAATCTCCTGCTGCAACCGGTAGTTGCTGTCCCCGCCGTAGAGGTGATCGGTCAGGCCGCGATCCCATCCTGAATTGACCTCCAGATCCGTATCCAGCAGGTAGATCGGCACCACGTGCCCGTAACGGCCTACAAGCTCATAGCGCCAGGCGCGCACCGTCACGATGCGATCTTCCACTGAAACCGTAACCCGCGCCGCCTCCTCGGTGCAGAAATCCGACGGATTCCACGGCTGAATATCCTCGCTCTGCACGCCTTTGCTGTCCAGGTGCTGCTGGAAGTACCCCTTGCGGTGCAGCAGCGTGAAGGCCACCAGCGGAACTCCCAGATCGGCTGCGGAACGCATCGTATCGCCGGCCAGAACCCCCAGGCCGCCGGAGTAGGTGGGCATGGCCGGATTGATCGCAATCTCCATCGAGAAGTACGCCACCAGACCTTCAGCGGGAAAAGTTTCATAGGAAAACGGTCTTGACGTTGTCACTTGCATCGTCTTTTTATTTCTCCGCGGCGCTTCCAGGCTGCGAAGCGACGATCAAATAATAGGAATCCGGGGAAGCCTGCCATACAAAGAAATCCTGCCGGTCTTCAGCGGGCCAAACTCCATTCGATTTTATCAAGGAACGCCTGAATCCCACGCATTCGGGGCATGGCCACCCGGCCCGGCGTTTTTCATTTTCTTGCCTGCGCAACCTTTACATTTTTCATATGGGCTTGAGTAAGTTCGAGATTTCGCCTTGCGCCGGCATAGGACGGATCAATTCGCAGCGCGTCGTTGAACTGTTCGACCGCCTTTTCATCATCCCCCAGTTGAAACAGTGCCACGCCGAGGTCGTCATGCGCATTGGCGCTTGCAGGGTCGAGCTTCACCTCCTGGGTAAACTCTTCCACCGCTTCGGGCAACTGATGTGTCTGGGTGAAAATCATGCCGATTTTGGAATGGGTCATTGGCTGATTGGGTTGGATGGCCAGAGAAAGCCGGAATTCCTTAACCGCTTCCTGCTTCAATCCCTGCCTGTCCAAAATAACGCCTAAATTGTTATGCGCATCGTACATACCCGGATCGATGGCAAGCACCTGACGGTACTCCTGAGCCGCCTCGTCAAGTTTGTCCTGCGCACGGAGAGCATCGGCAAGAAAAAGCTGTGCGGTTACAAAATTCGGGTACTCGGCGAGCGTTCTTCTGCTATAAGTCTCCGCATCCTTCGGCCTGTTCATCAAGAGTGACCATCGCGCCATATTATTCAGTGCATCGCGGTAGTCGGGATCGATACGCAATGCAGCTTCGAGGCGTTGCCCCACCAGCGGCAGATTATGCCAGTCATGGGTTTGCATCATGGTTTGCATCATGCAATAGGCGGAATAAGAAAGAATCAGTGGCTTGGTGGAGTTATAGGTCAACGAGCGTTCGACATATTCCTGCGCCTCGGCAAGTTTTCCCTGATTCTCATATGCCATGCCCAGGCTGAAATTGGGAAGCGCGCCGCGCGGGTCAACCTCGAGCACGTGGCTGAAAAGCGACACATTATCTTTCCAGACCTTTACCTGCGCATAGGACTTTACGGCGCACGCCGCAATGACCGCGACTGCAAGCAGTTGAGTAACGAGCCTGATCTTCGGGGAGTTAGCTACGGCATCGCCGATCAGCCACACCGCGGCGATGAAAAGGCCGATCAAGGGAAGATAAGTGTAGCGCTCGGCCATAAACTGTTCTCCAACCTGTACGAAGCCGATCACCGGAGTTAGTGTTCCCAGGAACCACAGCCAGCCGACGAGGCAATAAGGCCTTTCCTTGCGGAAGTGCCAGCAGGCGGCGGTTACCAGGATGAGCGCAATAATCGATAACACCGCCCCGATCACATTGATGTTAGTTACATCATAGTAATAATAGGCCGTGAGCGGATCGGGCCAGAACGTGATCATCAGGTAGCGGCAATAACCGATGGCAGCGTTACAGGTTCTCTGCCACAAGGGCAACTCCTGAAGCAAAGCCACCGAGTGGCCGGCTCGCTGCGCGATAAAAGTGATGACGCTGGAGAGAACCGCCATGAGGAACAGCAGCCATTTTTCAACGCATAACTTCCAGAGAGAAGAGAGCCAGCGCGCGCGTGTTTCCCGAGTGAACGATATTCTGCGCAACGGCCAAACATCAAGCAACAGCAGGGTAAAGGGAAGAGTGACGGCCATCGGTTTCGACATAAGTGCGCAGGCAAAGCCGCAGACGACCAATGAGTACCGCTTCCAGGATGGCTTGCGGAGATACCATGCATAAGCAAGCAATGTGGCGAAGAAGAAGAACGCGCACAAAACGTCCTTGCGTTCAGCTATCCAGGCCACGGATTCGACATGCGCTGGATGCAAAGCAAACAGGAATGCGACCATTGCGGAACGACCTAAAAGGCCGGTCATGTACAAAAGCAACAGGAAAAGCAGAACTGCATTGGCAGCGTGGAAAAACACATTGGTCATATGGTGGCCGCCGGGATGATTGCCGTAAAAGCTCCAGTCCACCATGTGCGAAATCCAGGTCAGCGGGTGCCAGTTTGAAACACGAAAGGTAGTGAATGCCCACTCGAGGCTCTGCATGGTCAATCCCTGGTGCACATCCCGGTTCTGCGCGACATAGTCCATATCGTCGTAGGTGAGGAAACCGTTGGCCCGCACACCCTGAAAGGCAACGACGGTTACCACCGCAAGGACGACGCAGATAACGGCAATTTGCCACGGCTTATGGGTTGCGGGAGTAACGGAAACGGTCTTCCCGGCCGGCGCCTCGGGCGGGCGCTTGACCTGGGATTTGCGCTGTCGCGATTTCTTTGCCATGATTGCCAACCTCCAATCATTCTAAGGATGCGGATGATTTGCTGTTGGACGAGTCTTCGATTTCCATTGCATGTGTAGGTAAATACGGCGATCGTATCCCTTTTGGCGAAAAGGATCGTGCAGGGAGTTCGAGTGCTTTCGGCTCGAAAATCGTAATAAGACTACTCCAGCCGGTGAGCTCCTCCTGAAGCGTGGCAGATGTGAATCTGCGGCACAATGCCGAATTGAGCGGCATAACGGCCGCCCAGCGCCTCGGCAAAGGCCGCGGCCTGACTCTGTTCCACCACGTTGACGGTGCAGCCGCCAAAGCCTCCGCCCGTGAGCCGCGCGCCGATCAGCCCCGGTAGATCCTGCGCCAGGGCCACCATCGCGTCGGCCTCCACGCAACTGCCTTCAAAATCCTTGCTATAGCTGGTGTGCGCCTCGGCCATCAGCCGGCCCAGTTCGGCCAGGTCGCCCTTCAGCAGCGCCTCGGATGCGGCTACTGTGCGCAGGTTCTCGGTAATCACGTGGCGGGCGCGCAGGAGAGATTTGGGCGCCATCTCGTGGCCCCATTTTTCAAGATCCTCAAGCGTCGCATCGCGCAGAAAGGGAACTCCGGGCCGGTGGCTGGCGATGACCGCGCAGGCCGCTTCGGATTCGGCGCGGCGGGTGGGATAGTCGCCCCCCGCAACCGAGTGCTTGACCATGGTGTTGGCAATCACCAGCGCCACGTGAGGCGGAATCGGCGCCAGCTTGAAACTCAAATCGCGGCAATCGAGCAGCAGCGCATGGTCCTTTTTGCCGTTGGCGCTGATGAACTGGTCCATGATGCCGCAACTGGCGCCCACAAACTCATTCTCCGCCCTTTGGCAGAGCCGGGCCAGCACCGGCCCCGGATAACTCACGCCAATGAGCGACAGCACGGCCAGCGCAGTAACGACCTCAAGGGCAGCTGAACTCGACAGCCCCGAACCCAGCGGAACGTCGCCCCACAGGCTCAGGCTGAACCCCGGAATCGTATGGCCCTCCCCGGCGAGGATCGCAACCACTCCGAGCGGGTAGTCGGTCCAGTGCTGGCCGGCCTTGGCGGGTAGCGCCGCCGTCTCAAAATACCTTTCTTGCCCGTAGTTCTCCGAGTAGATGGCGATCTTGCCGTCGGTGCGCGGCGAGATGGCTGCCAGCGTAGCAAAGTCAATGGCCACGGGCATCACAAAGCCCTCGGCATAATCGGTGTGCTCGCCGATCAGGTTGACGCGGCCCGGGGCCACAAAGATGGCCGGCTCCGCCTTGAAGCGGGCAATGTGCATGGAACGCAAAACGGCAGGATCGTGCATGGCAGTTCACTCCTTGATAGGTTTCAATCGCAACTACTCGAATTTCTTACCCCAACGAGAATGTTTTCTTTGGCGGACCCAGACCCGTTGGCCTCGGCCATCGGTCTTATTCTCCCAAAACCTCAGCGCAAGCCGCGGTCCATCTCTCCCATATCCTGTCCAGCCATGCCTCATGCTCGGGCTTCATCAAGACAGAGCGCAGACAGGTTACCAATCCGGCTCCGTCCGCGGCCTCATCCGCGCTCTGAAACCAGGCCACCGGCAATTGTACAAGGGCCAGGTGCAAATCCCGCGCGGCGCACGCCACAAAGGTCCTTTGCGCCAACTCCGAGGCCCGCTCCCTGGTCTTCGCATCCAGTTTCCACACCACAATATCCAACTCCGGCGTGCCGGCGGCCAGCGGCTGGAAACGCCCGTCCTGCCTTAACCGACGGTCCAGCTCCAAAGCCGCCGCCCGGCCCTTAGCCAGCCCGCGCGCAAACGCGCCCCCCGGCGTCAGCGGCAAAAGCTTCTGCGTGGCCCACAAAGCCACCGCCGCCGCCCCGGCGCGCGAGCACTCCAGGCTGATCTCACCCAGGTGCAACTGCTTCGACGTGAAGTAGGTATAGGGCGAATCGTGCTTGTAAAAGCGCCCCACTCCGGGCGAGCGAAACAGAACGCATCCGCATCCGTAGGGCTGCAAACCGTGCTTGTGCGGATCGATCACGATGGAGTCGGCCTCGCTGGCAGCCGCGTAAGCCCGCCGTGCGGGTTCGTCCAGCGCCTCGGGAATCAAGCGGAAGTAGCCGCCATACGCCGCGTCCACATGCACACGGAATCCGTATTTCAGCTTGAGCGCCAGCACCTCGGCCAGAGAGTCCACCGCGCCCATGCCCGTGGTGCCCAGCGTCACCACTACCGTTCCCACATCGCCCTTGCCCAACTCGGCCTCCAGCGCATCCAGGCTCATGCGCCCGCGGCTGTCGGCCGCGATCTCCGCATATTCGAGCTTCAGCACCGCGGAGATGCGCCGGTGAGTATAGTGCGCCTGCTCCGACCCCACAATCCGCTTCCCCGGCGCCAACAGCCCGGCCACCCACAGAGCCTCCAGGTTGGCCAGCGTCCCGCTCGAAGCCAGGTGACCCAGAAACTCGGCCCAGCCGAAGATGCCGGCAATCTCCTTTACCGCCTCAATCTCCATCTCCGAACTGGCCCGCCCGCCATCCCGCGCATGGTTGTTCGGATTCAGGTTCATGGCCAGCGCATAGGCCGCCCGCGCCACCGGATGCGGCGGCTTCAGCATCTGCCCTGCATAGAGAGGATGGAAATAGGGGTAGTTGTCCCCCAGCCGGTGTGCCGTCGCCTCCAGAACCTGGGCCATCGCCCCTGCGTCCGGAGCGGCCTCAAAGGCCGGTAAAGCCCCGAACTCCGCCTCAAGCAACTCTGTGGCGCGGGAAAGAAGGCCGGGAACTGGATCCTTGGGCATGACGACCTCTCACACTATCACAGCCAGGGGCCGTTACTAAATCCATCCTGGCCGGCAGGATCAGGAAGCGGGGATCAGGGGGTGGGACGAAGCCCGGAATTCCATACAAGACAAAAGAACGTGTATTGTGTATGCTCCTGTCAAGTACGAGCAGCGTAAGCTGCCCGCAAAATCGAAAACAGGGAGGTTACGATGTCAATGCATATCTCTGGGATCAGGCGGCACTACGCACTTGCTCTCATCTCCATCATGGTCTTCGCCGTTTCTTCGGTGATGGCCCAGACTCCGGCCACAACTCCCACGGGAGCGAGCCCGGTGCTGACGAATCCAGCCACAACGGGTCCGATCTCTCACAATTACAAACTGCCGAAGATTAACGGAACGCTCAACATCACCATCAATTCCGATGGGACCTGGGACTTTTCCGGGACCGGAAAGGCGTTTCCGCATAAGGATTACGACGTGAGCCTGGCCTTGCGGAACCCCATGGGCGAGATGATTCTTTTTCAATACATCGGAGACGCCACGAACGGGATTCAATTCAGCAAGCAGGGGCAGACCGAAATCCTCAAGGACAACTTTGCCTCCTTCGCGAAGGGTCACAGCGCAGCGTGGGCGTTTCGCTTCTCAGAGGACAAGGAAGGCCGGAGATTGGCCTATGAAGCCCGCATGAAGAAGCTGGAGGCGCTCAGGAGGGAAGAGGAAGAAGCCAGGAAGAAGCACGAGGAAAAGATTGCGGCCGAAAAGAAGGCGGCAAGGGAGAAGGAAGAGCAGCAGCAAATTGCCGCGGAGCGGGCGCAGCAGCAGAAGCAGAGCAGCAGCGGCGGCGGCGGATCGAGCGCGGGCAGCGTGATGAGCACCATCGGCACGGTTGCCGGAATCGCCGGAACCATCCTGTCGTTCCTGTAGAGCAGGACAGGCTGGGTTCCCGTCGCGTCGCGAAAGCAAGGCGGTTGGAGCTACAGCAAAGCTGAGCATCACACAAGGCTGGGCATCTTGCCCAGCCTTGTGCCGTTGTCCGAACGCATCGCCTGTGCGCGAGTCTCTACTCCACGGTGACCGGCTTGGCCAGATTTCTCGGCTGATCCACAGGGATTCGTTGGGTCGCGGGCGTGTGCAACCGCAACTGCGCCCCGGAGTGGAGCGCGCTATTCCTCTATGCGGTAAGTAAATTCTTCGATCACCGGGTTGGTGAGCACCTCGCGGGCGATGCGCTCCACCTGGACGCGCGCCGCGCCGGCGCTCAGCCCATCGGCGAGCGTAAGGGCGAAATACTTGCCCTGGCGCACATCAGTTACCTCCGCAAATCCTATCTTGCGCAGGGCGTTCTGGATGGTCTGGCCCTGCGGATCCAGGACCGAGGTCTTCAGCGTGACATAAACATGCGCCTTCATCATCCATGATTATAGTAGTTCCGGTCCGATACCCCGCGCCGGATTCACCTCCCCAACCCCGAAGGATAAGTAAGAAGATCCGATGGACGCGGCCCTGCTCGTGGCGCGCCGGCAAACTCTAGTCGAGTGATGAGGCCCTCAGGCGCCGCCGGGCCAGCGGAGCGGCCGTGAGCCAGTAGAGCACCGGACCCAACAGAGCCACCACGGCCGCAAACAGCAGTGCCGAAATCGCGCCGATAAGCTTTTCATCGCGCGAGGCATAGAGCGCATAACCGATCAGCACCGCCGGTCCCACTCCCAGCAGGCAGGCAAAGGCCAGGTTGCCGGCCTTGAAGGGCCGGTCCATATTGGGCTCGCGGATGCGCAGCACGGCCAGCGCCACGAACTCCAGCAGCAGGCTCGTTCCATACAGAATCAGGTCGATGGAGATGAGCCGCTCGAAGGGCAGCTTGAGCGCCAGGGCCCAGGCCAGCCCGCACAAGAGCACCGAAACCCACGGCACTCCGCGGCTGTTGCGCCGGGCAACCACGCGGGGCAGCATACCCTCCTCGGCCATGGCCATGGGCAAGCGCGTGTAACTCATCACCAGGGCATTGAACATGCCGATGCCCGACAGGGCGCCGCCGGCAACCACGGCCAACCCCAGCAGCGGGCCGCCGAGCGAGGTTGCCGCGGTCGCCCAGTCGCCGGTCGAGAAGCTATCCGTGGAGAGGCCGGCCAGCGCCATCGCCGCCAGCGGCAGAATGTACGATACGGCCGTCACAAAGGTTGCCGCCATCATGGCGCGAGGATAGTTGCGCTGCGGATTCTCCACCTCCCCGGCCACGGTGGAGGCGTTGTCCCAGCCCATATAGTTCCACATGGCCACCAGCACCGCGGTCGAAAAGGCCGACCCCGCGCCAAACCCGGAGGCAGGTCCACCCCATTGGACCTGAGGGTGCAGCGTGAGCCCATGCCAGAAGCCGAGAACCACAAAGACCGCAAACGGCGCCAGCAGCAGCGCAAACAGACCCACCGAGTCGTCGGCCACCACCGGCGCCCCGAGCAGGTTCCACGCGCAACAAACCAACACCACCGCCAGTGACCAGCCGTAGCCGTACCAGCCGCCGGTGAGCGCGGGCGAGAACTTGCCCAGGTAAAGAACGAAGATGGCCGGATAGAGGGCCATGTCGAAGATGCTGGCCGAGAGCGAAAGCCAGCTCTCCTGATAGCCCCAGAACGGACCCATCGCACGCCGCACCCAAATGTAAAAACCGCCCTCGGCGGGAATGGCGCTGGCCAGTTCGCCGATCATCAGCGCGGTAGGCAGGCACCACACAAGCGGCAGGATCAGCAGGATGAGGATGGCCTTCAAAAATCCTGCTCCGCCGAGAATGTCCTCGATCCCATACGGACCGCCCGAAACCATGAAGTAGGTGGCGGCAACCAGCGGCAGGAAAAGCATCTTCCGCCGGCGAGAATGAGAGCGAAAAGGCATTACAAGCGAATTTAACAACCCTGGCTTCGTGCAGAAAGCGAAAAATGACCCGGTCCCGCGCAGCCATCCAATCCCTGAGCGACGCCTACGCAGCTTCCGGTATAATCCCACTGAAGACCCGGAGAGATGGCCGAGCGGCTGAAGGCGGCGGTTTGCTAAACCGTTATAGGGTCAAAAGCTCTATCGGGGGTTCGAATCCCCCTCTCTCCGCCACGCAGTCTAAGTTGTTTATTTTGTTTAACTTAAGAAGAGAAAAGCCCCGCAATTCGAGGCAATTCTGCGAGTTTCTTCCACCGGAGAATTCCACCTGTTGCCGGAAACCCACCCGAAAAATGGCACTTTCTCTGATCGGATCATCGATGGTCCGGTTTTTAAGCCGGATTAACCTGAAAACCCGTACCGCTCTCGCCGTCCCAGACGGGCGCGATGTTCTGGGATTCAAGAAACCCGAACGAGTAGTTCATTGCCTTGATGGCGGCTGCGCTGCTGCTGGAACCAAACAAGGATGAAATGCCAGATACCGAGTTCGGGTAGAGATGGACATCGTAGACCACTTTGTTGGTGATCAAGTTCCCGTTGACGGTGAAAACCACCGGGAGATTCTTGACGCCGGTGCAATCGCCCCAGGGAGCGTTTCCAACTGTCGTGCCGTCATACAGCGTGGCCGGGCCGTAATTCTGCGGACACTCCGCGAAGATCAGCTTGCCGGGATCCAGCGCGAGCATCGCCGATCCCACGGTTTCATACATAAGGTGAATATCGTTGTCGCCCGCCCCTCCCCATACCGAGTCGCCATAACTCAGGGGTTCGTTCCAGAGATCGTATCCGATGACGGTGTCATTGCCGGCGTAGCGAGTAGCAATGGAAACCCAGTCGCTTTGAAACGACGCCTGCGTGGTGTGGCCGGGGTCGTTGCAGCCGTCCGTTCCGTTCGATGCGCCGCCCAGATCGTACCAGATGCCGTTTGCCTGCTGGGCTGCGCAATCGTTCGAGTAATTATCGTTGCTCCCGTAGTTTCCCTCATTGTCGTGGTCGACGATGATGATGCGGACCCCGGCGCTCCCGGCAGCAGAAACCACGGAGTCCAGTTCCTGGAGGAATGCGGCCGTTCCACTATCGTGCAGCGAAATGTTGTTGATATCGACGCGGACGCAGTTGAACCCCGCTGCGGAAATGGCTTCCATGTTCGCCTGATAACCATTGAACGGCGACGACAGGTTGGACAGCGTGCCATCCTCGGCGTTCATCCCCTGCCAGTAGACACATGACAGCCGCACCGGATTCTGGTTCTGGCCGACGATCTGATTTCCCAGCGTGCTGAACATCCCGGCAGGAAGCGTCGATCCTCCCTGGGCAGCCGCGGTCGCGGCTGCGAGCACGCCTGCGAACAAAAGATAAGGCACATCCATGGGGCAACCTCTTTCAGCTGACGTTACCAATTACAAGCCTGGCACGTTTAGCTTCTGCTCCAAAGACTTGCGGTCCATTTGGTATAAAGCGGAATTTCCATTTTGCCTCTCGGCTTCTGTGTGGAGTCATGAAAACTGGCTCATATCAATGTTCAACTCGTACTCTTCGCCGTGCAGTAACAATTCTTCCCACGTAACCTCGCGACCGAGGCGACCAGCCATTCGACCAAGCATGGCGCTCAATGCGGCTTCAACGCCGGCAGCAGCCTGATTGTGGAAACTCCCCGACGTGATGCTATCGATGAAGCCACGATCTTTCTCCCGGTCGGCCAAGGCCAGATTGTCACTAAACGCTCCATTGGCGGCAAAGGAAGCCGGAGTTGTTTGCGCCGCGGCGCCGTTATCGACCCATGTCCATGGATTGTCGCTCACGATTCGCAATGGGCCCGAGTATGGAAGCTCGGCAAGGCCGTCCGAGCCAAAGACACGCGCCTCAACGTCGAACCAGTCGTGGGGGCCAAACTGCGTAGATGAGAAGCTCACATGGACGTTCTCAGAGTAGGTAAATACAACCTGATAGTTGTCCCACATGTCCCCGGCATGAGAGATTATGTTTCTTCCGCCAGTGGCCATTGCCTTGATCGGGTGCGCCTGAAGAGTCCAGTTGCAGATATCGATCACGTGGATATTTTGCTCCACGATGATATCGCCCGATAGCGTGAGATCCCAGAGCCAACGGCGTATGCGAAGTTCGTCGGCGGACATTTTGGGCAACTGAGGGTAACTTACCCCCGGAGCATTGTAATAGGCGGTTATGCCGGCAATCTTACCCAATGCGCCCTCGTGGATACGGCGGACGATCTCGACGTAGGGCGGCGCACTGCGAATCTGGAAGCCAACATCGAGACTTACACGCCCCTGGGCGCGCTTCCCGATCTCCAGGGCCTGTTTCGCCTGGGCTACATCAACTCCTACCGGCTTTTCGCAGTACACATGCTTGCCTGCCTTGACGGCAGCATCGAGATGCTGAACATGAAACCACGGCGGAGTTGAAATCTGCACGGCGTCTATATCCGGGGATGCGGCGACTTCCTCGAAGGCCTTATAGCCGCGAAACATCATCTTAGGATCGACACGCGCGTAGCCCAATTTATCGGAGACCTGGTCGAAGTACGCCTTACCCGTTTCCAATTTGTCGGGAAACAGATCTGCGAGAGCAACAACGCGAGCACCGGTGTTGTTCGCAAAGGATGTCGCGACTGTAGTTCCGCGTGCGCCGCAACCCAATAACGCTAACCGCACTGCCGAGTTAGCATCGTAGCCGAATGCAGTTCGTTGCTTCAACAACAACAATCCTGAAGCCGCAACCGAGCCCTCCACAAATTGCCTTCTATCCACAGCAAAGCCTCCGTTGATTATGTTTGATTGGCCAGCACCTGGGCGAGAATTCGTTCAAGATAAACCTTCTCGTGTTTTACATCTTCGATCTGCCTGGGGCCGGAGGTCTCGCGTTCAATGGTGATCGCTCCGTTATATCCAAGCTGATAAAGCCTGGAGAATACCTTCAGAAAATCGACGCGGCCCGTACCGATCAATACTTCCTGTCCCAGCCGCATTGGGTCGGTGGGCCACATTCCATCCTTTGCATGGACACTCTTGACGTACTGCCCGATGATTTCAACCGCGTCCACCGGATTGGCTTTCCCATAGAGAATCAGATTCGCCGTATCCAGTCCCACGCCGAGGTTTGGCTGGTTGACGTCCATGATCGCCCGCTTGAGTGTGGTGGGTGTCTCCTGCCCTGTCTCCATCAGGAAGTCCTGACCATTGGCCGCGCAATGGATCGCGACCTCACGGATAGCGAGAACTGCCTCCTGATAAAGCGGATCCGCTGGATTCTCCGGAATGAAGCCGCAATGGGTCTGGACGCGCGGTACGCTCAAACTTTTTGCAAAGTCCGAGGTTTGTTTCAGCGCGTCCATCCTGGCCGTTCGCGTGGCGCGGGGCACCAGGCCAATGGTTGCCGGACCATCGGCAAAATCCCAAACCAGGCGTCCCGGTCCCACGACCTCGACGCTGGTTGCCGTTATCCCATACTTGTCCAGAAGAGCATTCAGTTGCTGTGCGCCTGAAGCGCTGAACTTCCCTATCCAACCGTCGAGGCTGAGGAAGCAATTGGTCATGCCCAGCTCTTTGACTCTAGCGATTGCATTCTCCGGATTGTCATAAGCAGGCCCAATCATCACCCCAATGGCCATGGGCCGGACTAGCTTTTGTCTATCCACAGCGTCTTGCGCTTCGGCAATCGAGGCGGACAAAGCCGCCGGGGCGCCTGAAAAGGCGCTGGCAAAGGCGCCGGATTGAATCATCGCCGTTCCGATCGCTTTACTCAGGAATTCTCTGCGACGCATGCACTCTCCTTCCGCAACAACTCGTTCCGCTAAGTTTTAGTTCAATTCAGCCGCATCTGCGATCATCCTTCGACGATGCCGCCAATCACACTTTCACAAACGATCGGGTGCGATACATCCAGTACAGAATCAACCAAACGACGGCCAATGCCGCCGATTGAGCAAGCACATCGCCCCATCTGCCCACTCGCGGGAGAAGGCTTCCGACAAAGACGTTGCCGACCTTTCGAAAATCGAACAAAATGGTCGCCATATAGACGGCAAGAGCATTCATGCCAATTACAGAAAAGGGAAACACCCATTTCGTGTAGCCGAGTACATCGATCATCAGATAGAAGGTCGCCATCATCAGGCAGCTAATCCCCCCGGCGACAAGAACGAAGGAACTGGTCCACAAGAGCTTGATGATTGGCAGCCAGATGCTCCAAATGAGGCCCAGCATGAGAAGACCCGCACCATAAGCGTACAGAGCCAGGCACTTTGCTTTCCTGGATCGCGCGGAGAGGAGCAGCTCTCCAGCCAGCACGCCGATGAGAACGGAAGATGCAAATCCAAGATAACTCAAGAACCATGTGTTCTCGCCATAGTAAAAGCGCCCCATGATCAAAGAGTCGATATAAGCGGCTGCATTGCCGGTGGAGGTAAGCACTCCGCGCCCAACACCGGGTACCGGAATGATCAGCAGCAGAATCCAATAACTCACCAGGAAGATCGCCGTGACTATTGCCTGTCCCTTCGCCCTCAGGTTCAACGTAACAATCGTTGCGATAAGGTACCCGGCTGCTATGCCATGGAGCACACTATAGAAGGGGTGAAGCGTGGCCAGGTTGAAGTCCAGCAGATTGCCTTGCGCAGCCATTCCCAGGACGAACAATATGAGCGCGCGCTTTATGGCATGAGAGTAGATTGAGCGGCTGCTCTCGTTCTTCTGCTTGCGTTTGGCTATGGAAAACGCGAGAGAGACTCCGACCATGAACATGAAAAGGGTCCAGATTATATCGAAAACGTGCAGCCCCGCCCAGGCGACATGTTCAAACTGTTGCGCCAGATCCGTTGAAAAGCTGCCGGGCCACACTTTAGCCAGGTCTTTGACAATCTCAGCGCCTCCGATGATCCAAAGCATATCGAAGCCGCGGAGGCCATCCAACGACAGCAACCGATCCGGCCTGGTCAAATTTCGTTGCACGCGAATCGGGCTGAACTGCTTATCGTCTGGGGGTTGTGGTTCTTTCGTAGTCATTTTCTATACTTCCAACTTTCGCCGGCAATTCTATCATCGAACTCTCGATCTGGTTTTTTCAGGCCCGGCACAGGACAATGGACAGCAAATTCAAGCCTTCGCATGGCCGCAATTATCCCCATGCGTTTGAGCGAATTTCATCATTGCACGCAAATTATCGTGCGGGGTATCACGCACAATTTCGCAGCCCGCAGCCACCACCCAGCGCTCTCCAGCATGGTACTGCAACGCTTCCAGGGACTCTGTGATGGTGCGCGGGGAACCGTTGCGGACTTCTCGCACCGGATCCAGGTTCCCTGTCAGCGTCTGCAGCGAGCCCATTTGCATGCGCGCCTGTTCAAGCGGCACCGGAAAGTCAATGTCCACAATGTCGCATCCAAGTTCAGCGATGCTGCTGAGAATTCTACGGGTGTTTCCGCAGATATGGAGACGGACTTTAGCGCCTTTAGCGTGGATAGCATCGACCAGCTTCTTCTCCCACGGCCATATGAGCTCTTTGTAAATACGCGGACCCGCCAGCGAAGCCGCAGCATCTCCCACCCCGATGATGTCTGCTCCGGCATCGATTTGCGCCGCGGCGAAGCGAGCCGAGCTCTCCAAGGTAAAGTCGAATAGATCGCGGACGAATCCAGGGTCGTCGGAAAAATCCAGCATAAGGCGGTTGATTCCGCGCAGGTCCGCTGCCCCGGCGCACGGCCCTTCCACCCAGCCTTCAACGATTAATTCCTGTCCTGCGCGCCGGCGCATCAATTCCAGGCCTCGAAGAATATCCTCCATGCATTTACCAAAGGATGGATGGGGATCTTTCATTCGATTGAGGACGGATTTATTCGCAAACAACGCCTCGTCTTCAACTTTTGCCGGCGGCTGATCCTCAAACCACTGAATCTTTGTACCCAAATCAGCGGACGCAGCGGGGGGACCGATGGCGGATACATGATCGAAGCCGAATATCCCGGCGGTCTTGACCTGTGCATCTGCCATGATCTTGTGATCGCGGACGTATTGTCCGTATTTGACGCCGAGGATATCCGCGGCAAACATCATGGTGATCGGCATAAACGGGAGGTGGTCGGGCTTTTGCCCGGCAAGAACCGCGAGAACCCGTTCACGGCCTGTCATAGAGTGCACGTCCGATCCCAACCGGAATCTCCTTTTCCATTTTTAGAGGGGATCAAGATTGGCCGGCCCGATGTTTTGTACCAGTTGAATTGTAAGTGTAGCGCGGCAGGCAAAGCATAAGCCCCGTCGCCGTAGTCGAGGGTGTGGAAAAGTGGGAAGCGCTGTTGGCTTTCCACTTTTCCATGCCCCGCATTCATTCCGGCCAGCCGAGCTGCCGGCGCCGGAGGCCTGTACCCCAGCGAGGAGTGTGGTCTCACGCGGCTGGGCAAGCAAAATGGAAATTCCGGTAGAAGGACTCGGGGGACTTGGCGAAGTGTGGCCGGGGCGCGTAGGGTAAGTTGCAACGATTGAAACAACCTGTATGGAGAAGTCCGCAATGACCAACCCAGCATTGAACCCCACGCCCGTGCAGCGGCTGTTGTCGCTGGACGTGTTGCGCGGCATCACCATCGCCTTCATGATCATGGTGAACAACAACGGCGGCTCCGGGGCGTGGGGCTTTATGAAGCACGCGGCGTGGAATGGGCTTACGCCGACCGACCTGGTGTTTCCGACGTTTGTGTTTGTGGTGGGGGTCTCGATCGTGTTTGCCTTTGACGCGCGGCTGGCTCGCGGGGCCAGGCGCTCGCAACTGGCCTGGCACACGCTGCAAAGGGCGGTGATCCTGTATTTGCTGGGCATTGTGGTCAACAGCTTTCCCTTCTTCGCGCTCAAACACATGCGCTTTTACGGCGTGCTGCAGCGGATAGCCATCTGCTACCTGGTGGTGGGGCTTTTCTACTTGTGGGACAGGCAGGTGTGGACCAAGGTGGCGGCGCTGGCGGCGGTGCTGGTGGGCTATTGGATACTGGTGCGCTGGGTCCCGGTGCCGGGAGCGGGGATGCCGGGGCGCGATATTCCCTTCCTCGATCCGGACCTGAACATCGTGAATCGGCTCGACCAGCACATCATGCCGGGCCACCTGCTGGAGGACGGGGTGACCCACAACCTGCGCGACCCGGAAGGGCTGCTGAGCGACATTCCCGCGCTGGGCACCGCGCTGCTGGGCCTGTTGACCGGGCTGTGGCTGCGCGGGAGCCGGACGGTGAAGGCCAAGAACCTGGGATTGGCCGCGGCATCGGTGGCTTGCCTGGCCTCGGGCTACCTTTGGTCGGTGTGGTTCCCGCTGAACAAGAAGATGTGGACCAGCACGTTTGTGCTGGTGGCGGCGGGGTGGTCGCTGGCCGTGCTGACGCTGGCTTACCTGGTTGTGGAACAGTGGGGTTGGGGCAAGGGACGGAGCAAGGGATGGGTTTACCCGTGGCTGGTCCTCGGCTCGAACGCCATTGTGGCTTACATGTTCAGCGAGTTGATGTCGGATGGGCTTTGGAACCTTGACTTTGCTTCGGGCCGAGGGCGCACGAGCGTGCTGGGCTACGTGATTGACCACGTCTTCGCGCACATTCCCGACCCTGGCTGGGCCGCGTTTGCATATTCAGTTTCATTCCTGGCGGTTTGCTTTGTTCCGGTGTGGGTGCTGTACCGGAAGAAGATATTTGTCAAGGTGTGAGGGGCCGACGCGGTCTGGATGGTCACAGACGGTTAGCCGCGAACCATCCGAAACTGGTGCTTGGACTGCAACCGGGAAACGCGGGCCTTCCTATCACTGCCCTGGTGCGAAGCATCCGAGAGCAATTCAACAACGATCCTTGCAAGGTTAAACTTGACCCGGATCAGGATCATGGGAAGATTTCTACGCATCGTAGCCTCCGGCGCTGGGCTGTTCTAAGGGGGCCCTGTCCAGTTTGCAGCGCCGCCCTGTCGTAGCCCGAACTGGAAACCCGGCTTTCAGTTCTGCTTCAGCCCGTAAATCTCCAGTTCGCCAGGAACGGTGGTCGAGCTGTCGGCGCCGCCGGTATTGTTGCCCCGCGTCCCCACGTAGACTTTGCCATTCGCCACCGTGGGCACGGTGAACTTGACCGCATTGCCCGCTGCATCCCCGGCCGCCATTCCACTGTTCCACAACTCCGTGGCGATATTTGCGGCGCTGTAGGCATGAAGCACCGCCGGTCCGCAGCCAGGGGACTGGGGCGTGCAGTAGAGCGAGTTGTCCAGCGCCCACACAATCCCGTTCGAACTGCCTGTGGCTGAAACCGATGGCGTCGCGCCGGGGAATCCATAGGTGGTCGCGGAGATAGAAGCCGCGCCCGTGCTAAGGAGGTTCGTGGCGGTATCGAATGGGAATTCTTCCAGCGAACTCCCTATCGGCGCAATATAGTAGTTGTTATTCCAGAAAGCTCCCGTGGCAAAGATGCCGCCCCCGCTGAAGAAGTGCTGCCGTGCGTTCGAGTCTCCCAACCCACCCATCATGTCGCCATTCAGCAGATAGAGATTGCCATCCTTCCCGCCGCCAATCACCAGGTGCCTGATGGAGCCGGAATTCACATTCAGCACCACCGCCGATCCTCCCGAGCCAAAATCCCCATCATTGAGGGCATCGCTCACCTCGTCGGAAGGTGCGAAGTAGGATGAAACCGTCAGGCCTGCCGTCAATTGAAGGAAGGAGTCTCCATAGTCGTTGTTGGGCGCGCTGGGGCTGTTGGCATCGAAGGTTGCATTCCCGGTGATCAGATAGAGATGGTTGTTGTTGTCCGCCGCGGGCGCGCCGCCGCTCATCCATATTCCCCCAGACTGCACATTTGGAGTTATATTCAGCACGTTCGCGACGGCCAGGTTGGAGGCATTGAACCCCACTACCCAGCCATAGTAGGGGAGGGTGTCCTCGTGCGAGGACCAGGCGATATAGACCGTTCCGTTGACCAGCGCAAGTCCGGGCCGCTGATTCTGCTGGCGCGCATTAAAGCTGTCCGTTGCGCCCCCGTCGCCCGTGCCCGGGTAGGTGATGCCCGTCCCGATATCCGCAGGGATGCCAAATTTCTCGTTGCCCGTCGTAAGGTCAATTGCATGAAGGCGCTGATAGAACGTCGTGCCTCCAGAATCCACAGACTTCGAAACCACGTAAAGTATGTCTGTCGCCGGATCGATCACCGGCGTCCCGGTTACCCCGACCTCAGGCGAAATATCCCCGGCGCCGCCCCCCACCAGGTGACCTATTGGTCCGGAAGGAACTGTAGTCTCCCCCGCTCCAGCCCCGTGATTCGCGTCGATGAGGTTCGCACTCCAGAGCGTCACGCATGGGCTGGAGTCGGCATCGAAGGCAAACAGGCTGTCATGCTGCGTGGCCACCAGCACCACGTTGTGCGTGGCCCCATTCACGGTCAGATTCGGCATCCACAACGGCTGCGTATAGATCGCGCCATCGACCGGGCAGCTGAACAACTTGCCGAAGGTCGAAGTGGCCACAGTTGTTGCCGACAGTGCATATTCCTGGCTGTTGACGCCATCGCGCGCCAAGTCGTTGTGGTAGGTCGTTACTCCAGCCAAGTCGGTGACGTAGACGGTCATCGAGGCGCTCTTCCCGGCACTGGATACGCTGCTCGCCGTGATCGTATAGCTCCCGGCCGCACTCGGAGCCGTATACGTCACGGCCGCTCCTGTCAGACTCGTCTGCGATGAAAAGCTGCCTCCTGTCGAGGTCCAGTTCACGCCCGATGTGTCGTTGGTCGTAGCCGTAATCTGAAACTTCTGCGTGACTGCCAGGGCAGCTCGCTGAGCAGAAATCGAAACGGTGATGACCGGCGGAGGAGGGCCGGTATTGCTGCTGGAGCCGCAGCCGCAGGCCAGCAAACCAGCCGCGAGAAGGCAAATCACCGGGAAGTGAACATGTTTCATCCAGAATCTCCTTTTCTGCACCGGCGCCACGTACATATATCACTCCTGAGGCAGAATGCAAGACGTATATGCCGAAAAATCCGGCAAAGGCAGTTGCGTGTTCTTGCCGAGACGATTATAGGTCAGGCTGTCGGAGATGAGCTGGCTCAGGCTGCCGTTCATCCAGCTCTCGAGCCGGCAACAGGCCCGTTAGTGTCCGCTTGAGCCTTTCCCGCTTCTGCAATATGGTTCTCCAGTTTTGTTATTGCGCTGCAGACATAAGGGTTTGCCCACCCTTCCGGCACCATTTAATCTATTGAGCTACGGCAAGTTGCCGTTGAACTTCGAAGTCAATCGATGCGTGGGTGAAGTTTCTGATGCACCCAGCTCACTCCTAAGTCCCTCGGGTGACATGATGAACCGCGAAAAGACCAATCCGGTGTTGCCGAAGGAGTCCGGTACCTCGGTAAAGAATTTCCTGCGCCCCGATGTAATTAACCTGGTGAGCAAGATCAGCGGCTTCTATCTGCAAGCAATCGCTTTCTCAGTCGCGTTCCTGCTCGTCTGCTCCCGCCGTCCTGATGCGATACTGAATGCCCAGTTTTACGCTGAAGACGGCAGGGTTTGGTATCTCGATGCGTATAACCTCGGCCTGCATTCCTTGTTAATGCCGCAGGGCGCCTATTTGCAAACGCTCAGCCGGACCATTGCGCTCATCGCGTTACTGTTTCCACTCTCTCTGGCTCCGCTGGTGATGAACCTCTGCGCCATTGTGGTCCAGATTCTGCCCGTGAATATATTCCTTTCGTCTCGCTTCTCCGACATACCGCTAAAGACGCGCCTGCTAGGGAGTCTCTTGTATTTGGCGGTTCCTAACGCCGCCGAGATTCACGCCAACATTACGAATGCCCATTGGCACCTGGCATTGGCGGCTTGCCTGGTGTTGCTGGCTCGACCAGCAAGCGGCAGGGGGTGGAGGATTTTTGACGGGGCTGTGCTGGTGCTGACCTCCGTCAGCAGTCCGCTCGGCATGCTGCTCGTTCCTGTGGCCGCAGCCTTGTGGTGGAAGCGGCGACAAGGGTGGTCAGCGTTATCCCTGGCCCTGCTCGTTCCCGGCGCGCTGGTTGCCGGCCTCATAGCGCTGCTTTCCCACGAGCGACAGGTGGCGCCCAATGGCGCCACTTTCTCCCGCTTCGCCGCCATTTTGGGACGGCAGGTATTTCTTTCTTCGTTACTGGGACGGAATACACAAGACTGGCTCCTGCAATTGGGTGACTTGCACCTTGTGGAGGTGATTGCCACCGTGGTAGGGCTGGCCGTCATGCTGTATGCGCTTCGCTATGGACAGACGGAGCTAAGGCTTTTTATTCTGTTTGCCTTTACAGTGCTCGCGCTCGGTCTGGTGAGCCCCCTCGCGGGGACGCCGGATCGCCCGCAGTGGGAATGGCTGTGCGTGCCCGGTTGCGGCAACCGCTATTACTTCCTGCTCATGCTGGCATTCCTGGCTTCCCTGTTGTGGATGGCCAGTCGCAGGGCCTCTCCCCGAGCGCTCCGCTCCTTTGCCGTGGTGTTGCTGCTGTTGTTGCCCATCGGGGTCTATCAAGACTGGAACTATCCGCCCTTCAGCGATCTTGATTTTTCCCAGTACGCCGCTCAGTTTGAGCAGGCGCCCGCCGGAACGAAGATCGTCATCCCCATCAACCCGGGCTGGTCCATGGAACTGACGAAGCACTAGTGAGACTGGCTGGGTGGCGGGCCTTGTCTACTATCTCTGCGTGTGCGGAAATGCAAATCTGCCGACCTTCGACCGCGCCCATCACAGTTGGGGGCGAGGAGCATAGCCACAGAGTATTGCCGGTCCACAGTCAAGACAACTAAAGGCAGGTCATTTGAGAGGGCCTGAAAGTACTCGACAGCCTACCCTTCTCGGTTGCAAATTTCACCCTTGCTGCCCAACTTTGCGCGCTGAATTTTCAGATTTGCTCAACCGTTATAGGGTAAAAAGCTCTATCGGGGGTTCGTATCCCCTCTCTCCGCCAGCGAGTCTTAGTTGTTTATATTGTTCAACTTATACCGATTAAATCCCGGCATTGTCGGGCCATTTCTGCGAATAACCTCCATCAGAGAATTTCTCCAGTTACTACAATCTAGCCCCTGAATGGGCATTTTCTCTGACGTGACCATCAAAGGTCCGGTTTTTAAGAATGGCTCTACGGGTGTTCTATAGCCGATGCTTCCGAAATCCTGGTGGATGTTTGGAAAATCGAAAGTTTGGTCCCAATTCTCAACCAATTTAACGGCCCATGGGCGAGTTATATGGCGATTTGGCAACAACCGAGAATCCTTCCTGGCGACAAGGACGTTTCCCGCTACCAATTCGGCCGTTCGGATTCCGAGCGCAGGAGAAGGGCAACCCTTCTGAAGCGCAGAATGTGCAAAAAGTGTCTCGTCCGCTATCCAAAGGGTCTGCGGCATCCTCATCTAATCTCAACGAAACGGCAGATCACAGCATCCGAGTCTTGCCTGTTTCAAAACTCTGCATTCGGAAACGTATATTGCGGCCATATCGGTCTGCCGCTGAAGTACGTAGTGTATTATGTCAGCCGTGAATTATGAATCGGTCGCGATTTGTCGTTCAGAAGATGACGGGTTTCGGTCAGACTTCGTCCGTGATCTCCTATGCAGCCGAGCTACCTCCCGACTCAGTGATCGAGACGCATGTACCTCAATTCCAAGGAGCATTGTCCAATTCTGGGATAACCCTTCAGAAGTCCCTGACGACGTCAGGCTATGCATGGATTCCTGGCAAGCACTACGTAGTGAGGGGTTCGCACTGGCGTGCTTCGACGAGTCGCTGGCAAGGCACTTTGTCGCCGACAAGCTGGAGCCTCGTCATGTCGAGGCGTTCGATGTTTGTTACCACCCTGCAATGCGGTCCGATTACTTTCGTCTATGCTACATCGGTTCGTGTGGCGGGTGTTACGTTGACGCAGACGATGTTTACCGCGGTAACAGCGTGGCTGGGCTCTTCAGCGATGGGCGCCTAAAACTGCACCCTCTTTGCTATGACGCTGTGTCTGGAACAATGGTATCGACGGAGGCGTTCACAAGACCTGACGCGGATTCGCGAAACTGGATCTTCTACTTCAACAATAACCCGCTAATCGCTCCACCCGGCCACCCGATCGTCCTTCGGGCCCTTGAGCGCTCAACCAATCTCCTTAATGCGATAGAGGGCTTTGGTTCATGTCCGGATATGTGCTGTCCAGAACAGGAGCGGAGAAGCTCCTGGGAACTCTTCCCGTTCGCGGCCCTGTCGATCTTTGGCTGAATCACCAGTTTGGACGATTGAAGGTTGTTGCAACAGCCAGGTCAGTGATCGAGCAGAGGCGAGACCAGACGTCGAATAACAGATACTCCGTTATTCCGGTCCTTTCTCGACTCGGCGTCATGAACAGCGAGACGCCGGGGCTCTTCCGCGGACGTCCTCCGCTAGGGCCGGTATTTGCTCTGGGACCCAGCGGGTCCGGGTTGTCGTCACTTGCGATGGCTCTCTCGATGCTCGGATACCGCTGCTGTAGCGACGTTGACAGGCTCCCACAAGCAGAGATGCAGAGACTCCTGAGAGGGCATTCCGACGGCACGTTCGACGCTTACGTTAATGTTGGTGAGCTTAGGGACTATGTTGAAAGATTAGCCGTCCTTTATCCGGATGGCCGTTTGATCTTGACTGCCGACGGCCCCGAGACCACAGGACAGATGGAACAGTCCGTCGGCACGCAAGGTGATTTTCTCGACCGAGCCTGCACGGCTGCAGTGGCCCAATCTGCCGGTGGTATCGGACAGTGGCGGGGACGGGTACTGCTATTGCCTTCTCGGGCCCCTAGAATATGGAAGGCCCTTGGTGAGTTCCTCCATTGCGTGCCGCCTCCGAGCCCATATCCTTACCGTCAGGATCTTGGGCATCGTCCCTTAGACGAGCCTGCCGATTCCACGTCTGTCGAACAACTATCACGCAGCCGGAGATTGCAGTTTGATACCTCACCTTGGGTCGTAGCCCCGCACAGCTGTTGGCGAGGCGTACCATCCGCGACGAATTCCGATGCTCAAGACGATGAAATAACGGAGTCGCGTGCAATTATCGACGACTTTCGCAGGCCAGACCTCTCCTTATGGGAACTAAGGGACGACACATTTCCAGGAAATCTCGCTCTGTTCAGGCCATCGAACTTTGTGACTAACGATTGCGGTCCTGCACAGATCGTTCTACGCAAGGAAGACTTGAGCGTCCGAGAATATAGCTCAGCCGCTCTGTCTTCTCGTGAACGCTTCTTGTACGGGAGGTTTGAGGTAGTTCTGAAACCCTCGTGGGCACCGGGGGTAGTCACGGGAATATTTCTCCAACGCGACTCTCCGCGACAGGAGATAGATATTGAGTTCGTTGGCAACCGTCCTCGACAGATGCTTACCAACGTCTACTATAATCCCGGAGCAGACGGTGCTCGGTTTGACTATGGGTACCGAGGCACGCCTATTCTCATAGATCTCGGCTTCGATGCAACTGAGGACCTTCATAGTTATGCCATTGAGTGGTCGCCGAATCACATGCGCTGGTATGTTGACGGCCGCCTTGTTCATCGGCGCGCAAACTGGGAACCGACACCAATCCCTCACCTTCCGATGCGATTCCACCTCAATTTGTGGCCTCCTCGCTCGCGGGAGCTCGCGGGGAGGATGCGAGTTCGAAACCTGCCAGCCACCTGCACCCTAGAATCGGTACGGTTGTCACCCGGTTCGGTGGTTCATCCTTAAAAACAGATCATGTCGATACTTCATCGGCCGGTTGTGACGAATCAGTTGCACTGAACGCTACTAGTGTTGTTCAGTGCCGAATCCGGAACTAGTACCGAAAAGTCGGCCAGAGTTCATTGATGTGACCACACAAAAATCTCAGTTGGCGCGAACAGCCCATAGCGCTTAGTGAGAGTTCTAACGTTCCTCCCAGGCGGGTTCTTGGCGTTTGGTCGGCAATTCTTTCCCTACCAGATTGGGTATAGGGTATCCCTTCCAGTTGTCATACACTGTTGGCCAAGAGCTTTTGACAACTTTGACGCCTGAAGAACAAGCCCGCGAGTCCATCGACGGCATGCTTTTAGCCGCTGGATGGCTCATCCAGGACCGGGCCGACGCCAACATCGACGCCGGCCGCGGAGTAGCCATCCGCGAATTTGCCCTGGGGCATGGCTTTGGGGAGGCCGACTACCTCCTTTTCGCGGACGGGCAGGCTGTGGGCGTCATCGAAGCCAAGAAGGAAGGCTCCACCCTCACCGGCTTTGAAATCCAGACCCAGAAGTACAGCGAGGGCATTCCGGAGGCTCTCCCCGCCCCACGGCGGCCACTGCCCTACTGCTATGAGTCCACCGGCATCGAGACCCGGTTCACTAACCTTCTGGAACCCAATGCTTCCAGTCGGGCCGTCTTCAGCTTCCACAGGCCAGAGACCCTGTCCGAGTGGCTGAAGGACGAACTGGCCAGCCCTGGTTTTACGTTCAAGGCACGTCTGGCCTCCATGCCGCCGCTAGTGCGATTTGGCCTCCGCCCGGCCCAGGTTACTGCGATCGACGCGCTGGAGGATTCGCTCAGCCATGGCCGGCGCCGCTCTCTGGTCCAGATGGCCTCCGGGGCCGGCAAGACCTACACCGCCTGCAATGCCCTCTACCGGCTCATCAAATTTACCGGCGCCCGCCGCGTCCTCTTCCTGGTCGACCGCGGCAACCTCGGCCGCCAGACCCTCAAGGAGTTCCAGGCCTTCCGCACCCCCGATGATGGCCGCATCTTTACCGAGCTGTACAACGTCCAGCACCTGCAATCCAGCCACATTGATCCGGTGGCCAAGGTTTGCATCTCCACCATCCAGCGCCTTTACTCCATGCTCAAAGGCGAGGAGCTCGACCCCGAGCAGGACGAACTCTCCGGCTCCTCGCTGGAAATGCTCCAGCGGCCGCCAGATCCGATCGTTTACAACCCCGCCATCCCCATCGAGACCTTCGATCTCATCGTCACCGACGAGTGCCACCGCTCCATCTACAACCTCTGGCGCCAGGTCTTGGAGTACTTCGACGCCTCGCTGATCGGCCTCACCGCTACGCCCTCCAAGCAGACCCTCGGCTTCTTCAACCAGAACCTGATCATGGAATACCCCTTCGAGCGGGCGGTCGCCGATGGCGTCAACGTCGATTTCGAACTCTACACCATCCGCACCCTCATCTCCGAGCACGGCAGCGTCATCAACGCCGGCTTTCAGGTGGACTACCGCGACCGCCAAACGCGCAAGATTCGCTGGGAGCTGGCCGACCAGGACATTCCTTACGATGCCGACGATCTCGACCGGCGCGTCGTCGCCCCCGACCAGATCCGCACCATCATCCGCGCCTTCCGCGACCGCCTCTTCACCGACATCTTTCCCGGCCGCACCGAGGTGCCCAAGACCCTCATCTTCGCCAAAGACGACAGTCACGCCGAGGATATCGTTAAAATCCTCCGTGAAGAGTTCGGCAAAGGTAACGACTTCGCCCAGAAGATTACCTACCGCACCGGAGCCGCCAAGGTTCGCGTTAAGAAGACCGATAAGGACGGCAACGAGTACGAGGTGGATGAATGGGTCTCCTCAAACATCAAGCCTGAAGACCTCCTGAGCCAGTTCCGCACCGCCTACAATCCCCGCATCGCCGTCACCGTTGACATGATCGCCACCGGGACCGACATTCGCCCGCTCGAAATTGTCTTTTTCATGCGGGCCGTCAAGAGCCGCACCATGTTCGAGCAAATGAAAGGCCGCGGCGCCCGCATCGTCACCCCAACCGAATTGCAAAACGTAACCCCGGACGGCCGATCTAAGGACCACTTCGTCATCATTGACGCCGTGGGCCTTGAGCCGGAGAAGATGCAGGACACGCAACCGCTCGAACGCAAGCGCAACGTCAGCCTGGAAAAGCTCTTCGAATTGGTTACCTTCGGCAACCGCGAGCCCGACGTGCTCAGTTCTATCGCCGCGCGCCTCGCCCGCCTCGACCGCGAGCTTACACCCAACGACCGCACCGCGCTTACCGAAACCGCCAAAGGACAGTCGCTCGCCAGCATCGCCGGCGACATCGTCCAGGCACTTGACCCCGACCGGCATATCGAGGCCGCCCGGGCCGCCGTCCACCTTCCTTCCGACGTTGAGCCAAATGAGGAGGAACTCACGCAGGCCCGAAAGTTGCTTCTCAATCAGGCCGCCAAACCGCTGGCCGCCAATCCTGCCCTGCGCAACCTCATCCTTGGAATCAAGAAAAGTTACGAGCAGATCATCGACACGGTCAACCAAGACCAACTCCTTGAAGCCGGCCCCGCGGAAGTGGTTCGCGAACGAGCCGTGCGCATGGTGCAAACTTTTGAGCAGTTCCTCCGCGACCACCGGGACGAGATCGAAGTGCTGCAAATCCTCTATAGCAAGCCCTACGCCGTGGGCCTGTCGCTCAAGCAGGTCAAGGCGCTGGCCAACCTTATTGAGAAGCCAATCGACGGCAGCCCGCACCTCAGCCCCGATCAGCTCTGGCGCGCCTATGAGCGTATCGATGCCGCGCACGTCCACGGCAGTCGAACTGAGGTAGCCGCCGACCTGGTCAACCTCGTCCGCTTCGCCCTCAAGCAAAAGGACCAACTCATGCCCCGCCGTGCCGAGGCCGAGTCTCGCTTTGCCGCATGGCTCCAGCAGCAGCAGAGCGCCGGCACAGAGTTCCGCCCGGATCAGCTTCGCTGGCTTGAAGCCATCCGCGACCACATCGCATCTTCGCTCGCGGTAGAGCCGGAAGACCTCGAACTTGATCCCTTCTCCCGCTGGGGTGGTCTCGGCCGCGCTCAACAAATCTTCGGAGACCGCTTCCTCCCGCTGCTTAACGAACTCAATGAGGTGCTGGCGGCATGAGCGAACTGCCGAAGGGGTGGGCAATCTGCACTTTGGAAGAATGTTGCGCTGTCATCTCTGGACAATCACCCCCTGGAGAGACGTACAACGAAGAGGGCATTGGACTCCCTTTCTATCAAGGAAAAGCTGAGTTCAATGATCTCTTCCCAACGCCGAGAAAATGGTGTACTGAACCCACGAAAACTGCAATCGCCGGGGATGTTCTTATCTCCGTTCGGGCGCCCGTCGGGCCGACAAATTTGGCGAGTGAAACCTGCTGTATCGGCCGAGGCTTGGCCGCATTGCGCCCCTTGAATGGGGTAGAGACGAGATTCGTGCTGTACCAGATAAGAGCGACTGAGCAACGACTGGCCTCTGTTGCCACCGGGTCGACTTTCAGTGCCGTTTCATCTCAACAACTCAAGGAGCATCCGTTTGTCCTCGCTCCTAGCAACGAGCAGCCTCGGATCGTTGCCGAGATCGAGAAGCAGTTCACGCGGCTGGATGCGGCGACGGCTGCTCTGAAGCGGGCGCAGGCCAATCTGAAGCGGTACCGCGCCTCGGTCCTCAAGGCTGCCTGCGAGGGGCGCCTGGTTCCCACTGAAGCCGAACTCGCCCGCAAGGAAGGTCGCGACTACGAACCGGCAGACAAGCTGCTCCAGCGCATCCTCCGCGAGCGCCGTGCCCGCTGGGAAGCCGATCCCCTTGCCAAGATGCAAGCCTCTGGCAAGCCTCACAAAGATGACCACTGGAAACAGAAGTACAAAGAACCCTCCGCCCCCGACACCTCCAACCGGTCTGAGCTGCCTGAGGGGTGGGCCTGGTCGACGATAGAACAGCTCACGGTCGCAAACAACGGGATGGTGACCGGCCCGTTTGGGACGCTGATTGGAAAGTCCGACCATCGGGAACTCGGTATACCGGTAGTTGGGATTCCGAACATTACTAAAGCCGGATTCGTGCGAGGCAACTGGTTCTTTCTCGACGAATCAAAGGCGTCCGAACTGCAACGTTACGAAATCAACCCAAACGACATCGTTGTATCGAGGTCAGGTACAGTTGGCGAAGCATGCGTAATTGGCGCGGATCAAGGCCGTCTGATTATGTCTACGAACCTGATGCGAATCAGGACCCTTCCGTTGTCGGGGATCGCAGAGTGGGTCGTCGTGAATCTTAAGGGTAGCGGAACGGTTGCTGCCCAGTTAGAGGATCTATGCAAGGGAAGCACGAGGCCGTTCCTGAACCTCACCATCTTGTCAGGACTTCTGGTTAGTTTGCCCCCGGAAGCGGAACAAGAGCGGATATTCTCTGAGCTTTCAAAAATGCTAACGGTAATCGACCATCTCGAAGGCATCGTTTTCCAGCAGATGGACCGAGCGTCACATCTCCGCCAATCCGTACTGAGGAGTGCATTCACAGGCCAACTCGTCCCCCAGGACCCAACCGATGAACCCGCCTCCATATTGCTCGAACGCATTCGCACCGAACGCAGCACATCTGTCACGCAAAGACCGGCCCGCCGCAGCCGGAAGGAGCCAGCGCATGCTTAAAGGCAAGACTACCCAGCCCGGCTATGTGAACCGCAACAGTCAGGTTGTCATTCGCAACACCCACCTACCCGGCACAGACAAGGGCCAGTCCGTTTATCAGCTTGGTTGCGTGATCTGTGGCCAGGTCTACGGAGCCAACGGCAGCGACATCTTTGAGCGGAAATGCCCCAAGTGCCAGGGCGGCCAGCCCGGATTGGATTACGTGACCCAATGACCAGCAACGCCATCGTCCAAAAGCTCTGGAACTACTGCAATATCCTGCGCGATGACGGCCTGTCGTATCAGGACTACATCGAGCAGCTCACCTTTCTGCTCTTCCTCAAGATGGCCGACGAGCGGCAGAAGCTGTTCCCGGACCGCACCGCGCTGATTCCCCGCGCGCTGGACTGGCAAAGTCTTGAGCGGCTCGACGGCGACGATCTGGACACGCACTACCGTCACATCCTTGTCGAACTGGGCAAGAAGCCCGGCATGTTGGGCACCATCTTCCGCAAGGCGCAGAACCGCATCCAGGACCCTGCCAAGCTGAAGCGGCTGATCAGCGATCTGATCGGCCGCGAGCAGTGGACCACACTGGGCGTGGACGTGAAAGGCGACGCCTACGAAGGGCTGCTCGAAAAGAACGCCGCCGACGTGAAGGGCGGCGCCGGCCAGTACTTCACCCCGCGTGCGCTGATTCAGGCCATTGTGGATGTGATGCGTCCCGAGCCGGGACAGCTTATCCATGACCCTGCCTGCGGGACGGGCGGCTTTCTGCTTGCCGTACACGACTACATCAGCAACCACTACACGCTGGACAAGGACCAGAAGCGCTTCCTTAAGGAAAAGGCGCTCTCCGGAATTGAGATCGTAGACGGAGCCGCGCGGCTTTGTGCCATGAATTTGTTTTTGCATGGTACGGGTGGCGAAGAGTCAGTCGTCGTGCGCGATGCGCTCAGCAGCAAAGGCTCGGTTGAATATGAAATGGTGCTCACCAATCCCCCTTTCGGCAAGAAGTCCAGCATCACCGTGATTGGCGAGGACGGCGACGAGCAACGCGAGACGCTGACGATTGTCCGCGAAGACTTCTGGGCGACGACAAGCAACAAGCAGCTCAACTTTGTGCAGCACGTGCGCTCGATATTGAAGATCGACGGCCGCGCCGCGGTGGTGGTGCCGGACAACGTGCTCTTTGAGGGCGGCGCGGGCGAGCTGATTCGCCGGCGCCTGTTACACGATTGCGATGTGCACACGCTGCTGCGCCTGCCCACGGGCATCTTCTACGCGCAGGGGGTCAAGGCGAATGTGCTCTTTTTCGACCGCCGCATTGCCAGCGAGAAGCCCTGGACCAAGAAGCTGTGGATCTACGACTTCCGCACCAACGAGCACTTCACACTGAAGACAAACCCATTGCGCCGTGAGAACCTGGATGATTTTGTAGCGTGCTACCACGCCGAAAATCGCCACAAGCGCAAGGAGAGGAGCGCTTCCACGCCTTTGACTACGACGACCTGGTCAAACGCGACAAAGCCAGCCTGGATATTTTCTGGCTCAAGGACGACAGCCTGGAGGACGCCGCCAATCTTCCCGCTCCCGACGTAATCGCCGCCGAGATCGTAGAGGATCTGCAAGCCGCACTAGATGAATTCGCCCTGATCGCCGAAGATTTGAGGAAGGTCTAGCCAGCCATTAGATTCTCTTGGATTGCTCAATGGTTTTTGTAAACGTTACGACGAGAGAGACTGGTGCTGAGAACTTGAAAGTCCACTCGCGCAGCGGGATGTCTATTTCTCATCGACCATTGATAATCTCGCGTTCTGCTCTGTCCAGCTGAGCGGGACTTCGTCGAGTAGTACCGCAAACGTGATCTCTGGTGTCTGCCGACCTTTGACGATTGCTTCCACGATCTCAGGCGCCAGGAACGCGCTCTGGATGATCCGGCTGACGTAGCGCTCATTGAGGCCGGTCGCTGCGGCGATCGCCCGTTGATCCTTGTATTCTCCAGCAACGATCGATCGCACCCACTCGTGCGCGCGGCCAATGGCCTTAACCAATGCTGGCACCGCATTGCCCGGAGCCCGGTCCGCTGACTGCGACGGAATGACCAGTCGCATTTCGCCCCCGCAACGCTTCAGTTTTGTCTCAATCGTCAAGGTGATTGGCTCCTGGTTGAGGTCCTTCGTTGCGTTCTGCGCCTGAGGATCGGTGTGGTGAGACCCGAGAAGCTGCGCGCACAATTTGGCCCTATCGAGTTGAATTTCGACCGATTCTTGATGGACAATGATACGGGCCACGATCGTTTCGAACATTTCACTAAGACTCGAATTCGAATTCTCATCCAGACGCTTTGCGTACCATGCAGCAGACTCAATCAGCTTTTGGGTCATCACAAGATCATCGTCGGGCAGAGCTAGTGCGCTGACGACCTGATCCGCAGATGAGAAGAAGCTTTTCAGCTCGTTTAAGACTACTTTTTCCAGCTCTCGCGCCGGGATTCTGCCGGGCTGGAGCAAGGGCGTGGCTGCATCCTTGATGACCCTCTGCGATATGTAGTACCGGTACCGCTTCCCTCGTTTAACCGCATGGGACGGAGTGAAGCGGTTCCCGTCTTCGTCGTAGAGCAAGCCGCGAAGGAGACTGGGGGCGCTGGCGTTGATGCCATGGCGGCGGGAACGGACGTTTTCGCTCATCAGTTTCCTTACTCTATCCCACAGTTCCCGATCGACAATGGGCGAGTGCTCTCCCGGATACGATTGCCCCTTGTGCGGGATCTCACCCAGATAGATTCGGTTCTGCAGGATTTTGTAGAGGGCACCCCGTGAGTACGCCGTTCCGCCCGTACTCCGGTTGGAACGGCTGACACGTATCTTGCTCTTCGCACCGCAGTTTGCTCGGATTGAACTTCTTCCACAGCTCGGCGACGGCGCGCTTGAGCTCTGGATACGTCCGCCTCTTTCGGTACACATGGAGCAGGTAGAAGTGCTTGTCGTAGATTCCCCAGGTGGTGCAGACACTGAAATCATTCATCTCGCCTACCTTGTTGGCCGTATCCCAGCTTTGCAGGATGTATGCAAAGCGCGCCGGCTTTTCTTCTGGCTCGTAGTATTGGAGCCATTCCCTCTTAATCAGCCCGCCCTCAAGCGGCACCGGGCTCTGCTGATATTGGCTCTGAAAGTTGTACTCACCAACGGTTTCACGGATCGCCTCGTAGGTCGCAACCGAGTCACGTTCCGGGTGCAAGGCCTCTCCTGCCTTGCGCGTAAAGGCGCTGTTCCAGAGAGACCCCTCGATGGGGTAGTACTCATCGTGCTGCGCAATAGCTGGGAGAGAAGGCACTTCCCAGTGCTCTCGTTCCATTACTTCTCCGACCAGGTCTTCCTGGCGCAGTCTCTGCATGACGATAATGATGATGCCGTTCTCCTTGCTGTTCAACCGGCTCAAAAGGGTGTTGAAGTACCAGTCGTTTGCCGCCCGGCGCCGCGTCTCGGACAACGCATCGTCAGGCTTCAGGATGTCGTCGAGGATGATGATGTCTGCGCCGCGGCCAGTGAGGACGCCGTTGACCGAGGTCGACATGCGAAATCCCTGAGCTGTGGTTAAAAAGTCATTCACAGAAAGCTTTTCCGGCGATAAAGCTGTCCGCGGGAAGAGACCGTGAAAGAAGGAACTGCTCATCAGGGTTCGGCAGTCTCTTGCGTGCTTATCGGCCAGATCCTGACCATAGCTTGCGCAGATGATCTGCTTTGAGGGATCGTGCCCAAGTAACCACGCCGGGAACGCCACGCTAGCGGCGTGTGATTTCAAGGTCCGCGGGGGCAGGTTGAGAATCAGCCGCTTTGTCTTCCCGGTGCGGCATTTCTCGAGAGCTGCAGCTACCAGTTCGATGTATTGGCCGGCCAGGAAGTTTGCTTGCGGGTTGAGTTCATAAAATGAGCGCTCTATGAAGCTCATGAAGTCGTTGCGGAGCAAGACTCTGTATTCCTCGAATGACAATTGTGCCGCTGTGCTCATTCCTATTCCTTCTCGGATACGGTTTCGCTGGTAGATGCTGGCTCAGTTTTCACGCTTTCCATGCGTCGCCGAATGGTTTGCAACACGAGCTGATCCATCTCGTGGGGAGAAAGCGGCGCCGCTTCTGAATTGACCGAATCCTCCGACCGCTGGACCAGGGAAAAGAGCTCCCGCGCAGCGCGCAGCTCTCCCTGCGCTGCCTGGTTTCCTATTTGCATCACGGCTGCCTCGAGCTTGGTTACCGTGCGGGTTCCGCGAGGGCCGTTTACCCTGACACGCTGGCGACACTCCCGCAGCACGACGGTGGCGAAGTTTTTCGAACCCTTGGGTCTACCCTTCGGATTTCCAGAATGACCTTTCGTGAATTTTCCAAACTGAGGGGGCTTGCCGTAACCAACTTCGTACGGAAGTTCGTCTTTAGACATTGACTGCCTCCTTCAATGCAGCAACTTCGTCAAAGTGCTTACCCGTGAGGGCGTGCACGGCTGTGTCGCCCGTGTAGTTCTGCCAGCGGCGAATCGCAACATCAACGTAGATAGGATCAATCTCAATTCCGCAGCAGATGCGCCCCACCCTCTCGGCAGCCATGAGGGTTGTTCCCGAGCCAAGAAAGGCATCGAGTACTACCTCCCCTCGCGCCGAGCAGTCGAGGATGGCATCGGCGACCATAGCCACCGGCTTCACCGTGGGGTGCAAGGCCAGAAGGTTTCCTTCCTCGCCCTGCTTAGAGAGGGTGTGAATTCCCGGGTATTCCCAGACGTTCGTCCGGTTCCGGCCGAACTGGCCGAGTTGGATGTTGTTCCGATGAGGACCTTTGCCCTTGCGGAAGACCAGGACCAGCTCGTGCCGGGAGCGATAGAAGCTTCCCATGCCGCCGTTGTCCTTGACCCACACGCACATGTTCAGGAACTCGTCGTAGTTCTGCTTGCCGGCAGCAATGAGGTCTCCCGCGTGGCGCCAATCCATACAGATGTAGTGAACGGAGTTGTTCGCACTATTGGCGGCCATTAGGCGTAGGCTGTTGTTCAGGAAGGAGACAAACTCGGCTTCGCTCATCTCCCCGGAGGCCATGGCGAAGAGGATACCCCTCTGCCAAGCTGCCAACTGTCCTATACTACTCACTCCACGTAAGATTATTTCGATAGGCATTCCAGCAGGCGAAAGCCCCTCGCCTCCCCCGATAGGCTTTCTGGCAGACCTGAGAAAGTGTGAGGAATTCACTCGGCTACAGAAACGTATCGAGGTCGTGCGGGATTCTGTGGCAATTCAATGGTGACAAGGGCATCAAGGTCATGATTACCGTCGATGCCGGTGTGGACAACGACCACAATTTCTACATCGGCGACCATCTGCTGATACACAACGGGAATGCCCCCTTAAGCTGAGGAGAATTATGCAAGCACGATGGATATTTACACCGTTCTATACTGACGAGCTAATAGGAATGATGGCACCCGTTGCCGCTGCGTATGGGGTTGGGTGGCACTGTGCCAACTTTCCAGCTACTGAGGGCGGCTCAGCGTTGTGCCAGATACTCTGCAACACACATCAGATAGCAGCAGCGAAGCAAAACCCGAGAATAATCGTCTGTTCACTGCTCATTGATCCTGCTCCTGTAGATCAAATAATCATTGCAGCATACGGTGGTCAGGGAGCTACAGCAGGAATGTCTATGGGCGCACTAATCGCAACACTGGCTGAGACTGAATCAAACTATACCTACGAACTTGTAAGGTAGAAAGAGACTACATTATGAACGGAAATACTCTATTAACCATGGTCTCCACTATCCCTACACTTATTTCCGGAGTGGCGGCACTTGCGGCAGCATATTTTGGTTACAGAAACTATCAACAACTGATCCAAATCAAGGTAGAAATCAATCATCGTCTTTCCCAGTTGCTGGAGCTCACCGTGAAAAGTTCGCACGCTGAGGGTGTACTGCAGGAGCGTGAAAAGAAGGAATAAAATATCGCTGAGTCTTAAGTATTGGAAATGGATCCTGAAGCCCCGGTCAGAGAGATTTGGCCGGGCTCTTTTTGTTCTTGCCCAGACTCCCAAATTGCTATGGGAATCAACCGACGAGCATAGGAAAATCTCCCAAGGGTAGAGACTGATTGCCCCGCTTCCGATATTCCAGAAATCGGTTGAATACGATCCATGTTCTTGTCACCGCCTCGACAATGGCAGAGCCTATCCAAGAACGATCCCCGTGACGTGGATTAGTCGAGAGATCGCTAACCCACTGCATATACTTTTCATCGGCATTTACTATCATCCGTAGCACGGGCCATCCATTCTTTGCGTCTAATGAAGGCGCCACAATTTTTCTCAGGCCGTCCAAAACCCGTCCGCAATTTATTGCGGCTAGGTCGGTATTTGTCAACGAAGAAACGAGGTCATTAAGCGCAAGAAACAAGGCGGGGTCTCGCGCGATTAGATTGATCATTTCAGAGAAATTCTGTTTGTCTCCCTCCGTTGTTCCTGCCATTCGATAGGCGGTGCATTTATCGGCGAGATAGGGATGCGTGAACAATAATGCCTCAACTCTTCCATCGGGCTTTTGCACGCCATCGATAACTAGCATGCATCCCAAGCCAGTAGCAAAAGACGCCATGTCCACGCAACAGCGTGCAAAAGCGAGAGCGTGTTTAAAAAGAGCAGGTAGGTAAGCGTCCTCGTAGTGTGCAAGCTCGCAGATAATTTGGACGATGGACTGCTTGATTACCAGCGTTATCTTTACGGGTCCAATATCTGGCATTTCCCATATAGAAAACGGAATCACATCAGAGAATAAGTGTACTGGAGGTGGAGGGGAAATCTTTCCCGCAAACCGAATGGTAGGCATAAAATGTACTCCATGAAGGCAAAACCGCAGTCCGAAGAGTATAAGGCATTCAACCAGTGCAAGCCAATTCCGGTGATGTCCTCTTAGTGCGTTGCTGTTCAGAATCTGACCAAAAGCACACCGCCAGTCTCTTCCTCCAACTCGCTTCCGTGGATGACTGCGGGGACCGCTTCACTGAATTCAACATATTGCGAACTTCCATCGATAGAGCCGGGAAAGAGATGACCAGCATAGAAGGTATTCGAGTCTAAGGGCGAAAAGGCATCGCGGTCGATGTCCTTATTTGGCCCCACGTTGGTAGTTGCTTGAAAGAATTCTCCAGTCTTCTTAACTTTCGTCTTAATGGACATTCTGCGTTCCTCCCGCCCGGATTATAGGCCATCCGGCCGGACTGACCCCATCGGAGGGCTAGGAGGAGCGTCTTTAATGCGGTGTAGAGTAGTAGTCAACATCACTTGGTGACTGTCGAGGTCATGTTTAGGAGAGACGAATGTCGATTCGAATCATCGATGTAGAAACCGAACGGCTAATCCTCGAAATGGCTAAATTGGAACTAGTCACACCCTCTCAAGCCGTTCACAAGGCAGTGAGTCAATGGCTTTCAGAACTGAATCTGACTTCACGCGAAGAAGAAGTTGTAAGGGAAATTGTTGCTAAACGTGAGACGATTGCATCGATTTATACTGCTGATGATGTGGTCGATGGCTTCATTGAAGACGCTGGTGGACCGCTCTTGTTCATCTTTCTAGGCTTAGTGGCTGCACTTGTCTTCTCGGATTTGCGAAGAACGGCTGTGGTAATCACGCTAATTGTGCTAGTGACAGCGGTCGTCTGGATAGAACGCCGACTGTCGAGAAAGCGGAGTGTTCGCGAAAAAGTGAGATGTTCATTGCAAAAAGAAATAGATGCGATTAAACCGTTGCTGCCAATCGAACTCAATTTCCTATCTGAGCAAGTTGAAAGGTCTTTGGTTTGGTATCTGGTGCTCCCCGATGACAGGAAGTAGTACGCTCTGGTGTCAGAGCAGTGGTCGCTGCCGACCATGAATCCAACCTTCCACATCTCGAATCGGTCGGTCGTTCAGTTCGCCGGAAGGGTGCTGTCCGATGCAAACTCGCAACACTCCACCACGCCGGGAGCCTTTGAGCGATACCGGCGCGGCCTCATTGCCGCCGAGGCCGAGTAGCCGCGAATGCGGGTGAAGCAGGGCTCATTAGGCGGTCGGGCAAGACTACCGCCTATTGAGCCCGGCGTCTATCTCGCCTACTTGTTCGCAGCCCTCGCTTTTGCCCAACGTGCTTTGGCCGCTGCCACAATCCTAGCCCGGCCTTCTGGCGAAAGCTTCCGCTTCTTCTTCACCGGTTTGGCGGTAACAGCTTTCACTGCCCATGCCGGACGGCCTCTCTTCTTCGCTGCCGGTGACGCGGCTGCTGACAGCAAGGTACGTGCATGTTCAAGCCGGGTAATCTCGGCGTCGATTTCTGCAATAAAGTTGACTATGCCCATGGTGCTATTCTCCCGTTCCCTAATATAGCACCGGGGCGTCATCCGGTGTACGCACGGAAGCACACGCAGCCCTATGGGCAGGGCAAGTTACAGCCACGCCACCACGGCGTAGGCGGCTTGTTCGTCGCCGTCCCGTCCATCCTTTTCGAAGCGCCACCTACGCAGAGGCAGTGCTGCGATAATTGGCACAAGAGTCCGCCATGTTTACCGATACCCCTCCTCGAAGCAAAGACCGGACAGGATTCTTTGAGAGCGACCGCATCAAGACCCTTGACCTTCCACAGGACGCACAGTTGCTGCCTGAGATTGCGAAAAACATTGAAGCAGCCATGCAGACGGGCAAGACATCGGAGGTTCGAGTTGCTTGTGCGGAGTTCCTTTCACAAACCTCTCTCTTCTATCAAGTCCCAAAGTGCGGCGTCCGGGTGCTGACAGCGCGACCGCTTAAAGGCCGCGAATGGGTAACCGAATTGTTCGGCGACTATGACCCCAAGACGACGCTGATACGGTTGTGGATGCGAACTGCGAGAAAGAAAGAAATCACATCGTTTGGGACATTTCTGAGCACACTGTGCCACGAGTTCTGTCACCACCTCGACTACCACTTGTTCAAGTTCAGCGATTCGTGGCACACGAGAGGATTCTACGAACGCACCGCCGTTCTCTACCATCATGCGCGAGAGACGCCGTACAAGCGGCTTTTCTGGGCTCCCGTGGCCGGAGAACGCTGGCGGATTGACTGGCCGAGGACAAAGAGAGGCGAGTGACAGGCTAACAGCCCGTGGTGCAAGTAGCTGAATTCCAGAAGGTCCGGCATCGGGGTGTGATGGAGCGGTAGGCCCCGGTTGAGTCGAGAGTCGAGGGCGTGCGGGGTTCAACCACGCTGTTGGGC
>Ga0187860_1000132_pt1 | contig 73979 bp, 59 predicted proteins | sample June2016WEW_10_4_FD_132981 | JGI IMG/M metagenome (GOLD analysis project Ga0187860, IMG submission 132981) | Peatland microbial communities from SPRUCE experiment site at the Marcell Experimental Forest, Minnesota, USA - June2016WEW_10_40 | ecosystem: Environmental > Terrestrial > Soil >...
GTACAATCACGACCGGCCTCACCGCGGAGTCGAAAACCGCACCCCGCACGAGGCCTTCTTGGCTTTTGCAGCTCTAACTAAAAACGAGGCCCTGAACGTCTAAATTAGCGGGGAGCCCTACATGAGTGTGCACGACGCCTCACCGGCTCAAGGGCAAATGGCATTAGCAAATGACTCTCCGGAGTGGAACCTCAATCAATGTCTCATTGGCAGGAATGATATTCCGAACGGAGGACGGATTATCTCCTACAAGGATAGGCCGACCGGTTCAGTCTCTATACAAATCAGCGATCAGCCTCAGCAATAAACCCGTCAATTTAGCGAGGCTTTCGTTCATCCCCATCCAGTGGCCATTCTTCGGCGAGGATGGCGTAGAGGTAAGAGTCGCGCCACTCGTTTTTTTCGAACGCGTTTTTGCGGAAGTGGGCCTGGCGGCGCATGCCGATTTTTTCCATCACGCGATAGGACGCGTGATTGCGGATATCGCAGGTTGCCCAGACGCGATGCAAATGCAGGTCGCGAAACGCGGCGTCGAGAATCGCGCGTCCGGCTTCCGTCATGTAGCCGCGGCCCCAGTAGCTGCGATTGAGGACGTAGCCGATGTCGGCGCTGCGATTGGCTTCGTCCTTGATGCGAAGGCCGATCGAGCCGATCAGCCGATGGTCCTCCTTTCGTTCGATGGCGAGCTCAACGCCGGGACGCGGCCAGCGCTCTTGCGCTTTCAGCAGGCCTTCGAGGAAGGTGTGCGTCGCCTCGGGCGTGTTCGGTCCCCAGATCATCAGGCGCACGACTTCGGGGTCCGAGGCGTACTCGTGGATGTGGCTCTCGTCGCCGGCACGGAATTCGCGCAGAACCAAGCGTTTGGTCTCGATGGGAAACCAAGGGCTCATTCCCGCATCTTAGCGGGCCACGTAGGGCCGAACAAGGACGGCTCCGCATGATCGCGGCCCCAGGCAGAAAACCGACCGGGTAAATTGGCGCCCGCTCCAAACCCCCTTCCGAATCGCTACACCTGTGTCGATTAGAACGTCCGCAATTCACACTTGGGAAAAGGTTTGCGGGCGCGTTCGCCGAACTCGATTTGCATCGTGTGGTAGCGTGAAAATAGGGCTCTCGCTTGGGGAATCCAAGCCGTCGGCTGAGCCTGAGGAGGAAGGGCGAAATGCCGGAGAGCAATGATGTCGGTTTGCCGGGGCTGAAAGCAAGGATCCGATCCGCATGTCTGGTAATCCTGCGAACGCCTCTCCGGTTGTTAATCGACACGCAGGCGATTAGAAAATGACGCAAATCCATCAAAACACTCGCCGTCGGCCGTTTCTAATCGACACGGATCCGGGTGTGCGCCTCAGCGCAAATCGACGGTTTTCATTCGCCTTATATTCGCCAATGGCGGTTCTGCTACAATGCCGAAATAGCACCATGGCGCGAACATCCATTTCGCAGGGAGCCGCGGAAAGAGGCTTTCCGTTGAACGCGGAGCAGCGGACGGCGGTGGAGCACGGCGAGGGGCCTCTGCTGGTGGTGGCGGGCGCGGGGACGGGGAAGACGCGCGTCATCACGGAGCGGATCGCCACGCTGCTCGCGTCCGACCCCAGCCTGGCCGGTGAGAACATCCTCGGGCTGACGTTCACGGACAAGGCCGCGGGCGAAATGAAGCATCGCGTCGTGAAGGCGGCCGGCGAGCGGGCCGAGGGGGTATGGCTCAGCACGTTCCATTCGTTCTGCGTGGAGAAGATTCTGCGCGCGGCGAACCCGGAGATCCAGCCGCTCGATGAAATCGACCACTTGATCCTCATGCGGCGGAACATCGCCGAACTTGGACTCGTGATCTTCCGCCGGCTGGCCGAGCCGGCGGAATTTCTGAAAGATTTTCAGGCGTTTTTTTCGCGCTGCCAGGACGAGCTGGTCACGCCCGACGATTACCAGCGATACGTCGAGGGGCTGCGGCGTGCGTACGAAGCGCGGAAGAGCGCGCTCGAGCCGGACGCGCGAGCGATCTCGGAAGATGAACTGGCGCGGCAGGAGGAACTGGCGCGCGTCTACCGCGTGAGCGAAAGGCTGCTGCGCGAACGAAACCTTCACACATTTGGCGCGCAACTGCTGCAGACGGTCGAACTGCTGCGCGGGGACGCCGAACTGCTCGGGCGGATGCGCGAGCAGTACCGCCACATCCTCGTGGACGAGTTTCAGGACACGAACATCGCGCAGCTCGAACTGCTCTGGCTGCTGGCCGGCGGCCGGCGGAACATCGTCGCGGTCGGCGACGACGACCAGGCGATCTACCGGTTCCGCGGGGCGTCGTTTGGAAGCTTCACGATCTTCCTGCAAAAGTTCTGCGGTGCCAGTAGCCTGCGCCCCGAAAACAACGAAAAAAAGTTTTTCGTATCGCTTTCGCGGAATTACCGCTCGACGCAACGCATCCTGCGCGTGGCGGGCGAGATGATCCGGAACAACGAGAGATCGTCTCTGCTGCCCGAAAAGAAACTCAGCACGGACAATGCCGAGGGCGAAAAAATACGCGTGGCGGAGTTCGCCGCGTTCGATGAAGAGGCGCACTGGGTCGCGTCCGAGATCGAAAGGCTGCACGAGGCGGGCGCGCCGTGGAGGAGCTTCGCGGTGCTCTACCGGAAGCACACGCACCGCAAGGAGCTTCTCGAGGCGCTGCGGCGGCGCGGGATTCCGTTCGTGATCCGCAAGGCGTCGATTCTTTCGAACACGCTGGTGCGCGACGTGCTGGCGTGGTTGAGGCTGATTGCCGTGCCGGCGGACAACGTGGCGTGCGCGCGTGTGTTGGCCGCCCCGTACTGGGGGCTCGAACCGCGCGACGTGGTGCGTCTGGCGGAGCGCGCGGAGAAGAACCGGCGGCGGCCGCTGTGGGATGAAGTCGAAGCGGCGCAAAACGAGGCCTTGCTCGGCGGGCAAGAAAAGACGCAGGACCGCCCGCGGCTCAGCGAACTCGTAAAAACGATGCGCGGGCTGCGGCAGAGCGCGCGGACGAAGACGGCGACGAAGCTGCTCGATGAACTGATCGCCGAGCTCGCGCTCGCTCCGCTGCCCTCGGAGACGGACCGGCAATACCTTGACCGGCTCGCCGAATTCGTGAAGGAGTGGGAGCGGAAAAGCGAGGGGAAACAGCTTCGCGATTTCATCGAGTATCTCGGTTACTTCCACGAGCTGGGCGGCGACGTCTGCCTCGAAGAGGAACTGGCCGACGACGCCGTGCAGTTGATGACGGTGCACGGCGCCAAGGGGCTTGAATTCCCGCATGTCTTCATCCTGCGGCTGAGCAAATACGATTTCCCTTCGAGCCCGCGAAAAGCCGTCTTCGAGTTTCCTCCCGACTTGATGAAGGAGGAACAGCCGAAAGGGGACTTTCAGATTCAGGAGGAGCGGCGGCTGTTTTACGTGGCGGTGACGCGCGCGCAGCGGCACCTGACGCTTTCGACGATCGTCAACCGCCGGAAGAAGCCCTCGCCATTCCTGGAAGACTTCCTGAGGAATCCCAAGATTCAGAGATTGGACACAGTGCAGTCCGCGCCGAAGGTGATCGTGCCGGCCGCGGCGGAGGCGCCCGCGATGTTGACCGATTCCGCCGATCTCGCGCCGCTGTTCCGGTCGCTCCGCGAGAATTCGCGGGCGTACTCGCGAATCGCGCTGTGGGCGAAGGCGTTCCATCCGCCGCGGCCTGAACCGCTGCAATTGAGCGCTTCGGCGATTGAAACGTACGACCATTGCCCGATGAAGTACCTCTTTCAGTACGTCTGGAGGATTCGCGGCGGTCCGCACTACCAGGCGCAGTTTGGAAACGTGATGCACACGACGATCAAGGAATTCGTCGGCGAGATGCGCAAGCAGAGGAAGGTGCCGTTCGAGGAAGTGATGGCGATCTTCGACCGCGAATGGACGTCGGCGGGATTTCCGGACGAGTATCAAGAAGAGGAATACCGCAAGGCCGGGCGCGAGCAATTGGAAGCGTTCTACGACAGCTATGTGGCGGCGCCGGCCGAGGTGCTGTATCAGGAGAAAGGGTTCGAGCTGCCGCTCGGGCACGACGTGGTGGTGACCGGGCGGATGGATCAGGTGAACCGCGTGGGCGAAAACGAAGTGGAGATCGTGGATTACAAGACCGGGCGACCGCGCGATGCGAAGAAAGCCGCGAGCGATCTCCAACTCAGCATCTACGCATTGGCGGCGCGCGAGGTGTTCGATCTCGATCCCACACGGCTCGTCTTCTACAATCTGGCGAACAACGAGGCCGTGGTCACTTCACGCGACGACAAGGCGCTGGCGGCCGCGAAGCAAAAAATTGCGGAAGTGGCGGATCAGATTCGCGCGGGGGAGTTCCCCGCGAAACCGGGCTTTTCCTGCAGCCATTGCGACTTCAAGCCGCTGTGCCCCGCCCACGAGCAGCTGATTACGATCGAGTCCACGGGGAAGACGGACTGAAGAGAGATCCCCCAGTTCGCAAACGCGCAAGCCTCAGAATGACGATGCAGGTTGGCTGCAAAACAAAAGCGGGGCAGCCTTGGCGACTGCCCCGCTTCAACTTTCCCTGAGGCCTCTTTTGAACCAGAAGCCCGGATCGGTTCCGCGCATGAACTACAGTGGAACTTTCTCCCGGCGAAAAAGCGCGCGCAAAATTTTGAATCGCGCTTCACTCGCTCATTCATCTATAAAGGCGGGCGCGAATGAAGTCAAGAAGAAAAAAGCCGCGCGCAGCTTTGCCGAAAAACATTCCAGCTCGTGTGCGGCGCGGCAAAATTCGGAGTGCGGCATCGCGTCAGCGGCCGACGCTGATGGCGCTCTGATAGTAGCCCGCCCGCGTCTTGATCGCGAGGCCGGGGCGTTCGACGCGCACTTCGATCGAGTGGAAATTCTTGGTCCGGTCGGCTTCCTGGGGAGAGAACGTGAGCGTATATTCGTTGCGCGCCTGCTCGGTCACGTCCGAGTAGAGACGCTCGAGGTCGGGCTGCTTCGATGCGAAGAACGTATCGCCGCCCGTCCCCGCCGCGTACTTATCAAGCGCGGAGACCCCACGCTGTACGAGGGAGCGGCCGACGGGAACCGAGCGGGTGATGGAGATCGAATAGACGGAGACGTCCGCCTCGAGCAAAGAGCGCAATGTTTCCTCGAACGTGTGCTGATTGTTGTGGGAATTGCTCCCGTCGGAGATGAGGAAGATAATCTTCCGGCGATCGCGCTGGCGCTCTTTGAGCATGCTGCCCGCGGCGTAGATTGCGTCGTCGAGGGCATCCGTATTGGCGGCGCGCTTGGAGCCGTGCAGCGGCAGGCCGACCCCAGTCGTAGCGTCCCGGCCGTTGATCATGGGGCCCGCGGTCGTCGGGTCGGAAATGGTCTGGGTGGGATGCGAGCCTAGTTCGAGGCGCTTGAGCTGGGTGAAGAGCTGATCGTTGTTTAAGGAAAAATCGAAAACCGTTTTCGGAAACTGGTCGTAGGTAATCAGAGCCACTTCATCACGGGGGCCGAAGCTGGCCGCGATGGCAGCGAGGCTTTTCTGCACCTGAGCAACGGCCCGATCGGGGAGATCGTTATCGATGACAACCACGGCGGACAGCGGCACGGCTTCCGAGGAGAAACGAGAAATCAGCTGCTCGACGCCGTCGGAAAAGATCCGAAAGTCGTCCTTTTGGAGATCGCCGACGAGCTGGCCCTTGTCATCCTTGACGGTCACGGGAACCACGACGGTTTCGGTACGCGTAACGATGGCCGGGGGCCGCTGGTTCTGCGGCGGGGAGACTTGTTGTGAGGCGCCGGCGGCCGGCTCCGGCGGTTTCGCCTGGGACTGCGCCTCAGCGGAAACGGCCAGAAGCAGAAGCACGGCCGGCAGCAGGAATCTTTGCATCATGAAAGCGCCTCGTTTCTCGCCCGCGGGCAACGCCGGGGACTCCCGCGTCTTTCGCGCGTCATCGGTTTCCGGCCAAACATCCGGCGGCGGGTCCGGCGCATCGTACCATTCTGAACGGTTCCCCAAGGAGATTATACAATGCGGCTGACCAGCCTCGCGGCAGGTATTGTGACTCTCGCTCTCGGCGCATATCCCGCTGCCAGCACGAATGCGACGCGCGCGGCCGCCGCTCCGCGCGGCGAAGCAGCGTCTTCGCAGGAATCCACCCCCGCAGGACCGCTCGGGACATCGCCCAACCGCGAGAGGCCCGAGATTCAGCAAGAGCAGCAGATCCCGCAATCGCAGCAGCCTCTGCAGGTGGCCACAACCGTGGTGAACGTGTTCGCCACGGTTCGCGACCACCACAACGCTATCGTCACCGACCTGACCAAGGACGATTTCAAAGTCTACGAAGACGGTGTGGAGCAAAAGGTTTCCTACTTCACAAAAGAAGTGGAGATGCCCATCACGCTGGGGCTGCTGATGGATACGAGCTACAGCATGCACAATATTCTCAGCGCGGAAAAGGACGCTGCGTCGAGATTCGTGCGGGAAGTGATGCGGAAGAGAGACGAAGCAATGGTGATCGACTTCGACACGGACGTGAATCTGCTGGCCGATTTCACGCAAGACCCGTCCATGCTCGACCGCGCGATTCATCGAGCGGAGATCAACGTCGACGCTTCCGGAATCGGCGGGACCGGCGGAACGATCCCTTCGCACGGCGGAGGAACCAATCTTTATGACGCGATCTATCTCGCCTGCCACGATGAGCTGGCGAGCGAAGCCGGACGCAAGGCCGTCATCATCTTGAGCGACGCGGAGGACACCGGTAGCAAGCTGAGCATCGAGGACGCCGTGGAAGCCGCGCAGCGCGCGGACGCCGTGATCCACGTCATCCTGATCACCGATTACAGCCAAACAGAGGGATATGGACCCGGAGTGGCGTCGAAAATGACCACGGAAACAGGCGGTCGCGTAATCAACGTGCGCAACGATAAGGGGCTCGAGAAGGCATTCGATGAAATCTCCGAAGAGCTGCGTTCGCAGTACGTGCTTGGCTACTACCCCGCGAATCCGAAGCGCGACGGCACGTTCCGCAAGATAAAGGTCGACGTCTCGCGGCCAGATGTGAAAATCCTCGCGCGTAAAGGGTATTACGCGCCGGTGCGCTAGGCGACAGCCAGAAAAGGGCGCAGCCCTCCCGCAGTTAGGCACGACTGCAAATCCGGAAATCGGCGCCGCGGCAACAACACAAAATACCGAAGGGAAGCCGGCGCGAATGCCGATGCGCGCCCTACCGGGGCGCGGAAGAAGCAGGGGGAGCCACCGCGTAGTAGCCTTTGCGCGTGCGAACGGTCAGGCCCTTGCGGTCCGTCTGAACTTCAATCCTGCGGTATTCCCCCTTCGTGGCCGGCGCCGTCGGCGAGTAAGCGATGTAATACTGGCTGCGTAGCTCGGTCCCGATGTCGAAAAACGACTGCGCGAGATCGTCCACGCGGTAAGGAAAGAAGGCCTGGCCTCCCGTCTGATCCGCAAACTGCTGCAGCACTTTGTCTCCCGGGTCCATCAGATACTTGCTTGGCTTGCTCGTATCGACGGAGAGCCAGTCCGTGTTCGTGCTCACCGTGTAGACAGCAGCCTCGGAGCGAATCGAGGCGTCGATGGCCTCGCTTAGCGCGCGATCGCTCAGGTCGTCGTTGCCGTCGCTGATCAAAACGATCACGCGGCGGACTTCCGTTTCGCCGGTCTTCGGCACCGGCGCCTGAGACAATTTCTGGGAAGCCATGAAGATGGCGTCGTTCAGGGCCGTGCCCCCTCCGGCGCGCTGGTCGTGGATCGCGGAAGTCAAAAGGGCGATATCACCCGTGTACTCCTGAATGATTTCGGGCTCGTTGTCGAAGGTCATGAGGAACGCCATGTCCTTGTTGCGGCGGATCACCTTGTTGAGGAAGTCGATCGCCGCATCCTTCTCGAATTCCAGGCGCGGGCGAATGCTGTTCGAGGTGTCCAGCAGGAGTCCGATGCGGAGCGGCAAGTCGGTCTCGCGACCAAAAAAGCGAATGTCCTGCGGCGCACCGTTCTCGAGAACTTTGAAATCGCTTTTGTCCAGGTCCGTGATGAAATCGTGATGGCGGTCCATCACCGTGACCACGAGGTGGACGAGCCCAGTCGTCGTGACAATCGCGGGCTCTTTGGAGGGTGCAAGGGGAGGGGGCTGCTGCGGATTCTGCTCCGGCTGCGCCGGCGAACCAGGGGCGCTTGACGCAGGAGGACCGGCCGGGGCAGGCGCTTGCTGCGTCTGCACGCGGCTCGCCGGGATCATGAGGAGCGCGACCAGCACAACGAGCGCGCGCGGGCGGCTTACGCGAAAATGTCGGGCGAAACGAGTCATCACGGCTGCGATTATAGGAACTCCCGCAACAAAGCGTCAATCGAGGAGGGATCGGCCTTCGCGGCGCGGCCGAGAGCCAGCAGGTAATCCCGAAGCTCGGCCGGTAGCGGTGCGCGCACGTCGATGCGTTCACCGGTTCGCGGGTGCTCGAAGGCAACACGCGCTGCGTGGAGGAAATTCCTCTCGAGTGTCGGAAGAAGCTCCGAGCCCACGCGCTCCTGGCGCGGCGCGCCATAGAGCGTGTCGCCGACTACGGGGCACCCGAGAGCGGAAAAATGGACGCGAATCTGATGCGTCCGGCCCGTGTGCAGGCCAGCTTCGACAAAAGTGAAGCCATCAATCCGCAGGCGCGCGCGCCAGTCCGTACGGGCGGGGCGGCCCTCGCGGCGGCGGGCCGTCATGCGCGAGCGGCGATGCAAATCGCGCGCGATGGGAAACTCGATGGCGCCCGCGTCTCCCTTGATTCTTCCATGAAGGAGCGCAACATAAGTCTTTTGAACGAGCCTGTCGCGAAAATCCTCGACCAGCCTCCTGTGAGCCTCGTCGGTACGCGCAATCACAACCGCGCCGGAGGTTCCTTTGTCGAGGCGATGAACGATCCCGGGACGCAGAGGACCGCCGACGGTGGATAGGCCCCCGATTCCGCCGAAGCGGTGAAGGAGCGCCGCTACCAACGTGCCGGCGTCCGCTCCGGCTCCCGGATGCACGATCATTCCGGCGGGCTTGTTGATCACGGCGAGATCCGCGTCTTCGTAGAGAATCTCAATGGGAATCGGTTCGGCCTCGACGCCCGCCGGTGGCGCAGGCGGAATCTCAACCGTGATCCTTTCGCCGGGCTCGACGCGGTGCGATGCCTTGCGCGCGGTTCCATCGACCTGCACGCGGCCCTCGTCCATCAGCAACTGCACCCGCGAGCGGCTCAGGGCCGGAAGCTGCGAGACAAGAAAGCGATCGAGGCGCTGACCAGCGTCTTCGGCGGAGACGATAAAAGAAGCGCTTTGGGCGACTGGATTCACGATGGGCATGGCGCGACTACGCCGGGCACGGCGCGCCGTGCCCCTACGAAACAAAAACGCAGGCGGGAAGACATGGATCGTCAGCGGGAGGCGGCGTGGGCCGCCTCGGGCGGGACCGGTGCGGCACCGCGCAGTCCGCGCCACCACAGGAACGCGCCCGCAAGGATCAACCCCACGCTGACGAGCTGCATCAGCGAAAACGAGTCGTGAAACATCATCGTGCGGCCCGGATCGGCGCGCAAAAACTCAATCGCGCCGCGCTCGATTCCGTACAGGATGAAATAGGCGCCGATCAGTTGGCCCGCAAAACGCTGCCGCGAGCCCAGCCAAATCAGGAGCAGAAAATTCAGGAACTCGGCGCCGGCTTCGTAAAGCTGCGTTGGGTGAAGCGAGACATTGAGCGGCGTTCCCGCAATTCTTTCGGCGATCGGGCTTGTGAAGGTGACACCCCACGGGAGCGACGTGGGCTTGCCGTAACAGCAGCCGGCCACAAAACATCCCACGCGGCCGATCGAGTGCCCGAGCGCAACGGGAGCAGCAGCCACATCGAGAACTCGGAGGAACGGCATCTTCTGGAAATGCGTGTAAAGAACGACCCAGAGAATCCCGCCGACGATGCCTCCGTAGAAAGTCCCGGCGGACTGGAACGTCTCGATGCTGAAAATCTCGCGCGGATTCGCGGCGTAGTAGTCCCACGCGCTGAAAACGAGCCAGAGCTTCGAGCTAACAAGGGCAACGAGAATCCCATAGACGCCCAGATTCCACACTTTTCTCGGATCCAGCCCCGCGCGCGGGGCCTGCCGATAGGCCCACCACAATCCGAGAAGGAATCCTGCCGCCGCCAGCACGCCGTAGGTGTAGACCGTGACGGGGCCGAGTTGAAAGAGAACCGGATGCATAACTAAGCCCGTTCGTGGGTTGGATGCCGCCAGTCGCGCAGGAGTTCGAGGATCACCAGACCCGCGCCCAGCACGATCGCGGAATCAGCCACGTTGAAAGTGTACCAGTGGTAGCTGCCGACGTGAAAATCGATGAAGTCGGTGACGCTGCGGCGGACGACGCGGTCGAGAACGTTGCCCGCCGCGCCACCCAGGATCAGCGTCATCCCGCATTGCCCGGGCCAGCCGCCGGCGCGGCCCGTGGCGAGCAGCCAGACGATCAGGCCGATCACGGCAACGGAGAATAGAATCAGCAGCGGCGCGCGCCAGGGCACTTCCGAATCCGCGAGCATTCCAAATGCGACACCGGAATTGCTCGTGTGGACCAGATTCAGGATGCCGGGAATCAAAATGCGAAATGAACCCGAAGGCATCACTCTGTCGACCGCGAATTTGGTGGCCTGGTCCGCGGCGAGCACCGCGGCGGCGAGAAGAGCGAGAGGCCCGGCCATGCGTGGCACCGGAGCCATCAGGGCTTGGCGCTCCCTGCCAGAACGCCGCCGTCACCTTCGATTTCGTTGAGCGCGCCGACGCAGCGCTCGCAGAGGGTCGGGTAGTCGGCGCTTTCGCCGACGTGCGTCGAATAGTTCCAGCAGCGCTCGCACTTCGAGCCGCGAGCTCGCTCGGCGCGAATGCTCAACGTTCCCGGCCCGGTCGCTGCCGCACCCCCATTTGCCGGAACGGTTTCCACCTCAACTTGGGAGACGATAAAAAATGCCGGAAGGTACGCGTCGTATTTCTGTAACAGATCTGCAAGACCGCCCGATGCGGTCAAGATAACGCGTGCCTCAAGGTTGGCCGAAATGGTCTTCTGAGCGCGCATCGGCTCCAGGGCCTTCAGAACGTCTTCCCTGACGGCGAGGAGGCGGTCCCAGTTTTTCGAGCGGGCCTCGTCGAGCGCATTTTCGAAAGGCTTGGCGTCGGGGAAATTGGACATGTGCACGCTCGCCGGCGAGGACGAACTCTGTGGAAGGTGCTTCCAGACTTCTTCTGATGTGAAAACGAGAATGGGTGCGATTAGACGGACGAGGGCTCGCGCGATGTGATAGATGGCGGTCTGGGCCGAGCGGCGGCCGCGATTGTTCGGTGCAAACGTATAGAGCCGGTCTTTCAGCACGTCGAAATAGAACGCGCTCAAGTCCACGGCGCAGAAATCGTGGAGCGCATGATAGACGCGATGGAATTCGAAATTCGCGTACCACTCGCAGCACTGGCGGATGAGCGCACCCGTGCGACGAAGCATCCATGCGTCCATTTCCCACATGTCGGCATCTTGAACCACGTCGCACGCGGGATCGAAATCGAAAAGATTCGAGAGGGCGAACCGGAACGTATTGCGAATCTTGCGATACGCCTCGGAAAGCTGGTTCATCATCGCCGGCGAATTGCGCATGTCCGCAGTGTAGTCCTGCGAAACGACCCAGAGGCGCAACATGTCGGCGCCCCACTTCTCGCAAATTTCCTTTGGGTAGAGCGCGTTGCCGAGCGACTTCGACATCGGCCTGCCGTTTTCGTCGAGCGTCCAGCCGTGGGTCACGACCTGCTTGTAGGGCGCTCCGTCGCGCGTGCCGATGCCGACCAGCAGCGAACTCTGAAACCAGCCGCGAAACTGGTCCGGGCCTTCGAGGTAGACGTCGGCGGGCCACTTGAGGCCGTCGCTTTCCTTGAGCACGGCGAGGTGCGTTGAGCCGGAATCGAACCAGACATCGAGAATGTCATTTTCCTTGCGCCACTTCGCCGCGCCGCACGAGCATTTCGTGCCGGGAGGCAGCAGCTCTTCCGCGGAGTGCGTGTACCAGGCGTCCGCGCCTTCGCGCTCGAAGAACGGCAGCACGTGCCGCAGCGCCTGAAAATCCTCGAGGCGTTTGCCGCAGGCATCGCAGTAAAAAACGATCAGCGGGACGCCCCAGAAGCGCTGCCGCGAGATGCACCAGTCCGGACGGTCCGCGACCATTTCGCGCATCCGCTCGCGGCCCCACTCCGGCAGCCATTTCACTTTGTTGATTTCCTCGAGCGCGCGGCCGCGAAGGTTGTTCTGGTCGAGGCCGATGAACCACTGTTCGGTGGCGCGGAAAATTACGGGATTGTGGCAGCGCCAGCAGCACGGATAGCTGTGGGTGAGCTTGCCTTCGCCGACGAGCATGCCGCGCTTCTTCAGCAGCTCGATGACGATCGGATTGGCCTCCCACACGGTCTTGCCCTTGTATTCGGGCAGGCCGTCGGTGAAGCGGCCGTCGTCATCTTGGGGCGCGTAGGCTTCGAGGCCATATTTCTGACCGGTGCGGAAATCGTCCGCGCCGTGGCCGGGTGCCGTGTGGACGATGCCGCTGCCCGCGTCGAGCGTCACATAATCAGCGAGAACACCGGGGACGCGAAGATCGAGAAACGGATGCTGGAACTCGATGCCCTCGAGGTCTTTTCCCTTCCACCCTCCGAGAACGTTGCCTGCGTCGAGCTTGAGTTCTTCCGCGAGAGCTTTCAGGCGCTCCTTCGCAAGCAGCAGCTTGCCCGCCGAAGTTTCAGCCACGACGTACTCGAAGTCAGGGTGGAACGCTAGGGCGCGGTTCGCCGGAAGAGTCCAGGGAGTTGTCGTCCAGATGAGGGCGCTGACGCCCTCACCAAACCGGCTCGATTTTGCGCTCGCGCTCACGGGAAACTTCACCCAGATCGACGGGCTGGTGTGGTCTTCGTATTCGACTTCGGCTTCGGCGAGCGCCGTGCGGTCGTGGATGCACCAGTAGACCGGCTTCAGCCCGCGATAGACGTAACCTTTTTCGAGGAAATCGAGAAACGCCCCGGCGATACACGCTTCCTGGCTCGGGTCCATCGTGAGATAGGGTTTGTCCCACCGGCCCAAAATACCGAGACGCTTGAAATCGCGTTTGTGCGCTTCCACAAACTCCGCCGCGAATTCGCGGCACATGCGGCGGAATTGGGCTGGGTCGACCTTGGTCGTCTTGCCTCCCAACTTCTTTTCGACCTGCGTTTCGATCGGAAGGCCGTGGCAGTCCCAGCCGGGAACATAGGGCGAGCGGAAACCGGCCATGGTCTTCGACTTCACGATCATGTCCTTCAGGACCTTGTTCAGTCCGGTGCCGAGGTGGATTTCACCGGTCGGATAGGGAGGCCCGTCGTGGAGCACGAAGAGCGGTGCGCCAGCCCGCGATTCCAGGATGCGCCGATACAACCCTGCATTCTCCCAGGCGGTCAATTGCTCGGGTTCGCGCTCGGGCAGCCGAGCTTTCATGGGAAAGTCGGTTTTCGGCAGGTTCAGGGTGCTTTTCAAATCGATGGTTTTCGCCATCCCGAGGAGTCGAGAAGCCCTTTCTTCGAAGCCCTTTCGCCCAAACACATCGTGTGGCGCGGGTTTGATTTCCTGTGCTAAAAGCGCGCGCGGCGGAAACCCGAATTTGCAGCTATCGACCGTATGTTACAATGAATCTGAAAGCATGTCAGCCGTGCACGGGGGCCATACATCCTTTTTTGCGGAAAAGCGTCTAACATTTGGTAGTCCGCGGAGAATCAAGGTAGCTCGCAATGTCAGACTTTAGCGCCAGACTCGACGAAGCAGGCCGTTCGGGCTCCGAACCAACGCTGCGCTTGGGCCGCTTGGCCTCGCCGGTCCACGAGTCTCATCTGAAGAGCCTGTTTTCGAACCTGCGTGACTTCCTTGCAGAGCGCCCTGTGAAGGTGCGCCCCGGCACGAGTACGGCGTTCGCGATGCCGAAATTCGGGGCGGGGCTGGCCGACAATGTCAGGGAATTCTTTCATTCGGGACCGCGCGGCCGTGTGAGTTCAGGGCTGCTCGTGAACTGGCAAGATGAGCCGAGCCTTTGGCAGAACCTGCGCGATTGGATCGCGCCGCCCAAACTGCCGCCCCTCAAGACAACCAGCCAGCCGGTTGCGGTGCCGGAGATCTGGTCGAAGAATCCTCAGTTCTCGCGGATGCAGGCGGTTTCGGTCGGCGTCCACGTGATCGCGATAGTGTTGATCGTGCTCGCGCCCCTGCTGCTGCCCGCGTGGCTTTCGCCGCCAACAACCAAGGCGAGTCCCATGGAGATGGTGCCAACGGACAGTAACATTTCACCTTATCTGAATAAGCTCGCTCCTTCGGCGCAGAAGGCCGGCGGCGGTGGCGGCCAACACGACAAGCTTCCCGCAGCGAAGGGCCGCTTGCCCAAGTTCTCCTACACCCAGATCGCGCGGCCTATGGTCAAGCCGCCGGAGCACCCGGAGATTGCCGTAACGCCAACCGTCCTCGGCAACCCGGCCCTTAACTTGCCGAACGTCAATATGTCGAACTGGGGCGACCCCCTGGGCAAGACCAACAACGATTCGATGGGCCAGGGGCGCGGCAACGGCGTTGGAAACGGGAATGGCAATGGAGTGGGCCCAGGCGAAGGGTGGAATACAGGCGGAGGCTATCCGAACGCGGGAACGGGCGGCTACGGCGTTCCCACCTGCCTCTATTGCCCGAGAGCCGACTACAGCGATGAAGCCATGAAGGTAAAGGTCCAGGGGGTTGTCGAACTCGTGGCGGTTGTTACCGCGGATGGGCGCGTGACGGACGTCCACGTGGCGAAGGGGCTTGGCTTTGGCCTCGACGAAAAGGCCATGGAAGCCGTGCGCACGTGGCGGCTCACGCCAGCGCGCGGTCCGGATGGCAGGTCCGCTGCGGTCCGGGAAATCATCGAAGTCCAATTCCAGCTGCTCTGATTCTCTCCCAACACGCAGCTTGGGGACGGTCGCCCTTATGGCCTTCTCAGGTTTACCAACTGGACCCAGGCGCATCAACGCAGGCTTCTTTGCGTTGCGGTCTGCTACGATGAGCGACATGAAGACTTCACTTGGGGCCGGAATTTTCCTATTTGCGGCGCTTATTGCGGTTGAGCCTTGCGCGGCTGCGCAGGAAGGCTCGATCGAGTTCGTCGCGCGCGCCACTCCATCAGGCGGTCTTGAGGAACCGGTCCGCGGGTTTCCTTTCTATCTCCTCAGCAAGAGCTTCGAGACCATCAGCCAGGAAGTGGACGCTTCCATTCCGCAGAACGACATGGACGCCTTCATCGACAAGCTGGAAGTCTCGCCGGAACTAAAGGCCTGGATGAAGAAACAACACTGGATCACGCTTTCGGGCGAGGATTTCATTCATAAGCTCAAGGTGCCAGATGTCATGGGCGTACCGGAATTCTACCAGGCGTACATGGAAAGGAATTCGGGCGACCAGTCGGCGGCCTTTCCGAAGCCAAAATTTAAGGCATCCGATAAAGTGAAAGACCCGGCGAAATACAAGAGGCTTTCGGCGGAATACATAGAGGCCGTCCGCAAATTCATGGAAGATAACCCTCAAAGCATTGACGGAATCGATCTCGGTCTGACCGAAATCGACCCGAGTCCGAAGTGGAAAGCGCTGGAAGCGAAGCGGGGGCCGGAGATTCGGCGCCGGGCACTGAATCTGGCGCAGTCGAAATACCTCGTCGCGCGCACGGAAACCAACCTCGACGGGCAAGGATATCTCCGCGGTCTTCCGCCTGGAAACTACTGGCTGAGCACGCTCGACGTTGCCGCCGAGGTTGGGGACGTGCGGCCGCGCTGGGACGTGGCCGTGACGTTGGGTCCCGGACAGACGCAATATGTTGCGCTCTCGAATGTCAACGCCGTGCAATCCTCGCGTCTCTCTCCCTGACATTCGCGAGCATGTCTGAAGCCGGCGAAATCGCACAATGGATTCAGGATCTGGCAAATCCCGATCTGTCGCAAAGAATCGCGTCTGCGACGCGACTCCATCTGGCGGGCTCCGCTCTATGCCTTTCCGCAACCAGTGAGTGGGCCAAGGATCTCGAGTTCCGCGAACTTGTGCTTCCCTTCCGCGTCGACGAGAACGGCCAGCCAAGCTCCGAGAAAACGCCGTTTGTCGTAGGTGTTGCTGTCTGGCCCAAGGATTTTGAGAAAATCCGGGCGGCCAACGGACATCCTCCCCTCGCCGACGTTCCGCCTGACCAAGATGCAATAGAGTTCGAATTGCGATTATTGCGATCGAAGCATCCGGACTTCGACATCCTGACGACGCGTGATCCGCATGGCCCCGGAGCAATCGCGCGATATCTGCAGAAATTCGGCGAAGGCATTCAACAGGTTGAAATCAACGTGACCAACGTGGACCGTGCAACGGAGATTCTCCGGGCACGGTTTGGCCTCGAGCCGGTTTATCCCGCGACGCGTCCGGGCGCCGATGGCACTCGTGTGAATTTCTTTCTCGTGTCCGCGCGAGACAGGAGGGTCCTGATCGAACTTGTGGAACCCGGACGCGGATTGCGGGGGAAAACGAGAGAAGCAGGTTCCTCGCCCGCCGCAGCGGAATGACAAATTAGCGGCGCGCGCCGCGCGAGGGAGCTATTCGCCGCTCTGCTCGAGGAGTTTTGCGACGAGCGCGGTCCATCCGGTCTGATGGCTCGCGCCGAGACCCGCGCCGGTCTCTCCATGAAAATATTCGTAAAAGAGAATCAGGTCGCGCCAGAACGGGTCGTCCTGAAATGCCGCGACATCCCCGTACACGGGGCGGCCTCCCTCGCGCCGTAGAAAAATTCGCGAAAGCCGACGCGAGAGTTCGCTGCTGGCATCCCAGAGCGTCAGCTTTTTCCCCGAGCCGGTCGGAAATTCCACCTGAAACTCGTCACCATAATAGTAGTGAACGCGTTGAATCGACTCTATGAGGAGAAAATTCATGGGGAACCACACGGGGCCGCGCCAGTTGGAGTTTCCGCCGAAAAGATCCGTGACGGATTCCGCGGGTTCGTAATCGACAGAATGAGAACGGCCGTCAACGTTCAGCACGAACGGGTGGTCCCGGTGGAATTTCGAAAGCGCCCGGACTCCATGGGGCGACAAAAACTCGTTTTCGTCTAAAAGATACCGGTAGATGCGTTCGAGCTTCTTGCGATTGGCGATCGTGAGCAACAAACGCGCGCCGCGTTCCGTACGGCGGCTCATGTCCACGTGCTCAGCCACATCCGCGTGATGGTCGAGAAACCAGCGCATACGGCGGGAGAAAGATGGCAACTTCTCAAGGTCCTCGGGCTCGAACGTCCCGACCGCAAAAAGTGGAACCAAGCCCACCATCGAGCGCGTTTTCATCGGGATGTGTTTGTTGTCGGAGAGGTGAAGGACGTCGTAGTAGAACCCGTCCTGCTCGCTCCACAATCCGATTCCCTCGCCCCCCATGTCGTTCATCGCCTGCGAAATGTAGACGAAATGTTCGAAGAATTTGCTGGCGACGTCTTCGTACGCCGGGTCCTCGTGGGCCAATTCCATGGCCATGGCCAGCATGTCCAGGCAGTACATCGCCATCCAACTGGTCCCGTCGGACTGCTCGATGATGTTTCCAGCGCTAAGCGGCATCGAGCGGTCGAACACCCCGATATTGTCAAGGCCTAGAAAGCCGCCCTGAAAAACGTTCTTTCCCTCGGGGTCCTTGCGATTCACCCACCATGTGAAGTTGAGCAAAAGCTTGTGGAACACGCGCTCGAGGAAGTTGCGGTCCGTCTTGCCGTTGACGCGGCCTTCAATCTTGTAGACGCGCCACGCCGCCCAGGCGTGCACCGGCGGATTGACGTCCGAGAAGTTCCATTCGTAGGCGGGGAGCTGGCCGTTGGGGTGCATGTACCATTCGCGCAGGAAGAGAATGAGCTGCTCCTTCGCGAACTGCGGATCGATCAGCGCCATCGCAACGCAGTGGAACGCAAGGTCCCAGGCGGCGTACCACGGGTACTCCCACTTGTCCGGCATGGATATGACGTCGGAGTTGTAGAGGTTCGTCCAGTCGTGATTGCGGCCGAATCTCCGGCCCGGATCGGGCGCGGGCTGCGTCGAATCACCAGCCAGCCACCGGCGGACATCGTAGTGATAGCTCTGCTTGCTCCACAGCAACCCCGCGAAGGCCTGCCGCTGGACCAACAGCGCGTCCTCGCTAAGCCCGGGGCCTCCCGCCCGCGCGTCATAGAACTCGTCCGCGTCCTTCTGGCGCTCGTGAAAGGCGGCGTCGAACTCCGGGCCGAAAAATTGCCCAGAGGGTTCCGAGGAGTCTGCAGGGTCGCGATCCATCAGGCGCAGGCGAAGTGTCCAGGCCTTCCCCGCCGGAATCTCGGATGCGTAGTGCGCGGCAGCCTTTGTCCCCCTCATCGCCGGGTTTACCGCGGCCCTTTCTCCGCCGACCACGTAGCGGTGGAAGGCGTCCTTTACGTAGGGTGTGCGATTCTTCTGTTCGTAAAGCCTTTCAGTATTCGTCTCGTTATTTGTAAAGAGCAACTCCGGCTCACCTTCGGCGAACAGCCATCGCTTGCCGTAGTGATAATCGCTCAGTTCCATGAGCGCGTTGCCCGCGGGGCCGTCGGCGCGCACGGCCTGCGGCATGTCGTACGGATCGCCCCAGCTCCAGCGGTTGCGAAACCACAGCGTGGGAAGCAGGTGTAACCACGCCGAGTCCGGGCCGCGATTCCAGGCGGTGATGCGAATCAGGATGTCCTCGGCGGACGCTTTCGCGTACTCGACGAATACGTCGAAGTAGCGGCTCTCGCGAAAAACGCCCGTGTCGATCAGTTCAAACTCGGGATCGTGCCGCGTCCGCCTCCGGTTTTCGGCGACGAGCTCGTCGTACGGGAATGCCGCCTGCGGATATTTGTAAAGGAACTTCAAGTAGGAGCTCGTCGGCGTGGCATCGAGGTAGTAGTAGTATTCCTTCACATCCTCGCCGTGATTCCCTTCGGTGCTGGTGAGACCGAAAAGGCGTTCCTTGAGGATGGGATCCTTCTCATTCCAGAGCGCCAAGGCAAAGCAGATATGCTGGTGGCGGTCGCAGATTCCGCCGATGCCGTCCTCGCCCCAACGATAGGCGCGCGAGCGGGCATGGTCGTGCGGAAAGTAGTGCCAGGCGTCCCCGCCGGCGCTGTAGTCCTCCCGGACGGTCCCCCACTGCCTCTCGGAAAGATAGGGACCCCATCGCTTCCAGTGAACCTCCCGCTCCACGCTGGCTTGCAGTCTCTGTTCTTCTTTGGTCATCTGGTCGTCCTGCCGGGCCTCGAAGCGGCCCAAGGAACTCTAGCGGTTCAAGCGGTGCGTGGCAAGGCGCACGGATTTTCTGTATTCTCGATCGACCGGAGATTCGGGGACGAAATCTGATTCTGACCCAGCCCAAAAGAGAAGCAACGCAACCGGCGGTCTCGGACGCGGCGTCCTGGCGGCGTCGCGCGCTGCTTTTCGTTGCACTGGCGGCGACGGCCGTGGTCTCGCCTATGCCGTTTCGCGGCGATGCCTCGGGCCACGACTTCCTGTTCCACCTCGCGTCGTGGATGGACGTGGCCGGCCAGTGGCGCGAAGGAATCTTCTATCCGCGATGGGCGGAGTGGGCGAATTGGGGATTCGGCGAGCCGCGATTTGTGTTTTATCCTCCGGCATCGTGGATCAGCGGAGCGGCGCTTGGGTCTATGTTGCCCTGGAGGATGGTCCCGGCGACCCTCATCTGGCTCACCCTGATCGCCGCGGGAATGGCGATGTGGAAACTCGCGCGCACGTGGCTCGCCGGCCCGCAGGCGGCCGTGGCAGCCGTTCTGTACGCGGTCAACCCGTATCATCTGGTGATCGTCTATTACCGCAGTGACTTTGCGGAGTTGATGGCCGCGGCACTGTTCCCGCTCCTTGTGTGGGCCGCGCTGCGCGCCGTGCAGAACGGATGGCGCGGCGTCCCTGCTCTTGCGGTTGTCTTTGCCGCAATCTGGCTTACAAATGCGCCCGCGGGCGTCATAGCGACGTATTCGCTCGCTCTGATCATCGTGGCTGCGTGCATCTTGCGCGGCAGCATTCGATCCGCCCTCGCTTGCGCGGCGGGCATGATCCTAGGATTCGGTCTCGCGGCCTTCTACATCTTGCCCGCTGCATGGGAGCAGCGCTGGGTGCAGATCGGCCTCATCGCGTCGGACGAGCTGCATCCCTCGCAGAATTTCCTTTTCGCACATGCCAACGATCCCGATTTCGTCGCATTCAATTGGAAAGTTTCCGCCGTGGCAATCGGTTTGATGTGTATCACCGCAGTCGCTGTGGCTCTCAGTGCAAGAAGGCGGCGGGAACTCCGCGAGGTCTGGTGGATTCTGGTCGGGCTCGCGGCGGCATCCGCGCTCCTGATGTTTCCGCTGACGGCCGTTTTGTGGCGGAGCCTGCCGAAACTGCAATTCGTACAATTCCCTTGGCGGTGGCTCGACGTCCTCGATCTGGCATTCGCGTTTTTCGTTGCAACTGCGCTGTTCGTTCGGCAGAGACGCGGCGCATCCTGGCTCGTCTTCGCCATCCTCGTCGCGGGCATTGGCGCCTCCGGCGTTGCAATGGCTCGAAATGCCTGGTGGGACACCCATGGCGCCCCCGTTCTGACAGATGCGATTCGCTCCATGCAAGGCTACGAAGGCACCGACGAATACATGCCCAATGGCTGCGACCGGTCTGAGTTGCCCGGCAATCCTGACCCGACTACGCGCGCGGACGGCGCATCCGCCACTCCCGCCGCACCGGTCGAGCAGGTCGATTCCGATTCCGGCGCGATCGTTCCCCTTGCTGACGCCCGAGTCGATATCGAAAGCTGGTCCGCCGAACGGAAGGCTTTTGCGGCGCGGGTCTCCGCACCTGTCACGCTCGCGCCGCGGCTGCTCGGCTATCCTGCGTGGCGAGTGCGGGTGGATGGGAAGGCAGCCCACGTCGATTCGCAACCCATGACTGCACAAGTGCTTCTGCCCCTGCCGCCAGGCACACATCGCGTCGAAATCGACTTCCGGCGAACATGGGATCGGAGGGCGGGCGGCGTGGTTTCCGCAATCGCATTCCTGGCACTGCTCGCGTGGGAGGGCGTGCTTTGGAGACGGAAAACGGGAAGCGTTATGTCAGCCGGCGATGCGTAAAGCGTTTCTCGCCATTGGCGTAAGGCGCGACCGTGTGGCCGGCGCCGTAAAGCTTGTACTTATAGGTCGTGAGGCCTTCGAGGCCCATCGGGCCGCGCGCGTGCAGCTTGTTCGTGCTGATGCCCACCTCCGCGCCGAATCCATAACGGAAGCCATCCGCAAAGCGCGTCGAGGCATTCTGGAAGACGCCCGCTGAGTCGACTTCATTCATGAATTTCTTCGCGGCTTCGGGATCCTCCGTCACAATCGCGTCCGTGTGATGAGAGCCGTAGTGGTTGATGTGGTCAATCGCTGCGTCGAGATCAGCGACAATTTTGATCGAGAGAATCAGGTCGCCGTACTCGGTCCGCCAGTCCTGCTCGGTGGCGGGCACGATGCTCTTATCCGGCACAAGCGCCAAGGTCTTGGTACAACCGCGAATCTCGACTCCCGCCTCCTGTAGCTTGGCGACGGCCTGCGGGAGGAACCCTTCCGCGATGGCCTCGTGAACCAACAGAGTCTCCACGGCGTTGCAGACGGCGGGATACTGCACTTTCGCGTCGTACGTGATGTCGATCGCCTTCTTGATGTCGGCGGCGCGGTCCACATAGACGTGACAGATTCCTTCGCCGTGCCCGAGCACCGGAATGCGGCTGTGCTCCATGATGAATCGAACCAACTCGTACGATCCGCGTGGGATGATCAAGTCCACATCCTGGTCTTGCGCTAAAAGCTCCAACACATCCGCACGAGTCTGAAGCAAGCTAATGGAATCCGCGGGAACCGATGGAAATCGCCCAAGGCATTCGCGCCAGATGGACACGAGCGTCTCGTTGGTTTGCGCCGCTTCCGAACCGCCCTTCAGGATGACGGCATTGCCTGATTTCAAAGCCAGCGACGCGAGCTGCGGGACGACGTCCGGACGCGATTCGAAAACTACGCCAATGACGCCCAACGGGCACGATTCCTTGTAGAGAACGAGGCCTTCGTCGAGTTCGGTGGCAGCAAGGCGCCGGCCAAGCGGGTCCTCGAGGCGAGCCACCTCGCGCACCTGTGTCGCCATCTGCGCGATCCCCGATTCCTTAACGCGAAGGCGCGCAAACATTGCGGACGACATCTTGCCCGCCGCGACCGCAGGCTCGGCGGCACGGCAGTCGGCTGCATTCGCTTCGAGAATCCGGCGGCCATTTTGCTCGATGGCCTGCGCGGCGGCCAGCAGCACTTCGCTGCGGGCCTCGGCGGAGAGCTTCGCGAGATGCCGCGATGCCGCCCTCGCCCGCCGGGCGATCGAGGCGACCGATGTGGCGCTGGCCTCAAGTTGGGTTGCGGTTTGCTCGCTCATGATTTTTGCAATAACACAATATTATCCCGTGTGACAAGGACCGGCGCCGCATCCCGGCCGCGCCCGCCTTTCTTACCTGCGGATTTTTCCGCTTCTTCGCTCGCACAGTTCGCGATGCCGCGCGCAAATTCGCGGCCCGCCGAATCGACAATGCTCACCACGTCCATCGGCGCGAAGTGGCTCTCGACTCGAATGATCCCCGACGCGAGCAGACTTGCCTTCCCCTGCGTGATGGCCCGATGGGCGCCCGCATCGACCACCACGCGTCCCCGGACATCCGCCGCATACGCGATCCAACGCCGTTTGCCGCGCATTCTCCGCGCCGGCAGGAAGGCCGTGCCCACTCCGTCTCCGGCAAAAATGCGGTCGAGCGTGTCCGGGTGGCTGCCGTTGGCGATCACAGCGATGCCACCGCAATTCATAGCGATCTCGGCGGCCTCGAGCTTCGTGCGCATGCCGCCGCGCCCGCTCGCCGAAGGCCCTGCGCCGAGAGCCTTCAGTTCCGGCGTCATCTCTTCGACTCGCGGAATAACCGCCGCGCCGCCGCCGTTAACTGACTCCTGGCGCAGCAAACCATCCACGTTGGTCAGAAGCACCAGAGCGTCGCCTTCGAGGCCGCTCATCACCAGCGCGGCCAACCGGTCGTTGTCGCTGAACGCGGCGGTGCGCGAGCCAGCCGCGAGCGGCTCGAGTTCGGCCGTCGAAACGGTGTCGTTTTCGTTGACGATGGGCAGAACCCCAAAGCCCATCAGCTTCTCCATCGTCTGCCGCAGATTCGAATACCGATGCCAGTTTGTGAAGTCCTCTTCGGTCAGTAGCACTTGGGCGATCTTGATGTCCCACCTGGAAAAGAGGCTCTTGTAAGCGTCCATCAGGAGGCCTTGGCCCACGGCGGCGCACGCCTGTTTTGTAACCAGGTCGTCCAACCGCGAGCGATGCAGCCCCAGCCAGCCTCGCCCGAGGCCTACGGCACCGGATGAGACCAGCACGACTTGGCGGCCGGTCTTCATGAAACCAGCGATCGAACGCACGATGGGCTCGACACGCTCCACGCAGAGTTCGCCTTCGGCTCCCGTGACCGTGGCCGTTCCGACCTTGATCACCAGCCGCCGCGCCGCCCGCAACTTTTCTCGTTCGGCTTCCATTCCGCGGTCTTCCTGGTTGGCTTACTTCTGTCAATTGTACCGAAATCGCCGATGTGTCGTCTGTCGTTTCTGTGGCTTCGTTCTGGCGCAGCGACGCGCATTTGGCTTCCAGGGCTTTATTCCACGCAAAGATTTCTTTAGGTCTAGTGCCGGAATCATGTTATATTTGTCGTGCGTTTGTTGCTCTTGTAACACCTTTAGATTCGATTGAAGGGGCTGCAAGTTCACACTTGCGGCCTTTTTTGTTTTACGGCTGGAGGCGGTCGAGCAGCACAAACAGCTTAAAAGAAAAGTGAGTAAATACGTGAAAGAACAAGGAACAGTGAAGTGGTTCAATGCCAGCAAGGGATTCGGGTTCATCCAGCGCCAGTCCGGCGAGGACGTTTTCGTCCATTTCTCCGCCATCCAGGCGGAGGGTTACAAGTCGCTGAACGAAGGCCAGGCGGTTGAATTCGAAGTCACCCGCGGCCCCAAGGGCCTGCAGGCTGCGAACGTCACCAGCCTCTAGTCAATGAAGGGCGGGCCGGCAAAATTGCCGGCCCGCCTTTTTTTTCGACAGTTGGGTTTGCTGTTGCGGGTGAAGTGATCCCAGACACTCCATGAGCGATAAGATTAGCGATAAGATCATCGTCCAGTTCGTCGGGTTCCAGTCAAAAACGCTAGTCCGCGAGTACACCTTTACCGTCCGAGAAGTGGCCACCGAACCGCGCGAATATACACTCACGATTCCCAACGAAGCCTTCGACTCCCACCGCGTGCGATATCAGGACGCGCCGGACGTCTGCTCTCACAAGCTGCATCGCGAACTCGCTGCGTCTGAAAACCATCCGCCCCAAACTCACTTTCGCCTGAGCGACGCAGAGTTGGACGAGTACCGCGTGGGCCATGCGCCCAAGCCGTTGAAATATCCCTACGCGCCGAAACCGGATCCGGACGCCTAGAGCCGCACGTTTTCTCCCTGTTTTCCCCCTCTTATCCACTTTGTAGCCAGTACGGAACAACCCTGGACACCTTCGGTCCAACTGCGGTTACACTTTCTGTTCAGCCTGCTTGCGCCCGCTTCCGGCAGCGATTTCGCGGTCCGGAAGCGTCACGCACGATCGGCCAGGGAAGGGGGAGATTCCGATGTCCGACATGAAAGCATCGATTCCGGGCGCCGCCGCCGATGGCGCCGATCGCCGTCGCTCGCAGCGAGTCAACATTACGATGCGGGTCCTCATCCGCGGCAAGGTCGGCGGGCAAAGCTTCGAGGAAGAAACCGCTACCGTCTCGGTCAACGCCCACGGCGGCATGATCCGTCTGGCGGCGAAAGTGACGCGAACACAGCGGATTTCTCTGATCAATCCTAAGACGACCGAAGAGATGCCCTGCACGGTGACTTTCGTCGGACAGAAGGAAAACGGAAAGACTGAAGTGGGCGTCGAGTTTGTTGAGCCGTCGCCTCTGTTCTGGCGTATCGCCTTTCCACCGGAAGATTGGGACCCCTCGGAACGCAAGCGCCCGGCCGCGGGCGTCCCTCACCCGCCCCTCCCCCCTCACCGCTAGGCACAGGGACCGTCATGATATGTTGTTCGCGGGCCAATGAGCTCGCGGAATGCGGACATTGACGCTGACATCCGACCGGAAAACTCTCGACGGACCCACGGGAAAATTGCCGGTGCTCGCCGACGCCGTTGGATTTTTGCGTGAGCATTGGCGACGATTGTTCGCGGTCTCGGCGCTCATCCTGGTTCCTTGCTTCTGGCACCGCCGCATCGTAGCGGGCGACCTCGGAAGCCACGTCTACAACGCCTGGCTCGCCCAACTGGTCCGACATGGGCAGGCGCCCGGCCTGTGGCTTGCGCGCCAGTGGACCAACGTGCTCTTCGATTTTCTCTTGAGTGGGTTCGGCGCGGTCTTCGGATGGTACGCAAGCGAAACAATTGCGGTCTGCATCGCTGTCCTGGTTTTTTTCTGGGGAATTTTCGCGCTCGTTTGTGCGGCGACGCAACGCGCGCCGTGGTATCTGGTGCCTTGCATCGCGCTGGCAACGTACGGCTACACTTTCCATATGGGGTTTTTCGACTACTACCTGGCGATCGGGTTGTCGTTCTTCAGTCTGGCGATCTTCTGGAGAGGCACGGCTTGGGAGCGGATGGTGGCGGTTGCGATCGCGCCGCTCGTCTTGCTCGCGCACCCCGTGGGATTGGTCTGGTTGGTCAGCGCGTCAATCTACGTAGGAACCGCGAGCATCCTGCCGCGACGCTGGCAGTTCCTGATGTTCGGTGCAGCTGTCGCGGTGCTATTCGCCGAGCACTACTATTTCCAGCGGCATTTCGAGGTCGAAGCCGCGCCGCATTCGCTTTTCTGGTTCAACGGCACCGACCAGCTGATTCTTTTCGGGAACCGCTACTGGATTCCGGCCGTGGCGCTGCTCGTATTTGCAGCCGTTGCGCTCGCAATCGACCTGCTGCGGCGACGGCGCGAACGCGGTCTCGCGCAATCCTACGGCATTCCGCTGCAACTCTATATCCTTGCGGTGCTGGCCGTACCCCTTTTGCCGCGCGGCATCCACTTTTCTCAGCACACGGCCCCGATTGCCTTGCTGACCGAACGACTGACCTCGGTTTCTCTCGTTCTCGTCTGCTGCATGCTCGGCGCAATGCGCCCGAGCAAATGGCACCTTGCCGGATCGGCTGCCGTCGCTGCCGTTTTCTTCGCGTTTTTGTATCGGGACACCGGAACCGTGAACAAAATGGAAGCGCAAGCCGAGCGGCTCGTCCGCACCCTCCCGGCGAACCAGCGGGTAATGGCGACGATCAAGGCCCCGCCCGATTCGCGCATTCTGATCCAGCACATGATCGATCGCGCCTGCGTGGGTCACTGTTTCAGCTACGGCAATTACGAGCCAAGCTCGAATGTGTTCCACGTGCGTGCCATCCCGGGCAATCCGTACGTCCTGACCACGTATGAGGACGCCGTGGACACGGAGAGTGGCGAGTACACGGTCCAACCGGAGGACCTGCCTGTTTATCAAGTCTACCAATGCAGCCTCAGCAGCACCGAACTTTGCATTCGCCCGCTTGAGGCAGGCGAGGAAAACGACCGTCTCGGCATCCATCCGGACGATGAGTGAGCCCATCGCTCACGCGCGTTCCGGGCGAGATGCGGGCCAGCCGATGCGGAATGAGGCCGGCGAATTAGAGGTGGCCTGCCGAGAAACTGGCCGATTTATTGAGCAAGCCGAAGGCGACCACGGCATTCGACGTGCCGACATAGACCTTCCCATTCGCAATTATGGGCGTGATGAACTTGTTGTTCGGAAACTGATCGCGCGTGCCGGCCTGATTGCTGTTGTAGAGTTCATTAGCCAAGTTCGTTGCATCGTACGCGTGGAGTACGCCCGTCCTTGCGGCCTCAACGGCCCAGACGATTCCGCTCGAAGTTCCATTCGCTGAAATGCTGGGTGTCGCTCCCGGATAACCGAATGATGTGCCGCTCTCTGACGCAGCCGGAGTCACAAGCCTGGCATTCAAGATCGAGAATGCCTTCAGATTATCGTCCACCGCGCCGTAATAAACCGTATTGCTGAAATATGCCGGCATCGCGTAGACCCCAGTGCCTCCCTCCAGCCCCGCGGCGGTCTCCTGATAGATCGCATGATCGTTGCTCGCACTGAACTTCCCCATCGAATCGCGATTCACAACGAAGATGAAAGTCTGCCCGCCGATGTTAACCTTCCCGGCGCCGACCGCCAGATGCCGGGTGGCGCCGGATTTGTCTTTCAGATCAGGCAGCACCAGGGCGCCTCCCGATCCAAGATCTCTGTCGGCGGCCGAATTCGCAACCGTGTCGTGCGGCGCAAAGTAATCGGCCACCGCAAGGTTGTTGCTTGCCCTGGCGAGCTTGATAAAAGCGTTGCCGTAGTCTCCGTTCGGCGGAAGACCACTCGAGTTCACCGGAGTATCAAACGTGCCGTTCGCATCGAGGAAGTAGATGTTCCCGGCTGAATCCGCGGCGAGTCCGGCGCCCGCCATCCAGATTGCGCCGCCGCTGCCATTGGGAGTGACGTTGAGCACGCTCGTCTGCTGCAACGTCGATTCGCGGTAGCCCATAACCCAGCCCGTGTAGTTCCCCACGTCGCAATGCGAGGTCCAGCTCAGATAGATCACGCCATTCAAGAGCAACAGGCCGCTGCGCTCCTCGTATTCGCCCGGATCGAACGTCGTTTGTCCGCGCAGATTGGGATACGTGGCCTGGATTTCTCTCGGCCCACCGTCGAGTTCCGCGTGAGTAACCAGATCGAGTGCGTGCAGTCGTTGGTGATAATGCCCGCCGGAATCCTTCGACATGGCGACCAGGAAGATCGTACCGTTGGGGCCCGCGCTCAGATCGATCACGGGCGTGGATGTGACTCCAATCTCAGGTGTGACCTGGTCGCAATTCCTCTTGTCGCTCGGGCTCTCCCCTGCCGTCACGGAAGCCTGCCAGAGCTGCACGAAAGTGTCCGCGTCGAATGCATAGACCAGATCGTGTTCGGTGGCGACGAACACGACGTTATGGGGCGCGCCATTGATGATCAGATTCGGGACATACAAAGGCTCGGCGTCCACGAGTCCGATGACTGGAAGCGTCCCAATTTTGCCAAAGTTGGAAGAATTGACGCTCGACGCCGTAAGGATCGTCTCGTTCAGATTCTGGCCCGTGCGCGCATTGTCATTGTGGTAGGTGAGGACAGCAACGTTTCCCGGCGAAAAAGGCGGTGCGGGTGCCGGGTCCGGGTTGGTCGAGGTCGAGCCCGAACCGCCACAGGAGCTTAAACCGAGCGCGGCCACAAAAACCGCCAGTACAATAATGGCAAGAACAATTCCCGAATCCAGCCTTGGTTTGAAGGACATGCTCCGAGGTCTGACTGCGCAAACGTAACAACGTTAGCGCTTACTTTTCTTGGATTTCCAGTATATACGATGCGATTGATCCTAGGCGGATTCGGGACTGGTGCGTTCCGGCCGCCTCACCGCGCTCGCGGCCGGCCGCTTGCGGCGCTCAACCACCCATGCAGCGAATCTCCATGCCAGAAGTATTCCCACGAGAAAACCATATGCGACCGGCTTCCGAACGTCGGATTTCACAAGCCAGTAGTAGTGAATCACGCCCAGCACGGCCGTCACGTAGATCGCGCGGTGGAGAAGCTGCCACCGTTTGCCGCCAAGACGGCGAATCCAGCCGGCAGTGGACGTGAGCGCGAGCGGAACCAGCAGGACGAAACCGATGAACCCGAGGGTGATAAACGGTCGCTTGTGCACGTCCTTCCACATGTCTGCCCAGTCAAAGAACTTGTCCAGACCGATCCAGGTTCCGAAATGGAGGCAGCCATAGAAAAAAGCGAACAGCCCAAGCATCCGCCGGAAGCGAATCAGCTGCGGCATGCGCAGAATTTTCCGAAGCGGCGTGATCGCCAGGGTTATCACCAGGAACCGAAGCGTCCAATCGCCCGTCCGGTGCGTGATGAACTCGATGGGATTTCCCGTGAGGTAGGTATCAAACGGCAAACCCTGAAACACCGCATGAACAATGCGCCAAACCAGCAACCCCAGCGGCACGAGACACAGCAGGAAGACCACAACCTTCGTCCATTTGCTCGTCAGAATCTTGTTCACGGCGCAGCCCTTAGAAATTCTTCCGCAAGTCCATGCCGGCGTAGAGACTCGCCACCTGGTCGCTGTAGCCGTTGAACATCAGCGTGGGTCGCTTGAAGAATTCCCCGAGACGCCGCTCTTTGGCCTGGCTCCAGCGCGGATGATCGACGTTGGGATTCACATTGGAATAGAAGCCGTACTCATTAGACGCGTAGAGGTTCCACGTAGTCGGCGGCTGGTCCTTGACGAATCGAATCTTCACGAGTGACTTGATGCTCTTGAACCCGTACTTCCAAGGAATGACCATCCGCACCGGCGCGCCGTCCTGATTGGGCAGCGTCTCGCCGTACATTCCCACACAGAGCAGCGCCAGGGGATTCATGGCCTCGTCAAGCCGCAGGCCTTCGACGTAGGGCAACTGGATTCCGGAGCCCGACCCCCATGGCATCTGCCGCGGGTCGTAGTAGCTCTCGAACGCAACGTATCTCGCCTTGGGAGTCGGCTGGACCAGCTTGGCGATGGTATTGAACGAATACCCGATCCACGGCACAACAATGGACCACGCTTCGACGCAGCGGTGCCGGTAGATGCGCTCCTCCAGGGGTGCCAGCTTCAGGATTTCGTCCATCGTGAACTTGCGGGGCTTGGCTACCTCTCCCTCGACGGAAACGCTCCACGGCGACGCCTGGAAGTTCTTCGCATTCTGCGACGGATCATTCTTGTCGGTGCCGAATTCGTAGTAATTGTTGTATGTCGTCACGGTGCTCTCGGGCGTGATCTTTTCGTCTGTGTTGTACGGCCCCTTGATCACCCCGCTCAGCTTCACCGGCACCGAACCCGTGCCGGGGCCCCCCAAAAGACCGGGGAGTTTCTTCCAGGCGGCTACGGCTCCCGTCGTCACCAGAAGCCCGAGCAGGAGGTTCCGGCGACCCATGTAAAAAGCCTTTGGCGTCACATCCGCGTAAGTCAAGTCCGGTGCGCGTTTGACGAGCATGAGTCCCTTCCTCCGCCCCAATCCGTCAGTAATGATAATACGCTTCCGATAAAACTTGGATGCTGGAACTTGCGGCAGGGACGCGAATACGTTGGCAGGACTGTACTTACTTGCTTTCGAGTTCCGCGAGCAAAGCCTCACGGAGGCGGGCTTGGTGCTCGGGCTTCAATTTTCCGCCCCCGGACGTCAGGTAGAAAACGTCGATCGCCATCTGCCCTTCGGTCTCGATGAGCGCGATCTCGATGTTGCAGTTCTCGCGCGAGAACTGCGAACTGATCCGGTAGAGGAGGCCGGGCCGGTCCTGGGTGATCACTTCGATCAGCGTCGTGTGCTCGGAACAGGTGTCGTCGACTGCGATTCTCGTGTCGATCTTCACTTTCGGCTCGACATTCTTCTCGGCCCGCAGCCTGTCCTTTAGCATGCGGTCGAGGTCGGCCTTGTCGATCAGGACGTCGTGAATGTTTTTCTTGAACCGCTCCCATTCGGGCAGGTTCAATTCAAGCGTCTGAAACCGGTCCGTGAAGAAGAAAGTGTCCACAACCACGCCGGCGCTGTTCGAGAACGCCGCCGCCTTCACGATGTTCATCCCCCAAGCCGCCAGCGCCCCGGCCATCTTGGCGAAAAGGAACGGACGGTCGCGCGTCACGAGGATCAGCTCGTACCAGTGGCGGCCCCGGGTCAACTCGATTTGCACCGGATCGTCGCCGAGATGACTCGCCATCTCCATGTGGCGGATCACGTCGCTCGCCGCCTGCGTCCGCAGATAACGGCGCGGCAAGCCATCAAGAAACCCTTCGAGCCGCTGCCCTGCCGCGGGAGCAAGCGTGCGGAGGTGCGTCATGACTTCCTCATCAAGGTCCACGTGCAGCCGCTCGTCCGCGCTTCGCATCATGAGGTTGGCCGTGCCGATGTAGAGCTGCCAGATGTTCTCCGCCTTCCACGGCGTGAGCGCCTCCGGGTTCACTGCCTTAATGTCGGCGTACGTCAGCAGGCAGAGCATTTTCAGCCGCTCGGGCGTCCCCATTTTCTCCGCCGTCTGGCGGATCGTTTCAGGGTCGAAGATATCGCGCCGCAGCGCGTTGCTGATGTCGAGATGGCGCTCGACCAGGAACAGAACCGTCTCGCGGTCGGGTGGATCCAGATCGAGCCGTGCGAGACAGGTTTCAGCAAATTCAAGGCTCGCGATAATGTGGTTGTCCGATTTCGTGCCCTTGCCCGTATCGTGCAGCAGCAGCGCCAGGTAGAGCAGGTCCGGCTGCTCGAGTTCGTCGAGCAACTCCGCGTAGCGCTGGTCCCACTTGGACTGCGACTTCCGCAGCGCGTGGAGGTTTTCGATGGCGACGAACGTGTGCTCGTCAACGGTGAACCGGTGGGAGTAGTCCCGGATGACGAGCGAATCGATCACTCCGAACTCCGGCACGAGTAGTGTGAGCAGGCCCAGCGAGTGCATCACCCGCAGCGCTTCTGCCGCGTGCGGGGCAAGCAGGATCTCCTGTAAATAGTGCCACGCCGCCACGCCTTTCGGCGGTTTGGCGGCGAGCGTCGGCAGGATCTCCTCCATCTGGTGTTCAGTGGCCGAGCTGAGGTTCAGGCCGTGCCGCGCCATGAAGCGAAACATCCGCAGCGGGAGTTCCGGATCCTGCAGCGATTCCTCTCGCTGCAGGAAAATCCTCCCATCGACGACGGCAAACTCGGCGTTCGAAAGCCGCGACCGCAGATTCTGAAACTGGCGGTAGAGCGACGGCCGCGCCGCGGGAAACTCCTCGAGAAGCTGCGCCGCCACCCGGTGAATCAACCGCGCGTGCCCGAAGTAGATTCGCATCCAATCCGATGCGCTGAGCGCATCGGCGCCCGGCGCGCCGATCTTCCGGGCGGCGGCTTCGTCCTGTGCGGCCCACGCGAGTGTGTTATCGTCTCGCCCGTGCCGGAAATGAAGAAAGCAGCGGACCGAGAGCAGAAATTCGAGAGCGGCGTCGAACTTCCGGCGGAGCCACGGAGGCAGCAGTTCCGCTTCATCGGGCCAGCCACTCTTCTCCTCCATCGCCGCGATCAGCGCAAGCCAGTGTGCGAGGTTGTGATCCCGCAGCCCGCCGGGGCCGTCCTTCACGTTCGGCTCAAGATGAAAAACCGTGTTCCCGAACTTGTTGTATCGGGCCCGCGTCAGGTCTGTCAGCCGCTGGACGATTGATCGCGATTCGCGCGACACGAGTTTCGGAATCGCATGGTCGTGCAGCCGCTCGAAAAGGCTCCGGTCGCCAGCAAGATAACGGCAATCGAGCAGCGAAATCGCAAATTCCGCGTTGTTCGGATCGAACTTCTCGCATTCGGCCAGCGTCCGCGTGGCCGGACTGAGCTTCAGCCGCAGATCCCAAATCTCCTGCGAGAAACTCCGGATGCGGTCATTGAGCTCGTGTTCGGTCCCTCCGCCGGAATGAAGAAACAAAATATCGATATCGGAATGAGGGAAGAGCCAGCGGCGGCCGAATCCGCCGAGTGCAAGCAGCGCAAAATTGCGAGGGCCTTCAGGGTCCGGCGAGATCACTTCCGTCCAGAGGCGGAGTGCGATCGACTCGACCAGCGCAGTGCGGCCGTGGATGGCGGCGAGGCCGTCACCCTTCGTGGAGAATCCCTCTTGCAGGCGCGCCGATCCTTCGACGTATAGATCGCGCAGTTCGCTTCCGAGTTTGGGTTTCGTGGACATACGTATCGGTTTCGGTTCTGATCCTGCGCGGCGCCTTGCCCGGTGGTGTTCATCGCGAATTTCCCGTGCGTCGCGGCTTCCTCATACATATCAAAGCGCGCTGTCGCCGCGCTCGTCATTGCGAATCCGGATGGCGTCGTCGACCTTCGACAAGAAGATCTTCCCATCGCCGATTTTCCCGGTGCGCGCCGCTGTTGCGATCGCCTGAACGGCCTTTTCCACCATCTCATCCGCCAGGACCATCTCGAGCTTGATCTTGGGGATGAGATCGACGGTGTATTCGCGTCCGCGGTAGAACTCCGTGTGGCCCTTCTGCCGGCCGTGTCCGCGGGCTTCAAGCACGGTCATGCCCTCGACGCCAATTTCATGAAGCGCGTCTTTCACCGGATCCAGCTTCGACGTTTGGATTATCGCTTCGATCTTTGTCATCGTGCCTCAGCCTCCCTGATTTTGTCACCAAGCCCAAAAGAGACTACGCCCAAATCCATGCGCTGGCTAGGTAGATGTCTCCCAGAGATAGCCCTCTTCGCCGTGCTGAGTCAGATCGAGACCTTGCACCTCCTCCTCCTGCGCCACGCGCAAGCCAATCGCCAAATCGACGATCTTGAGAATGATCAGCGTGCCCGCGATCGCCACCACCCACGCGATCGCTACGCCCACAAGCTGATTCAGGATCTGGTGCAAGTTGCCTTGAATTGCACCCGAAGGTAGCGTGTTGCCGTTTGCATCCTTGAAAATTGGATTGATCAGGCTCGAAGCGAATACGCCGGTCAGCAGCGCGCCGACCGTGCCTCCCGCCCCGTGCACTCCGAATGCGTCCAGTGAATCGTCGTAGCCGAACCGCGATTTAAACGCCGACGTCATCCAGAAGCAAAAGGCGCCTGCAATTAGGCCTATGATCAGGGCCGACATCGGACTTACGAATCCGGATGCCGGCGTGATTGCCACAAGGCCGGCGACCGCACCTGAAATCGCTCCGAGCGCACTCGGCTTTCCCCTCCGCATCCATTCCGCCCCGCTCCATCCGACCACGGCCGCCGCCGCCCCGAAATGCGTGGCCACGAACGCGCTCGTCGCCAAACCGCCGGCCGATAGCGCGCTGCCCGCGTTGAAGCCGAACCACCCGACCCACAGCAAGCACGCTCCGATGAAGCTGATGACCACGCTGTGCGGCGGCATCGTCTCCCTCGGATACCCGAGTCGCTTCCCGAGATAGAGCGCGGTGACAAGCGCCGATACCCCCGATGTGATGTGAACCACCGTGCCGCCCGCAAAGTCGAGCATCGGGAATCGCCCGCCCAGCGACGCGTTCAAGAATCCGCCCTTGCCCCAGACCATGTGGGCCATCGGGTCGTACACAAACAGCGACCAGAGCGTCAGGAACAGCAGCATCGCGCTGAACTTCATGCGCTCCGCGAACGCTCCCGTGATCAGCGCCGGCGTAACGATGGCAAACATCAGCTGGAAAACCATGTAAGTCTGCGCCGGAATCGTGGCCGAATAGGTGGCGTCTGGTTGCGTGCCCACGCCGCTCAAAAACATGTTATGGAGGCCGCCGATGAAGCTGTTCCCAGGCCCGAAAGCCAGGCTGTAGCCCACGATCGCCCAGATTACGGTGATCACGGCCATCATGGCGAAACTCTGCATCATGGTACCCAGCACGTTTTTCTTGCGCACCAGGCCGCCATAGAAAAGTGCCAGCCCCGGTCCCGTCATCAGCAGCACAAGCGCCGAACTGGCGAGCATCCAAGAATTGTCAGCGGAGCTCTTGGCATCTGCGGCCGTTTTCTCCACCGCCGTCAGCCGGTCCATATCAATCTCTGGAGCTACGAGCATTGCAGCGGCAGTCGATGGCGCTGCGCTGCCGGAAACCCGCGCAAACAGGGTGACCGGCGCCAGACAAAACAGCAAAAAAAGAACAACCGCGAATCGCTGGATTAACTGTTTTCGCACGAGGTGCGTCTCCCCCGGCAGACGGACGCCCCCACCCACACTATGAGCGTTCGCGCTACCTCTTCGGCAATCTATATTTTTATCTGTCGTATCGGCAATTGCTATCTAGTCCCAAACCTAGGGCATTATACACAGGGACGTTGGCGGTCAAAAATCGTATCGTCAGCCAGTCGAGCAAATCCGGAACACGGCCGAATACTTCCCTTATGTATTAAGTACGTGCTTCCATCCTTCGTTTCTGCGCCGTCCCGAGCCCGTCCGGGCATTCTGTAAGCGACACGTTTGGTTAGAACGGCTCTCCCGCGCGTCGCAACTTTTCGCTAGGGCCGGTGTTTCATCAGTCGTACGGCCTCCTCAGAGCACTCGGAGGCCGACACTTAAAATGAGAATTCATTCTAACGGAGGAAGGTCATCATGAAGACGAGAACACTTATTTTGAGTGGTGCGGCCCTCATCGCTCTGTGTATGCCTTCGGCATTCGCGCAGCAATCGACCACGGCCACCGCACCGGACCCGTCCATCGCACAGCGCAAGGACAACCAGCAGGACCGCATCGCCCAGGGCATCGATAGCGGACAGCTCACTGCCGGCGAAACCAAGAACCTCGAAACAAAGGAAGCAGCCCTCAACACAGAAGAGCACACGATGCGCTCGGAAGACGACGGCCATCTGACCGCTGCCGACCGCGTCGCGCTGAATAACCAGCAGAATCACCTGTCGAACCGGATCTACGACGACAAGCACAACGCGAACGTCGCCCACTACGGCAACAATGAAGTCGGCCAGCGCCGAGAGAATCAGCAGGATCGCATCGCGCAGGGGGTCAAGAGCGGCCAGCTGACTGCCGGCGAGACCGCGCGCCTCGAGGGACAGCAACAGAGCATCAACCGCGAGGATGCTGCGATGCGTCGCGCGAACGGTGGCACGCTCACCAGCGGCGACAAGGCGGCCCTGAACCATCGCCAGAACAACGCCTCGGCGAACATCTACAACAAGAAGCACAACGGCCGGACTACTCACCCGTAATCAGCAGCCCATTGGCAAAAGTGAGAAGTCCCCGGCCAGCGCGCCGGGGCTTCTCTTTCAGCCTGTATAGCCGCGCGGATGCCTTTGCCGCCATTCCCACTGCGAGCGCAAGATCGAGGACAGGTCGGACCTCACCGCCTTCCATCCGAGGACTTTTTGCCCCTTCGACGCATCGGCAACCAGGCTCGCGGGGTCTCCCGGTCGCGGTCCCTCGATGCGCATCGGAATCGGACGCCCTGTGACTTTCCGGGCGCATTCGATCACCTCCAGCACCGAGTAGCCATGTCCCGTGCCCAGATTGATGAAGTCGGATTTCCCTCCCTGTCGCAGATAATCGAGCGCGCAGATGTGTGCCTCCGCCAGATCGGACACGTGCACGTAGTCGCGGATGCACGTTCCATCCGGGGTCGGATAGTTGTTTCCGAACACCGCGACCTCTGCCTTTTCGCCCGCCGCTGCCGCGAGTACATTCGGCACCAGATGCGACTCCGGCTCATGGAACTCGCCTCGGCGCTCCGTCGCGCCGGCTGCGTTGAAGTAGCGCAGCGCCACGAACTTCAGCCCGTACGCATAATCGTACGAATCGAGCAGGCGCTCCATCACGAGTTTCGACCAGCCGTATGGATTCTTGGGCCATTGCGGCGTCGTCTCGGAAATCGGGATTTTTTCCGGCTCGCCGTAAGTGGCGCAGGTCGATGAAAACACCACATGCCGGACGCCCGCGGCAACCAACGCCCCTAAGAATGCAACGCCCTGCTCAACGTTATTCTCGAAGTACATCCGCGGCTCCGCCACCGACTCGCCCACATACGCGAGCGCGGCAAAGTGGATGCACGCGTCAATCTTGTGCTCTGTGGCGATGCGCGCCACCAGCGCGCGGTCCCCGACGGAGCCTCGATAAAACGGAATCGACTTCTCCAGCGAAGAACGGTGCCCTCGCGCCAGATCGTCCAGCACGACTACCTCTTCGCCCTTTGCCCGCAGGCATTCCACGGTCACGCCGCCGATGTAGCCTGCGCCGCCCGTCACGAGAATCGCCATCGCTCTCCATTCCGCCGGGCCGCAAGACGCTCGTGGCTCGGTGTCCCAGGCTTGGCCGATCTGCCTGTTTCTTCCGTCGACTCGCGATTATAGCTGAAGGTCCAACGGCAACGCCGAATCGGATTCAGGCATCGTGTAGTATCTCGCAGCAACATCGGACCGCCCCCGCGCGTAGTAACATAGACCATGGAAATGACAGCAGCCAATAACGGCGCCCCGGCAAACACCCCAACAAGTGATACCGCCGCCATCCGAACGGACCATCTTGTGCGCCATTACCAGATGGGATCCACGCTGGTTCGCGCCGTGGATGACGTGACCCTCAGCATCGTGCCCGCTGACTTCGTGGCCCTCCTCGGCAGCTCAGGCTCCGGCAAATCCACTTTGTTGAACCTGATGGCCGGCCTCGACCGGCCGAGCTCGGGGGCCATATTCGCCCACGGGCGCAATCTGGCGGAGATGAGTTCCGATGAGCTGGCGAAACATCGCAGTCACACCATCGGCATCGTCTTCCAGGCGTTCAATCTCCTCCCGCGCATGACCCTGGAGGAAAACGTCGAGCTGCCTCTGCGCTTGGCGGAGGTGGAACGCTCCGAGCGCGATTCCCGCGTCCGCGAAGCGGTCGAGCGCGTGCACCTCTCGGCCCGGCTTTCGCACCGGCCCAGCGAGCTTTCCGGCGGCGAGCAGCAGCGGGCCGCCCTCGCCCGCGCGCTGGTAAACCGGCCAACGATCCTTCTGGCGGACGAGCCCACCGGTAACCTCGACAGCGCCACCGGGGACGAAATCATGCTCCTGCTGCGCGAAATCAACGAAACCCTCGGCATGACGATCGTTATAGTCACCCATGAGCGCCCGCGCGCCGAGCGTTTCGCGCATCGTATGATCATGATGGGCGACGGCAAAATCACGAGCGACGGAGCCCCAGCGTGAAGACTCGCGACCTGATGGACCTGGCCGCCCGCAACCTGCGCGAGGCCCTTCTCCGGAATTTCCTTACCACGCTCGGAATCGGTGTCGGAGTCGCTTCGCTGGTCGCCATGCTCTCTCTCGGCGTCGGATTGCAGAATCTGGCGAACGATCGCCTCGCGAAATCCGGCCTCTTTGATGCCGTCATCGTCACTCCGCTCACGAATTTCGGCGGTTTTGAGCGCCCCCAGCAGCCCAGTCCGGGCCCTCCGCCGGTGGCTCGCCCTCTCGACGAAGATGCGCGCCACCAGATCGAAGCGCTGCCTAACGTCGTCGAAGTCTATCCCGAGATTCGTTTCCCCACGGAAATCCGTTTCGCCGGTAATCCCTATCCGACGATCGTCGCCGGAGTGCCGCCATCGGCTCGTGAGGGCGGCTCCTTCGATGACATGAAGGGCTCATTCTTCTCCAGTCCCTCCGCCAATGAGGCGATCCTGCAAATCGAGCTTGCCCGCCAGCTTTCAAGCCAGCCCGACGCGCTTCTGGGGCAGGAGATTGTGCTGCGTTATGCGGAACGCGAACCGCTCCCGGCGGATTCCGGCGGCGGCAATCCCGGTACCGGAGGTTTTTCCATTGTTCCGCGCGAGGAAAAACTGCGCATCGTGGGAATCGTCGAGACCGAACCGGCGGCGGGCGTCGGCTCCTTCGGCCGCGGACGCCTTCTGATCCCGTTGCAGGTCGCGGAAACGCTGCGCGCGGCGCAGACAAACGACCTGCGAGATCTTCTCCGCGACACGCCCGCCAAGCGGACCTACGACAACCTGACCGTCCGCGTGAAAGGCGCTCCGCAAGTGAAAGCCGTCGAAGACGCCGTGAAGCAGATGGGCTTCGGTGCTTTTTCGCTCCTCGACGCCACGCGCAACCTAGCTCTCGTCTTCACCGTCTTCGATCTGCTCCTCGGTATCTTCGGCAGCCTGGCCCTGATCGTCGCCTCGCTGGGAATCATCAACACTCTCGTCATGGCGATTCTCGAGCGCCGGCGCGAAATCGGCGTGCTGAAGGCGCTCGGCGCCGCCGACCGCGACGTCCGCCGGCTGTTCTTCGCCGAGGCCGCCGCGATGGGCCTCCTCGGCGGCCTTCTGGGCGTCACGATCGGCTGGCTGATCGGGCGCGCTATCAATTTCGGCACGGACGTCTACTTGACCCGCCGGCAACTGCCCTCGATCGCGGTCGCCGCCGTGCCTTGGTGGATGGTCGCCGCCGCAATCGCATTCTCGGTGGCTGTCAGCCTGGCGGCGGGGATCTATCCGGCGTCCCGCGCGGCGCGTCTGAATCCGGTCGAGGCGCTGCGGTATGAATAGAGCCCGCGGCCTTGCGCTGGCGTTGCTCTCGCTGGCCTGCTTCATGGCCGCTGCCCCTGCGCGCGCTGGCGGACGCGCCGAGTGCCGCTCGGTTCCCAGCAAGGTCCTTGGCCGTCCCGTTCCCTACTGCGTCCTCCTGCCCCCGGCTTACGACGCGGATAAAACGCGCCACTACCCGGTGCTTTACTTCCTGCACGGCATTGGCGAAAACGAGCAGGCCCTGCTCGACTCCGGCGGCTGGGACTTGATTCAGGATCTATCGGACAAAAAACAGATCGGCGAGTTCGTGATCGCGGCTCCCGCCGCAGACAGAACCTTCTACATCAACTCCCGCGACGGCCGCGTGCGCTACGAAGACTTCTTCATTCGCGAGTTCCTGCCCTTCGTCGAAAGCCACTATCGCATCGGACCGGGGCGCCGCAACCGCGGCATCGCCGGAATCTCCATGGGCGGCTACGGCGCGCTGCACCTGGCGTTTCGTTACCCTCAATTGTTCGAGTCGGTCAGCGCGAACAGCGCCGCGCTGATCGCCGCGTTGCCGCGCGTGCAGGCTGCGAGCCCTGGGCAAGCGGCGGTTCTCGCGCGCGTGCTGGGCTCTGCCTTTGGCAATCCGTTCGACCCCGCCTACTGGAATCGCAACAGCCCCTTCACGCTCGTGCGCAACGGCCCGCGGCCGGCGGGTCTGCGGATCTATTTCGACTGCGGCACCGAGGATGAGTACGGCTTCACTAGGGGCGCGCAGGCGTTTCACAACCTGCTGGCTTCGCGCGGCATCCCGCACGAATTCCATCTCTATCCCGGCGGGCACGATTGGAGCTACTTCGCGCTGCACTTCCCCGCCTCGCTCGAATTTCAGTCGAGCGCCTTCGGCCTCAAGCCGCAAAGATAACCGGCGGTCGGCTATACTTCTCCCGCTACGCCAGGAGCTTCCTTGCCGCTCGTCATCGACACACCGCACGCACTGAAGGATTTCATCGGCCGCGAACTCGGCGTGTCCGAGTGGTTCACCGTCACGCAGGACCGCATTCGCCGGTTCGCCGATTCGACCGAAGACCACCAGTGGATTCACGAAGACGCCGATCGTGCCCGGCGCGAGTCGCCCTACGGCACCGCCATCGCGCACGGCTTCCTCACGCTCTCGTTGATCGGCCACCTTGCACGGCAGGCGTTTGAAGTGCGCGGCGTGCGCCTGATCGTCAACTACGGACTGAACCGGGTCCGCTTCCCTTCCCCGGTACTTGCGGATTCGAGGATTCGCGCCCGCGTCGCACTGCAGTCGCTGAAGGAATTTCCCGATTGTTTCGAAGCCGCGCTTCTGGTCACTGTGGAAGGCGAGAATGCGCCGAAGCCGTGCTGTGTCGTCGAATGGCTCGTCCGCTACTACGTCTAGGAAGGATCAGGCTAATTTGAGGCGTGCACCGTTTCGCGCTGGAAGTCCGCAAACTTCTTCCCCGCCTCGGCCAGCCTCTTCAGCAGCGGGGCCGGTTCCCACAGCAGCCCGTGCTGCTCGTGAAATTCGCTGACGCGGTCGTAGACCTTCTTCAGCCCTACGGTATCGGCGTACCACATCGGCCCGCCGCGAAAAGCGGGAAAGCCGTAGCCGTTGACGTAGATCGTGTCGATATCGCCCGCGCGCAGCGCGTAGCCCTCCTCGAGAATCCGTACGCCCTCGTTCACCAGCGTATAGACGCACCGCTCGACGATCTCGGCCGCCGAAATCTGCCGCTGCGGCGTACCGGCCTCCGCATTCCACTTCCGCACGAGCGCCGTGGCTTCGGGATCGAGTGTCGCACGCCGTTCGGCGTCGTATTTGTACCAGCCCGAGCCGCTCTTCTGCCCCAGCCGCCCCATCTCGACGAAACGATCCTCGATGTAGGGATGCCGCGTCCCTGGCTTCGCGAGATGCCGGTACTCCTTGCGGATTCGGTACGCGATGTCGAGTCCGCCCAAATCTCCGACCGCGAGCGGCCCCATCGCCATGCCCCACTCGGTCAGCGCACCGTCAACGGCCTCCGGCGCCGCGCCCTCTTCCACCAAGAATTGCGCCTCGCGAATGTACGGCAGGAACATCCGGTTGCCAACGAACCCCTGGCAATTCCCGACCAGCACGCCTACCTTGCCCAGCTTCTTTGAAAGCTGCATGCACGTCGCGATCACGTCCTTGGCGGTTCGTCTTCCGCGCACGATTTCGAGCAGCCGCATCACGTTCGCCGGGCTGAAGAAGTGCATCCCGATCACGGCTTCCGGCCGCGAAGTCGTCGCCGCGATTTCGTCGATGTTCAGCGTCGACGTATTGCTCGAAAGGATCGCGCCTCGCTTACACACGCGGTCCAGCTCCGCGAAGACCGCCTTCTTCACTGGCATCGTCTCGAACACGGCCTCGATCACCATGTCCGCGCTCGCAAAGTCATCGTAGCTGAGCGTCGTCTTGATCAGCTTCATCCGCTCGTCCACTTGCGCCTGCGTGAACCGCCCGCGCTTCACCGAAGTCGCGTAGTTCTTTTGAATCGTTCCCAACCCCCGGTCGAGCGCCGCTTGATCCGCATCCTTCAGCACGACCGGAATCCCCGCGTTCGCGCACACCATCGCGATTCCGCCGCCCATGGTTCCCGCGCCGACGATCGCCACTGAGTTCACCGGAATCAGCGGCGTGTCTCTTGGGATGTCCGGAATCTTCGCCACTTCGCGTTCGGCGAAGAACACGTGAATCAGCGCCTTCGACTCGTCCGAGAAAAGGCACTTGTTGAACAGCCTCGCCTCCTCCTCGCATCCTTTGTCGAACGGCAGCTTCGTCGTCGCCTCGATCGCGTCGATGGCATCGAGTGGCGCGGGCAATCCCCGCTGTTTCTTCCGCACGGTCTCGCGCGCCGCGGCAAGGATCGGCGCATTTTCCGCCGGCGTTCCCAGTTTCTCGCTCCGCTCGCGCGTCTTCCGCACGGGCTTTCCCGCCACCTCTCGCGCAAACGCCACCGCGCCCGCCAGCAGATCGCCCTCGATCAGCTTGTCGATGATCCCCGCCTCGAGCGCTTCGCCTGCTTTCAGCGGCTTCCCGCTCGTGCACATCTCGACCGCTTTCGCGATGCCCGCCAGCCGCGGCAGCCGCTGCGTCCCGCCCGCGCCCGGAATGATGCCGAGATTCACCTCGGGCTGGCCTACTTTGGCGTCCGGAGCAGCCACGCGGTAATGGCAGGACATGGCCACCTCGAGCCCTCCGCCGAGCGCGTTTCCGTGAATCGCCACCACCACCGGCTTACTGCAGTCCTCGATCTTCAGCAGGGTCGGCAGCAAGCGGATTCGCTCGCCCTTGCCCGACGTCATCTCGACGAACATGTTGATGTCCGCACCCGCAATGAACGTTCGACCGCCGCCGATCAGCACCGCCGCTCGTACGCTGTCGTCCTTATTGATTCGCGCGATCGCTTCTTCGATCCCTTCCGGCACGCCGCGGCTCAGCGCGTTGACCGGCGGGTTGTTGATCGTGATGATCGCGATATCTTTGTCCGTGCTGAACTGAACCAGTTCGCTCATATCGATTGGTTTCTCCGGGCGGGATAGTATTGCGTCCGCCATTTCGCTGCAATCCTTTTAATGTGCACTTCCGAATCCGACGCTACAGAATCTGCACCACCGGCGTCCCTGCCGACAAATTCACCACCGAAATCCGCGCTGCCACGTTCCGCGCCATCGCATAAAGGCTCTTCGCCCCCGGCGAATCCTCCCCCAGCGACGCCGCCGGCTTCCCCGTATCGCCCCCAATGCGGATCTGCGGATCGATCTCGATCTCGCCCAGAAACGGAATGCCGAACGTCTTCGCCATTTTCTCGCCTTCGCCGTGCCCGAAGACGTCGATCCGCCCCTGGCAGTGCGGGCACGCGAAATAGCTCATGTTTTCGACCACGCCCAGAATCTCGACGTTCACCTGCCGGAACATCTCGACCGCCTTGCGCACGTCCGCCAGCGCGACTGCCGACGGCGTCGTCACCACCACCGCCCCGCTCACCGACACGGTCTGAATCAGGCTCAACTGCACGTCGCCCGTCCCCGGCGGCAGATCCACCACGAGATAGTCGAGTTGCCCCCATCTCACGCTTCGCAGGAACTGCTGCATCACGCTGTGCAGCATCGGCCCGCGCCACACGAGCGGCTTGTCGCCCGGGTTCAGCAGCCCCATCGAGATCATCTTCACGCCGTAGGACTGCACCGGGATAATCGTCCGCTCGTCGAGCGCGCGCGGCTGTTCGTTCGTGCCCAGCATCAACGGGACATTCGGCCCGTACACATCCGCGTCCAGCAGCCCCACCGCCGCGCCCATGTTCTTCAGCGCGATCGCCAGGTTCACCGCGATCGTCGTCTTCCCCACGCCGCCCTTGCCGCTCGCTACCGCGACCAGATTCTTCACGCCCTCGATCGCCGCCTTGTCCTGCATCCGCTTCCCCTGTGGCACTGACACATCGAACTTCACCTCAACCGCGGTTACTCCGGGGACTTTCGCGAGCGCCGCGCGAATGTCTTTTTCGATCGTGCCCTTCAGAGGGGATCCATACGTCGTCAGCGTCACTCCCAGCGACACGGCCCCGTCGCTCACCTGGACGTTCTGCACCATGCCCAGCGTCACGAGGTCCTTGTGCAGCTCTGGGTCGATCACCCCGCGCAACGCGTCCATCACCGCCGCTTCGCTCGCCATCCGTGTCCTTTCGCCTGTAAGCCGCTGCCCTTGCCGACCCGCTCGATGCAGCGCAATCGCTAATGATAGACTGCTCGCGCGCACGCAGCAACCCGCGCGGCTAAACTGCTGGCCGCCACCGTGGCACGATCAGGCGGCGAGGTTCTGTCGCCCCCTCCCTTCCTCCTGATTTGCCTTTTGTGTTATAACGCCCGCAGCTTTCCTCAATCCCGCTTGTCTCCGATTGGCGGCTTGTTGGCATCGCTCGAAGGAGGCATTTTCGTCCGGGTGCGGAGGTCCCGATGAATACATCGGTCTTACATGACAACGTTGAACTCAAATCTCAAAGCCATCCTCAGGCGCTCCCGCAAGCGGCTGCGCGCCGCCACGCGCCTAAAACGATCGCCCAGGAGCTTCTCTCTCTCGCCGACGTGCGCATCGGTGGCGACCGTCCCTGGGACGTCGCCGTCCACGACGAACGCTTCTACGAGCGCGCACTCACGCAGGGCTCCCTGGGTCTCGGCGAGTCCTACATGGACGGCTGGTGGGACTCGGCCGACCTCGCCGAATTTTTCAGCAAGATCCTCGGCGCCGGCCTCGACGAAAAGGTGCCTTTCAACTGGGGCCTCGTCCGCCTCTTTATCAAGTCCCGCATTCTGAATCCCCAGCGAAAATCGAAGGCGCCCGTCAACGTCCGCCGCCACTACGACATCGGCAACGACCTCTACACGCGCATGCTCGGCCGCCGCATGGTCTACTCGTGCGCGAACTTTAAGCGCGCCTCCACTCTCGACGAAGCCGAGGACGCGAAATTCGATTTCATCGGCCGCAAATTGCGTCTCGAGCCCGGCATGAAGGTTCTCGACATCGGCTGTGGCTGGGGCGGCCTGTCGAAATACATGGCCGAACAACACGGCGCGCATGTCGTCGGAATCACGCTATCGAAGGAACAGGCACAGTTCGCGCGCAAGTCCTGCGCCGCGCTGCCCGTCGAAATCCGCCTCCAGGACTACCGCGACGTGCGCGAGACGTTCGACCGCGTCGTTTCCCTCGGCATGTTCGAGCACGTCGGCTGCAAGAACTATCGCACGTACATGGAAGTGGTCCGCCGCTGCCTGAAGCCCGGCGGCATCTTCTTTCTCGACACGATCGGCGCGAACACATCCACCTACTCCATGAACGAGTGGACCGACAAATACATCTTCCCCGGATCCATGCTTCCTTCGATCGAGCAGATTGGCGCGGCCATCGACGGCCTGTTCGTCATGGACGATTGGCAGAATTGGGGGGCCTTCTACGATCTCACCCTGATGGAGTGGTTCAGGAATTTCCACCAAAACTGGAACGCGATCGCGTCGAGCTACGGTGACCGCTTCTACCGCATGTGGAAGTACTATCTGCTTTCGAGCGCCGGCTCGTTCCGTTGCCGCATGCTCCAGCAGTGGATGATCGTCCTCTGCCGCTAGCCGCCGACAAGCAGCCTAATCTCCCACGTCACGCTTCTGGAGCCTGAAGTGCGGCTTGCGCTTTAGCCACAAATCCGCCATCAAACCGCCTTCCGCTTGATCGAAAACTTTATACGCTGCCAGCTTCACTCGGTCGTTGAACAGGAACCACGCGAGCGCATAGGCCCACACGAAAAGCGCCCAATGCCACCCGATCGGCGCCATGAATACGCCATAGACCGCGATCAATGTTGCCAGGAGTTGAGTGCCGAGAACCGCCCAGAAAAGAATCGCCGCCGGGCGGATGGCCCAGAATGGGCGTCGCGTTCGCGTGACGAAAATCGTCAGATGCCCCGCAACGGAGAGCTTGAGATACATCAGCGATTGGATCACGTCCCGTCCAAGATGGAAAACGCGCTCAGCCAGGTAGAAAAGCCCAAAGGAAGCAACCACACCGGCAATACCGAGCGTGCTGGCGATGCCCAGTACCATCGGCATATTCCAGGATTCCGGTGCGTTCGAATAGTGGACGCGATCGTACGCAATGGAAAGAATCGCGCCGTCATTCAGGATGGCCAGCAGCACGATCATCACCGCAGTCACGGGATAGAAATTGAACACCAGGATCGCAAGCGTCATGAACAATAGGACGCGGATCGTTTCCGCGATCCGGTAGATCGCGTAGCTGTTCATGCGCTGGAACATCTTTCGGCTTTCCTTGATCGCATCGATGATCACGGAAAGGCCCGGGTTCAGCAGCGCGATGTCCGCCGCAGCTCGGGCGGCGTCCGTGGCTCCCGAAACGGCGATTCCGGCATTCGCTTGCTTGAGCGCGGGAGCATCATTCACGCCGTCGCCCGTCATGCCGACAATGTGCTTCTCGCCTTGCAGCGCGCGGACGATGTGAAATTTGTGTTCCGGAAATACTTGAGCGAAGCCGTCGGCATCCTCGATCGCTTGGGTGATCGCGCTGGCCTCGAGATGTTTCGACTCCTCGAAAATGGCGGCGTCCACGATGTTCTGGCCTAATCCAAGTTGACGCGCCATTTCTTTGGCGATGGCCATCTGGTCGCCTGTGATCATCTTGACGTTGATGCCCATCTGCGACGCTGTCGCGATCATCTCTTTCGAATCGACTCGCGGGGGGTCGAAGAGCGGCAGGACACCCAGAAACTGCCACTGCCCATTTTGCTTGGTTCGAGCCACCCCCAGTGAGCGGAAGCCGCGAGCGGCAAATCCGTCTACGGCCTGTTTGACTTCGCTTTGAACCTGGCTCGCATCGGCGGCCAGTTCAAGGATCACCTGCACCGCGCCTTTTGCGACCCGGAACTGCGCCTGTTCCGGCCCGGCGACAATCGCCTCGGTGCGCTTATGTACGGGATCGAATGGCTGGAAGTGCACGATCTGGTATTTGTCAAGTTCGTGCCGGTCTTTCAGGCCGCTCAAAACGGCAAGGTCAATCGCGTCCTGGCTTTCGGCGCGAGAAGCGAGCGCGGAAGCGAGGACGACCTCGGACGGCTCGACACCGCTCACGCAGAAGGGATCGCCCAGTGTCAATTTGTTCTGCGTCAGCGTCCCGGTCTTGTCCGAGCAAAGAACATCGATCCCGGCCAGTTCCTCCATCGCGGCAGGTGAGTGACGATGGCCTGTTTCTCCGCCAGCTTTCGCGCACCAACGGCCATGGTCACGGAAAGAACGGCGGGCATCGCCACAGGGACGGCAGCAACAGTCAGGACGAGCGCAAATTGCAAGGTTGTGAGCATTTTGTCGCCGCGGAATAACGCCACGGCGAGGATCAGAACCACGAGGACGATGGCAACCACAATGAGGAAGTCGCCAATCTTCAGCACGGCGCGTTGAAAGTGGCTGACGACGTGTGCCGTCTCGACCAGATGCGCTGTCTTGCCGAAGTAGGTGTTCCCTCCCGTGGCATAGACCAGAGAGTCGGCCTCTCCTTGCTTGACGATCGATCCTGAATAGACTGCTTCGCTCGTCTTGCGTTCCACAGGCAACGATTCGCCTGTCAGGGCCGATTGATCCACCTCGATCGGGTCGCCTTTCAACAACCGCGCGTCGGCCGGCACGATTTCGCCGATGCGAATGCGCATCAAGTCGCCAGGGACGAGTTCCCGCGCGGCAACTGTTATCCACTTTCCGTCGCGCTTTACGCGGGCCTGTAGCGCCAGCTTGGCCTTGAGCGCGGCGATTGCGTTTCCCGCCTGATATTCTTCCCAAAATCCTACTCCGGCGTTCATCAGCAAAAGCGCGAGGATGATCCAGAAGTCTTCCCAATGGCGCACAACCGCGGAGAGCATCGCGGCTACTTCGATCATCCAGGGGATCGGCCCCCAGAAATAGGAGAGGAACTTGAGGAGCGGATGTGTTTTCTCTTCGGAGAGTTCGTTATAGCCGTATTGGGCCAGTCGAGTTTGAGCCTCGGTCTGGCTCAGTCCGTCTTCAGGGGCACGCAACTCCGCTCGAAGAGCTTCGAGCGGTGAAGTCTCGCCATCCGCATGCTGTTTGCTCGGATTGGTGGCCATCTTCTGTCACCGATCATTATTTCTACCCCATGATCATATCTCTTACCCGTGACCATGGTCACACAATGATCCATTCAGCCGAGCGCGGGTTCTCCTTTTCTCTGCGATGCGAAGGCGCCACTGCCTCATTCACTTGCCGTAGGCGCCTTTGTACCACTCCCAAGTGCGCTTCAGGCCGTCCTCGAAGTGAACCCGAGGCTCGTAGCCGAGGACTTTGCGTGCGAGCGAAATATCCGCCTGAGAATCGCGGATATCGCCCGCGCGCGGCGGATCGTACTTGGCCTGAATCTTCTTGTCGGTGATCTTCTCGAGCTGCTTCAGCACTTCGTTCAGCGTGATCCGCGCGCCCGTCCCGCCGTTGAACACTTTCCCGGACGCGCCGCTCGCCTCGCACGCCCGCAGCGTCTCGTCCACCACGTTGTCGATGTAGGTGAAATCGCGCGACTGCTCGCCATCGCCGTAGATCACCGGCGATTCCCCGTTCAGGATCGCGAGCATAAAGCGCGAAAGCACGCCCGAGTACTGCGAGGTCGGATCCTGCCGCGGCCCGAACACGTTGAAATAGCGCACCGACGCATTTTCGAGCCCGTACACACGCCCGAAAACCTGCGCGTAAAGCTCGCCGACGAACTTCGTTACGCCGTAGGGCGAAATCGGCTCGGGTTGCATCGCCTCGGTCTTCGGCAGCGTCGGCGTTTCCCCGTATGCCGACGACGACGCGGCATACACGAATCGCTTCACCTTCGCGTCGCGCGCCGCCACCAGCACGTTCAGCGTCCCGTCGATGTTCACCTTATTCGTTTCGAGCGGATCCTTCACGGACTTCGGGACGGATGTTCGCGCCGCCAAATGAATGACGTAATCCGTTCCCTTGCACGCCGCCTGCACGGTCGCGAGGTCGGTGATGCTGCCCACGCGAAAATCGATCTTGCTGCGCACGCCCGCGACGTTGTCTTCTTTCCCGGTCGAAAGGTCGTCGAGCACCGCGACGGAATGTCCCCGCCGCACGAGTTCGTCCACCATGTTCGAGCCGATGAAGCCTGCGCCGCCCGTCACAAGGTAACGCATTCGAAAAATCCTCCTCTGAGTCGACAGCGGGCGATGCGCGGACGGCCGGTTCCGCAACGAGCCCTTGGGATTTGATGATTACGCCGTCCGTTTTCAGGTACGCTTGACTATAGCCCGGCGGCTCGCGCGCGAGCAAGAATCCCGGCCCGCGTCCGTGCCCGCCGCGCAACATTCATGCGCGCCAAACACCATCGATGGAAGCTTGCTTTCGCCGTCCCGGCTGCCCTGGCGGTCATTCTGGCCGCGCTTCCGGCAGCCCCCGGGACGGTCGCGCCCGCCAAATCGCTCGCCATGCCGTTTCGCCCCGGCGAGACGCTGAACTATCGCGTCGCCTGGGCTGCTTTCTCGAGCGCGGCGACCGTGCAACTGACCGTGCCCGAGCAGCGTAATCTTTTCGGCTACGCGACCTGGCACTTCCGCGCGCAGGCGCACACGCTCAGCCCGGTCCGCTCGCTCTTGGCCATCGACGACCAGTTCGACTCCTACACGGATCAAGCGACGCTCGAAAGCCGCCAGTATGAGACTCATCTCAACGAACTGGGAAAAACCCAGGACGACGTCTTTCACTTCGCCCCGGCCGGGCAAGCGCCGCGCGCGCCGGGGCCGGTGGTCGTCGTCCTCGCCGGGACGCGCGACCCGCTCGGCACCCTCTACGCGCTGCGCCACGTGGACTGGAACCGCACGCCGGAATTCCGCGGTCCCGTCTACGACGGACGCGACATCTATCAACTCACCGCCCAGCGCGACGCCGCAACCGAAAACGTCCAGGTCGCCGCCGGCGCTTTTTCCTCTACCCGCGTTTCGGTCGCTCTGTTCCAAAATGAAAAGGAAGTTTCGGCCATTCATTTCACGGTTTGGTTTGCGAACGACGCGACGCGCACGCCCGTTTTGATGCAGGCGCAGCTCCCGTTCGGCAAGCTCCGCGCCGAACTCGTCTCGGCGTCGCACTAGCTTCGAGATTCGCAGCGGCGGATGAGATCAGCTTTCCGGAACGATCCAGTCCTCCGGCGGGAAGTCGATCTGCCAAAACGACGGCGAAGGCTTCACGAACTCGAGCCCGAGTTGCGTCCTTCCGGCGAGGGGCGCGCCCACGTGGACGACGCGGCACTCCAGCCACTGGTTTGTCGCCTTGTTCGAGACGGTGACGATCTGACCCATCGTCACCAGCGCCGCCAGGGAAATGAGCGCGCCGTGCGCGTTCACCACCAGAGTGCGCGTCTGCTCTTCGAACTCCTCGTCGGCGGTCGTCTTGCCCTTCACTCGAATCGGCACGCTGAGGAGCACGCGCATGCTCCGGCGGCGTGCGTCGGGCGTCACCGGTGACGTGTCCTCCTGGGCGATGGTGTGGCCGTCCATGAACGGTACGATAGGGCTACGGTAATCGCGTCACAATAGTACGAACGGCGTGTGGTTTCCGGTCAGTTAATACGCGGTCCGGAGCGGAACGGTTTCAGCAGTGAACCACTTTTTCGTGGCCTTGCTTCACGCGGCGCGTGGCGTTGCGTGTGTCCACGACGAGCTTCGCATTCTTCACGATCGCGTCGTAGTCGTATTGGGTGTGGTCGGTGGCGATGAGCACGCAATCGTACGCCGCCAAATTGGCGGGCGTCAGCTCGACGGAGCGCTTGTTCGAAAAGTCGTAGTGGCGCATCTTGAAAAGCGCCGGGAAGTACGGATCATTGTAGTCGATGTTCGCGCCGCGCCCGGTCAGCAGTTCGAGCAGCTTGAGGGAAGGCGATTCGCGCAGGTCGTCCACGTCCTTCTTGTAGGCGACGCCGAGCAGCAAAATCTTCGAGCCCTTGATGCTCTTCTGCCGCTCGTTCAGGGCGGCGGCCACGGCGTTCACCACGTGATAGGGCATTTCGGTGTTGATCTCGCCAGCCAGCTCGATGAACCGCGTCGCGAAATCGTATTCGCGCGCCTTCCACGAGAGGTAGTACGGATCGACCGGGATGCAGTGCCCGCCGAGTCCCGGCCCGGGATAGAAGGGCATGAATCCGAAAGGCTTCGTCGCGGCGCTGTCGATCACTTCCCAGATGTCGAGGTCCATTCGCAGGCAGAGCTGCTTCAGCTCGTTCACCAGCGCGATGTTCACGCAGCGGAAGATGTTTTCGAGCAGCTTCACCATTTCCGCCGCCCGGGTTGACGTGACCGGCACTACCTTCCCCACGATCTGCGCGTAAAGCCCCGCCGCGGCGCGCCCGCTTGGGGGATTGATCCCGCCGACCACCTTGGGAATCTGCGCCAGGCCGAAATTCTTGTTTCCGGGGTCCTCGCGCTCGGGGGAAAACGCGAGGTAGAAGTCCGTCGCGATATTTTCCGTGCCGGCGCCTCGCGCGATCGGGCATTTCAGCCCGCCCTTTTCGAGGATGGGCAGGACGAGCTCTTCGGTCGTGCCGGGGTAGGTGGTGCTCTCGAGCACGATCAACTGGTTCCGCTGGAGGTTCGGTGCGATGGCCTTGGCCGTGTCCTCGACGTACGTCAGGTCGGGCTCGCGCCTTTCGTCGAGCGGCGTCGGGACGCAGATCAGCACCGCATCCATATCCTTCAGCCGCGTGAAGTCGGTGGTCGCGTCAAAGTGCTTGGCCTCGACGTGCTCTTTGATCTTCGCCGCCGGGATGTGCTGGATGTACGACTGCCCCGCGTTCAGCTTGTCGACCTTGCTCTTGTCGAGGTCGAAGCCCGTCACACGCTGGCCCACATCCGCGAAGCGCAGCGCGAGTGGAAGCCCCACGTAGCCGCACCCGATGATTCCGACATGAACGCCCTTCCCTGCAAAGAACTCCGGCTTGCGCTCCGTGCTCATCCGTTTCCTCTCGTCGCCAAGATTGTGTGTGATTGCCGAAGCCGGCTCCCACCCGCGAAGGAAAAGCATAGCAGGAACGCCAACGGCTGAGAAACTTGCGTGGCGGCCGTGTGCTCAATTCCGACACTGCTTTCTTCGCCGCCAATTTTGTGCGCAAGTGGCAAATGAGACTTGTGTTGTCTGCAGATTGCGCCTATGCGCGTCATCGTCTCCTCCGGCTCCCGCCTTCCGTCCGCGCCCTCCCTTGCCGTCGCCATGGCTACCGCGGAGCCTCCCGCACTAAGTGGCCAAGTTTCAGAACTACCCGTCACCGGCTGCCAAGTAGAAATCGATGCAACTCCCTGAAAACAAAGGACGGCGCCTCCGGCTACCCGTCACTGGAACCGGGGGTCGTTGGACGCCGTTTCGTCGCACAAAAATCGCGGCGGAAGTGAGCGCGCGCAGCGTTCGTCGCACCGGTCTGTTTCAGGGAGCGGCTTTAGTAATCGCGATGAACGGTATCGGGCGAGAAGGCCGGCGAGCAGACGGAGATGTACTCGGCGCCGTCGGGGGTCGAGTACTGCACCCACTCGCCGCGATGGGCGATCACGGCCTGGCCGGCGGCTACGTCCAGGCTGCCGCCTTTGTACGTCACGCGCAGCGAGCCGCTGAGGACGAGCGTGTATTCGTCGAACCCGGGCGTCTGGCCGGGCTCGACCCATCCCGCGGGGCTGCGCATGTGCGCGACGCTGACCGCGTCGGTCTTCGAGTTGACGCGGCCGACGAATTCGTCGATGGTCTTCGGCTTGTTGCCCGCGGCCTGGACGCGGGTCGCTTGCGGGATCAAAGTCGGCATGGCCTTCCTTCCGGCGAGTCCGGTTTGCGACCGGTCGCCGCACTCCTAGATTTATCACAAAGAGCGCGCACCCGCGCGGCGAGTTCCGCGCGGCCTGAAAACGCTAAGAGCGCGGGGGGCCGGTCCTTGCGGGGAACGTGATGACGGGCCTCGGGCGATGCCAGAACGGGCCGAGTTCGTCCCGGATGAAGGAGACGGCGTGTTCGAGGTCGCGGACGAGCGTGTGAGGCGCCGCGCCGCACGCGTTGAGCTCGTCGCGCGTGGTGCTGTGGTGCGGGGAGACGAGAATCGTCGTGACGCCGGCGGTGAGGCCGGCGAGAATCTCCGGCGCGCCTGCGCCGATGAGAAACGACGCGGCGAGGTTGATGTTGCGCTCGTGCGCGGCGCGGAGGAGCAGGCCCGGCCGGGGCATGCGGCAGGAGCAGTCCGAGCGATACTCGGGCAGGAGGGCTTCCGGATGGTGGCGGCAGTAGAGGACGGCGTCAAGGCGGGCGTTGTCCCAGGCGAGGCAGGCGCGCATGGCTTCGTTGATGGCGTCGAGGACTGGCGGCGCGAGCGCGCCGTGCGCGATGCCCGGCTGGTTCGAAACGGCGATGGCGGGAAGGCCGAGGCGGTTGAGCGCGGCGATGGCCTCGCCGGCGCCGGCAATAATTTCGAATTCGGCGGGACTCGACGGAGGCTCGGCCGCTCCGTTTGGATTGTAGAGGTAGCGATTGATCACGCCATCGCGATTGAGAAAGACGGCGCGTCTTCTCATGTCATGGCGATTCCAAAATGAAACTGTTTGGTGCGATTTCTCCTGCGAACTTGCAAACCGCTGGCCAATCCAGCGCGGCACGCCGCGCTTTCCGATGCGGAGGACCGCGGCTGCGTTGTTATCCCTTCCCGGCTGCGCTATTCTGCCTTCAAGACGATGGTCGACATTCATTGCCACATACTTCCGGGCCTCGACGACGGCGCGGAGTCGTTCGAAGTCGCGTGCGCCATGGCGGAAATGGCGATCGAGGACGGGATCACGCATGTGATCGGCACGCCGCACGCGAGCGCGGATCATCAGTTCCTTCCCGAATTGGTAAGAGAGCGCCGGGATGAACTTCAGGCGCGGTTCGAAGGGCGGCTGGTGCTGGCCACCGGGTGCGACTTCCACCTGAGCTTCGAGAACCTTCAGGACATACGCCAGAACCCCGAGCGTTTCACGTTGAACCAGGAGAGCTACCTGCTGGTCGAGTTCGCGGACTATTCGATTCCGCCATCGCTCGACCAGGCGCTGCACGAGCTGCAGCTCGCCGGGTTGAGGCCGATCGTCACGCATCCGGAGCGGAATCCGCTGATCCGCGCGCAGCCCGACCGGCTATTTCGCTGGCGCCGGCAGGGGTGCTACGTGCAGGTGACGGCGCAGTCGCTCCTCGGCAAATTCGGGAAGGCCGCGCAGGAGGCGGCGGAGATGTGGCTCGACGCGGGGGCCGTGCACTTTCTTGCGAGTGACGCGCACAACGTGACGTCGCGCCCGCTGCGGCTGAAGGAGTGCTTCGATTACGTGGCGAGCACGCGCGGCGAAGACGTCGCGCAGGCGCTGCTCATCGCGAATCCGATGGCGGCGTTCGAAGGCAGCCCGCTGCCGTACGTTCCCGAACTGCCGGACGACGCGGGCACGGACGATTCCAGCGCGCCGGGAGGCGTGCCCGGCCGGCGCAAGCGCTTCTTTTTTTTCTAAGCGGGGCACGACAATGATGCGACTCCTGAGGGTGATTGCGGCAACTGCACTTCTGTTGTCTTCCTCGCCACGGATAAAGGCTCAAGCGCAGATTGTCGAAATCGCCGATTTGCAGCTGGCTGATTCCCTCTCTGGGCTTGTACAAGACCCCACAGGGGCTCCAGTACCTAAGGTTATCGTGCAAGAGTTCAGCTCTGGCTGGAAACGAGCGCTGCGGTCGACCCAGACCGACCCACGTGGAGTATTTTCACTTGCGCCCGTTCACGGGCGCCGGGTTTATTATCTGCAACTCTCGGCTGACGGGTTCAACCTCCTTCGCATCCGTGTTCAGGTGGACGCGAAACGCGGCAGCAAACTCAAACTGAAACTGGAAGTCGCGACATAAGTTTTCTGCCCTGGCGCCTGCATAACCAGCGTCAGCGCGAATTCTTCGGTCGTTTGGCACGCTTGGCGCGAGTTGCGAGCGCATCCGCCAGCGCGCGCCACGAAAACGGCTCGCCCGGCTTTTCACGGAGCCGCGCGGCGATCTCGTCCACGAGCCAGTCGTGGCGCTCGGCAGTCCTTTCGGTGAGCAGCGGGTCGATCCCCACGTCGGCGACCGCCTGCGCGGCTTCGCGCATTTCGGCGGCGCGGCGGCGGCCATGTTCGGCGACGCGGCTGATGAGATAGTCGGGCAGGTCGGCTTTCCATCCCATCGAGGGGTACGTCGCATCGAGCGACGCAAGGACGGCTTCCTCCGCCCCGTAGCGGCGCGCCGCGAACAGGCCTTCGATCGCAAGCGCCTCGAGACCCTTGATCAGCACGCTGCGGCACATCTTGACGGCGGATGCCACGCCGATGCGATCGCTTACCGCGGTCGCGTTCATGCCGGTCGACTGAAGGCGCGGGGCGAGTTCGGCCGCGCGCGCGCCGCCGAGCAGCATCGGAACCTTCAGGCGCTGCGGCGGAACGGGCGCCATCACCGCGGCTTCGACGAAATTCCCCCTGCTCTTCTCGAAGTGGCGCGCCTCCCTGCGTTTCGTTTCCGGCGAGACGGAGTTGATGTCGAGAAAGAACTGGCCGGAGCGGAGAAGCGGCGCGGCCTCGCGCGCGACGCTCGCAGCCGAGGAAGCCGTGACCGCGGAGATCACCAGCTCCGCATCGCGCAAACATTCCCGAAGATTCTCCTTCATGTGGACGTTGCAGTCGCGCGCTTTCGCCAGCATCGCGCCGCGGGCCTTTTTCGAGCGAAGCAGAATGTCGAACGCCGACACCTCGATGCCCCGGGCCGCAAGATCGCGCCCGAAGATTCCGCCGGCTTCGCCGAAGCCGACCAGCGCAATCCGCCGAAAAGGTTCGTCAGCCATGAAGTCGCTTCACGTGTGAAGGGTGATCGTGCCGCGCCGCTCGGCGAAGCGCCAGCCGTCTGTCGTGCGCACGTAGCGGTCGTAATAGGTGCCGAGCAGTTGCTTCGGGGACGCCTTGCGCCCTTCGGCGGTCTCGGGCTCGGCCGCGTCGGCGGTGAAGAGCAGGACGCGGCACGTTCCGGCGGCGGTTTCCGGCGTCTCGATACGCACGCGGATGTTGGAGATGATGTGCTGCGTCAGGCGAGTGCGCGGGCGCGAGGTGAACGTGGCGATGATGTTGTCGACGCCGCGGATCGTGTCCTGGGGATTCATCGGCAGGGTGAACGCGGCGTCTTCGGCGAAGATTTCGCGGAAGCGCGCGTATTCCTCGCTGTCCACGATTTCGGCGTACTCGATCGCCAGGGCGGCGCACGCCTGCTCGGCGTTTCGGATTTCGGCTTCGGTGAGCTGCGCCATAGTGGACCTCGCACGTCTCAGCAATTTTCAGCGATATTCGAGGCCCAGCTCCGCGATCTTCGCGCGCAAGCCGTAGATGTCCAGTCCGAGGTCGCCGCGGGCGAGCTGCTCGCGCGTCTTGTCTTCTTTTTTCACGCGCTGCTCCGATGCCGCAGCCACCTTCGCGGCGTCGGCTCGTTTCACGACCACGACGCCGTCATCATCCGCGACGATCACGTCGCCAGGATCGATGGACGCGCCCGCGCACACGATCGGGACGTTCACTGAGCCGAGTGTGGCTTTCACGGTTCCCTGCGAGCTGACGGCGCGGCTCCAGACGGGAAACTTCATTTCGGTCAATGGACCGACGTCGCGGCAGCCTGCCTCGATCACGAGTCCCTTCACGCCGTGCGCGCGCAGCGAAGTGGCGAGCAGCTCGCCGAAATAGCCGTCCGTGCAGGGCGAGGTCGGAGCGACCACCAGAATGCTGCCCGGCGTACAGACTTCGACGGCGACGTGAATCATCAGATTGTCGCCGGGCGGCAGCGAAACCGTGACCGCCGGACCAGCGATGGCCGCGCCGGGGTAAATCGGGCGCATATAAGAAGCGAGAAGGCCGATGCGCCCCTGCGCCTCGTGCGCCGTAGACACGCCGTATTTTTCAAGCGCGGCGACCGCATCTGCGGGCGGCAGCTCCACGCGCCGGACAACCGTTGGTTTGGTCATGATAGCTCCTCGGTCACATGCGGGAAGACAAGCCGGTAGGCTTCGCCGTGCTGGTTTTTCTTGACCACTCTTGCCGTTTTCTTCTTATCAGCCACAAAGGCACCTTTCTTAAAGCTCGGCTTGGAATTCTAGAGGGTGCGAAAGCGCGGCGTCAATCGGTGCACAAGCGGAGCGCCCGGAACCCCAGATCCTTTGCCAGGGCCTAGACTCCGCTACGCTTGAATCCAGCGGCTCGCACGGGGATAAACGCGCCGCGCGTTGACGGCATAAATCCGGGCCTTGTCGCCGGCGTTCAGCTTCGAATCGTCAACATAGCGCCGCGTATTGTCGTAATGATCGTGCGTCTCCTCGTTAACCACGCCGGGGAACGCACCGTCGCACTCCGAGCCGAACAGGATGTTGTCGAGCGAAACAGCGTCGAATAACATTTGCATGTTGAGGCCGTTGTACACGCAGGTATCGACGAAAACGTTGCCGTTCCCGAGGATCTCGTCCGGGCTCGCCCAGCTGTTGTACTTCGCGATCGCCCTCCAACGCCCGATCTGGCACGGCAACGCGCCGCCGCCATGCGGGATCAGAAATCGCAGACGCGGAAAATCCCGGAATAGATCCTTCGCCATCATGAGTTGCACGAAACCCGTAATATCGGCGACCAGATATTGGACGGCCGTATGCGGGAAGTTCTTATTGATCGATTCGCTGCCGTGCAGCACGAGCGGCACATCGAGCCCCTGCGCCGCTTCGAAAACCGGATAATTGTGCTTTCCGGTGAAGGGCTGGTTTTGCCAGCGGCCGCCGGTGCCGTCGGGATCAAAATTGAATGCGATGAAGCCTTCCTTGGTCCAACGCTCGATCTGTTTCGCGACCTGCTCGGATGGACACGAAGGATGTTGTCCGAGCATGCCGACCGGCGCAAAGCGGCCGGGAGTCAACCGACAGGCGCGAAGGATAAGGCCGTTGTTGAGATCGGCCCAGATGGCGTTCTGTTCGGTAGTGCCTTCATGCGTCGCCATGGCTTTCGCACGGGGAGAGGCGAATGCGACATCGATTCGGCGCGAGTCCATCAAGCTGACGACCTGCTCCAGACTCTTCTTAACGTCGGCATCCGAGATGTCGGGGAGGACATCGGGATTCTTTCCGGAAAGTTGCGCTTGGCGAAAGCCCTCCACTTCCGGGTGACGCGCAAGACGAACGAAGTGTTGGTGAGAGTCGATAATCATGTTCGCGGCTAGTTTAAACCCTTTCTATTCCCGGCTGGCGATTCTAGAGAAGCTGCGGGATGGCGTCAATCGGACAAGCCGGAGAACCACCCAGCCAGGGCGGCGGTTACGGCTTCGGGGCGCTCCATCGGGGCCATGTGGCCGCAGTTTTCGATGACGACGAGCTTCCCGTTCGAAAGCCGCGCCGCCATCTGCCGGTGCACGTCGAGCTGGCTCCATGCGTCCTCGCGCCCGCACAGCACGAGCGTCGGGCACCGCGCCGCCGCCAGCACGGGCGTCGCATCCGGCCGGGCGAGCAGGGCCTTGATCTGCCCGGCGAAAATCTCAGGAGACTTCCGGCCGAACATCTCGACAATGGACTCGATCAGGGGTGCGTCCGAAAGGCGCGAAGGATGAACCATCTTTTGTAGCCACGTGCGAGCCATGGCCCGCATTCCCTGTGTCCGCGCGATTTCGACGTAGCCATGCCGCTCCGCCTTCTCGCGCTCGCCGGCCTCGCCCGGAATCCACGGCTTGTAGGCGGTATCGAGGAGCGCCAGCCCGAGGACGCGCTCCGGCGCGCGCCGCACGATTTCCATCGCGACGCGGCCTCCCATCGAGTGTCCCGCGACCGCAAACCGTTCCGGCGCGCGTTCGAGCGCGACCCGCGCCATTTCCGGAATCGAATCGCTCGCGCCATAGTCCGCAATCTCAACGCCGGTGATCTCGCCGAGCGAGCGCGCCGGATGTTTCCACACCTCGGCATCGCAGGCCAAACCGGGGAGCAGCAGCAGATGGGGGAGAGCCATTGTCACGCGGGGGCCTGGAAAAGCCGAGTCGCGGACGCTTCGTCGCTTCCGCTCATCGCTTCGTGGCCACTTCCACGGGAGGCGTGCCGTAAGTGTGAAACGATTCGATCGTCTGGAGGCCCCACGCCTGGCCCTTCTTGCGTTCAGCTTCGGTCCAGCGAATCGGCTTCCAGTCCGGCGCCAGAATCAGGCGCGCTCCGGCATTGGCGATTTCCACGCGGTTGCCGCCGGGCTCGTACAGATACAAGAAGAACGTCTGTTGGATGGCGTGCTTGTGCGGCCCGGTCTCGATATGGACGCCGTTTTCGAGCGCGATGTCCGCCGCGATCAGCACCTCTTCGCGGCTGTTCACCGCGTACGTGATGTGGTGAAACCGTCCCTTCGTGCCGGTGTGGTCGGCTGTGTACGCGAAGTCGTAGCTCTTGTTCGTGCAGGTCATCCACATGGCGGCTTCCGTGCCGTTATCGAGGATGATCGTCTCCGTCAGCCGGAAGCCGAGGTACCTCTCGAAAAACTCGCGATTGGCTTTGATATCGACGGCCAGCCCGTTCCAGTGATCGAGGCGGCGCACGTTCATGCCGCGCGCGGGAAACCGCTGCGCCTGGTTCTTCAACGCAGGCCGCAGCTCGGGCGGCGCCTGATACCACTGCGTTTCGTAGTAGAGCTCGATCTTGTGCCCGTCCGGGTCCTGGCACAGGAACGCCGGGCCGTGCGCCAGATCGCCATCCGTCCAGCCGATGTCGAATCCCGATCCCTTCAGCGCCGCCACGCGCCGCTCGAGCGCTTGCGGGCTCCGCGCGCGGTACGCCACGTGGCCCATGCCCGGCAACTTCGATGCCGTCAGCTTCAACGAGTGGCGCTCGTAATCGTCATACGCGCGCAAGTAAACCGAGTCGCCTTCCCGGCCGCTCTCGGTCATCCCCATCACGTCGATGAAAAATCGCAGGCTTTCCTCCGGCCTCGGAGTCAGCAATTCCAAATGGCCCAAGTGGGCCAGATCCATGATCGGTTCGGTTTGCATGTCGCCTCGAATCGTTACGTACAATCAGCCAAAATAGAGTGCGCGCGGGGGGATGTCAACCCAACGCGCGGCAAAACGCGGTGGGTCAGTTTCCGATAGGCGCGCCAGCAGGTGCCCTATTTCTTGCGACGTCGTTTTGAGACCAAGGTCTGGTCAAGCCCGACTGACTTTCGCCAACGAAGTTCCGCCCTGATGGTGAAAAGTATTACCGAGGTACAGCTAATCGTATAGGCAGATAAAGCGGCATTGCCGGAAGAGCTTCGGGGGACGATGCCCACCGTGTCGCAGAATGAAAACAGCAGCAACAAGCTGCCGATACTGACAGTTCCGACCAGAACATAGCCGAGCCCGATCACAACTAGGTTTCGCACTTGTCGATAGGAACGGGTAAGCAATAGGTACCAGGCCACAACCCCTGCCCAGGCACTTCCGAGCAGCAGTCCTGCAAGGGTGACTGTCATTGGTTCTTTTCCGTCGCGGCACGTTCTAGCTCAGCGCTGCATCCTGCGGCAGGCCACAATAGTGACAATCGCGCCACCTTTTCTGTCTCTCCAAGGCACCCTTCCACTCCCATCTCCAGTAGTACAGTTTGCCGCACCGAGGGCACCGAAATCGATTCAGCCATATGCCAGCGGCAATATACGCAACGAACCAAGCTGGATAAACGAGAAGAATGGCGCCTGGGTACTTTGAAGACAGGAGTGCGGCCGCGAGGATCATCGGTATGAATAGAATTTGGATGGTCTTAAACACGGCCATTCTCCGTCGACGGTCTCGCCAAGCCGCTGCGTAACGTAATTCGTCAGTCACCTCCATAAACTAGCATGTCCAAAGCAGCTCTGTTACAGGCCAAAGCATCGCACTAGCCAAAGTGGCATCCGCTTGACAAGCCCGCGACGGCCCGCATATCGTCCTGCCGCGCGCCATCCTAGGCCATGCCTTGCAGCGCGCGCAAATCATGACGCGAACGCACGCGCCCGAGCATTCAAAAGCCAAGCACCGCCTGCGCCCCGTGCGCCTGCGCACTTCCGGCGCGTCGATGCACCGCCGCGCAGACGGTGCGATCATCATCCGCCCAGACGAGCCGCTCGAGCCCTACCCGCGCGTGCTCACCGAACGCCTGATCCATTGGGCGCGCGTGGCCCCGGATCGCGCCCTAGCCGCCAAGCGGCGCGACGGCGGCCCCTGGCGTTTCGTCACCTACCGAGAGGCGCTCGCGAAAGTTCGCAGTCTCGGCCAGGCCTTCCTCGACCGCAGCCTTTCCGCCGATCGCCCCGTTGTCATTTTGTCGGAGAACGACCCCGAGCACCTCCTCCTGATGTTTGCCGGGCAGCACGTGGGCGTTCCCACGGCCTCGATCGCGCCGCCTTATTCGCTCGTCTCGACCGACTTCGGGAAACTCAAGCACGTGATGAAAGTCTTGACGCCCGGGCTGGTGTTCGTCGCGAACGGCGAGCGCTATCGCCGCGCCCTCGATGCCGCCGTCGATCCCGATGTCCAGGTCGTCTTCGCGGAAGACCCCATCGCCCGCCGCGCCGCCATTTCGTTCGACGATCTCGCGGCCACCGCGCCCACGCCCGACGTGGAAGCCGCGCACGCCGCCATCGCGCCCGACGACGTCGCGAAATTCCTGTTCTCCTCCGGCTCCACGGGCATGCCGAAAGCGATCATCAACACGCACCGGATGATTTGCAGTAACCAGCAGATGATTTTGCAAGGTTTCCGCTTTCTCGGCGACGAGCCGCCCGTGCTCGTGGACTGGCTCCCCTGGAACCACACGGCCGGCGGCAATCACCAGACCGGCATGATTCTCTACAACGGCGGGACCTTCTATATCGACGACGGCAAGGCGACGGGCGCGGGCGTCTCCGTCACGGCGCGAAATTTGCGCGAAATCGCGCCGACGGTCTATTTCAATGTGCCGCGCGGATACGAAGAGCTGCTGCCTTATCTACGCGAAGACGCCGAGTTGCGCCGCAATTTCTTTAGCCGCCTCAAGTTCATGTTCTACGCCGGCGCGGGCATGTCGCAGGCCATCTGGGACGCGTACCGGGAACTCATGACCGAGACGTGCGGCGAGCGCATCCTGATGGCCACCGGCCTCGGCGCCACGGAGACCGCGCCCATGGCGCTGCAATGCACGTGGGACTCGGCGCAGGCGGGCGCCATCGGCATCCCGATGCCGGGCGTCGAGGCCAAGCTCGTGCCCGCTGGCGCGAAAATGGAGATTCGCGTCAAAGGGCCCAACGTGACTCCGGGCTACTGGAAGCGTCCCGACCTGACCAGCGACGCCTTCGACGAAGAGGGCTACTACAAGTTCGGCGACGCCGTTCGGTTCGTCGATCCGGACGACGTCAACAAAGGTCTCGTCTTCGACGGCCGCTTTGCCGAGGATTTCAAGCTCTCCACCGGGACGTGGGTCAGCGTCGGCCCTCTGCGAACGCACATCGCGCACTGGTTCGCGCCCTACGTTCGCGACGTGGTGATCGCGGGGCTTGACCGCGACTTCATCGGCGTCCTCCTGATTCCCGACCTCGACGCGTGCCGCGCCCTCGCTCCCGATCTGCCCGCCGGAGCCGCGGCCGCCGAAATCCTGGCGCACGAAGCCGTGGTGCAAGAGTTCACTTCGCTGCTCGAATCCTTCGCCGCGCGCTCCACCGGCAGCTCGAATCGCGTCGCGCGCGCGATTCTGCTCGACGAGCCGCCCTCGCTCGATCACGGCGAAATCACGGACAAGGCCTCGCTCAATCAGCGCGCGATTCTCGAGCGCCGCGCCGCGCTGGTCGAAGAACTGTACGCCGAGAATCCATCCCCCCGCGTCCTCCGCCTCCGCGAACCGTAACCCTGATTGCTAAAGGTTTGGATGTAGCGCCGCGGCCTTCAGCGCGGCATCGTCCTGCCCCTTCGTGAGCGTGGTCACACAACCGCGTGATCTCCGTCACCGAATGCCGATGCCGCCGAGTCTAGCCTCGCGCGCATGGCACAGATCGTTCTTGGCATGGCCTTGTCGCACGGCCCTATGCTTGCGACGACCCCCGAGCAGTGGACGCTGCGCGTACCGGCCGACCGCGCCGCCAAGCATCCTTTCCGAGGCCGTACTTGGACCTTCGAGGAACTGGTGGAACATCGCCGGGGCGAGCGGTTCGATTCGCAGATTGCGCTGGACGTCATGCGCACGCGCCACGCGGCCTGCCAGCAGGCGCTTGACCGGCTCGCCGAAACGTTTGCCGAAGTCAAACCCGATGTGGCCGTGATCTTCGGCAACGACCAGATGGAGATCTTCAACGAATCGCTGATTCCGGCGTTCGGCGTGATGTGGGGTCCGCGGATCGTCAATGCGGAAATGACGCCGGACCACCGGGCGAAGCTGCCTCCGGGCGTTGCCGAGGCCGTCCCGGGCCACATCCCACCGGGAGGCGCGACCTACGAAGGCGCGCCGGAAGTGGGGTCTCATATCATCCGGAGTCTGATGGCCGACTCGTTCGACGTGGCGACCCTGAAATCCTTCCCCGTCAATGAGACTCCGCACGCGTTCGGCTTCATCTACCGCCGCGTGATGCGCGACAAGCCGGTGCCGAGCGTTCCGTTGTTGCAGAACACCTTCTTCCCGCCGAATCAGCCCTCGGCGCGCCGCTGCTATGACTTTGGCTCCGCGGTGGCGAGGGCGATCCTCACCTGGAAGAACGACGCTCGCGTGGCCGTGTTTGCCTCCGGAGGCCTGTCACACTTCGTCATTGATGAACAGTTGGACCGGCCTTTCCTCGAGGCGCTAGGCAAGCGCAATGCCGTCGGCATCACCGGCATACGGGAAGAGCTGTTGCAGTCGGGCAATTCGGAGATCAAGAACTGGATTGCTCTCAGCGGCGCCATGGCCGCGACAGACTGCAAGTTCCAGCTTGTCGACTACGTGCCCTGCTATCGCTCGGAGGCCGGCACCGGCACGGCCAACGCCTTCGTCTACTGGCGCTAGCCGCGCGCCGCGCTCGTCGAAGAGATGTACGCCGAGAATCTATCGCCGCGCGTTCTCCGCCTCCCGGAACCATAGCGATTTCCCGAACGCCGCATCCTCGCTGCTCTCGGCCGAGTGCGAAATGTCCTTGTAGAAATATCGGAATATATATATACGTTAGCAACGTACCGTATGAGGTAAGGCATGACTTCGACGCCGGATCCCATTGTTCCGCAGGGCGAGCGCGCCTCCGTGCCCCGCAAGGCCCTCGCTCAAATGGGCCGCTCCCTGCGGAACGCAAGTAACGCGATCGCGGGCGCTTTCCAGTGGCTCACCCGCGACCCCCTGCTCAAGACCATCACGCTCTTCGCGGCGATCATTTTCGCTGCATTGGTCGCCGTCGCTATCGCTCTCACGTTGCGCTTCGTATCGCCCCACTCGCAAGTTACGGTTTCAACCTTCGAAGTGTTCCCGCCCGGCCAACAGGACAGCGTTCCCGCTGGAAAGGTGCTTGCCGATTTTGTCGTCGACAGCATGCACACCATCCTCGAACAAGCCTCTACCTTTTCTGGTAACGCCTATTCCAGCAAGAAGAGTTACAAGGCGATTCCCGACATGCCGCAAATCCCGGTTGACACCTCCTACGGCATTGAGATCAAGGGTGTGTCTTTGGATCAGTTGCTGGCCACCTGGGCCCATATCCGTTATCACGAGTTTCAGGTTTCCGGAGATCTGATCTCGACGCCCGACGCAACACCGGTCATAACTATGAGATATACGACCGCGGGTCGAGCCAAGAGCTTCGAGAAACCACTGCCACACATGGACTCTTCGACCGTCAAACAGACCGTCTTAACTCTTACCCTCGAAATGATTAAGGACATCAACCCCGAAGCAGCCGCCCGTTATCTCGCGTCTCAGGCTTACGCTTGCCAGACCGACTGCGGCAAAAGCTGGGACCCGGCGATTCAGTTCTGCTGGAAATGGACAAAGAGCAATCCCGAGAACGCTCAGGCACAATTTTATCTTGGGTACACTCTCGGGCACGCGGGACGCGGGGCTGACGCACTCGTATTTCTCGACCGCGCTCTTCAGCTCGACCCCGGCCTCGATGCTGCCTGGAACTTCAAAGGTGGCCTCTTGATCGATCGAGGGGATTTCGAGGATGCGAAGTCCGCACTCCAAGCCGCCCTCCGCGTCCGCAAAACCCCCAATCCGTTGATGAACCTAGGCATAATCGCTGTCCGCCAGGCGCGCTATCGGGAGGCCGAGAGCTACTACCGCCAGGCCGCCGCTCAGGATCCGGAAGATGTCGGCGCCTGGATGAATCTGGGAACCGCCCTCTTGTACCTTTCCAAGAATGCTAACGCCGCCGAGGCTTATCGCCATGCCTTCTACCTCCAGCCCGGGAACTCCTCTGCTCTGCAGGCCCTTGCGTTTTCCCTTGCACGGGAGGGCCAAACGGACGAGGCGCTCCGCGAGTGCGAATTGGCCGCGGGTTTGGATCCCGATGACGGCGGTCCCCTGCTCGTCGAGGGAATCGTGTTTCTGGGGGACAAGCAAGCCGATCGTGCAATTGAACAATTCAAAGCCGCGATCGGCAAGACTAACCCCTTCGAAGCCCACGTCCAGTTGGGTATCGCGTATCTGATACAAGGTGATCTGGATTCGGCATCCGCGAAATTCAGGCAGATCCTGTCTGCGTTCCCTCGGAATCCGGCTGCCCACTTCTTCCTGTCGAAGGTGCTCGAAGCCCAGGGGAATTTGCCAGACAGTCAGTCAGAAGCCAGCACATCCGAACAGGAGTTCCCGGGGTTTAAGAACAGCTCGTTGGACGTCCTGGAGTATCAGGATCTGTGTTGCACGGCTTCCGCTCCCGCGCCGGCCGGAGCAAGCAAGTAATCGAGAGTCCGTGTGAGCATTACGGACTTTCGTCAGGGCACGGCTTAAGCCGTGCCGCAATTGCAACCAGACGAGCCTGGCTTTAGCCGCTGAGGGGCGAATCGGCTGTGTGCGTCGCGGCTTCGGTTCGCCCTACCCCGCGTTGTCATCCCGAGCGAAGTCCCGCGCGGTTTCTCTGTCCCGCGTCGTTCCGCGGGAGCGGGACGTCGCGAGGGATCTTTCTTCTTTCCCCAGGGGCACTAGCCGTGGCTGGCTGCGCCCAGCGCAAGACCCTGGCACTCGGTTGGCCCTTTTTTTCTGTACCTCGGTACAGTTGAAAATGCGCTGCAACGTGCTAGCTTGGTCTGAGGCCTCTTTGCGAGGCCGAAGAAAGTGAACACGACAATGAACGAGAAAAATGAGCATCGCAGGAGGCAGCGCGAACAGCCCGGGCGGCCCCTTCCCGGCATGGTGCACCATCGCCGCCGGTGCAGCGTCTGCTGCCACCCGGAGCGCGCAGCCATCGAGGAAGCCTTTCTCGACTGGGGCAACGTTTCGCGCCTCGCCGTGGAGTACCAGCTTCCCGGCCGGACGGCCATCTACCGCCACGCGCACGCCCTCGGCCTCGACGCACGCCGCGAAGGCCATCTCCGCCGGATTCTCGAGCGAATTATCGAGCAGGCCTCCACCGTGACTCCGACCGGCGCAGCCGTCGTCCGCGCCGTCGAGCTGTACGCCCGCCTCAACACGACCAACGCTTGGATCGAGCCGCCCGCGACCGAAAATCGAATCGCTACACTGTCGAGTAACACCTGACGTAACTCGATGAAAGTAAACGCCGGCGCCTCGCCCGAATCGCTACACTTCGGGGAGCCGTTTCGAAGCGTTGTTTGGAGCGCAGCCGGGCCATTCGGTAGTAGAATCCCGGTCGCGTCGGCCCGGCCTGCCCGGGTCGCTTGGCGAATGGAGGAAGTTATGACGGCAAAATCGCTGATGCCGCTCGCGGCCGCGACTTTTCTTCTCGTCGCTTTTCCCGCGCGGAGTCAAATGCAACCGCCGCCGGGGCAGATGCCGCCGGTGCAGTTGCCCGACGGCAACGGCAAAGAGCAGGTCCAGAAGCTCTGCACCACGTGCCACGGCCTGAACATGCTCGCCTTCTCCGGCAACACGAGCGAGGGATGGGAAGACACCCTCTACATGATGACGAACCTCGGCGCGCAGATTCCGAAGGACCAGTTACCTGTCATGACGGACTACCTCGCCAAGAATTTCCCCGAGAGGCCGATGCCGCCCGCCGTCGTGATTCCCGGCAGCATGCAGGTTTCGATCGAGGAGTGGCCGGTGCCCACGAAAGGCTCGCGGCCGCACGATCCGCTCGTCGCTCCGGACGGCTCGATCTGGTACACGGGGCAGATGGCCAACGTGCTCGGCCGCTTCGATCCCAAAACGCAGCAGTTCAAGGAATATCACCTGAAGACGCCCGGCTCCGGCCCGCATGGCCTCGTGGCGGACAAGGACGGCAACATCTGGTTCACGGCGAACTTCAAGGCGTACATCGGCAAGCTCGATCCGAAAACCGGAGACGTCACCGAATACCCGATGCCCGATCCGGCGGCGCGCGATCCGCACACGCTGATCTTCGACCAGAAGGGCACGATCTGGTTCACTGCGCAGGGCGCCGACATGGTCGGCAAGCTGACGCCGAAAACGGGAGAGATCAAACTCGTCCACGTGCCCACGCCGCGCGCGAATCCTTACGGCATGGTCGTCACTTCGAAGGGCGTTCCCTTCTTCGTCGAATTCGGCAGCAACAAGGTCGCGAGCATCGATCCGGAAACGATGGAGATTCACGAGTACGTTCTGCCGCACCCCGATAGCCGGCCGCGGCGCGTGGCCATCACGCCGGACGATATCATCTGGTACAGCGACTACGGGCGCGGCTATCTCGGCAGGCTCGACCCCGCGACCGGCAACGTCACCGAATGGGCCTCGCCCGGCGGGCCGAAGTCGCAGCCCTACGGCATCGCCGCGATCGGGAAAATCCTCTGGTACAGCGAATCGGGCGTGAAGCCGAACACGGTCGTTCGCTTCGATCCCGCGACGGAAAAATTTCAGACGTGGGTGATTCCGTCCGGCGGCGGCGTGGTGCGCAACATGATGGCGACGCCGAAGGGCGATCTGTGGCTCGCGTGCAGCGGCGTGAACCGCATCGCCTACGTTCAGATCAAAAGTGGCAAAACGGGCCAGGGAAACTAGAACCAGCTAGGAGAGGACCAGCCCTCCATGACCTTCGCGCCCGCCGCCATCTGGCCGCAGCCGCTCGCTCCGGTCCATTCGCTCGGAGTGTCCGCGCTGGTCGCCGTGATCCCGCTCGCTATCGTCCTCGTTCTGATGGGCGTCCTGCGCCGGAGCAGCCTGTTCGCGTCGGCGTGCGGTCTCGCGGCGGCGGGCGCGTTCGCAACGCTCGTCTGGCACATGCCGCTGGCACTTGCGGCGTGGAGCGCGGTCTACGGGTTCGTCTATGCGGCGTGGCCGATCATGTGGATCGTGTTCTGCGCGCTGTGGCTCTACAACCTCACGGTCGTGACCGGCAAGTTCGAACTGCTGCGCCGTTGGATGGAGCGCCACGTCTCGGCGGACCCGTGCATCCAGGCGATCGTCGTGGCGTTCTGCTTCGGCGCGCTCCTCGAGGGCACGGCCGGGTTCGGGGCGCCGGTCGCGGTGACGGCGTTTCTACTGGTCGGGCTCGGCTTCGAGGCGAGGCGCGCGGTCGTCGTGTCGCTGATCGCCAACACGACTCCGGTGGCGTTCGGCGCGCTGGGAATTCCGATTGTCGCGCTCGCCGGAGTGACGGGACTCGATCTCCAGCGGCTTTCGTCCATGGTTGGCAGGCAGCTTCCCTTGCTGTCGCTGATCGTGCCGGCCTATCTCGTGTGCGTGGTCGCGGGCGTCAAGGGATTGAAGCGGACGTGGCCCGCTGCGCTCGTCGCCGGAGCGAGCTTCGCCGCGGCACAGTTCTTCGTCTCGAACTTCTGGGGACCATACACCGCGGACATCATCGCTGCGGCGGGTTCGATCGCCGCCACCTTGACGTTCCTTCAGATCTGGAAACCCGGCATCGTGGCGGACCAGGCGCCGCAGGGCGAGAAGCTCTCCGGCGGGGCGGTTTTTTCCGCGTGGCTGCCGTGGGCGATGCTGGCGGCGGTGATGGTGCTGTGGTCGTACCTCAAGCTGCAGCCGATGGGACAGGTCGTGATGGCGATTCCGCGTCTGCACAAAGGCGTTCTCATCACGCTTTACCAGCAGCCGTATTCCGCGCTGTACACGTTCCAACCGCTCGCCGCCGGGACCGGGGCGCTTACCGCGGCGCTGCTGACCGCGCTGTGCTGCCGCGTGCGGCCCAGCGTGTTCGCGAAGTGCGGATGGACGACGCTGCGCCAGCTTCGAGTCCCAGGGCTTACCGTGATCCTCATCGTGGGCCTCGCCTATCTCTACAACTATTCGGGGATGGCCTACACGCTGGGCGCGGCGGCGGCGCGGGCGGGCCGCGTCTTTCCGCTGCTGAGCAGTTATCTCGGATGGGTGGCATGCTTCCTCAGCGGCAGCGATACGTCGAGCAACCTGCTGTTCGGCAATTTGCAGGTGGCCGCGGCGCACCAGCTCCATCTGAGTCCCGTTTTGCTGGCCGCGACGAACTCCTCGGGCGCCGTTGCCGGCAAGATGATTTCGCCGCAGAACATCGCGGTCGGCGTCACGACGGTCGGGCTGATCGCCTACGCGCAGGCTTACTGGTTCACGTGGATGTTGCCTTAGGTGTTTCCGTAGTTCCGGCAACGGACGCTTCCGCCGGCTTCTCTCCCTCTCGACGGTCCGTGCAATGGATCACGCGGTCGTAGGCGTCCTTGATCAAATCATCCAGCGGGAGCACGGTGCCATTCACGCGCTGCTCGTCCAGAAGCGCGAGGTCGACGTCGGAAATCACCATCTGCTCCTGATTGACCGAGCCCTCGGCCGCGATGCCATCCCGCGCAAAGAAATAGTCCGAAGGCGTCAGGATCGCCGCCTGTCCGTAGTGGGTCGCCATGCACGGAACTTCGGGAAGGTTGCCAACCGTGCTCGTCATTGCGACGTAGATCTGGTTCTCGCTGGCGCGCGCCTGGGCGCAGTAACGCACGCGGCAGAAACCCTGGCGTTCATCGGTGCAGGAAGGAACGAACAAAATCTGGACGCCTCCTTCCGCGAGCACGCGGGCGGCCTCGGGAAATTCAACGTCGTAGCACACCAGAATCCCGATCTTGCCGTAGTCGGTGTGGTAGACGTAAAAGCCGTGGCCGCGGCTCATCTGATATTGGCCCTTCTCAGTCTGCGTCAAATGAACCTTTTTCTGCCGGAAGACGCGGCCATTCGGCGTGAAGAGATGCGCGGCGTTGAAGAGCTCGCCCTGCTGGATCACGGGATGCGTTCCCGCAATGATGTAGAGCTTGTTCTCGGCGGCGAGGCGCGTGAAGAGCGCTTCGTATTCCGGCGTGAGTTGAGCGAGGCGGCGCACGGCCCGGGCGGGAGCGGCTTCGCGCAAGTAGCTCAGGAGCTGCATCGTGAAGTACTCGGGGAAAACGACGAAGTGGCTGCCGTACTCCCGCGCGCTGCGGACGAAGAACTCGACTTGGGTCGCGAAGTCCTCGAAACGGCCGATGGGACGCAACAGGTACTGCATGGCGGCGATGCGCACGCGTGAGACCTGCGGGGGATGGCGGCGGGCTTCCTCGATGAGCCCCTCCTCGGCGGCCGGCTCCTCGCCGACCTGAAGACTCACGTTCGTCACGTATTCCGGATTGAGCCATTCAAGCAAGGTGGCGAAGCCGCGCGATTCAGGGTCGTCAAGATACTCGGGGACAACATCGAGGACCACGAGTCCGTTCTTGAGCTGGAAGCTCAGCGTCGCGTCCTTGCGCCGGCCGCGCACGACCTCAGCCACATAGTCCTGCGAGGTCATCTTCTGCGCGACCTGCGCGTATCCGGGGATGCGCCCGCCGGTGAGCAAGCGCTTCAAACCGCGCTCGCGGATGAACTGCTTGCGGGCGTCATACAGATGAGAGCCGATGCCCCGCTGACGCGCGGTCGGGTCGACGCACATGTCCGCGCCGTACAGCGTCTTGCCGAGAGGGTTGTGCGTGCTGAACGTGCCGCGCCCGGTAATCGTGGACCACTGCGCGGATTCCGCATAGTCGTCCCAATCAATGATCAGGGAACTCGCCGAACCTATCAACCGGCCGGTCTCGTCCACGGCCACGAGCTGGCCTTCCGGGAAGACAGTGAGATGCTGGGTGAGCTCTTCGGATGACCAGGCTCGATCGTCCGAATAGACGCGGTGCTGAAGCTCGACCACGGCCGGCACGTCAGCCGGAGTCATTTGCCGCACGCTGACGTGGGAGGTTTCGGCTGTCATGGAACGCACTCGTGCAAGGGAGGATAGCAAAAAAACGGTGATCCCATAAGGGAGTGAAACTTACCGAACGCGTAGAATCGAATCACCTCTGTCTCTCTCGCCAAGCCGGTTGCCATGTGATCAACAGAACGACCTTCCATCTGACGGGCCCGGAGAAGGTCTGAGAGCGGGGTGTAGTTCTGACCTTCACCGTGCAGCGGTTCGAGACGGGCTTGCTGGCACGCGAGGAGAACTTGACCAGTTTGATGAGGCCCAATACCTGGTGGCCCGGGCAGAGGGAATCGGCTCGTCGCAGCGGGTGGTGTTTGGGAACGGGGACAGAGGGTGCTGCCGTAAATGGTCTTGCACAAAGAAGATATAGAGTTTTAATCGCAAATTCCGGTAAACTCCTGAGCACTGGTACAAATTCTCGGTCCGGCCAGGAGTCAATCAAGAACGTGACGAATCGAGTGCGAATTGTGCCAAAGATAAAGCAACGCCGAAAGCGTTCGCCCACACCCACAGAAACCGTATCCCGCATTCACTCAATTGAAAGCTACATGACCGGGCCCGTCTTGAAGGAGCAGATCCTGGGCGACCTTCCTCGGCGGGTGCTGAAGGGATTTGACGCAATTTCATCGTCCGAATCCTATCCCAAAGGCGCGATTCTCTTCGTGGAAGGTCAGGAGGCGCAAGGCGTCTTCATCCTCTCGAACGGCCGAGTCAAGCTATCGGCAAGCTCTGCCGATGGCAGATCGCTGCTTCTTCGCGTTGCGGAGCCGGGTGAAGTAATCGGCTTGCCGGGTACCATTTCGGGAAAAACGTATGTACTGACGGCAGAGGCACTCGATGCGATCGAAGCCAGCTTCATCTCGCGTGGGCCCTTCTTGCAGTTTTTGCGAGAAAACGGCGAGGCAGCCTTGAAGGTAGCCGAGATCTTGAATGAAATCTATCATGCAACCTTCCAAGAGGTCCGCTACCTGGGGCTTTCCGGCTCTGCCGCCGAGAAGCTGGCACGATTCTTGCTAGATGTGGCGGCTTCTCGTGCGCAGAACAACGGTCAGCTCTGCGCTACGCTTCTTCTCACTCACGAAGAGATCGCCGAAATGATCGGCGTGGCTCGAGAAACAGTGACAAGGCTCTTCGCCAGTTTCAAACGGGAACGGCTGATCGAGGTCCGTGGTTCGACACTCATGATTGCGAACAAAGCGGGCCTTGAAAAGCTGGTTCAAGCTTAACCAACCTACCTTTTATCGCTTTCATCGCGCCGGGTACAACATGTGTGATAAACGTCACAGACGTACTTTCTCAGCCAGTCCATAGTGCGGGCGGTGCGATTGCCCGCTGTAATTTGTTGATAGGACGAAAAGGGGACGAGGATGGGACAACGCTTAAACTCCAATATACTCCGAGTTGTTCTGGTTCTCTTTGTATGGCTTTTCGCAACCGCTGCGGCTGTTTTCCTTCAGGCGCAAGCGCGGACGGATTCCCAACAGCAAAGTAGTGCCGCTGGCTCAACAGGGGCTTCGTCCGGCGCGTCCGATTACGTCGGGGCGGAGGCCTGCAAGGTGTGCCACGCCGACATTTATGAAAGCTGGGCGAAGACCCCGCACTGGCAGACAACGCTCGACACAAAAGGGGGCCCTTCGCATCAGGGATGCGAAGGGTGCCATGGCCCAGGAGCCGCTCACATCGCGGGCGGGGGTGACAAGACGAAGATCTTCGTCTTCACGGAGCATTCCGCGAAAGAAATCAATGAGCGCTGCCTCACCTGCCATGCTTCCGGGCCAACTCACCTCGATAGCGCGAATTCGTTCCACCGGCAGAACGAGGTAAGCTGCATCGACTGCCACTCGCCGCACCACGCAACAACGAAAGAAAACCTACTGATCAAGGCGCAACCGGAACTTTGCTATTCCTGCCATCTGCAGCAGAAATCCCAATTCAATATGCCATTTCATCACCGCGTGAATGAGGGCCTGATTCAGTGCACCGACTGCCACCAACAGCACGGAACGGGTGGAGTTTGGGAGTCAGACCATTTGGTGCGGCAAGTCCGAACCTCAGATAACGGGGATGCCGTCTGTTTCAAGTGCCACAAGGACAAGCAGGGGCCCTTTGTGTTCCCCCACTGTTCCGTGAAGCTGGAAGGATGCGCGACCTGCCATATCCCGCACGGTGGGGCAAATGTTCACATGTTGAAGTACAGCAACGTCAACATGCTCTGCCTGCAATGCCACACCGCAGCCCACTTCGGACCCATCACGGCAACAGGCAACAACGGCCAGCCAACTGGTTTTGCGGTGATGAATGGTCCGGTTCCGAACAACGCTATCTATATACAGGCGTGCACAATGTGCCACACGCAAATCCACGGATCCAACTTTAGCGATATATATTTCCGATAGGTTGAATATGACGAATGTTTGCCAATGTGGGAGTCGCAGCAAGTCAAGCCACGGGACCGGCTGGCGGAATCGCAACTCTTATTCGTTGGGGTGCAAAATCATGAATGAACGTATCGGCATCAGACCGCTTAGTTTGCTGTTCGTGCTGGCAGTGTTTTTCTTCGGGCCTGCTTCTCGCGCCCAGGATAACTCCGACGAAGTCAAGGGAGTCGACTCTGGCAACTATAACGTCCAGCAGACGGTTGAACTTGGCTATCGGGGAAACTGGATCAACGGAAACCAGGATACGTATGACACGTTCGTAGATCTGGGTTCCGGCCCGCGTTTGCTCAATTACACCCTGAACATGAGGTCCCTCAACCACCAGGGGCTCCTCTTCGACAACCTCAACTTCAGCAACTTCGGCTATGGCGGCGATCCGAACGACGTCTCGCGCCTGCGGATCGAAAAGAATA
>Ga0187860_1000135_pt1 | contig 73309 bp, 61 predicted proteins | sample June2016WEW_10_4_FD_132981 | JGI IMG/M metagenome (GOLD analysis project Ga0187860, IMG submission 132981) | Peatland microbial communities from SPRUCE experiment site at the Marcell Experimental Forest, Minnesota, USA - June2016WEW_10_40 | ecosystem: Environmental > Terrestrial > Soil >...
CAGAACGTCAGCGGATCGGCCTGGCACCGGTGCAGCGTGACCAGGCCGAGCCGCAGCGTCCCCGTGACGGCAGGCGGGGCCGCCCCGGTGCCGGCTGCCGCCGTGCTGGCCGCCACTGTGCTGGCCGCCACTGTGCTGGCCGCCACTGTGCTGGCCGCCACTGTGCTGGCCATTGCCGGGCTCGCCTGCGCCGGAACCGCGACCAGCCCGGCCAGCGCGGCTAGCCCGGCCGATAGCGCGCCAGCGCCGAGCAGCCGGCACGCTGATGGGCGAGTCCGGCCCGATCTGCGTTGTTCTGGGTGCACGCGCGGCATCGTAACAGTGGCGGCAGCGAGCGCGTTGCTGCGCGTGCCCGGCTGAACTGAACATGAATGATCACTCAGCTAATGGGAAACTTCTGCCTAGCACCTGCTAAGGAGCGCCCGGCACAATGACTGGTAGCGCGGGAGGACGATCGCCGTCGACGTGCGGAGCCTGTAGTCAGGGGAGTGAATGTATCAGCCCGGAAGGCAACTAATTACACAATTGATGCACGGCGCTCGGCTGACGAGGACGGCTGGCACGCTGGCCCTGGCCATCGCCGCGCTGATGTGGCCGACCATGGCTGCCGATCCCGCGGCCAGCAAGGCGGCGGCGCCGGTGGCCGATGGCGACCCGCCGGTCGGCGCGCTGTTCAGCATGAGTGACGGCCATCTGGAGTCGCATTTCTGCACCGCCAGCGTGATCGACAGCCCGGCCGGCGACCTGCTGGTCACCGCCGCCCACTGCGTGAGCGGCTACTCCGACACCAGCCCGGCCGGCCTGGTCTTCGTGCCGGCCTTTGACAGCGGGAAGGCTCCCTACGGGATCTGGACGGTCACCCGCTTCTTCGTCGACTCCTCCTGGGCCGCGAGCAGTGATCCGGACGACGACGTGGCGTTCCTGGAGGTCAGCCAGCCCGGCAGCGGCTTCAGCATCCAGGACATCATCGGTGGCGAGCGGCTGGGCATCGGCCAGCCCGCCGGCGGAATCGTGCGGGTCACCGGCTATCCCGACGACCAGCAGCAGCCGATCAGCTGCCAGAACCAGGTCAGCGCGTTCGGACCGGGCCAGCTGGAGTTCGACTGCGACAACTTCACTGACGGCACCAGCGGCAGTGCCTTCCTGACCGACGTGAACCTGGCCACCGGCGAGGGAACGGTGATCGGCGTACTCGGCGGCTATCAGCAGGGCGGGGACACGCCCGACGTCTCCTATGCCGCCGTGTTCGGCGGGGGCGTGCAGGCGCTCTACGACACCGCTATCTCCCGGCACCCGGCCGACGCCGGCTGACCACGGCGAGGACGTTCTCAGGCGTCGTAGTCGACGGTGACCTCGCCGGTGACGGGCAGGGACTGGCAGGTGAGCACGTAGCCGGCGTCGATCTCCGCCTGCTCCAGCGCGAAGTTGCGGCGCATCCGCACCTGGCCGGCCCGGACCTGAGCGCGGCAGGTACCGCACACCCCGCCCTTGCAGGCGAACGGCAGATCCGGCCGGGCCCGCTGCGCGCCGTCCAGGATCGCAGTGCCGCGGGGGATCGCGGTCGTGGTGCTCCGGCCGTCCAGGATCACCGTGACCTCGCTGCCGCCGGTGAGCGGCTGCTCCTCGTGGTGCTCCTGGGCGGGCGGCGCCTCCTCGACATAGAACAGCTCGCGATGGATCCGGCCGGCCGGCACGCCCAGCTCGGTCAGCACCTCGATGGCATCGACGACCATGCCGAACGGCCCGCACAGCCACCAGTGATCGACCGCGCTGACCTCGCACACGGCGGGCAGCAGCTGGCGCAGCCTGGCCGCGTCCAGCCGGCCGCTGAATAGCTCGACCTCCTGCGCCTCGCGCGACAGCACGTGCGCGAGCTGCAGCCGGGCGGGATAGGAATCCTTCAGGTCGGCGATCTCGTCCGCGAACATGACCGAGTCGGCGCGCCGGTTCCCGTAGAGCACGATCGCCTCGGTACCGGGCTGGCGCAGTGCTGACGCGGTGATGGACAGGACCGGCGTGATGCCCGAGCCGGCCGCGATCAGCACGTGCCGGGCCGGGGTGTCCAGGTCGTCCGGCGTGAACGAGCCGGACGGCGGCTGCACCTCGATCCGGTCGCCCGGCCTGACCTCGCGGACCAGCCACCCGGAGATGGCCCCGCCGGGCACCTCGCGCACGCCGATGCGCGGCGGCTGGCCGGCCGGCGCGCAGATCGAGTAGGAGCGGCGCTCGTCCCGGCCGCCGACGAAGCGGCGCAGCGTCAGCGACTGCCCGGGCCGGAACCGGAAGGCCTCGGCGAGGTCGGGCGGCACGTCGAAGGTGACGGCGACGGCATCGTCGCAGAGCCGGTCGACCCGCGCGACCGCCAGCTCATGGAACTGGCCGCGGCCAGGCCGGGCCGGCGGCGCCGGGGCTGCTGTCACGGTCAGATCTCCTTGATGTACTCGAATGGCTCGCCGCAGGCAGCGCAGCGGTAGAGCGCCTTGCAGGCCGTGGCGCTGAAGGCCGCGGTCTGCAAGGCACCCTCGGCGCCGCAGCGCGGGCAGGCCAGGTCGCGGCGGACCGGGGCCAGCGTCAGCGGAACCGGGCCGGCCCCGCGCCGCGGCGCCGGCTGCGGCGGGGCGATGCCGGCCGCGGCGAGCTTGCGGCGTCCCTCGCCGGTGATCCAGTCGCTCGACCACGGCGGGCTGAGCACGGTGCGCACCTCGGCCTCCAGGCCGGCCGCGGTCAGCCGCCGCGCCACGTCCTGCTGCATCTCGCGCATCGCCGGGCAGCCGGAGTACGTGGGCGTCAGCGAGACGACCACGCGCGTCCCCTCGGCCCGGATCTCGCGCAGGATGCCGAGGTCGGCCAGGGTGAGCATGGGCAGCTCAGGGTCGGGCACCGACTCGGCAATCTCGCGGGCCAGCGCGAGGACGCTTACCATGTCGCCCCCGGATGGGCGCGGGCCACGCTCTGCAGCTCGGCGAGCAGGTAGCCCATCGCCTCGGTATGCACGCCGTCGCGGCCGGCCTGGCCGGCCACGCCCGCCAGTCCCGGCCGGTCCGGCCACGTCATCCCGGCCGCGCTCATGACCTGGCCGATGACGGCGTCGAACTCGGGACGCAGCGCGGCCGGGTCGGCGGCCACCCCGGCCGCGGCCAGCCGCCGCTCGGCCCCGGTCGCGGTGAACAGCTCGGCGCAGAGCGGTGCGACCGCGGCCAGCGCGGCCTGCATCCGACCGCGCGAGTACTCGGTGCCCCCGGCCAGCCGGATGGCCCATTGGGCCGCATAGTCGCGGTGATAGGTGATCTCGCTGACCCCCTTGGCGGCCACCGCGGCCAGCACCGGGTCGCGCAGGTCCCGCAGCCGCGCCAGCAGCGCCAGCCGCCAGGTGCTGAAGACCAGCAGGCGGGCCACCAGGCCGGCGAAGTCGGCGTCCGCGATCTCGGCCAGGCGGACGTTGCGGAACTCCCGCTCCGGGCGGCCGAACGCGTAATCGTCCTCCCCCCGGCCGGTGCCATCGGCCGCGCCCGCCCGGCTCAGCAGCAGCCTGGCCTGCCCGAGCAGATCGAGCGCGATATTCGCCAGCGCCGTCTCCTCCTCCAGCTCGGGCGCGCGGGCCAGCCACTGCTGCAGCCGGTGCGACATGATCAGCGCATCGTCGCCGAGCATCAGGCAGTACGTCGCGAGGTCAGCGCCGTCCACGCCGTCCGGCACGCTGGTGTCCACGCCGGCCAGCGGGTCGGTGAACCCGGTGCCGTACGCCCACCGGTGGCCCGGGTCCTCTTCCTCTTCCTCGCTGATCGCCTCGTAGGCGGTATCGAAACCCATGACTGTCCCCAGCCTGCTCAGATGTGCGGAACGGAGTCGGGGATGTCGTAGAAGGTGGGGTGGCGGTACACCTTGTCGCCGCTCGGCGCGAAGAAGGGGTCCTTCTCCTCCGGGCTCGATGCCGTGATGTCCGCCGCCCGCACCACCCAGATGCTGACGCCCTCGTTGCGCCGGGTATAGAGGTCGCGCGCGTGATGCAGCGCCATCGTCGCGTCGGCGGCATGCAGCGAGCCGACGTGCACGTGGTTGAGGCCGCGCTTGCCGCGCAGGAATACCTCGAACAGCGGCCACTGCGACCGGGGCTGCCCGCCGCCGCTGACGTTCTCGCTGACCCGCCCGCTGGCGTCGCCGCTCGCGTCCCCGCTCACGCCGTCCCTCCCGTCCCCGCGGTGGCTTCCTGCCCGCCCGCAGCCGCCTGCCCGCCCGCAGCCGCCTGCCCGCCCGCAGCCGCCTGGCCGGCCACCGTCTGGCCGGCCGCGGCCGCCTGCCGGGCCGCGTACGCGGCAGCCGCCTCGCGCACCCACCCGCCGTTCTCGTGCGCGGCCCGCCGGTTCGCGATGCGCTCCGCGTTGCACGGGCCATGACCGGAAATGACCTGCTTGAACTCGTCCCAGTCCGGCTGGCCGAAGTCGTAGTGGCCGCGGTCGTCGTCCCAGCGCAGCAGCGGGTCCGGGAGCGTCACGCCCAGCGCCTCGGCCTGCGGCACGGACATGTCCACGAACCGCTGCCGCAGCTCGTCGTTGGTGTGCCGCTTGATCCGCCAGCGCATCGACTGCGCGGTGTTCGGCGAGTCCGCGTCCGGCGGCCCGAACATCATCAGCGACGGCCACCACCAGCGGCTCGTCGCGTCCTGGACCATCTCTTGCTGCGCGTCCGTGCCGCGCATCATCGTCATCAGCAGCTCATAGCCCTGGCGCTGGTGGAACGACTCCTCCTTGCAGATCCGGATCATCGCCCGGGCGTACGGCCCGTAGGAGGACCGGCACAGCGGCACCTGGTTGCAGATCGCGGCGCCATCGACGAGCCAGCCGATCACGCCCACGTCGGCGAACGTCAGCGTCGGGTAGTTGAAGATCGAGGAGTATTTCTGCGCTCCGCTGATCAGGCGGCTGGTCAGGTCGGCGCGGTCGGCTCCGAGCGTCTCGGCGGCCGAGTAGAGGTACAGCCCGTGCCCGGCCTCATCCTGGATCTTGGCCAGCAGGATCGCCTTGCGCCGCAGGGACGGCGCTCGGGTCACCCAGTTCCCCTCCGGCTGCATGCCGATGATCTCGGAGTGGGCGTGCTGCGCGATCTGCCGGATCATCGTCTTGCGGTAGGCCTCGGGCATCCAGTCCCGCGGCTCGATCCGGCGGTCGTGCGCCACCAGGTCCTCGAAGTCCTGCGCGAGCGGCTCGGCCTCGCGCGTAGCTGCGGTCATCGCTCTCCCTGTCAGGCCGATCGGGGGCACAGCGCCCAGTCGGCGTCAGCCCCGGCCAGTCCAGATTAACCGATCATTCGGTCAGTAAATTATTCTGCCGCCCGCCTGGGCATGCAAGCGCCGGCGGCCTGACGCCCGCCTGGCCCGCGCGGGCGGGGCGGGCTCAGGCCGGCGGCCACTGCTTGGCGACCAGCGTCAGCACGTCGTAACTGGCCACCGGCTTGCCGTCCTGATTGGTCACCTCCGCGTCCCAGCGCACCTCGCCGTGCCCGGCGTCCTCGCGCGGGATGATCTGCTGGCAGGTCAGCGTCACCGTCAGCTCGTCGCCGGGGTAGACCGGCGCGAGGAACCGCAGGTTCTCCAGGCCGTAGTTGGCCAGCACCGGGCCCGGGTCCGGCTGGACGAACAGCCCGGCCGCGAAGGACACGATGAGGTAGCCGTGCGCCACCCGGCCGCCGAACAGCGGGTTGGCCCGCGCCGCCGCCTCGTCCATGTGCGCGTAGAAGGTGTCGCCGGTGAACTCGGCGAAGTGCTCGATGTCCGCCAGCGTGACCTGGCGCGGCCCCGCGACCACCGCATCGCCCACCCGCAGCTCAGCCAGTGACTTACGAAACGGATGGCCGCCCTCAGTCTCGCGCGCCGCCCCGGCGACCCAGCGGCCGGTCACGGCCGACAGCACCCGCGGGCTGGCCTGCACCGCCGTGCGCTGCATGTGGTGCAGGACGCCGCGGAGGCCGCCCATCTCCTCGCCACCGCCCGCGCGGCCAGGGCCGCCGTGCACGAGCACGGGCAGCGCTGATCCATGCCCGGTGGACTCGGCGGCATCGTCCCGGTCCAGCACCAGCAGCCTGCCGTGCCACGGCGCGACGCCCAGCACGACCTCGCGGGCGAAGTCCGCGTCGGCCGTGACGACCGACCCGGCCAGGCTGCCGAGGCCGCGGGCCGCGAGCTCGATGACCTGCGACGTGCCCTGGTAGCCGATGATCGTCGCGACCGGGCCGAACGCCTCCACCTCGTGTGCCTCGGGCCGGCCGGCGTCGTCACAGCGCAGCAGCAGCGGCGAGATGAAGGCGCCACGGTCGGCGCTGGCCCCGACCACGTCCACGTGGTCGGGGTTGCCGAAGGCCAGGCGGCCCGCCGACAGCAGCGCCTTGACCGACCGGCGCACCTCCTCGCGCTGCTCCAGGCTGGCCAGCGCGCCCATCCGGACGCTCTCGTCCGCCGGGTTGCCGATCACCACCCGCCTCAGCCGCTGCGCCGCGGCCTCGGTCACCGCGTCGGCGACCGCGGCCGGGACGAGGGCCCGGCGGATCGCCGTGCACTTCTGGCCCGCCTTTGAGGTCATCTCGTGGATCAGCTGGCGCACGTAGAGGTCGAACTCAGGCGTGCCCGGCTCGGCGTCGGGGCCCAGGATCGAGCAGTTCAGCGAGTCGGCCTCGGCGTTGAACCGGACCGACTTGCCGACGATCACGGGATGAGCCCGCAGCTGCCGGGCGGTGGCCGCTGATCCGGTGAACCAGACCAGATCCTGCTCGCCCAGGTGATCGAGCAGGTCCCCGGCGCTGCCGCAGAGCAGCTGCAGTGAGCCTTCGGGCAGCAGCCCCGAGCCGATCATCAGCTCGGCCAGCCGGGCGGTCAGGTAGGCCGTCTGGGTGGCCGGCTTGACCAGGGTGGGCACCCCGGCAATGAACGCCGGGGCGAACTTCTCCAGCGGTCCCCAGGCCGGGAAGTTAAAGGCGTTGATCTGCACGGCCACGCCGCGCAGCGAGGTCAGGATGTGCTGCCCGGCGAACGTCCCGGCCTTCCCCAGCGGCTCGACCGGCCCCTCGACGTAGACCGTGTCGTTCGGCAGCTCCCGCCTGGCCCGGCTGGCGTAGCTGAGCAGCACGCCGATGCCGCCGTCGATGTCGAACTTCGAGTCGGCCAGGGTCGCGCCGGTGCGGGCCGACAGGGCGTAGAGCTCATCGCGGTGCTCGCGCAGCAGCAGGCCGAGCGCCTTCAGCTGCGCGGCCCGCTGGTGAAAGGTCAGCTCGCGCAGCGCCGGGCCGCCGGCGGCCCGCCCGTAGTCCAGGGCCGCGGCGATGTCGACGCCGGCCGACGAGACCCGGGCCACCTCGTCCCCGGTCACCGCGTCGAGCACCGGGCGCCCCGCGTCAGCCGGCGTGACCCAGGCACCGGCCGCGTAACTGCGCAGCAACGTCATCATCGGCTCCTCAGCCATCCGTTTTGTTCCTGACCGGTCGTTCGGTATGTTATCTTGCCGCTATGGGGAAGGGCCAGGCGGAGGCCAGTGACTAGGCCCGCGTCCCCCACCGCGCCGCGCCGGGGACGGCCCGGCTATGACCTGGAATCGGTGCTCGCCGTCTCGGTCGCCGTGTTCAACGAGCGCGGGTACGACGGGACCAGCATGGAAGACCTCTCCCGGCGGCTCGGCATCGCGAAGTCGTCGATCTACTACCACGTCGAGAGCAAGGAAGACCTGCTCCGGATGGCGCTTGACCGGGCGCTGGACGGGCTGTTCGCCGTCGCCGCCGACGCCCTGGCGCGGGACGAGCCGGCCATCGACCGGCTGGAGCACCTGGTCCGGGGCAGCGTCAGCGTGCTGGCTGACCGGCTCGCCTACGTCACCCTGCTGGTCCGGGCGCGCGGTAACACCGATACCGAGCGCCGCGCCCTGCACCGCCGCCGGCAGTTCGACCAGATCGTCGCGGACCTGGTCGCCGAGGCCGAGCGCGACGGCGACATCCGGCCGGACGTCGATCCGGCCGTGACGGCACGGCTGCTGTTCGGCATGATCAACTCAATGGTCGAGTGGTACCGGCCGGGCACCCGCCGGGTCGATGACGGCCTGGCCGACGCGGTCTGCCGGGTCGCCTTCGACGGCCTGCGCCTCCGCCGCGCCCCCTGACGGCCGGGCGCTGGCCCGCACGGCTCGATCACCCGCGACGACGCGCACTGCCACCCCCGCCCGGCACCGCCCGCCCCGCCCGGCACCGCCCGCCTCCGCCCGGCACCGCCACGCTGCGGCTCATGCGGGGCGGGCCGGTTCGGGCCGCGCGGACTCCGCGGCGGGGACCCCCCGGCGGGGATCCGGCAGGTCCGGCGGGGCTAGCGGGGCCAGCGGCAGCTCATCGAAGATCAGCTCGGTCCGCGTCGACAGGACCTCCGGGATCTCGTGGAACCTGGTCAGCACCAGGTCCCGCAGGCTGGCCGCATCCCTGGTCCGGACCAGCAGCACGATGTCGTTCTCGCCGCCGACCAGCGCGCCCTGCTCGACCTCCGGGATGGCGAGCATCTGCTGCCGGACCGACTTCCACGTCTGCTGGCTGATCTTCAGGTAGACGTACGCGGAGAGGCCGTATCCGTACCGCTGCGGGTCGATCGTCGCGGTGTAGCCGGTGATCACGCCGGACCGCTCCAGCCGCTCCGTCCGCGCGTAGGCGCTGGCCCGGGAGATGTGCAGCCGCTCAGCCAGTGCCCGCATGGACAGCCGTCCGTCCGCGCGCAGCGCGGCCACCAGCAGCCGGTCAACGTCGTCCAGCCCGGCCATTTGTCCAGCGGGCCCGGCATCACTGACGCGGTTGAGTGCCATGCGTCCAGAACATATCCGCGATTCATCATTTTCATCTACTTACGTGGTTCACATCTGGACCTATGGCTCGCAAAGACCGACAATTATGCCTCGTCAACCTGCGGAAGGGAAGGCGGCATGAGCATCTCGGCACCATCGATGCCGGTCTCGCGGGCGGGCCGCCCGCTGCTGCCCGGAGACCGGCCGCTGGCGCTGCTGGACAGCAGCGGCATGCCAGTCGGCCAGGATGACCCGCCGGTGCCCGGCCTGGCAGCCGGCGGCCTGGAGATGCCCGGCCCGGACGTGCTGACCGGCCTGCATCGCTCGATGGTCGTGGGCCGCCGGTTCGACGCCCAGGCCACGGCGCTGACCAGGCAGGGCCGGCTGGCTGTCTACCCGTCCTCGCGCGGCCAGGAGGCCTGCCAGGTGGGCGCGGCGCACGCGATGCGCGGGCAGGACTGGCTCTTCCCGACCTACCGGGACTCGGTGGCCATCGTGTCCCGCGGCGTGGATCCGGTCGAGGCGCTCTCGCTGCTGCGGGGTGACTGGCACTGCGGCTACAACCCCTATGCGCACCGGGTCGCCCCGCAGTGCACGCCGCTGGCCACCAATACGCTGCACGCGGTCGGGCTGGCCAGAGCGGCCCAGATCAAGGGCGAGGACACGGTCGCCGTGGTGCTGCTCGGGGACGGTGCCACAAGTGAGGGCGACACGCACGAGGCGCTGAACTTCGCCGCCGTCTGGAACGCGCCCGTCGTGTTCCTGGTGCAGAACAACGGCTACGCGATCAGCGTGCCGCTGGCCAAGCAGACCGCGGCCCCGTCACTGGCGCATAAGGGCATCGGCTACGGCATGGCATCCCAGCAGATCGACGGCAACGACCCGGCCGGCGTTTACGCGGCCGTCCGCGCCGCCGTGCAGGCGGCGGCCTCCGGGGACGGCCCGACGCTGATCGAGGCGCTGACCTACCGTATCGAGGCGCATACCAACGCCGACGACGCCACCCGGTACCGCAGCAGCGACGAGGTGCAGGCCTGGCTGGCCCGCGATCCGGTGCTGCGGCTGGAGAACTACCTGCGCACGGCCGGCCTGCTGGACGACGCCGCGCTGGCGGCGATCGAGGCCGAGGCCGAGCAGCTCGCGGCCGACCTGCGCGACCGTATGAACGCCGAGCCCGGCTGCGACCCGGCAGAACTGTTCCGGCACGTCTACGCCCAGCCAACCGCGGCGCTGGCCGCGCAGCACCGGGCGCTCGCGGCTGAGCTCGCCGAGGCTGAGCTCGCCGAGGCTGAGCTGGCCGAGCAGACGGGAGCGGGGACATGACGAGCGTGCTCCACCAGGCTGCCCGGCCGCAGCAGCCGCCGGCCCCCGCGCCGGTCAGCATGGCCGCCGCGCTGAACCAGGCACTGGCCGACGCGCTGGCGGCCGACGATCGCGTGCTGGTGTTCGGTGAGGATGTCGGCGCGCTCGGCGGGGTGTTCCGGGTCACCGACGGGCTGGCCGCGCGCTTCGGCGAGGGCCGGGTCTTCGATACCCCGCTGGCCGAGGCCGGGATCGTCGGGACCGCGATCGGGATGGCCATGAACGGCCTGCGCCCGGTCGTGGAGATGCAGTTCGATGCCTTCGCCTACCCGGCATTTGAGCAGATCACCAGCCACCTCGCGAAGCTGCGCAACCGGACCAGGGGCCAGGTGGAGCTCCCGGTGGTGGTCCGGGTGCCTTACGGCGGCGGCATCGGCGGTGTCGAGCATCACTGCGACTCCTCCGAGGTGTACTACGCGCACACGCCGGGACTGCGGGTCGTCACGCCGGGCACGCCCGCCGACGCCTATACGCTGCTGCGCCAGTCCATCGACTGCCCGGACCCGGTGATCTTCCTGGAGCCCAAGCGGCGCTACTGGGCCAGGGAGGCAGCGGTCCTGACGGCCGCCGGCCCGGACATCACCGCCGCCACCGTCCGCCGGCCGGGCCGCGACGCCACGGTCATCGCCTACGGCGGCCTGGTGGCGACGGCGCTCGAGGCGGCGCAGACGGGCGCCGAGGACGGCTGGGACCTGGAGGTCATCGACCTGCGCAGCCTCTCCCCCTTCGACGACGAGACCGTGGCCGCGTCAGTCCGGCGGACCGGCCGCGCGGTCGTCGTGCACGAGGCGGCCGGGTTCTGCGGCTACGGAGCCGAGGTGGCGGCGCGGCTGACCGAGCAGTGCTTCCACTACCTCGAAGCCCCGATCCTGCGGGTGACGGGCTACGACATCCCTTATCCGCCGCCCAAGCTCGAGGAGCATCACCTGCCGAGCGCGGACCGCATCCTCGACGCGGTGGCCCGGCTGCAGTGGGACGACCATGCCTGATTTCTGCCTGCCCGATCTGGGCGAGGGCCTGACCGAGGCCGAGATCATCGCCTGGCGCGTCCAGGTCGGCGACCAGGTGGTCACCGACCAGATCGTGGTGGAGGTCGAGACGGCCAAGGCCGCCGTCGAGGTGCCGGTCCCGTTTGCCGGGCAGGTCGCGGCGCTGCACGCCGAGCCCGGCCAGGTGCTGTCCGTCGGCGCGCCGCTGATCAGCGTCACGCCCGCCGTTGTCAGGGCGGACGGCGTCACGGCAGGCGGCGCCGCGGCAGGCGGCGCCGCGGCAGACGGCACGAGCCCGGCCGCCGACGGCTTCCGCGAGCCGGGCGTCATCACGCCGCCTGCGGACAGGCCGCCGCCGGCCGCCCCGGTGCCGGCCGCTCTTGGGCCGGTGGCTGCCGCGGCAGCCAGCCCGGCGACCGCGGCAGGCAGCGGCAGCGTGCTGATCGGGTACGGCACGCCGGGTGGATCAGGAAGGCGCCGCCGGCACCCGAGGCCCGGCCGCCGCCCGCCGGCGACTTCGCCCGCTCCCGCACCAGCCCCGGCGGCGGCCAATGCGGCGACAGCGGGCTCGGCTCCGGGCCAGGCCGGCGCGGTCAGGGAGCAAGTCCCGGCTGCGCCGGGGAGAACCGGGGAACGCGTGCCGGTCATCTCGCCGCTGGTGCGGAAGATGGCCAGGGACGCCGCTCTCAGCCTGTCAGCGCTCACCGGCAGCGGCCCGTCCGGCCTGATCCTGCGCGAGGACGTGGAGCGCGCCATCCGGCAGCAGCCCCAGGCGGAGGGCTCCGTGACGAGCCCCGCGGCCAGCCCCGTTCCCGCGATCGGCCCCGTTCCCGCGGCCAGCCCCGTTCCCGCGATCGGCCCCGTTCCCGCGATCGGCCCCGTTCCCGCGGCCGGCCCCGTTCCCGCGGCCGGCCCCGTTCCCGCGATCAGCAGAGTCACCCCGCAGCCCGCAGCCTCTGCTGATGAGGTGCGCATTCCGCTGACCGGCTTGCGCAAGACGGTCGCGGACAAGCTCAGCCGGTCGCGCCGGGAGATCCCCGAGGCGACGGTCTGGGTCGACGTGGACGCCACCGAGCTGCTCGCCGCCCGCGCCGCGATGAACGCGCGCCAGCCCGAGCGGCCAGTCAGCGTGCTGGCACTCGTCGCCCGCTTCGCCATCCTCGGCCTGCGGCGCTATCCCGAGCTGAACGGGCGGGTCGAGGCCGATGAGATCGTGCTGCCGTCCGCCGTCCGGCTCGGCTTCGCCGCGCAGACCAGCCGGGGGCTGATCGTCCCCGTCGTCCGGGACGCGCACGCGCTCTCAGCGCGCGACCTCGCGGCGGCCATCTCCGGCCTGACCGCGGCGGCACGGGCCGGCACGGCCAGCCCGGCGGACCTGAGCGGCGGCACCTTCACGGTGAACAACTACGGCGTCTTCGGCGTGGACGGGTCGGCCGCGATCATCAACCACCCCGAGGTCGCGATACTCGGCCTCGGCCGGATCATCGACCGGCCCTGGGTGGCCGGCGGCGCGGTCACGGTGCGCAAGCTCGCCCAGCTGACCCTGGCCTTCGATCACCGGGTCTGCGACGGCGGCACGGCCGGCGGATTCCTGCGCTTCGTCGCCGACTGCATCGAGTCGCCGGTCAGCGCGCTCGGCGACCTCTGACCGGCAGGCTGGCCGGGGGAAGCCGCGATCCTGGCGGGCGCCGGCTGCTCTAGTCTGAAGCGATTCCCAGCCCGCCGCTGCCGCAAGGACGATCACCATGCCCGTCGCCGAGATCACCCGCGCTGAGACAAGCGAGCGCGCCCGGCTGCTGCGCGTCGACTCCTACGACGTCTCGCTGGACCTGACCAGGGGCGGCGAGGTCTTCGGCTCGACCAGCGTGATCCGGTTCAGCTGCGCCCGCCCCGGCGCCGCCAGCTACGTGGACCTGATCGCGGACCGGGTGCGCGAGGTCGTCCTGAACGAGAGGCCGCTCGAAGCTGAGCCGGCGTCCGCCGACGGCCGGATCCTGCTGCCCGCCCTTGCCGCCCGCAATGAGCTGCGGGTCCGCGCCGACTGCCGCTACTCCAGCGACGGAACGGGATTGCACCGGTTGGTCGATTCCGCGGACGGCAGGGTGTACACCTACACGAAGTTCGAGCCCGCCTACGCCCGGCGGGTCTTCGCGAACTTCGACCAGCCGGACCTCAAGGCCTCGTTCACGATCCACGTCACCGTGCCCGCGCACTGGACCGTGCTGGCCAACCAGCCGGGAGCCGGGCCGGATCGGGGCGAGGGCGACAGCGCGGTGTGGCATTTCCCGCCGACGCCCCCGATCCCGACCTACCTGGCCGCCGTGGCGGCCGGCGAGTACCACGTCGTGCGGTCCTCGCACACCACGGCCCGCGGCCAGGTGATCCCGCTCGGCCTCGGCTGCCGGGCATCGCTAGCCGGACACCTCGACGAAGCCGACATCTTCCTGATCACCCGGCAGGGGCTCGACTTCTTCACCGGCCTGTTCCAGTCCGACTACCCGTTCGCGAAATACGACCAGGTATTCGTGCCGGAGTACAGCGCCGGCGCCACCGAGAACGCCGGCTGCGTGGTCATCTCCGACGATCTGCTGTTCCGCGGCCGGGTCACCGACGCCCTGCCGGAACTGCGCGCGATGGTCATCCTGCACGAGATGGCGCACATGTGGTTCGGCGACCTGGTGACGATGAAGTGGTGGGATGACCTGTGGCTGAACGAGTCGTTCGCGGAGTTCTGCGGCACGCTGGCCAGCGCCGAGGCCACGCGCTTCACCGGCGCCTGGACCACGTTCTGCATCGGCCGCAAGACCTGGGGATACGCGCAGGATCAGCTGCCCTCGACGCACCCGGTCGCCGCGGATGTCCGGACCCTCAGCCAGGCCGTGGCCAACTTCGACGGGATCAGCTACGCCAAGGGCGCATCAGTGCTCCGGCAGCTGGCGTCGTTTCTCGGCCGGGAGAGCTTCCTGGCCGGCATCCGGGCCTACTTCGCCGAGCATGCGTGGGGCAACGCCACGCTGGCTGACTTGCTGCGCGCGATGGAGGCAAGCTCGGGGGTCCAGCTGGCGGACTGGTCGAAGGCCTGGCTGGAGACGGCCGGGCCGAGCTCGCTGCACGCCGAGTTCGACCTGGACCGCGACGGCGCGTTCACGTCGTTCGCCGTCCGCCAGCAGGCGCCGGCCCAGTATCCGGCGCTGCGCCCGCATCACGTCACCGTCGGGCTCTACGACCGTGCCGGGGAAACGCTGAGCCTGACCAGCCGGGTGGAGCTCGACCTGGAGGGACCGCACGCTGGCGTCCCGCAGCTGACGGGCGTCCGCCAGCCCGACCTGATCGTGCTCAATGACACTGACATCGACTACGCGGTCGTCCGCTTCGACTCCCGGTCGCTCAGCACCCTGCTGACCGGGATCGGGCGCATCAGCGACCCGCTGGCCAGAGCGGTCTGCTGGAGCGCGGCGATCGACATGCTGCAGCAGGCCGAGCTGTCGCTGCCGGCCTTCACGGCGATGCTCGCGGCCGGCCTCGGCGCGGAGACATCGGTGTCCGTGCTGTCGGTCCTGCAGTCGGTGACCGACCAGATGATGCGGCTGGCGGGCGACCCGGCCTGGGTGCCCGATGGCAAGCGGGAACTGGCCGCGACCGCCTCCCGGCTGCTGCGCGCCGCCGAGCCGGGCAGTGACCACCAGCTCGCCTGGGCGCAGCTGCTCAGCTGGACCGCCACCTCCGCCGAGCAGCTGGACCTGCTGGCCGGCCTGCTGGACGGCCAGGTCACGGTGCCCGGCCTGGCCGTCGATACCGAGCTGCGCTGGGCGCTGCTGCGCCGGCTGGCCTCGGCGGGCCGGGCCGGGGACAGCGACATAGCCGCGGAGCTGCAGCGGGATCAGACCGACGCCGGGCGGCGGCAGGCGACGGCCGCCCGGGCCGCGATACCGGACGCCGCGCACAAGGAAGCTGCCTGGCAGCTGCTGACGGAGACCGATGACCTCGGCGCGGCGGCAGTGACCCAGACCGCCCGCGCCTTCCTGCAGCCCGAGCACGCCGGCCTGCTCGCGCCCTATGCCGACCGGTACCTGCAGGCACTGCCGGGGATCTGGTCCCGGCGGGGCGAGCACATCCGCGTGACGCTGGGCCAGGCCCTGTTCCCGCACCCGGCAGCCTCACCACGGCTGCTGGCGAGGATCGACGCCTTCCTGGCCGCCGCGGACCGTGATCCGGGCCTCGTCCGCGTGCTCACCGAGCGGCGCGACGTCGTGCAGCGGGCCCTGCTATCCCGTGCGCTGCCGGCCGCTCCCGGCTAGCACGGCGGCTCGCGGCCACAGCGGCTCGCGGCCACGGCGGCTCGCAGCCGCTGCAGGGCCGGCGGCACCGCGCGCCGCGGCCCTGGGCCACGGCCCGGTTACGGGGGGAATTTCCGGACCGGCTCCCGCTGCGGCTCGGCTGCCGGGTAACTGAACAGCGGGAGCCGCAGCTCATCGGGCAGTCTCGCCTCTCGCCAGGCCATCACGCCCAGGCTGATCAGCCCGGCGGTCATGGCCGCGAGCGGCAGCACCGAGCCGGTGACCGGGTGCCAGCTGCCGAGCAGCGGGTCAAGCGCGTGGCCGGGACCGACCCCGGACTGGAACCGGTCCATCACGTACCCCAGGCTGAGCAGCTGGACCGGCAGCAGCAGCAGGATCATCGCCCGGATGATGGCCGTCTGCGGGGCCCTGCTCAGCCGGCCAGAGCTGCCGATGATGAAGGCGGCGAGCACCGGGATGCCGACCGCCAGCGGCAGGATGTAGCGGCCCTGGAAGGAGAAGCCGAAAGAGTTCACGGTCAGCAGCTCGAACACCACGGGGATGGCCAGCGTTCCGCCGGCCAGCGCGGCGAGCCGCCAGCGGTCGGCCCAGTTCCCGCAGATCACAGCGGCGACGAGCAGTGCGCCGAGCGCGGCCGCCCAGACCCAGATGATCAGGTGCGGCGGGTTCGTGTCGTAATAGGAGAATCCGTCGATCATCTGCGCGATCACCTTGGTCAGCCAGCCGGTGAACTCCACCCGGAGCACGCGGAAGGGCGAGAGACGCAGATGGGCGGTATTGCCGACGTCGCCGACCTGAGAGATGACGGTCCAGGCCACGCCGAGAGCGCAGGACACCAGCACCGCCGCCGACCACCACCAGGTCGCCGCCTGCCGGAGCAGCTGCCGCAGCCTGGCCCGGACTGGCGGCAGCAGCAGGACGATCAGCAGGCCCGCGATCAGCTCCGGCCCCATCGCCCGGAACTGGCCGATCCCGATGGCCGCCACCGCGGCGCGGCGCCGCCATCCCTGCACCCGCACCGAGCCCGTGTCCAGCAGCAGCGGGACCGCGGCGGCCGCCAGCGAGATCCCGGCCGCGATCTCCACCGAGTTCGGGTTGATGCCGCCGGATAGCTCGAAGAACGGCGGGGTGGCCGCGACCAGCAGCCCGGCGATCAGCAGCCGGGAACGGCCCCATTCCAGGCAGCTCAGCCACGCCGACGCCAGGAAGGCGGCGCAGAGCGCGGCGCTGATCAGCCGCGCGAGCAGGATGCCGGTCCAGTCGGGCCAGCGCACCAGCGGCTCTCCGACGACGGCGTAATAAAGGGGGTTGTAGCGGCCCGCGGCGGTGACGACCGTGACCAGCCTGGCCGGGTCCTTCGCGTCGCCGGGAACCGGGGCGCACGCGGCGCTCCGGGACGGGATCCAGTGATAGCAGTAGCGGTTGGTCAGGACCGGCGGCTCCGTGCCGCGGACCAGGCCGGTGGGCACGCTCTGGTAGGCGCCGACATTGCCGACCCCGGGCTCGGTGGCGGGCCGGGGGAAGATCTGCCCCTGCACGACGCCGGCTGCCCGGATGATGTGCCGGACCTCGTCCGGCGTTCCGTCGTAGGGACTGGCCATGGCCCAGGCCGCGCTGATGAGGAAGAACACGAGGAAGGCGAGCGCCCAGCCGCGGCCGGGACGGCCCGGCCGCCCTCGGTCTGCCGCGACTGCGGCCACCCCGTCCCCGACCACCCCGTCGTACTCCCTCGGTGCTCAGTGCGGTTACCTGCCGGCTTCCGCAACTGCGCACCAGCCACGCCCGGCCCGGCATCGGCCAGGATTCCTGGCCCGATTGATGCCCGGGCATGCCCCGTCCAGGGGTCAAATCCCAGGATAAGGCGCCATCGGCGGGATCTGGTCCGGCTTGCGGCGGATTTACCCATCAGCTAGCTAGGGAATTCGGCCGTGGCGGCCTGCCCGGCCTGCGCAGGACCGTCCGCCCCGGCAGGTGGCACGATTCGGCGATGGCATGACCACCGACCGGCCCGCTCGCCGTGACCGGCAGCCGCCGTGCTGGGATAGGGATGCGGCTACCGACCGAAGGAGATGACATGCCCGTGACGCCCCTGCGGGAGCGGAAGGCGTGGCTGGCGCTGCAGCGCCAGCACGCGGAGCTCGCCGACCGTCACCTGCGCGACCTGTTCGCGGCGGACCCCGGCCGGGGCGAGCGGCTGACGGCCGAGGCGGTCGGCATCTACCTGGACTACTCGAAGAACCGCGTCACCGACGAGACCATGCAGCTGCTGGTCGAGCTGGCCGCGGAGTCCGGCCTGGCCGGGCACCGGGACCGGATGTTCCGCGGCGAGCACATCAACGTCTCCGAGGACCGCCCGGCCCTGCACGTCGCGCTCCGGATGCCCAGAGGCACGTCGCTGGTGGTCGACGGCGTCGACGTGGTCGCGCAGGTGCACGAGGTGCTGGACCGGATGCGCGCCTTCGCCGAGCGCGTGCGGTCCGGGCAGTGGCTGGGCTTCACCGGCAAGCCGGTCCGCAACGTCATCAACGTGGGCATCGGCGGTTCTGACCTCGGCCCGGTGATGGCCTACGAGGCCCTGCGCCACTACTCCGCCCGCGACCTGGTGTTCCGGTTCGTCTCCAACGTCGACTCGACCGATTTCACCGAGGCGACCAGGGACCTGGCGGCTGATGAGACGCTGTTCATCATCTCGTCCAAGACGTTCGGGACGCTGGAGACGCTCACCAACGCGACCTCGGCCAGGGACTGGGTGGTCGGCGAGCTCGGCGACGAGGCCGCGGTGGCGAAGCACTTCGTCGCCGTTTCCACCAATGCGGAGCGAGTCGCCGAGTTCGGCATCGACACCGGCAACATGTTCGGCTTCTGGGACTGGGTCGGCGGCCGCTACTCGATGGACTCGGCGATCGGCCTCTCGACCATGGTGGCGATCGGCCCGGACCAGTTCGAGGAGATGCTCGCCGGGTTCCACGCGATGGACGAGCATTTCCGCACGGCCCCGCTGGCGGCGAGTCTTCCGGTGCTGATGGGCCTGCTGTGCGTCTGGTACGGAGACTTCTTCGGCGCCGAGACGACAGCCGTCCTGCCGTACGAGCAGTACCTGAAGCGCTTCCCCGCCTACCTGCAGCAGCTGACCATGGAGTCCAACGGCAAGCACGTCACGATCGACGGGGAGCGCGTCGATTACCAGACGGGCGGGGTCTTCTGGGGCGAGCCGGGCACGAACGGACAGCACAGCTTCTACCAGCTGATCCATCAGGGCACGAAAGTCATACCGGCGGACCTCATCGCGTTCGGCCAGACGCTCAACCCGCTGCGCGATCACCACGACATCCTGTCGTCGAACGTCTTCGCGCAGGCGCAGGCCCTCGCCTTCGGGAAGACCGAGGCCGAGGTCCGGGCCGAGGGGACGCCTGAGCGGGTAGTCCCGCACAAGGTGATGGAGGGCAACCGGCCGACGAACGTGCTGCTGGCCGAGATCCTCACGCCGCGGCTGCTCGGGTCCCTGGTCGCGCTGTACGAGCACAGCGTTTTTACCCAGGGTGTCATCTGGAATATCGATTCCTTTGACCAGTGGGGGGTAGAGCTGGGCAAGGTGCTGGCCAAGCAGATCATCCCCGAGCTCACCAGTACCGGGGAGCCGGACCTGCGGCACGACTCCTCCACCAACGCGCTCATCCGTCGCTACCGTTCGCTGAAGGCCGGATCACACGGACAATCAGGAGGCTGACTCAGGATGCCAACAGACAAGCCCATGCAGCTGGGGATGATCGGGCTGGGCCGGATGGGCGCCAACCTGGTCCGGCGGCTGATGCGCGACGGGCACCGGTGCGTGGCCTATGACCGCCGCGCCGTCGTCGTCAAGCAGCTCGAAGGCGAGGGCGCCGACGGGGCCGCGAGCCTGGCCGATTTCGTGGCCAGGCTGGAGCAGCCGCGGGCCATCTGGATCATGGTGCCGGCCGCCGTCGTCCAGCCGACGCTCGAGCAGCTCCGGCCGCTGCTGGACGCCGGGGACATCGTGATCGATGGCGGCAACTCCTATTACCGGGATGACATCGAGCGGGCGAGGCAGCTTCGCACGGCCGGCCTGCACTACCTGGACGTCGGCACAAGCGGCGGCGTCTGGGGCCTGGACCGCGGCTACTGCCTGATGATCGGCGGCGAGGAGGAGCCGGTCAGGCACCTGGACCCGATCTTCAAGACCATCGCGCCCGGCTCCGGGAGCGCCGAGCCGACGCCGGGCCGGACCCGCGGGGACGGCACCGCCCAGCACGGCTACCTGCACTGCGGCCCGAGCGGTGCGGGCCACTTCGTCAAGATGGTGCACAACGGCATCGAGTACGGGATGATGGCGGCCATCGGCGAGGGGCTCAGCATCATCAGGCACGCCGACGCTGGCCTGCACCAGGAGGAAGCCGACGCGGAAACCACCCCGCTGCGCGACCCGGAGGCCTATCAGTACCAGATCGACGTGGCCGAGGTGGCCGAGGTGTGGCGGCGCGGCTCGGTGATCGGCTCCTGGCTGATGGACCTGACCGCCGCCGCCTTCGCCCAGTCCCCGAGCCTCGACGACTTCACCGGGCGGGTGTCGGACTCGGGTGAGGGCCGGTGGACGGTCATGGCCGCCGTCGAGGAGGGCGTGCCCGCATCGGTGATCACGGCCGCCCTGTACGAGCGGTTCGAGTCCCGCGGCAACGGCGAGTTCACCGACAAGATCCTCTCGGCGCTGCGCTCGGAGTTCGGCGGCCACGCCGAGAAGAAGGACTGAGCGGATGAAGCATGAGCTCGAGGTATCCGCCGACGCCGGCGCCATCGCGTCGAAGGCCGCCGGGTACGTGGCCGGGAGGGCACGGGCGGCAGCGGCCGCGAACGGGCGCTTCACCTTCGCGGTCAGCGGCGGGCACACCCCGTGGGCCATGTTCAGCGCGCTCGCCGGCGAGGACATGCCGTGGCAGCAGCTGCACCTCTACCAGGTCGACGAGCGGGTCGCCCCGGCAGGCGACCCGGATCGCAACCTGACCCACCTGCGGGAGAGCCTGGGCTCGGCTCCCGCGACCGTGCACCCGATGCCGGTGAACGATCCCGATCTCGCCGCCGCCGCCGCTGCCTACGGGGCGGCCCTGCCGGAGCGATTCGACCTGGTGCACCTCGGCCTCGGGCCGGACGGCCACACCGCCTCCCTGGTACCCGGCGATCCGGTGCTCGAGGTGACCAATGCCCTGGTCGCGCTGACCCAGCCCTACCAGGGTCACCGGCGGATGACCCTGACCTACCCGGCCCTGGCCCGCGCGGACCAGCTGCTCTGGCTGATCACCGGCGCGGACAAGAAGGAGCCGCTGGCGAGGCTGCTGGCCGGCGACCACTCGATCCCGGCCGGCCGGGTCCGGGCCACCCGGTCGCTCGTGCTGGCCGACGCCGCGGCGGCGGGATCGCCGTGACGACGCCCGCCATCCGGCTGCTGCTGGCGGACGTCGACGGCACGCTGGTCACCTCGGACAAGAAGCTCACCGACCGGAGCGCCGCCGCCGTGCGCAAGCTGCGTGACGCCGGCATCCTGTTCGCCATCACCAGCGGCCGCCCGCCGCGGGGCATGGCCATGCTGATCGAGCCGCTGGACATCCAGACGCCCCTCGCCGCCTTCAACGGCGGGCTGCTGGTGGACCGCGACATGTCGGTGGTCGAGCAGCGGGTGCTGGCGGAGGACCTGGTCCGGCCGGTGGCGAAGCTGCTGGCGTCCTTCTCCCTGGACACCTGGGTCTACCGGGGCGCCGACTGGTACGTGCCCGACCCGGCCGGCTCGCACGTCGCGCGGGAGGCGTGGACCGTGCAGTTCGACCCGAAGGTCTGCCGCAGCCTGGACGGGCTGACCGACGGCGTGGCCAAGCTGGTCGGCGTCAGCGACGACCTGGACGCGGTGGCCAGGGCGTCCGCGGCCGCCCATGATCAGTTCGGTGATCATGTCACGGCAGCTCGCTCTCAGCCGTACTACCTGGACATCACCCACCCGGACGCGAACAAGGGCGCGGTCGCCCGGTACCTGTCGGCGCGCTACGACATACCGCGGGAGCAGATCGCCACGATCGGTGACATGCCCAACGACGTCCTGATGTTCGCCCATTCCGGCCTGAGCATCGCGATGGGCAACGCCAGCCCGGAGGTGCAGCGGTCCGCCCGGCGGATTACTACCTCCAATGACGATGAGGGCTTCGCCAGCGCGGTGGAGCGCTTCATCCTGCGCTGACCGGCGTCGCGCCGCGACCGCTCCCTGCTCCCGCCCGCCTGCTCCCGCCCTCCCTCCTGCTCCCGCCCTCCCTCCTGCTCCCGCCCTCCCGCCCGTTACTTGATCGGCGGGAGGACCTGGTCGCCGGCCAGGACCGTGCGGAACGGGTCGCCGCGCCTGGCGAGCCGGTCCAGCACGGTGCCGATCGTGATGCCGTCCGGCCGCAGGCCGGGATCGTCGAGCTCATCCCAGCCGATCGGCGCGGACACGGGGGCGCCCGCGGCGGCACGCGGGCTGTAGGGGGTGACCAGCGTCTTGCCGACCGCGTTCTGGGTGTAGTCCAGGCGGGCCTGGCCGGCCCGCTCCCGGACGTCCCATTTCCAGCTCACCAGCTCGGGAACCACCGCGCCGATGGACTTGGACAGCTGCTCGACCCAGCCGCGCGTCTCGTCGAATCCTGGCCCGGCGGCGATCGGGATCCAGATCTGGATGCCGCGCCTGCCGGTCACCTTCGGCTGCGCCCGCACGCCCAGGTGCTGCAGGGCCGCGCGGTGCAGCCGGGCCAGGACCAGCACGTCCGCCCAGGCTGTCGCCGGGCCGGGGTCAATGTCGATCAGGGCATAGCTGGGACGGTCCGGGCTGTCGGTGCGCGAGGTCCAGGCATGCCACTCCAGCGCACCGAAGTTGGCCGCCCAGACCAGCGCGGCCGGCTCGCCGACGACCAGATACGTCGACGTCTCGCCCCGGCCAGCCGCCGGATTGTGCCAGCGCGGGATCCATGCCGGTGCGTGCTCGGGCAGCTGCTTATGCCAGAAGCCCTTCTCACCAGCCCCGCCGGGGAACCGGTGCATGTTCAGCGGGCGCCCGGCCAGGTAGGGCAGCACGACCGGCGCGATCCTGGCCGCGTACCTGATGAAGTCGCGCTTGGTCACCGGCTCGCCACCAGGGCGCGCCGGGAACAGAACCTTATCGAGATTGGTCAGCCGCATGCGGCGGCCGAACACATCCCAGGTGCCGCCGGCCCCGAGCGCATCGAGCGCGCCGAGCTGGTCAGTCCGCGGCCCGGCCGGCCCGGTCCTGCTGATGCCAGCCTTGCCCGGTGCCGGCACCGATGCCTCGGCCGGCGGCAGATCGGAGCGCCACAGCCGGTCCGGATCCGCCTTGACCTCATCATTGGTACGGCCGCTCAGCACGGATGCCGGGTGGTCCTCCGGGTCCCAGCCCGGCACTGCGTCATCGTCGTGCTTATGCAGCAGCAGCCACTGCTTGTCGTCCGATCCGGTCCGGACCAGCACCAGCCGCCCGCGGAGCTTCTCGCCGCGGATGTCGAGGTGCAGCTCGCCGTCAGCGACGGCGGCGGCCGGATCGTCGGTGTCGTGCGGCTCCCAGGTGCCGTGATCCCAGACGATCACGTCACCGCCGCCGTACTGGCCGGACGGGATCACGCCCTCGAAGTCGAGGTACTCGATCGGATGATCCTCGACGTGCACGGCGGCGCGCCGGACGCCGGGATCGAGCGTCGGGCCCTTCGGCACGGCCCAGCTCACCAGCACGCCGCCGATCTCCAGCCGGAAGTCGTAGTGCAGCCGCCTGGCCCGGTGCCGCTGCACCACGAACCGGCGGCCAGCGGGCTGGCCGGCCCCGGGCGCGCGCTGCCCCGACGGCTCGGGCGTCCGGGTGAAGTCCCGCTTGGCCTGGTAGGAGCGCAGCGACCCCGTCGCTGGCTGACTGCCGCGCTGGTTTCTCCTGGACGGGGCCATAGTCGCTAGCTTCTCAGGCGCAGGTCGCGGCCGGCCTGCTACTGGCCGAGCGCGTCCCCGGGCTCGATGACATGAGCCTGGGTCTGCGCCAGGGCTACCCGCCATCGGCCAGGCGAATCATGACGCCCGGAGAGCATCAGGCCGGCTCCGGCGCCCGGGCGGCCTCCGCGAGTTCCTTCAGGCCGGCCAGGGTGGCCGCCATGTTGGCCCGGTGCTCGGCCAGCCGGCGGTGCAGGATCCTGGATTCCTTGTCCGGCATCGCGTCGATGGCGGCGCTGATGCCGCTGCGGCCCGGCCCTATCTGCATCCACATGGTCAGCATCGTCCGGCCGCCCGCGGGGGCCAGGGCGAACCGCCAGCGCGCGGCCGGGCTGGCCGGGTCACCGATGGACCAGGCCAGGGTGCGTTCTGGATCGAATTCGCAGATCGTGGCCGTCGTCTGCCAGCTGCCGATGGCCGGGTGCGTGTTGCGGCCGGTGAAACGGGCGCCGAGCGCGGGCCCGGTCGCGCCATCAAGCCAGTCGGCGCCCTGGAACTCGCTGCTGAAGCGGGCCGGGAGCTGGATGTCGCAGACCAGGTCCCAGACGGCCCGCGGCGGCGCGGCGATCAGCAGCGACGACTCCGCGGTCGGGCAGTCGCTGAAGCGCAGCTCGGGCAGGTCCATGCGCCCCTCGTGCCTCCTGCTGGGCGGACGGCGGCTCCTTGACAGCTTAACCAGCCGCGCAGTTCACTGGCGCGACGGACCCGGGCCAGGGGCCGCACGCCCGACCGGAGAGGTCCGCGGCATGCAGGTAGGGATCAGCGCGCAGGTGCGAGATTCCGGCGACGCCGCGTTCGTCGCCGCGGCGGAGCGGCTCGGCGCCGCCTCTGCGTGGGTGCCGGAGCTGTGGGGCCAGGATGCCCTGACCCCGCTTGCGTACCTGGCTGCCACGACCACGACCATCCGGCTCGGCTCATCGATCGCCGCGATCGGAGCCAGGAGCCCGGCCATGCTGGCCATGTCAGCCATGTCCCTGCAGCAGCTGTCCGGCGGGCGGTTCCTGCTCGGAATCGGCACCAGCGGGCCGCAGGTCATGGAGGGCTGGCATGGCGTGCGGTTCTCCTCGCCGCTAGGCGCCACCAGGGACACGATCGAGATTGTCCGCGCCATCGCCCGCGGCGACCGGCTCAGCTACTCCGGCCAGGTCTACCAGCTGCCGCTGCCAGCCGGGCCGGGCCGGGCGCTGCGCTCGATGCTGCCGCCTGCGCAGGTGCCCGTCTACGTGGCGGCACTCGGCCCGCGGAACCTGGAGCTCACCGGCGAGCTCGCGGACGGCTGGATCGGCAACGCGTTCCTGCCCGAGCGCGGCGCGGCCTTCCTCGATCACCTGGCGGCCGGGGCGGCGCGGGCCGGCCGCAGCCTGGCCGACCTGGACATCGTCATGCCGGTCGGAGTGGAGTTCACCGAGGATGTGGACGAGGCAGCCAGGCGGCACGCGCGTGGCTATGCCTTCACGATCGGCGCGATGGGCTCGCCGAACCAGAATTTCTATAACGACGCCTTCACCCGCCAGGGGTTCGGCGACGACGTCCGCGCGGTGCAGGAACTATGGCTGGCCGGGCGGCGTGAGGAGGCCGCGGACCGGGTCCCGGCGGCCCTCGGCCTTGGTACCAACCTGCTCGGCACGCCGGCCATGGTGAAAGAGCGGCTGCGGCTGTACCGCGACGCCGGCGTCACGACGCTGCAGGCCAGGCTCGACGGCGAGGGCCCGGCGCGGCTGGACACGCTGGCCCGGCTGATCGAGCTCGCGGCCGAGGTCAGCCGGGAGCCGCTGCCCGGCCGCCGCGAGGCCGGGAATCAGGCGGAGCCGGCCGGGAATCAGGCAGCACAGGCCGGGCAGGAGCCGGCCGCGCCGGCCGACAGGTGACTAGGAGTCACGGGGCCGGCCGGCTAGCGTCAGGAAATCAGGCCTGGCCTGCCGGGTCAGCTGGCTCGCCGGGCTCGCGTGGGCCAGGCGGCTTACCGGCCGCGGCATGGACATCACGACCGGCGCAAGGCCAGGAGGCGGCTGATGGGGATCATCTCGCGCGGGTTCTCCGGCCGGGGCCGCTCACGGCCCGACCTGCCGCCCGGCCAGTACCTGGTCACTGACTTCCCGGTGCTGTCGGCTGGCCCGACGCCCCGGGTGAGCCTCGACTCGTGGGAGCTGCGGATCCAGACCGAAAGGGGCGCGACCCGGACCTGGGACTGGCCCGAGTTCCGCGCCCTGGCCAGTGACGAGGTAACCGTCGACCTGCACTGCGTGACCAAGTGGTCCAAGCTCGGTACCAGCTGGACCGGAGTGCCGGTGGACGCGCTGCTCGGCCAGCTCACGACCAAGGCTGCGTTCGCCCTGGTGGAGTCCTACGGCGGGTACACCACGAACCTGCCCATGGCTGACCTGCGGGACGGCAAGGCCTGGATCGCCTACCGCTACGACGGCAAGGACCTGACGCCCGAGCACGGCGGCCCGGCCCGGCTGCTGGTCCCGCACCTGTACCTGTGGAAGTCAGCCAAGTGGGTGCGCGGCATCCGGCTCAGCACCGAGGACGAGCCGGGATTCTGGGAGAGCGCGGGCTATCACAACTACGGAGACCCATGGCGCGAGCAGCGGTACTGGGGCGACTGAGCTGGCGGGTCGCCACGGTCGCCGCGGTCCGGGACGAGGCAGCCGGCGCCCGCACGATCGTGCTGGACGTGCCCGGCTGGCCAGGGCACGCCGCCGGGCAGCACGTCGACCTGCGGCTGACGGCCGCCGACGGCTACTCGACGCAGCGCTCCTACTCGATCGCGTCCGCGCCGGACGGCGAGCGGATCGAGCTGACCGTCGTGTCGATATCCGGCGGCGAGGTCTCCCCGTACCTGACTGAAGTGGCGGAGGCCGGCGACCAGATGGAAGTCCGCGGCCCGGTCGGCGGCTGGTTCGTCTGGCAGCCCGACGCGCCGGATCCCGTCTTTCTCCTCGGCGGCGGGTCGGGCCTGGTCCCGCTGATGGCCATGATCCGCTCCCGCGCCGCGGCCGGCAGCCGAGCCGAGTTCAGGCTGCTGTACTCGGTCCGTGACCCGTCCTTGGTGCTGTACCGCTACGAGCTGCGCGAGCGCGCCGCCGAATCCAGCGGCCTGTCTGTCACCTGCGCGTTCACCCGCTCGGCGCCGCCCGGTTCAGCCCGGCCGGCCGGCCAGATCGACGCCGGCCTGATCGCCGCGGCCGGCTGGCCGCCCGCCCGCCGGCCGGCCATCTTCGCCTGCGGGCCGACCGGCTTCGTCGAGGCGGCAGCGAACCTGCTGGTCGACCTCGGTCATGACCCTGGCCGCATCAAGACCGAGCGATTCGGCCCTAGCGGAGGCACCCTATGAGCGAGTCACCGGGCGCCGGCCCGGCCGGCGGCAGCACCTTCGGCGGCAGCACCCTCGACGGCAGCACCCTGGACGGTAACGTCCTCGCGGGAGCCCTCGGCGAGATCTTCGCGGCCGACATCACCAGCGCGCTCGGGCAGTGCGCCAGCTGCCTGCGCACCGGACCGCTGGCCGAGACGCGGGTGTACTCCGGCGCCGTGGCGCGCTGCCCCGCCTGCGCAGCGGTCGTGCTGCGGATTGTCCGCGCTCCGGACCGTGCCTGGCTCGACCTGCGCGGCCTGCGCTGCATTCAGTTCGCCATCCCGGCCGATCAGTAGCTCAGCAGGCGCGGCCACGGCTGACGCGCGGCCCCGCCGCCGGGACCGCACTGTCCCCGCTAGTTCGCGGCGAGGCAAGCGAAGGGGTAGCGTCAGTAACCTAACCACCGTGGCGGGCAGTGCTGGAGATCGCCCGTTTCGACCTCGCCGCTCCGGACCCTGGCGGCGCATCACCATCCGCCCGATGTGCGCCCTCCCAGGAGTTCCACCGTGCGATCGCCAGAACAGGAAACATCCCTGACCGCGCACGCGGCGGGACCGCTGACCCCGGCGGCTGCGGTCGCGGGAACCTCAGGCGCCCCCGGCGGGCTCAGGGCCGCCGCGCAGCCGCCCCTTCCGGCCGCGGCCTATGTGCCCCCGATGCCGCTCGCGCCGCCCCGCGGCAGCGAGTATGCGGAACTGTCCCGGTATGTCAGGCAGGCCGGGCTGCTCGAGCGCCGCCCCGGCCACTACGCCTGGCGGATCGCTATCACCGCGACGCTGCTGGCGGCCGGCTGGACCGCCTTCGTCCTGGTGGGCAACTCCTGGTGGCAGCTCGCGGTCGCGGCCTTCCTCGCGGTCGTCTTCGCGCAGATCGGCTTCCTCGGTCATGACGCCGGGCACCGGCAGATCTCCGGCTCCAGCCGCGCCAACTACGTGCTCGGCATCCTGCATGGCAACCTCGGGATCGGGCTGAGCTACGGCTGGTGGGTGGCCAAGCACAGCCGCCATCATGCGCATCCCAATACCGAGGACGCCGATCCTGACATCGCCATGGGCGCGCTGGCCTTCACCTCCGCTCAGGCGCGCCGCAGTCGCGGCTTCGCCCGGCTGGTGTTCCGGTATCAGGCCTACCTGTTCTTCCCCATGCTGCTGCTGGAAGGCATCAGCCTGCACGTGGCGAGCATCCGCGCGCTGGCCGCCCGCGCTCCCCGGCGGCCGGCCGAGGCGGCCCTGCTGGCCGTTCACCTGGGCGGCTACCTCGCGATAGTCTTCCTCGTCCTGCCGCCGGTGAAGGCCGTGGTGTTCATCGGGGTCCAGCAGGGCCTGTTCGGCCTCTACCTGGGCTGCTCCTTCGCGCCTAACCACAAGGGCATGCCCATCCTGCAGCCAGCCGACCGGACTGACTTCCTGCGCCGGCAGGTCCTCACGTCCCGGAACGTGCGCGGCGGCTGGCTGACCGACACCGCGCTCGGCGGGCTCAACTATCAGATCGAGCACCACCTGTTCCCGTCCATGCCACGGCCCAACCTCCGGCACTCCCAGCCGCTGATCAGGGCTTTCTGCCAGCAGCACGGCCTGCCGTACTGCCAGAGCTCGCTGGCTGGCTCCTACGCCCAGGCCCTTCGCCACCTCAACGCGATCGGCAAGCTCTCCCGGCAGCCCGGCGAGGCGGCCGCCGCACCGTCCGGCTCCGGTCCCTGAGCGCCGGCGCGCTGCGGGATGCGGGCACCTGGCCCGCCGGTGAGGCCGAAAGGTCCCGGTGGCAGGCTAGGCCGGGTGTTCACCACCGACGAGCGGAACCAGCTGCTGGCTACGCTGGTCTCCGCGGCGCGAGATGATGAGCGGCTCATCGGCGCCGCCCTGACCGGATCCGCGGCGGCGGGCAGGGCCAGACCGCTGGTCGGACATCGACCTCGCGCTGGGCGTTGGCGCTGACGCTGCGAAGGCTGAATGCGGTGTCGCGGATCTCGCGGATCGTGTCGTCGAGCAGCCGGAGGGCTCCGGCGATGCGCTCACTGGCGAGTTCATGCGGCAGCTCGGCGGCCGCCTGCAAGCTAAGGCCCACCTCGTACAGGCTGCCGGTTATCCGGTCCAGCAGCTGCTGCTCGTGATGAGCCTGCTCCGCCGCGACGGCGGCCCGGGCCAGATCCGCCAGGTCCTCCAGCCGCTGCATGTCGGTGACATCCCTGACCACGGCCAGGGCAAGGTGCTGGGTCGCGGTCGCCACCGGGCTGAGGCTGATCTCGGCCGGGAACGTGGCTCCGTCCCTGCGCAGGCCGACGAGCCGGGCTCCGGCGCCCATCGGGCGGCTGCCCGGTGCGCGCCCGTAGGCCGCCCGGTGACCGCGATGAGCAGATCGCAGCTCGACGGGCAGCAGCGGCTCGACCGGGCGTCCGAGCAGATCGGCGCGCTGATAGCCGAATATCTCCGCCAGCCGCCGGTTGGCCAGCACGATGGCGCCATCGCCATCGGCCAGCATCACCCCGTCATTGAGAGCGTCCACCAGCTTCCGCAGCACGCCAGGCGCGATGGGCGCGGCGTGGCCGTGGCCGGAGCGGCGCAGCCGCTACGGCGATATGCGCGACGCCCTGTCCCCGCCTGCGGCTTTTCTGGCCGCCGCGCGCCCGGCGCGGCCGGGCCGGACGGCGACGGCCTGCGCTCAGGCCAGTCCGGCCCCGCGCGCCCGCGCGGCGGTCATCGCTTCGCCGTTCCGGAAGGATCGCGACGGGAGCGGCGCCTCGGCCCCGCTCCCGCCCGCCCGCCCCGGCGCTCGGCGAGCCAGGACGCCGCAATGAACACGGGAACGCTCAGGCCCAGCAGCAGCGCGCAGCCGGTGACCGCGCTCGGCACGAACTGGCTGCCCACGCGCACTACGCCGTAATAGTAAAGAATCACCACGGCCATCAGCGTCAGGTAGCCGCCCGCGGCGGTGGCCAGCAGATGGACGATGAGCCGGGGCCATCCCGGTGCGGGGCGGCGGAGGCTGCCGAGGACCGGCCGGCCTGACCCGGACGCCAGGCGGCGTGACCCGGGCGCCGGGCGGCGCAGCATCCGCAAGCCGACCGCGAGCGTCCCCATGACCAGCAGATAGCCGATCACGATGGGCACGAGATCCTGCCGGATCAGCTGGGATGGCATGTCAGGCTGACCCGCCAGGCCGACTCGGCGGGCTGGTCATGCCCGGAGCAGGAAGTGCCAGCCGCGGACGAAGATATGCCAGCCGAACCACAGCCAGAGCGCGAACAGGGCCCACCGGCCGACCGGGTAGCGCATGATCGCCCGGAAGGCGGCGCTCAGCGTCGGCACGCTGCCGCTGAGATGGCTCAGTGCCAGGCCCTCCCAGGCGAACAGCGCGCCGAACAAGACCGCCCACACCAGATAACCGATCACAGGATGCTGTCCCACTGAGACCTCCAAGGGCCGCAGGCCGGCCTGCGGGCCGCTGCCCGGCGCGGCGCAGGAAATGACCGTCACGATCGCGTTCGGCCCGGATGCACGGCCGGATGCGCCAAAGCAGCCTCGGCGCCCGCGGCCCGCCGGGCCGGGACCCGGTCACCTCCAGAGATAGTAATCACGGGCCGGCCGAAGAGGGTCGTCCCGGCCCTGGGCCGCCGCCGCGGCGCCGGGACAGCACCGGCCGCCCAAAGCGCCGCCTCCCGTCGGAGGGGCAGCAGCTCTGCGTAGCCACAGGGAACTAGCGCGGATAGTCCAGACGAACTAATCATCCGTTCTTGTGACCCATGTCATGCCTATCTTTCCCCCTGTTTCACTCTTGCCGCAGCCGATGATGGTGCAGGGTTGTGCCCCGACAGCACCTTGCGTGCGCGACGATTACCTTCGGTGATTCCGTCGCCCTGAAACTGCGCGGCGTCCGCACGCCGCTGGCCGGGCACCGCTGCGGGCCAGCACCCTGGGTGACAGCCGAGCGCTACTCGTGCGCCCGACCAAAGGCTCGTTTTGTCCCGGACTCCAGCCCGGCACCAGGGGCCCTCGCGGCCCGCCGCCCCACGTTCCGCGCCGCGCTCCGCCGCGCAGTCCCGGCATCGCAGGCGGCGGCCGCCGAGCACGTCGGCGCTGCGGCCCAGGCCCGCGCTCCTGGCTGCCGCGGTGACGGCAGCGATCCTGACGGCCGGCCTCGTCGTCGTGCCGGCCGCGATCGGGGCCAGGGACCCGCAGCACGCCAGGGGCCACGGGCACGCCGTCAGCCGGACGGGACCAGGCGCCGTGGCCAGCACGCTCGCGGATGGCAGCCAGCTCGACGGCCTCGGGAAGGCAGCCTTCGTTCCCGAGTCCATCAGCGCCCTGGCCGCTGCCCGCGCCGCCAGCGCCCGGCCGCACGTCCCGGCGGTCAAGCCTGCCGCCCCCCGGCGGCCGCCGGCCGCGGCCGTGCCGGCGCCCGCGCCGGCGCCCTCAGCCCCGCCCGCGCCGGTGTACCTCAACCCGCTCCGCAGCGTCTCCGGCCTGGTTCCCGAGCGCATCGACATGGGCGTCGACTTCGGCGGCGCAGGCCCGGTCTACGCTCTGGGCAACGCGGTGATCACCACTGCGACCGGCGCCTCCGCCGGGTGGCCGGGCGGCGGATGGATCACCTACCGGCTGACCGGCGGCCCGGCTGCCGGGCTCTCGGTTTACGTGGCCGAGGACGTGACGCCCGCTGTGCAGGTCGGCCAGGTGGTGTCTTCCTCCGCCGTCATCGCGAACATGTACAACGGCGGCGACGGAATCGAGACCGGGTGGGCGATGCCGGACGGCGCATCGGCCGAATCCCAGCTGCCGGTGGCCGGCGGCATCAGCGGAGCCGGGCCGTTCCCGACCAGGGTCGGGCTCAGCTTCGATGTCCTGCTGCAGGGTCTCGGCGTACCGGCCGCCGCCAACTTCGGCCAGCTCCCCTACGGCCTCCTGCCGGCGGGCTACCCGGCTGACTGAACCATCGCGGTCCCGGCTCGCCAGCGTCGACCAGAGCATGACCATGAACTGGTTGTCGTAGGCCAGGTCGCACTCGGGGCGGTACCGGTCATGACCGCCCAGGTACTGCACCAGTATGTCCGGCGCGTCCAGCACCAGGTCCGTCCCGAGCGCGGTGACGTCCGCGACCTCGCCGTAGAGCTGCGCAAGCGGCCCGGCAATGTCAACGGACAGCTGCTCCACGCGGGCCAGGAACACCTCGGCCTCCTGCGGGCCGAGTCGCTGCCGCACGGCCGCCTCGCTCGCCGGGTCTAGCTGGAACACGCGGGACACCTACGTTCACGGCTGGGGGCGCTCAGGGCTGGGGACTCAGCCGGCGGCCGTCCACACAGTAATATCCGGCGCCACGACGACGCTCAAGCCGGCCCGGCGAAACCACCCCGCGTCACGCGCCATCGCCGGCCGGCGGGCCCTCCTCGCCAGTCTTCTGTAACACCAGCGGCCCGGCGGCCGGTGTGAAGGGCAGGAGCAGAGGAGGCAGCGATGCCTGATGAGCGCGGGACGTGCGGCGCAGGCCGGACGGAACCGGCCAGCCGCCGGCGCTTTCTCGGCGGCGCGGGAGCCCTGGCACTCGGCGCCGGGGCCGCGGTGATGCCAGTGCGCCAGAGCGCAGCCGGCGCCGTGGCCAGGCCGCCGGGCCTGGCGCCGGCCGCGGACCCGGGCGTGAGCCCGGCCGGGATCCGGGTCGGCCCGTCCGATCCCCGGTACCGGACGCTCAGCATGGGGTTCAACCAGCGCTGGGTCGGCGAGCCCGCCTACATCCAGCTGGTCAGCAGCACCGCCCAGGCGCTGGCCGCGGTCCGGGAGGCGATCCGGGCCGGCCTGCGAATCACGGTGCGGGGCGGCGGACACTGCTACGAGGACTTCGTATCCGGCAACCCCGGCGGCGTGATCATCGACATGAGCCAGATGCACGGCGTCTCGCGGTCAGCCGACGGGACGTTCTGGCTGGAAGGCGGCTGCACTAACTGGGACGTGTACACCGAGCTCTACAAGCGTTACGACGTGACGCTGCCGGGCGGCTCCTGCTACTCCGTCGGGGTGGGCGGCCATGTGGCCGGGGGTGGCTACGGCTTGCTGTCCCGGCAGCTTGGCCTCACGGTCGACTACCTCAGCGCGGTCGAGCTGGTCGTCGTCAGCCGGGACCGGTCCGCCTCGGTGGTGACGGCCAGGCGGGACGATCCCCGGACGGCGGACCTGCTGTGGGGGCACACCGGCGGCGGCGGCGGAAACTTCGGCGTGATCACGCGCTACGGCTTCGAGCGCCTGCCCCGGCCGCCGGAGGATGTCTGGCTGAGCGTGGTCGCCTGGGACTGGGACTCGATGTCCGAGCCTCGCTTCCGGCGGCTGCTCGGCAATTACGGGCGCTTCATGGCGGCGCACAGCCATCCGGGAAGCCCATACTCCCGGCTCTTCTCCCTGCTGAAGCTCACGCACCGATCCGCCGGGCAGATCGTGCTGGTCACCCAGGTCTCAGGAGCGGACGGCTCGCTGCTCGACTCGTTCCTGGCCGCGATCAGCCGGGGTGTCGGGCCGCCCGTCGCCCAGACCCGGCCGGCCGGCCGGGAGCTGGCTGTCGTGGCCTCCGCCGACGGCCGGCGGATGCCCTGGCTGCAGGCGACCCAGACGCTGAACGGGTCGGGACCGAACCAGCGGGGCAAGTACAAGTCCGCCTACATGATCACGCCGTTCCCGGCCCGCCAGGTCACGGCGATCTACGCGGCGCTCAGTGACCCCGGTTACGAGAACCCGCAGGCGCTGCTGCAGGTCGACTCCTATGGCTGCCAGGTCAATGCCCGCGAGCCGGGCGTGACCGCCGTGGCGCAGCGCTCGTCGATCATGAAATTGCAGTACCAGACCTACTGGACCGACCCGGCCGACGACGGCGTCAACCTGGCCTGGATCCGCCGCTTCTACCGGAGCGTGTACGCGGCGAGCGGCGGCACGCCGGTGCCCAACGGCATCACCGACGGCTGCTACGTGAATTACCCCGACGTGGACCTGCCGGACTACCCGGCGCTGTATTACAAGCAGAATTACCGTGCGCTTCAGCTGGTCAAGGCGCGATGGGACCCGATCAACGCGTTCCGCTACAGCCAGTCGATCCGGCTCCCGGGCCGGACGCCCGCCGCGCACGAGGTTCCTGGCCGCACATGACGAGTGGCCCTAGACGATCGTGATGACACCCGCTACGGTCTGGGCATCGCTGGGTGGCCGTGGCGAGGGAGGCAACGATGGCTCATCGTACGGTTAGCGACGTGATGACGGCCGAGGTAGCGACGATCGACGAGGACGCGCCGTTCAAGGAACTGGTCAGCGCGCTGGCCGAACGCGGCGTCAGCGCGCTTCCGATCCTTGATGCCCAGGGCCGGGTGAGCGGTGTCGTCTCCGAGATCGACCTGCTGCGCAAAGAGGAATACCGGGACGAGCCGGGCGAGGGCCATCCGTCGCCGTGGCGGCACCGGGGCGACCGGGCGCGGGCAGCGGGGCTGACTGCGAGGGACGTGATGACCGCGCCGCCGGTCACCATCTCGCCGGATGCCAGCATCGTCACGGCGGCCAGGATGCTGCACCGCCACGGTGTCCGGCGGCTGGTGGTGCTCGACGCCGACGGCTGGCTGGCTGGCATCGTCACCCCCAGTGACCTGCTAAAGGTCTATCTGAGGTCCGATGACGACATCAGGGCCGAGGTGCTGGATGAGGTGATAACGGATTACCTGGGAGCCAATCCCGACCTGGTACGGGTAGCCGTCAGCGACGGCGTGGTGACCCTCGGCGGTACGGTCGCGAGCCAGAGCATGATGCGGCTGGCCGGGAAGATGGCCCGGTCCGTGGACGGGGTCGTCGACGTGGTCAACCATCTCAGCTGCTGAGCCGACGCTGAGCAGCATCGCGGCCAGCCCGCGATGCCGGGGCCCGCGATGCCAGGGACTGAGTGCCCGCGGCCAGCCGGAGCCGCGCGGCGTCAGCGCGCTCTAGTTCCTCGATCGCGAATGTCACCTCGGCCAGCGCCTGCTCGAGACGCGGGATCCAGCGGTCCCTGACTGCGCGGAGCCGGTGCCGCGTGGCCGCCGCCTCAGCCTCGATGACCTGCAGCGCCGCCGTGGCCACCGCATGCCGGACAGCGGCGGCGAGCGCCTCGCCGTATGCGTGGCGTGCCCGGCTGAGAGCCGGCCCTTCCCAGCCGCCGCGCTCGGGGAGCACGCTGACGGCGCCGGCCGGGTGCCGCGCGCCCATGGTGCTGGCGTAGGAGATCGTCACCTCCGCCAGTCGCCGGTCGTCGCTGGCCAGCCTGATGGCGCGCTGGCCGCCGAGCAGCGCGCCGCGTACCAGCCAGAGCTCAGCGTCCGCGCACAGCCGCTCCCACTCTCGTGCCGTCTGGCCGGCCGAGGCGCGCAGCCGGTCCAGATCGCCCTGCAGGATGCGCAGCTTGCGGTCGAGTAGGTCAGCGCCCCGGCGGGCGACTTCAAGGCGCCGTTCCAGCCAGAGCCGCCCGGCGCGGCCGGGTGGCACGGCGAGCCTGGCCGGGCTCACGGCAGGTCCGCCGCCTCGGCGCCGCCCGGTGCCGGGCGGAGGGCCGGCCCGGCGCTGCCGCCGGCCGGACGTTGCGGATAGTAGGCGTCCAGGGCCGCGCCGGGTAGCATGGTCAGCTCCCGCCGGGGCAGCACGGCCAGCGCCTGCCAGGCCCGGCCGAGGGTCTCGGTGAGCGTGCGGTTCTCGTTTCGTGCCTGGTTCATGAGCTGGTGTTCAAAGGCCTGTTCCAGATCCTGGTACCGCCGGTCTGACGCGGTCAGCGCAGCGGTCCCGATCAGCTCGGCCAGCTCGCGGGCCCGGCGGGCCGCAGCGAGCGCGGCCAGCAGCTGAGCGGCCACGTCCAGGTGGTCGTCCCTGGTGCGGCCCGGACCAGCGCCCTTGCGCATCAGCCTGGACAGCGAGGACAGTGCGTCCACCGGCGGGTAGATCCCGCGCGCGTGCAGATCAGCCGACAGGACGATCTGGCCCTCCGTGATGTAACCGGTGAGGTCTGGCACCGGGTGGGTGATGTCGCCGGCCGGCATGGTCAGCACCGGGACCAGCGTCACCGAGCCCGGCGTGCCGCGGATCCGGCCGCATCGCTCGTACAGCGAGGCCAGGTCGCTGTAGAGGTAGCCGGGATAGGCGCGCCGGGCCGGGATCTCCCCGCGCGCGGCCGAGACCTCGCGCAGCGCCTCGCAGTAGCTCGTCATGTCGGCCATGACCACGAGCACGTGCCGCCCGAGCGCGAAGGCCAGGTGCTCGGCGACCGTGAGGGCCAGCCGCGGGGTCAGGATCCGCTCGATGACCGGCGCGTCGGCCAGGTTGATCAGCAGCACCAGCTCGCCGGCGGCCGAGCGCTCCTCCAGCACGCCCCGGACCGACGCGGCGTCGGCGTGGGTGAGGCCCATGGCCGCGAAGACCACGCTGAACGGCTCGCCGCCCGCCGATGCCTGCGCCGCCACCTGGGCGGCGAGCTCCAGGTGCGGCAGCCCGGCGACGGAGAAGACGGGCAGCTTCTGCCCGCGCACCAGGGTGGTCAGCGCGTCGATGACGGAGACTCCGGTGAGCACCGGCTCGGCGGGCGGCTCGCGCCGCACCGGGTTCATTGGGTTGCCGGCCACCGGCGCCGTGCGGTCGCCGGTGATCGGCGGCCCACCGTCCATCGGCTCACCCCGGCCGTTGCAGACCCGGCCCAGCCATTCGGCGCCCACCGGGATGCGCAGCGGGCTGCCGCTGAAGGCGACCCGGGTGGTGGCCAGGGCCATGCTCTGCGTGCCCTCGAGCACCTGCACGACGGCCAGATCGCGGTCGACTTCCAGGACCAGGCCGTGCCGCGGCGGCCCGGATCCGGCCGTGATCGTGGCGAACTCGTCCCAGCCCACGCCGGCGACCCCGGTCAGCACGAGCAGCGGCCCGCGCAGCTCGGTCACGGCCGTGTACTCGCGCGGCGCCCAGGCGGTCATCCCGCGGCCTCCTGGCGCTGCGCATCGTCCCGGCCGGTGGTGGCCCGGGCACGGGCTAGCTCACCCGGCCCGGCCGGCAGCCCGCCGGGTCCAGGGGTCGCACCGGAGTCAGGGGTCCCACCTGCGTCAGGGGTCTCACCGGGGGCGGGCGGCTCGCCGCGAGGCGCACCGGAGGCAGTAGGCCCGCCACGGGCGGGCGGCTCGCCGCTGGGGGCCAGCTCGTCCAGCCGGGCGAGCATCGCGTCCTGCCGGGCGGTGACCGCGGCGGGCGTGGTCGCCTCCTCCCTGGCCCGCAGGATCGGCGAGAAGTCCTGTTCCTCGATCGCGCCCGCGGGAATGCCGGCGCTGGCCAGCACCTGGCAGCGGTCCGCGACCGCGAGCACCGCGGCGGCCAGCGCGGCGGCCCTGGGGATGTCACAGTAAGCGTCGGCGTCGCTGAGCGAGCTCTGCTGCAGGACGCCCTCCCGGATCAGCCGTCCGGCCAGGATTGTGGCGCGCTCGCGGCCGGGCAGGGCGCTGACCCCCATGAGCTCGGCCAGCGCGCCGAGCCGGTCCGCCTCCGCGAGCAGGGCGGCCAGCCGGTTCCTGCGGTCCTCCCAGCCCGGATCGCCGGCGCTGACGTGCCAGGCACTGACCGAGGCCACGTCACGGGAGAATGATCCCGACCAGGAGACGGCGGGGTAATGGCGGGCATAGGCCAGGTCCCGGTCCAGCGACCACAGGCAGCGCACGAACCGCTGCGTGTACGTGGTCACCGGCTCGGTCATGTCACCCCCCGCGGGAGACACCGCGCCGATGATCGTCACCGAGCCCTCGCGGCCCTCCACAGTGGTCACCCGGCCGGCCCGCTCGTAGAACGCGGCCAGGGCCGAGGACAGGCTGGCCGGATATCCCTCCTCCGCGGGCAGCTCCCCGGTGCGAGAGGCGAACTCGCGCAGTGCCTCCGCCCACCGTGAGGTGGAGTCGGCGATGATGACCACGTCCAGCCCCATGTCCCGGAAGTGCTCGGCCACTGCTGCGGCACTGTAGATGCTGGCCTCGCGGGCCATCATCGGCATGTTCGAGGTGTTGGCGATGACCACCGTCCGGTCCGTCAGCCGCCCCCCGGTCCGCGGGTCGCGCAGATCGGCCAGCTCGGCCAGCATGTCAGCCAGCTCGTTGCCCCGCTCACCGCAGCCGACGTAGACGATCACGTCGGCGTCGCACCACTTGGTGATCTGCTGCAGTAGCACGGTCTTGCCGGTGCCGAAACCGCCGGGCACCGCGGTCGTCCCTCCCCTGGTCACCGGGAAGAGCACGTCGACCACCCGCTGCCCGGTCAGCAGCGGGGCACCGCCGCCCTCCAGGCGCTCGCGATAGGGCCTGGGCACGCGCACCGGCCAGGCCGTGGCCAGCTGCACGGCCGCACCGCCGATGACCGCGACGGCGGCCTCGGCGGAGGCGGGGCCGGCCGCGCGCACCTCGTCGACGCGGCCGACCAGCCCCGAGGGGGCCAGGACCCGGTAGGGGATGTTCCCGGCCAGTGCCACCGACCCCAGGCAGCCGGCCGGCCCCACGGCATCGCCTGCCGCCACGGCCGGGGTGAAGTCGAAGTCCTGCCCGGCGACACCGGTCCTGGCCTGGCCCGGCTCCAGCCAGACGGCTGCCCCGGCCAGCGGCCGCAGCAGCCCGTCGAAGATCCCGCCGAGCAGGTGCGGGCCGAGCCGGGCTGACAGCGGCTCGCCGCGCGAGCGCGCGGGGTCGCCGGGAGCCAGCCCGCCGGTGTACTCGTAGGCCTGCACGGTGGTCAGGTCGCCCCGGATGGCGACCGCCTCACCCGGCAGCCAGGCCGGGCCGACCTCGACGATGTCGTACATGGCCACCGCGGGAAGTCCCGCCACCTCGACGAGGGGGCCGTTCACGCGGATGACCCGGCCGCCGGCCGGCGGGGTGCTCACGGCACCCACAGGTCGCGCAGGTCGTCGCCGAGCGCCTCGACGGCCCGGTCGGCCAGCCGGGGCAGCGAGCAGTCGACCAGCAGCCCGGCGGCGCGGGCGACGACGCCGCCTGCGGGGTGCTCGGTGACCGTCGCGTCCGGTCCCGCGGCCGCTAGGGCCAGCCTGACGAGCCGATCGCGAAGCTCGCCGTAGCCCGGTTCATCGCGCAGCCGCACGATCGCCTCGCGGGCCTGGCTGATCAGCTCATCGCGAGCATCGCGCCGGGCGCTGAGCAGGAGGAAGCGGGCCTCGTGGCGGCTGCGGCGCCGCTCGCCAGCTGCCATGGCCGCGGCCCGGGCACGCCCGCCGGCCCGTCCCGCCGCGACGGACTCCGCGGCGTCGCGGCGGGCCTGAGCCGTGATCAGGTCCGCCTGGCGGCGGGCGTCCGCGATCATCCGGTCAGCGCGGGCGGCGGCGCGTTCCAGCATCGCGGCGCGGACCGGCGCGAGAGCGGCCTGCTGGTCAGCCAGGAGCGTCATGCCGGCATCACCACCGGCAGCACGTCGCCGCGGGCCGGCAGCGCGTCGCTGAGCCAGCCCGCCGCCCGGGCGGTCAGGATGACCACCGCGACGTCGCCTGGCAGCGAGAGCCAGGCCCGGCGCGCCTCCTCCTCGCTGCCGGCCGGGTATACAGCGGCGCCGGCCAGGGCGAAGCCCTGGACCCGCAGGTCCTCGCCGATGACAGCGACCGTGGACATCGACGGTCACGACTTCCCGATCAGGATGATCCCGATGATCAGGCCGTAGATCGCGATGCCCTCGGCCAGTCCGACGATGACCATGGCCCGGCCGAACAGCTCAGGCCGCTCGCTCATGACCGCCAGGGCCGCGGCGCCGGTGTAGGCGACGGCGATGCCCGCGCCGATCGTGGACCCGGCCACGGCGATCGCCGCGCCGAGCAGGGCCGCCGAGTTGCCGCCCGCGGCGGTCCCGGCGACCGTCGCGGTCCCTCCGGCCGCCGCGGCCGCCGGCCCGGCCGACGCCGCGACGGCGAGCAGGACGACCGCACCGATCAGCAGCAGCGCCCCTAGCCCGGCGAGAACGTAGCCCGCCCGGCGCCCGCGCCGCGCGGCCAGGCCTGCCGTCACGGCAGGGACGGCAATCAGGGGCAGCCCGATCAGCCAGGCAGTCATGACACACCTTCTTTCACGTTCAGACCATCGACACCAGGCAGAACGGAAGCTTCATCGCCGGTCGTGACCGGCAGGTGCCACGGCCTGAACAGCCGGCCCTGCGTGACGAAGATCCGCGAGAACAGCTCGTAGTACTCCAGCCGCAGCGCCTGGATGGCGGCCACCAGCGCCTCCAGGCTGAACGCCAGCGCGGTGCCGGCGACGAAGACCGCGACGGCGGCGATCGCCGCCCCGCCGCCGCGGTGCCACAGGGCCCGGGTGCCTTCCCACACCACCAGCCCGAGCGCGGCATGGGTGAGCCCGAAGGCGGCCAGTCGGGCGAACGACACGACGTTGGACCCCAGCCGGACCACCAGGTCGAAGAGCTCGACCGACGCCTGGGCCAGCCCGGCCGCGCCGCCGCCCGCCTCGGCCAGGAAGCCGGTGAAGCCGAGCGTCAGCCCGGCCAGCGCGACGAAACCGCCGACGGCGAGCAGCGGGGCGAGGTGCAGGTGCCAGCCGCCTGCCAGGATCGCGATGCCGAGGAACAGCGATGTCCCCGCGACGCCCGACGGCGCATATAGCGCGGCCGGCCAGCCGCCTTCCCGCCACCGGTTCACGGTGCCCAGCGCGTATGCCCCGGCCAGCAGGATGGCGCCGGCGCCGACCGCAACCACCAGCAGCGTGACCGGGCTGCTCAGCGGGTTGAGCCAGATCGCGGGCAGCAGGCCGGTCGGGCCGAAGCACTCGCCGTAGAGGAAGCCGAAACCAGTCGCGGCCACCCCGGCGCCGCCCACGAACGGCCAGGCCCCGCGGAACCGGCGCGCCCAGCGCGGCCAGCCGGCCCGCAGCCCCACGGCCGCCGCGACCAGCAGCACCCCCTGGCCGGCGTCGCCGAACATCATCCCGAACATCAGGACGTAGCTGGCCCAGGCCAGCCAGGTCGGGTCGAGGTCGGCGTAGGGCACGGTGCCGTACGTCTGCACCAGCGGCGTCAGCGACCTGCGAATGGCCGGGCCGGCCAGCAGCGTGGGGGCCTGCGCTCCGCGCGGATAGCGCAGCGGAACGACCGCGCCGCCCGCCGCGGCGACGCTGGCCGCGAGCCCGGCCACGCGCCCGGCGGGCACCCAGCCGGCCAGGGCCGCAGCTCCTGACTGCCGGACTGCCGCGGCGGCGCGCGCCTCCAGCTGCGCCTCGCCGGCCACCAGGTCATAACGGCCGGCCAGCTCGAGCTGGCCGAGGTCGGGCAGATCGCGCGACAGCGCCGGTCCGGTTACTGCCTGCCCGGCGCGCTGCAGCCGCCGGGCCGCATCGCCGGGCGCGCTCTGCCCTCTATCGCCCTGGTCGATCTCCGCCGCGCCCGCCTCGGCGACACGAACCAGCACCTGGCGCAGCGACTCGGCCGGGGCGACCAGCGCGATGCGCCGCATGCGGACCGGCGCGGCGGTCTCAGGCCACCGCATCGTAGGCCTCCAGCGCGCCTCCGCCGCGGGCCGCGGCCTCTAGGGCCGCCCGCACCCGCCAGGCGTCCGCCGCCAGCACGGCCACGGCGCCGAGCACGGGCCCGCTATCCAGGCCGGACGTCCGCAGCAGCATGAAGCCATCTCGCTCGACCCGCGCCCACCAGGCTGCCTCCGCTCGCCACAGGTCCTCGGCGGTGCGGACGCCGTCCAGTGCCCACCGGGCCCGGCCCGGCAGCCGCCCGGCCAGCTTGTCGAGCGCTACCGGCTCAGCAGGCGGCTGGCCGAGCAGCCCGGCGGTGCTGGCGAGGAAAACCGGGGAAAGCGGACGGCCCTGCGCGAATTGCTCTGCGGCCGCCAGCAGCGCGGCCGCGCCCGCCGCCCAGGTCCGCGCCGGGTCGCCGCAGCCAGCGATCCTGGCTGCCCAGCGAGCGCGCATGCCGAGCCGGATAGCCAGCTCCGTGTCGTCACCGGGGTCCCGCCAGGCCGAGCGGCCCAGCGCCGTTCGCAGCGCCGCCGGGCTCGCCGCATCGCGCAGCTGCGGCCAGGCCGTGGCCAGCGCGCCGAGCTCGAACGCCGGGCTGGCCGGCTGGCCCGCCAGCTGCGCCAGCAGCTCGTCGACGTTGGCGATCTCGAACCAGCCGGCCAGGGTCCGCAGCAGCGAGACGCCGCCGCGCGGCAGCCACCCGGCGAGCACCCGCATGTCCCACAAGATGGTGCTGGCCACCGCGTTCTGCGCTTCGGCGAGCGGCTGCGCCGCCCGGATCTCGCGGCCGTAGCAGGTAGCCTCCAGTGCCGCCAGCGCCTCGCGCAGCGACCCCGACGCCGCCAGCTGCCGGGCCGGGCCTGCGCCGACGCGGCGGCGGGCCAGCGCCCTGGCCCGGACGCTGCCGGCTACCCATCCCGCGCTCACGGCGCCGTGCTCACGGCCGGCCGCCGGGGTCATGGCCTGCTGGGGCCCAGCCATCCGCTGGCAGCGCCCGGACCAGGTCAACAGCCCTGCTGACTAGCGCGGGAATCCGCTGCGTGGCGAGCTGGCGCTCCCGTGCCGCCTGCTGAGCGGCGGCATCTAGGGCCTGGCGGGCGTCGGCACGGGCGGCGTCCACGACCTGCCGGGCCGCCTCATCGCCGGCCGAGCGAGCGCGGCGCTCAGCCTCGGCGGCGACCGCTGCCGCCTGCGCCCTGGCCTCGGCCACGATCCGCACCGCGTCCCGCCCGGCCTGGGCGATCACCTGCTCGCACTCTGCCTGCGTGCCGCCGAGCAGGTCCAGCACCGGACTCAGCTCTGCCACCTGGCGGGACCGGCCAGACGGCACCGCGGCCCGGGCGATGGCGCCGGGAGCGCCTGCGGGCCGGAACCGGTCCAGAAAGTCACGCAGTTGCGGCACGCCCACCTCCTCCACCTGTCGAGCACGCCGTCACCATCGCCTGCACGGAATGTGCCAGGACCTGCTGCCGCCAGCGGGCCGCGCGTCGCCGCCGCCGGCGCAGCGGCACTCAGGTCGTGGAAGAGGCCCCGGAAGGCGTCTCGGCTGTCGCGGCTGCCGGGCCGGTCAGCTCGCTGTTGACCGTCACCACGCCGTCCACGTCCGACGTGAGCCGCCGGGCTGCCGGGATCAGGTCTTCCCTGGCCAGCGTGCCGACCAGGGTCACCACTCCGTCCCTGACCTGCACCTCGATGTCCTCGGGCTCGGCCAGCAGCAGGCCGGTCAGCAGTTCGCGGACTTCCGCGGCGATCTCCTCGTCCGGGCGGAAGAACACGCTGAGCAGATCGCGCCGGCTGACGATGCCGATCAACTTGCCGGAGGCATTCACCACAGGCAGAAGCCTGATCCGATGCGCGTTCATCAGCCTCGCGGCAGCGCCGAGCGGTGCGTCCGGGTGAATCGTGATCACCGGCGAGGTCATCAGCTCGCCGGCGTTGCCGGCCTCGGCCTGCGCTTTCTCGGCGCGGCTGCGAGCCGGCAGGCCGGTGCCCAGCCGCCGGAAGTTGCGCTCCTCCTTCCGCAGCACGTCGGCCTCCGAGACCATGCCGGCCACATGACCGTCCGGCGTCACCACGGGCAGGGCGTTCACTTGCTGCTCGGTCATCAGCCGGGCGATTTCCTTGTAGGACGTCGCCTGGTCGATCGCGACCACCTCGGTCGTCATGACGTCGCGGATGCGCCAGCGGCCGCGACGGTGGTGCTGGCGGGAGTGGCCAGGTTCGTGCTCATGCCCGTGCTGTGCCTCGACAGACTCAAGCGCCCGCCGGACGTCCGACGGGGTGGCCTGACCGTGGAGCGTCTGGTAGTACGTGGCTCCGAGATGCCGGAGCATGGAGTCAAGATGTGCTTCGCGGCGAGTCATCTTTGCTTCCTTCCGGCCCGGCCTGCGGCCTTGCAGGCCTCACTCTTATTCCATCGGCTGCCCGCCCGGCGCAGAAGGGACCAACGGCCTGGTCTGCGGGATTTCCTTTCCTGCTCGGCGCTGAGCAGGGCCGGCGTCAGCCGCGGATGTACACCGGGGTTCCCGGCACCGGTACCAGGGTGTGGAAGAACTGGGCGATATCCATCGGGATCCGCACGCAGCCGTGCGAGACCGGCTGCAGCGGCACCTCGGTGTCCCCGTGAATCGCGTAGGCGGTATCGATGAAGGTCGCCTCCGGCCTGCCGAAGGGCCCGGCGCTCGCGCGGCGCCAGCCAGCCCGGAACCAGCCGGGACCAGCCGGTTTAGCCGCATCAGCCGGCCGCGCGCGGATACGCGGTGAGCTTGCTCGCGGCCGCGATGTAGCGCAGGTTCTCGACCTCCTGGCCGGTCGCCTCGATGACGCCGCTGACCGTCCCCGCCGCGCGGAACCCCGCCTTCGCCGCGACCCGCTGGCAGGCCGGGGAATCTGGCGCGATCCGAAGCTCCACTATCGCTGCGCCGCGCTCGCGGATCAGCCAGTCGGCCGCCAGGACGACGGCCCGGGTGGCCAGGCCCCTGCCTCGCCAGGACGGCGCGACGCCGAAGACGAGCCCGATCGTGCCCGCATCACGGGGCACGAACCCGACCAGCCCCACGGGCGCCGGGCTCTGGCCGCTCTCCAGGACGAGCGCCGGGCCGTTATAGCTGCCGCCGCCCGACCATCCGGCCAGCCAGTCGTCAATCATCCACAGGCAGTGCTCGCGGGACGCGCCAGCCTTCAGCGCCGGTAGCCAGGCCCCGCCCAGGCCGCCGTCCTGCCCGGCGGCGTAGCCGACCAGGGCATCAGCATCTGTGACCGATGGGAGACGCAAAGTCACCAGGCCATCGGTCAGGACCTCTTCAGGCGGTGTCAGGCTCTCCATGTTGCCAGTATGCGCGCCGCCCGGCCCGGCGAATCCGCTGCAGTTACCCTGGCGATACCGAGGGATACCCTGGCGATACCGAGGGACCGGGGGAAGGGAGGCGGCCCGTGCCGGGTGGGCTGCTGGTCGATCTGTACGAGCTGAACATGGCGGCGAGCTACTTGCGCCGGGACATGGTGGTTCCGGCCACGTTCAGCCTGTTCGTCCGCCGGCTGCCGGCTCACCGCGGCTTCCTGGTCGCGGCCGGGCTCGAGGACTGCCTCCGGTTCCTGGAGGGCTTCTCGTTCACCGGGGACGATCTGGCGTACCTGCGCCGAGCTCAGGGCTTTGACGAGGACACCCTGGCAGCGTTCGCACGGCTGAGGTTCACCGGTGGGGTACGGGCCGTGCCCGAGGGAACCACCGTCTTCGCCGGCGAGCCGCTGCTGGAGGTGACCGCGCCGCTGGCGGAGGCGCAACTGGCCGAGACCGTGCTGCTGAATCACCTGACGTTCCAGACGAGCGTGGCCACGAAGGCGGCCAGGTGCGTGCTCGCGGCCGGCGGCGCGCAGCTGGTCGACTTCGCCTTCCGGCGCACCCAGGGGATCGACGCGGGAATGGCCGTGGCCCGCGCGTCAGCGATCGCCGGCTTCTCGGCCACCAGCAACGTCGAGGCTGCCCGCCGCTACGGGCTGACCGCCGCGGGAACCATGGCGCATTCCTTCATCGAGGCCTTCAGCAGCGAGACAGCGGCCTTCACGGCTTTTGCTGAGGATTTCCCCGGCAAGACGACGTTCCTGGTCGATACCTATGACACCGAGCAGGGCGTCCGGGCCGCCATCGAGGTGGCGCGACGGCTGGGCCTGCCGGGCCCGGTGGGCATCCGGCTAGATTCCGGCGACCTGGCCGGACTGGCCCGGATGGCCCGCCGCATGCTGGATGACGCGGGGCTGCCGGACGCTCGGATCTTCGCCAGCGGCAGCCTCGACGAGTACGCCATCGCCGCCCTGGTCGCCGGCCGGGCACCCATCGACGCCTACGGCGTGGGCACCAGGATGGGAGTATCCGCAGACGCGCCCTATCTGGACAGCGCGTACAAGCTGGTCTCCTACGACGGCCGGCCGGTGATGAAGCTCTCGCCGGGCAAGGTCACCGAGCCGGGCGCCAAGCAGGTCTACCGCGGCTCCGATGGCGATGTCCTGGCACTCAGTGACGAGCCGGCCCCGCCTGGCGGCCAGCCGCTGCTGACCACCGTCATGCGCGCTGGCCGGCGGCTGGCCGCGGCCGAGCCGCTCGCCGCTGCTCAGCGCCGGTGCGCGGCCAGCCTCAGCTGGCTGCCGCCCGGCGCCCGGCTGCTGCGCGCGCCCGCGGAGGTGCCGGTCATGGTCAGCCCCCGGCTGGCAGCGCAGCGTGATCAGCTGGCGGCGCAGCTGGCGCGGCGCCCGGCCGGGGACCCGCCGACCGGGGCCGGGGCCGACGACGCCGCGGCTGATCAGGAGACCTGAGCGAAGGCTGCCAGGATGACCGGCGCGGCGCTCGCCTCCGCCCCGGCGATCACGGCTGTCCGGTCACGCGCGGATCAGCAGGTCTCCCAGCGGCTGATCGCGGTGCAGCCGGCCGATGGCGTCGGCCAGCAGCGGGGCGACGGACACCACCCGGAGCGCGGGCATCGACGCCTGGTCCACGGCCAGGCTGTCAGTGGTGAGCACGTGCCGCACGGCGAGGCTGCCGAGCCTGCTGGCCGCCGCGCCCACCAGCAGGCCGTGCGTCGCGGCGACGACGACATCGGGCGCACCGCCGTGCGCGAGGACAACGCGCACGGCCGCCTCGATGGTCGCGCCGGTGCTGATCATGTCGTCGACGATGACGGCCGGGCGGTCGGCGATATCGCCGGCTATCTCCTCGGCCTGCACGGCGGAGCCGGTCAGCCTGGTCTTGCGCACCACCGCGACCGGCAGCCGCAGCAGCGAGGCGTAGTGCTCGGCGAGCTTGGCCGCGCCCAGGTCGGGCGCCACGACGACCGCGCCGTCGGGCACCGGAGCGAGCGCGCGGGCCAGCACCGGGACGGCCGTCAGCATCTCAGTCGGGATGCCGCACATGGCCTCCAGCGCGGTGGTGTGCGGGTCCACCACGATCAGCCGATGCGCTCCTGACCCGCAGAGCGCGTCCGCCACTACCCGGGAGCCCACCGCCTCCCCAGCCCGGCCGCGACGGTCCTGCCGGGCGTACCCGAAATACGGCACGACCGCGGTGATCCTGCCCGCGCCGCCCCGGCGGCAGGCGTCGGCCAGCAGCAGCAGCTCGATCAGGTGGTCACTGACCGGCGGCCCGGTGGGCTGCACCAGGTAGACGTCATCGCCGCGCACCGGGCCCACGTTCGGCCGCAGCTCGCCGTCCGGGAAGCGCTCCAGCTCACCGGGCACCGGCTCGGTGCGCAAGGCGCGCGCGATGGCGTCCGCGAGCGGCCGGTTGGCGGTCCCTGCCAGGATGCGAAGCCCCATCCCGCCAGCGTCCCACTCGGGCGTCGCTCCCGTCCCTGCTTCGACGCCGGGGCTGCGCCGGGCAGCGCGCCGGACCGGGTGCCCGGATGCCGTTTCGAAGCTCAGCGGCCCCGCCAGCGCAGCGGGCCAGGTTCCCAGCGGAACGCCAGTGTGATGACGAGTGCCGCTGCAGCGCTCCAGCCGAGGATGACCAGCAGCCCGGTGACCGGCATCGGCCACGAGCGGGTGGCCGGGAGGAACGATGCCTCCATCGCTCGGGCCACCGGCGCGACCGGGAAGGCGGACGCCACGTCCGAGAGCCAGTGCGGGGCGTGCAGGGAGGGGAAGAACACGTCGGAGATGAACGCCAGCGGCAGCATGGTGCCGTAGGCGATGGGGAGCGCGGTGTCGCTCTTCGGCACGAGCGCGGTGACCGCGACGCCGAGCAGCAGGAAGCACGCCATGCCCAGGCCCGCGGAGGCGGCGAAATAGCCCATCGCCCGCCAGGCAATGGTCACGTGAAAGAACAGCACGGCGGTCCCGATGATCGCCCCGACCGAGACAGCCGAGGTCACCAGCGCGGAGCCGGACCGGCCGCCGAGATAGGCCCAGGCCGGCAGCGGGGTGCCGCGCAGGCGCTTGAGCACGCCTTCCTCCCGGGCCAGCACCATGCTGGTCACGGTCGTGACGTAACACGCATTGAGCAGGCTGAACGTGCTCATCGCCGGGGCGAGGAACTGGGCGTAGCGCAGGCCGCCCGGCAGGCTGGTCGCGGTCGGGGGCTTGATGACGTTGAGGCTGACGAGCAGCAGCAGGGGGATCACCAGGGTGATGAAGAACCCCAGCGGACTGCGCAGCAGGAGCAGCAGCTGATAGCGGACCTGCACCAGGGCGAGCACAGGGCCCGGCCGGGATCTGCGCGGGACATCAGCGGCCACGGCGGCCTCCGATGCTTTCCTGGCCGGTAATCCGCAGGTAGGCGTCTTCGAGAGAGGGCTGGAGCACGGTAAGCCCGTCCAGCTCCACGCCGTGATCGACCGCCCACCGGGTCAGGCTCAGCAGCACCCTGGTGGGCTCGTCGGTGCGCATGGTGACCTCGCCGTCACGGGCCTCCGGCAGGTCCCAGGGGCCGGCCGGGAGCTCGGCGGCCGGCATCCCGGCCGGCAGCCGGAACCTGATCACCGTGCCCGCGATGTCGCGGCCGCCCAGCGCATCCGGGGTCGACTCCTCAACCAGGCGGCCGTGGCTCAGCACCGCGACCCGGTCGGCCAGGTGCTGCACCTCGTCGAGATAGTGCGAGGTGAGCAGGATCGTGGTGCCGGACCGGCGCAGGCCGGCGATCATGTCCCAGGCATCCCGGCGCGCGTTCGGGTCGAAGCCGGTCGTCGGCTCGTCGAGGAACAGCAGCTCCGGGTCGCCGATCAGGGCGAGCGCCAGGTCCAGCCGGCGCGACTGGCCGCCGGACAGCGTCCGGACCCTGGCCCGGCCCTTCCCGGCCAGGCCCACCTGCTCGATGGTCCCCGGCACGTCTCGCGGCCGGGCATAGAAGCTGGCGTAGAGCGCCACCGCCTCCCGCACCGTGAGCTCGGCGTCGATGCCCCCGGATTGCAGGACGATGCCGATGCGCTCGCGGAACTGGCGGCCGGCCGTGCCCGGATCGAACCCGAGCACCTGCACCAGGCCGGAGGAGCGCTTGCGGTGACCCTCGAGGATCTCCACGGTCGTCGTCTTCCCGGCACCGTTGGGCCCGAGGATCGCGTAGATCTCGCCCCGGCGGACCTGGAAGCTCAGGCCGTCGACCGCGCACAGCCGTCCGTAGTTCTTGCGCAGCCCTGCCACGACGATCGCTGGCGGCTGCGTGACGGGCACGCTCCCCATGCCCCGATCATCGGCAATCCGCGGCGACGGTTCCAGAGCCCTAGGTCCTCTTGCTGTCCCGGGCCGAACAGCCTGCCGGACGGTGACCTTGGCCCCTGCTGCCGCGGCGCCTCGGCCGGCTCACGGTGGAGGCAGCGAAACCGGCGTTCGCCAGACCGGGAAGTCCGGGTCGTTCCGGGCGGCGCGGGCGGCGCGGGCAGCGCGCAGAGGCGTCCTGCCCGGATGCCGGCGGAGGGAGGCGGCGATGACCCTCTTCAGTGACCGGGCTGACACCGGTCCGCGAGCGGCTCCGATGGCAGCGCCGGACGACCCCCAGGCTGGCCCCGCGGATGGCACTTCTGACCGCTCCCCGGACGGCGCTGCCGGGGAGATCCGCTCGCTGGCCCGCCCGCTGGCTTCCCCAGACGATCTTGCCCCGCTGATCGACCGGGTCAGCGCAGCCCGGCTGGTCTGCATCGGGGAGGCCTCGCACGGGACGCACGAGTACTACAGCTGGCGGGCGCAGCTCAGCCGGCGCCTGATCGAGGAACACGGTTTCACCTGGATCGGCGTGGAGGGCGACTGGCCCGACTGCTGGCGTATCAACCGCTGGGTACGCGGGCTCGCCGACCAGGACCTCGACGCTCGCGGCCTGCTCGCTCGCTTCGAGCGCTGGCCGACCTGGATGTGGGCCAACCAGGACGTCGCCGAGTTCCTGACCTGGCTGCGGGCGTACAACGTCGCCCGTCCGGCCCAGCAGCGCGCCGGTTTCTACGGCCTGGACGTCTACTCGCTGTGGGATTCCCTCTGGCAGGTGATGACCTGGCTGGAGGCGCACGCGCCCGATGCCATGCCGGCCGCGCTGCGCGCCTGGCGGTGCTTCCTCCCCTTCGGCGAGGACCCGCACAGGTATGCCAGGAGCACCCGGCTGATCCCCGCGTCCTGCGAGCCGGACGTGGTTGCCCTGCTGGTCGAGGTACGGCGCCGCACCCGCGACCGGACCGAGGACGCGTTCGACACCGCGCAGAACGCTGAGGTCGCCGCCAATGCCGAGCATTACTACCGCACCATGGTGCGCGGTGACCGGGAATCGTGGAACATCCGCGATCACCACATGGCCGACACGATCGACCGGATCGCCCATCACCTCGGGGCCCGGTCCAGGGGGCTGATCTGGGAGCACAACACCCACGTGGGCGACGCCCGCGGCACCGACATGGCGCGTCACGGCATGGTCAACGTCGGCCAGCTAGTCCGGGAACGGCATGCCGCCGGCGGCACCGCGCTGGTGGGCTTCGCCGGCCACCGCGGGTCGGTGCTCGCCGCCAGTTCCTGGGGCACGCCGGAGCAGGTCTTCCCGGTGCCCGAGGCCCGGCCCGGCAGCCACGAGGACCTGCTCCATCAGGTGCTGGGCCGGCCTGCCGTCCTGGTCTTCGGCGCCGACAGGTCCGGGCCCTGGCTGTCCGCACGGGCGGGGCACCGGGCGATCGGCGTGGTCTATGACCCGCAGCACGAAGCAGGGAATTACGTCCCGACGTGCATCGGCCAGCGCTACGACGCGCTGATCTGGCTGGAGCAGACCACCGCCCTGCGGCCGCTGCACCACGAGGGCCGCCCGCACGAGCCCGAGCTCGAGACCGAGCCCACCGGCTTCTGACCCCCGCACTGGCGCGGTCCGCGTCTCCGCGCGCTCCCCGGAGGCAGTTCCCGCAGGCGATTCGGAGGAAGATTAGCCAGTCTGAGCCAGGTACCAGAAAGCATCTGCTTCGATCACGAGCCAGCCAGGCCCGGACCTGAGGGTCATCACGGCGGCTCGCTAGCGGCGCGGGCGGGCGAGATCTGGGGCGGCGGATGCATAGGCGGCCGCGAAGCCTTGCCGCCAGCTGGGGTACTGCAGCGCCCACCCGAGTTCGCTCTTGGCCCTGGCGTTCGAGGCGCCGCGGGTCTGGGTTCCCATGCGTACCCCGTCTTCGCCCGCGACGAGCCGGGCGAGCCAGGCGGGGATGCGGCGGGGCGGCCCGGCACCGAGCGCCTCTGCGAGAACGGGCAGCCACTGGCGAAGGGGAGCGGGCTCGTCGTCCACGATGTTGTAGATGCCGTGTCCGTCGTGTTCGAGCGCGAGGACGGTCGCCGTCGCGGCGTCGTCGAGGTGGACGAACGACATGAAGCCCCCGCCGTTGCCGATGATCGGGAACAGGCGCTTGCGGACCGGCTTGAGTAGCTGGTCGCTGGCGCTGCCGGGCCGGTCTGAACGCCCGTTGCCGCGCCGGTCAAACGTCACGACCCGGCCGTGCCGGGCAAAGTACGGAATCTGGAACTTCCAGGACCGCGAGTGGACGATTCCCCACGTGGGGAAGAGCAAGATGGTCGGCTCGGCCGAACCGTACGCTTCGTAAAAGACCCGCACGCCGTCACGGTCCAGGAAGCCCTCGACGTCCGGGTAGCGCGCCCGCGTCTGCTCATCCAGCGTCCGCTCATCCACCGTCCGCTCACGCCGCGCGGCGCCCGGCAGGTCAGCCTGACCTGCGAGCGCCGCTGCCGGATGAGCTGTCGTGGTCACGGGCGAGCCTCGAACACCAGGTTGAACGGCGTCTCCGCGACGCGGCGGAAGCGGGTAAAGCCGCCAGCCTCGACGACGCCGGCGATCCTCGCTTCACCCGCCTGGGCGCCGAGCGCCAGCCCGACGTCCTGGGAGAGCGATGCCGGCGTGCACAGCAGCGTGGAGAACGCGTAGTACGCGCGGCCCACCGGGTTGAGGTTCTCCTCGACCCGGTCGCCGGCCTGCGGTTCCACGATCATCCAGGTGCCGTCGGACTTGAGAGTGCTGCGGACATGCCGCGCGGCCCCCACGGGGTCGCCCATGTCGTGCAGGCAGTCGAACATCGTCACGAGGTCGTAACCGGAGCCACTATAGGCCGCCGCCGAAGCTGCTTCGAAACGGACCCGCCCCGCCACGCCGGCCTCCTGTGCGTGGCGGCGAGCCGTCTCGATCGAGCCGTCGTGATAGTCGGAGCCGACGAAGGTGGAGTTGGGGTATGCCCGGGCCATCAGGATCGTGGACGCGCCGTGGCCGCAGCCCACGTCGGCGACAAGCGCTCCGCTTTCGAGCCTGGGCACCACTCCGTCGAGCGCGGGCAGCCATCCGGACGTCAGGTTCGCGTTGTAGCCGGGCCGGAAGAAGCGCTCGCATCCCTCGCGGACGTCGTGCACGTGCTCGTGCCAGCCATAGCCGGCGCCCGTGCGCGCCGCATCAACGATCTTCGGAGAGTCGAGCACCGATCCCAGGGCGATCTGGAAGAACCCGGGCAGGTACGCCGCGCTGTCCGCATCCGTGAGCGCCACGGCCTGCTCCGGCGGGAGCGTGTAGCGACTGCTGTCCGGGTCGTAGGCTACGTAGCCCCCGGCTGCCTGGGCGTTGAGCCACTCGCGTACATAGCGTTCAGCTGTCCCGGTGCGCTCGGCCAGCTCGGCAGGCGACAGCGGGCCGGCTCCGGCGAGCGCCCGGTACAGACCGAGCCGGTCGCCCATCACGACGAGCGCTGTGTTCAGGGTGGCGCCGACCTCGCTCACTGCGCGAAAGACGAACTCCTGGAGCTTGTCACCGTCGACGACGGCGGCCTGATCGATAGTTGTCATGACGTCCCCTCCTCGGGCATGGCTTTGGGCGAGCGTAGGTTCGCGAGCGCCGTCCTCGCTTCCGGGGGCCACCTAGTCCGGGATGCTCCTGTCCAGCGGCGTACCGGGTCCCTAGAATCGCGCCATGCTGCTGGGCCGTGATCTGGAGCGGCAACAGATCGAGCACGCTGTCGCGCAGGCCCGGTCGGGCACAAGCGCGACCCTCGCTCTGGTTGGCGAGCCCGGAATCGGCAAGACGACGCTGCTCAGCTATGCCGCCGAGCAGGCAGCCGGGATGCGGCAGCTGCGGGCGCGCGGCATCGAATCCGAGGCGCAGATCCCCTTTGGGTCGCTGCTTGAGCTGATCCGCCCTGCTTTGACGGTCTTTGAGAAGATCCCGCCGCCGCAGGCAGCCGCTCTTGAAGGCGCGCTGGCGCTGCGGCCGGGGGCAGCCCGCGACCGGTTTGCGGTCGGGGCCGCGACGCTCAGCCTGCTGGCCGCGTACGCCGAGCGGGCTCCGGTGACTGTGCTCATCGACGATGCGCAGTGGCTCGACGTGTCGAGCGCGCAGGCACTGCTGTTCGCGTTCCGCCGGCTGATAGCCGATCCCATTGCGGTTTTCATAGCGGCCCGCGAGGGCGAGCCGTCGCTACTGGACGGTGCCGACCTGCCGACCCTGCGGCTCAGCGGCCTGACCAGCGATGAGGCTGCCATGCTCGTGCCGCGGCTGCCTCCCGAGGCCGCTGAGCGGCTGCACAGCGCGACGGCGGGCAACCCGCTCGCGCTGCTCGAGCTCGCCTCGGACGAGCAGGACCTGGCGCTCGCGCCCGAAGGAGCTCCGGTCCTCGTTTCCGCCCGGATCGCGCGAGCGTTCCTGCGCCAGACCGGCGCGCTCGACCGGCCGACCAGGCAGGCGCTGGTGCTGTGCGCGACCAGTGACACCGGCGACCTGCCGACACTCGAGCGGGCCGCAGCCCGGCTCGGGATCGACTTGTCGGCGCTCGCTGGGGCGGAAAGCGCGGGGCTGGTGACGCTGCATGCGGGCACGCTCGAATTCCGTCATCCGCTAGCTCGTTCGGCGATCTACGCCGATGCGCCCCCCAGCCAGCGCCGCGAGGCGCACCGAGCCCTTGCCGAAGCTCTGCCCGACCGGGATATCGACCGTCGCGCGTGGCATCTCGCGGCGGCGGCCGTTGGCACGGACGAGACGGCATCCGCGGCACTCGAGCAGGCAGGGGCTGGCGGTCTGAGCCGCAGTGCGTACGCGGCGGCGGGCTCGGCGTTCGAGCGGGCCGGGCGGCTCACCGCGAGCAGCGAACGGCGGGCGCGGCTCTTGCGTCAGTCGGCTGAGGCGGCGTGGCTGGCCGGCTTTACCGGCCGCGCCGTCGCCTTGCTCGAAGAAGCTCGCGCGGAAACCAGCGACCCAGTGACCCTCGTCTACATCGATGAGCTTTCCGGTCACATCGCGACACGCCGAGGTCCGGTCATGCGCGGCCACGCGATCCTGACATCCGCGGCCGAGAGAGCAGAGCCCGAGCGTGCCGTCGCGATGTTCGCCGAGGCCGCGTTGGCGTGCTTGTACGCGGGCAAGCCGGCCGAGATGCTGGCGGCAGCGAGGGGGGCCATCGACAGGCTGCCCGCTGCCCCTTCAGTGCGTGCCCGCTTCCTGGCTCATATGTCTGCCGGAATGGCGCAGATCCTCGGCGGTGACGCAGCTACCGGCGCCGAAGACGTTCAGAAGGCAGTCACGCTAGCAGAGGGCTCGGGCGAGCTGCGCGAAGATCCCCAGCTCATGCCGTGGCTTGCCCTCGGGCCGCTCTTCCTGCGGCAGACAGGGTCCGGGCGGCCGCTGCTTGAGCATGCACTGCGGACTGCCCGCGCGCGTGCCTCTGTCGGCGTGCTCCCGTTCGTGCTCAACCTGATTGCCCGTGATCAGGCTGCCACGGACAGCTGGGCTGTTGCCGGGGCAACCTACCAGGAGTCGATCAACCTGGCTCGCGAATGCGGGCAGCAGACGGAGCTGGCGATGGGCCTGGCAGGACTCTCCTGGCTGCATGCGCGCCGCGGGCGGGAACCCGAATGCCGAGCCTGCGCAGCCGAGGCGCTCAGCCTTTGCCGTGAGCTTGGGATGGGGCTACTGGAGATCTGGGCGACAGTGGCGCTCGGCGAGCTTGAGCTTGGGCTCGGGGACGCGGCACGTGCGGCCGAGCACTTCGAGCATCAGATGCAGCTAATGCGTGATCTTGAGATCACTGACGCCGACGTGTCGCCGGCAGCCGAGCTTGCCGTCGCCTACGCCCGGCTCGGCCATGACGACGAGGCGCGTCAGGTCGTCGCCGACTTCGCAGCCGCGGCGAGCGCCAAGGGACAGCCGTGGTCGCGTGCCCGCGCGCTCCGATGTCAGGGACTGATTGCCGCCGACGCCGACTTTGCCGCGTATTTCGAGGAGGCGCTGCGACTGCACGAGCTGACACCTGATGCGTTCGAGACCGCTCGCACCCAGCTGGCATACGGCGAGCGGCTGCGGCGAGCCCGGAACCGGGTTCTCGCCCGCGACCAGCTGCGCGCGGCGGCGGACACCTTCGAGCGCCTCGACGCCGGCCCGTGGGCCGACCGAGCTCGCGCCGAGCTTGCCGCGACGGGCGAGACACGCCGACGACGAAACCCAAGCACGATCGGCGAGCTGACACCCCAGGAACTCCAGATTGCGCTGCTCCTCACTGCTGGACGGACTACACGGGAAGCCGCTGCCGCGCTCTTCCTCAGCCCGAAGACCATCGAATACCACTTGCGCCACGTGTATCAAAAGCTCGAGGTTCATTCGCGGAACGAGCTGGCGCAGACGCTGGCCGCGCAAACGCTGGCCGCGAATACCCCCCAGGGGAGCCAAGCGGGATAGCGCCAGCCAGCCCGGGATCCGGCAAGAAGGTGATTTCCGCACGGCCGGCCTGCGGGTGCAGCTGAACCAAGTGGAGGTCGTAGCTGACGCCGCGGGCGTTGCCCTGGAGACCGACCTGGCGCGGCCATCTAGAAGACCTCCTCTTCGAAGACACCGACCATGAGCTGCTGTACGACCCTGCGTACGACGGCATCGAAGATGATCCGGCAAGTCAGCCGCCCAGGATGGCTCCCATGCGCTTCGAAGGCTGGTTCAAGCCATTCAACAACGAGCGGACAATGCCGCCCTACGCACTGCCGCGAGCATCGCCAGCCGGCCATCAAGCGCTATAGCTGGATGTCGCCACTAGCTGAGCTAAGGTCTCATTTTCGGGTCAGAACCGAGGTCCTGGAGCAGGGAGTCAAGAGTGAGTTCCTCCTCGATGCGGAGGTTGCGGTGCCGCATGGCGGCGGCGAGTTCCAGGTCCCACGGCGTCGAGGCCGGCTCGCCGACGAGCCCGACGAGCGGCGCGAGTGGATGCACCGCCGACACCGCGGCTTGGTAGGCCGCGTGGTCATACCGCCATGGCCGCCAGTACACCCGGTGACGCACCGCGCCGGCGATCCGGACGCCGCCCCAGTCGAAGTCGCCGTGGTAGCCGAACTCCGCGCCGCCGGCCGCGAGGAGTTCCAGCAGCCGCCACCCGGCGGCAGAGGGCTGTCCGCCGACGCAAACCAGCGGCTGGCACCGGGCACCCAGTTCGTCGGCGGCGGCCGCGACCACCACCGGGTTCTCGCATATCCGCACCCGGACGGCGCGCAGGGGCTCGTCATGGCAGCGGAGCTGACGGAGCGTGAGCACCGTCGGCTGCCCCGCCTCGCGGCACAACGCCAGCGCCCTGCCCAGGGCCGTGCGCGTGTCGCCGGGCAGGCCGAGGCAGAGCGCCAGTGACGATAGCTCGTCGAGGTGAACTCCGACGGCGGTCCAGGCGGCCCGGCGGGAGTCAGCGGTTCCCTCTGCCGCGAACGGCAAGCCGCCCAGCGCACGGACCGCCGACAGCACCAGCGTGCCGACCGGGCGTGCGTCGTCCAGGGCGTGGGCATCGCCGCAGCATTCGGCGGCAAGCCGACCGATGGGCACGCCGCGCGAGGGTAGCCGGCGGAGCACCGCCGCCACCTGGGCGAGGAGCAGCCGCGCCTGATCAGGTTCGGGGGCGAGACGGCGCACCACGCCTGTCGCGTCCAGCCACCCCCGCCACCGCGCCAGCTCGTCACGGCCATCGGTGGCGGCGTCCAGTGACGCGAACGCGGCATCCCAGGCGGCCGCCAGCTCTGCCCGTTCGCGGTTGCGATCCCGGAGCGGACCGGTCAGGCGCGTTACCGCCTCGGCCAGCCCTCCTGGCGCGGCATCGCTGTCTCGCAGGATGCGGTCGACCTCTGTCAGCGACACCGACAGTGACGCCCCGGAACCGGCCGCTCTTCCGGTCAGCCGCTCAACAGCGCGCCGTTGCTCCGAGGTGGCGGCGGGCAAGGTAACCGAACCGGTGAGGGGACGTCCGGCTTCCAGCCGATCTCGTGCCCGCCGCACCAGCCAGGCGACTGGCTCGCCGCCGAGCAGGCGGCGCAGCTTGGCGTCGGCATCGGTCACACCGCCGCCTGCTGCGCCCGGCGGCGTTCCCGCCCGTCCCACCGCCAAGGCGTGACCAGGACCGCGTCGAGACCGTCCTGCCGCGCAAGCTGGCAGATGGCGAGACCAGGGACCTGTGGGTAGCAACCCCACTCCCGCTCGCTGGTCATGACCACGTCCATGTCGAACGTGGCGAGCAGCCCGAGGCACTTCGCGCGGGAGTCGTCATCGACTCCGGCGAAGGCCTCGTCCAGCGCGATGAGCCGCGGCGCATAAGGGTTGTCCGCCGACTTGTAGTGGGAAGAGGCCGCGGCGAATAGCGGAACGGAGGCGACCAGCGCCCGCTCGCCGCCGGACGCCGGGCCGGTGGCGGGCCGCCACTGTCCGTCCTGCAGGCGCTGGATCACGAACTCGTGCCACTTCCGGTAGTCCAGTGCGGCGGTCAGCGCCTCGGTCCATCCGGCGGCCGGGTTGTCCGCGTGCTCAGCGGCGATGCGCTGCTGCAGGAAGGCCCCCACCGCGGCGCGCGCGTCAGAGGACCACGCGTCGATCGTCTGCCGGAGCTTGTGCCTGATCTTGTCGAGTCCGTCCGGCGCGTCCCGTGCCTGCTGCCAGATCAGCCGCAGCTTCATCCCAGTTGACGTCGGCCGGGATTCTAGCTCGTCGTTCATCTGCCTGACCTCGGCCTCCGCTGACGCGATCAGCTCATGCAGCGTCCCTGCCACCTCGTTGAGCAGGTGGTTTTCCAGGATCTCCCGTTCCCTGGCGGACAGCAGCCGCGCCCGCTGCTCCGCTTCCTCGCCGAGCGCCGCGGCCAGCCCCGGGATGTCGTGACTACGGCCCTGGAAAACGACGTCGACCACGATGACGCCCTCGCGCAGCGTCAGCCCGGCCGAATGCCCATGCCGGGCCATGGCGTCGGCGAGCAACTTGTGTTCCTCGGTGACCCGCTTCTGGATCCGGTCCCACGGGCCGTCCGCCTCGTCCACGGACTCCAGCCCGGCATTCACAGCGCGGGCCAGCAGCACGGCCGGCGTCGACGCCCACGGCTGAGCGACATCAGGAACCTCCAGCGAGGGCAGCGCGACGCGCAGAAGCCCGGTGGCCGCGAAATACTGGAACTCCGCGACTGCGGCGTCGCGTGTCCGCGTCGCCTCCTCGATCTCCGCGCGCAGCCTTTCCCGCGCGCCCTCGGCCTTGCCTCGATCGCCTAGCGCCCGCTGCTCGACGGCACGCGCGGCCTTCTCGGCGGCGTTCCGCCGTTCCAGGTCCCGCCGGACTTCTTCAAGCTGCCGGTACAGCTCCTCCACCGCCGCCCCGGCGGTCTCCCGAAGCGCCTCGTGCATTGCCTGAGCGGCCGACGCCTCCTCCCGCGCCGTCGCCGCTGCTTCGGTCGCCTCTGCCAGGCGCCCGCGGCTTTCGCCCAGTTCCGCCAAGGCCTCGTCCGCGGCCTGGGCTGCTCCTTGCGATCCCTCGGCGGCCGGCCATAGGCCGGCTAGCGCCAGCCGGTACGCGTCCACCCCGGCCTTGACGTCGGCGAGCTCGCCAGGCTCGGTGGGCAGGCCGACGTCTTCGGCGAACTCATCGGCGCGCACGACGGCGGCGTCCAGCTCCTCCTGCCGCTGCCCGCAAACGGTGACAGCGCGAGCATGCTGCTCTCGCAGTTCGCCGCGCCGCCGACGTTCGGCGGCGGCCACGGTGTGGGCCTCGCGTACCGGGGCGTCCGGCGGCACCGCGCGATGTTCGTCCGCGAGCTGCTCCCGCCGCACGCCCACATCGGCCAGCGCCGCGTCGAGGTTGCCGATCGCAGTCCGCTCCTGCTCCAGCTCCTCGGAGAGCCGCGCGATCCGAGCGCGCCGCGCCGCCTCACGCGCCCCCTCGCCGATGTGGCCGGCGCTGCCCTTTCGCCAGGCGCCGCCGAGCACGCCGTTGGCCCAGCGGCCATCCGTGGATACCCACGTCCCACCCGTACCACCAAGCCGTATAGCGGACAGGATAGCGCGGACAGTCTCATATGACAGCACCCCCGCCTGGGGATCGGCGGGGTCGATCGCCGGAACCAGGACGCTCGCGCATGATGGGCCGGGCACGGGCGCTAGCCCGGACACCACGGTCACGTCGCCGTCGACCAGGTTGCCGTCGGGGGTGACCCACGCGTCCAGTATCCCTGCCGCCTCCAGCGCGGCCTCGAGTCCCGCGCGATGCTCCCCCGGCACGTCCGGCGCGAAATCGGTCACCTTCCACAGCGGCGCGCCCGGACGGTCATCCCGGACGCCCGGCGCCCTCGTGTGCGGAACCGGCGGGGCGTCGTGACCGCCCGCTCGCAGCCGATCGATCTCGCCCTCGACTTCGTCCGCGTGCTCGGCGTGAGCGGCACGACGGGCCGACAGTCGCGCCTCGAGGCGACCTAGCTCGGCACCCGCCGCCCGTGCCGCGTCGTCTACGGCCGCGACTGCCGGGTTAGCGCCGTCCCCGGTCGCCGCCCACGCTTCAAGGGAGTCAATCAGTTCGTCGGAATCAACGACCCTAAGCACGGTCAGCCCGTCGAGGTAGGACCGGTAGGCGGTGCGAAGTTTCGCGGCTCGTTCTGTCGCTTCCTGCTCGGCGGCGGCGAGTCGTTCTGCTGCAGCCTGTACCTCCGTGGCGAGCCGCTCCTCCTCGGCGCGCGCCGCTTGCAAGATCCTCCGCCGGCCCTCGGTCTCGGCGAGTAGCCCCTGAAGCTGCCCAACAGCCCGTGCCTGACGGTCGGCGACCTCCTGCGTCTCCCGGCGGGCGCGCGGCAGGTCCGACTCCCAGACGTCGGCGGCCACACGGTGACCCTGCGTGCATCGGGCCGTGGCCGCCGCTTCCTCGGCCTGGCGCTGCGCGGCGTCCAGCGCGTTCCGCGCTGATTGGGCCCGCCGTGCGGCCTCATCGGCCCGCACCAAACGTTTCTGCACCTCGGCGGCCAGCCGGTCGCGGTCCTGCTCCCTGATGCGTGCCGTTTCGTCCCGCCGCCGCGCCTCGCCTCGCATCTGCTCGAGCCGCTCTGCGTCCCGCATCGCGGGGTCCTGCTGCAGTGCCTCGCGTCGAGCCACCAGCTGGGTCCGCCGCTGCTCGAGCTCGTCCACTTCACGCCGCGCCGTCGCCAGCGACTCATCCGCGGCCGCGAAAGCCTCCTCGGCCGCAGACAGATCCCGGCCGAGCTGCTCGTACCGGCTCTGCGCCTGCCTCGGTCGCGCGGCCCTGCGCTTGGCCGCGACCATCGCGTACCTGCTGTAATAGCGCAGGAAGTCATTGGCGGCCTGGCGCGCCTCTTCAAGCGCTCGCAGCGCGTCGCGTTCCTCGTCCAGACCGCGGAACGCCTCGGCCACCGTCGTCAGCAGGCCCGGGCTGAGCGGGGGCAGCGACTCGGTGAGCGCGCGGGACAGCAGCTTCTCGTCGGGCTTCTTGGACAGCTGCGGCTGCCGGAGCTGGATCAGCAGATTGATCAGCGCCTCGTATCGATGCTCCCCGAGCCCGAACAGCGCTTCGTCCACCGCACGCCGGTAATCGGCGGCCCGGTCGTACACCAGCCCGTGTCCGTCGATCTCGTCGCGCAGCTTCTCCCTGGTGAGCGGAACCCGGCTAGCCGGCAGCAGATGGAGGTGCTCGCCGACGCGCTGTGTCGTGACGAAGAACCAGTGGCGCGCGATGCCGCGCCCGGCGACTGCCTTCAGGCCGCAGCCGACGGTGCGGAACTGGATGGTCCCGTCGGCAGCGCGGCGGCCGAACTCGAGCCAGGTGTACCCGAGGCGTTCCGGATTAGGATGCTTGCCGCCGAGCAGCAGGTTCCACTCCATCTTCTTCTGCCGGTCGCCATCCGGCTCCACCCGGTGCGGCGCGAGCTCTCCGTCCAGCAGGAACGGCAGCGTCAGGGCGAGCACCTTGGACTTGCCGGTTCCGTTATTGCCGCGCAGCAGCAGCCGGCCATCGTGAAACCAGAACTCCTCGGCGTCGTAGTAGAACATGTCGACCAGGCCGGCACGCAGCGGCTTCCACCGCTCAGAACAGGGGACTGGCAGCATCAGGTGTCGCCTTCCTCATCTCACGTATGGTCGGCTCGTCCAGGGCGAAGCGCGCGATCGCCGGCCGGCTACGAACCATGTAGCCGTCCACCTCCACCAGGCGGAGTGCCGATAGCTTCTCCAGCGCGGTCGCGAGCAGCTCCGTTTCCGCGCCTGGCTCGGTCACGCCCTTGCGCCAGTACGAGACGTGCTCGGCGGCCGCCCGCCGGACAAAAGCGTGCAGTTCGTCTAGCATGGCCTGCTCCCGGCGAGCGAGATACTCCGCGACAAGCAGCGTGACATGCCCGTCGGTCCGCTGCTCTGGCATCCGCACGTCGGTCAGCTCGTCCTCCGGGTCCAGCATGGCGATTCCCTCGGCGCGCATCTCCGGGATCAGTCCGGAGGCGTCGGCGATCCGCCGGGTGATCGCGTGCCGCTGCGACAGCAGGTAAGCGCGTTCGTCCTCCTCGAGCTCGTCGTAGTACACGACCGTGTCCTCCAGCAGCCGACGGGTGAGCCGCCTGCGCAGCGCCTGGTTGCGCAGTTCGTCGCTCTCGGCGACCGGCTCCGCGGTCAGCTCCGCGAGCCGCTCTTCGAACCGTGAAGCCGTCACGGTGGACGGCCCGCGGGTGCCGGACAGCAGCACGCCCAGCACCTGCCTACGCACGTCGTACAGCACGTCGGTCCCAGCCGACAGGTAGGCGTCCTCATCCCCCGCGACCCGGCCCAGCACTCCCCAGCCGAGCAGCAGCCGGACCACCGCAACGAGGTCGGACCGGTCCGCACGGCTGTCCAGGGTCAGCGTGAACCCGCGTCCGGCCAGCTCTGGTTCGGCGGCAGCCGTGAGCACGTCATCGGCGAGGCCGCCGAGGGTGATCTGCGCGTCGGCGCGGGCGAGCGCCGACAGTGCCAGGCACAAGGTGACGTACCTGCGCCGACCGAACGGCTCCTTGTTGCGCCCGCGCGCGGGGTGAGACGCGTCGGTCAGCAGCACGGCGGTCTTGAACAGCCGGGCCGTCTCCGAGTCCGCGATCAAACGCCATCCGGTCTCGCGGTTCAGCCATTGGCGCAGCTCGGTCAGATGCCGCCGGACCAGGGCCAGCATCTCGCTGTCGGTGTCGGCGATCAGCAACGGCTTGGCCAGCAGGGCGCGGAGCGCGGTCCTGCGTTGCGCCTGTTCCTCGGCTGGGATCATGTCGCCGTCAGATCCGTGATCTCGATGACGTGCTCCGGACCGGTGAGCACGCCGTCGGTGGTGCGGACCGTGGCAGTTCCACCGTCGGGGACCAGCGAGAGTCGCACCTCCAGCGTGCCGTCGTTCGTCACGGTCTTCACCTCCGTGTCACCTGGCTTGCGAGCCGCCAGCGCGTCGCCGAGAAGCGCCAGGAATAGCCGGAACGCCTGGGGGTCGAGCGCATCCAGGTCGGACAGCAGCGTCGGCCCAGCGGTGCCGAGGCGCCGCCGCGCCGCAGCGGTCTCGGCCGCCTCGCGTTCTGCCTGCCTGCGCAGGAACTCCCGCTCAGCCGACCTGTCAAGCACCTGGTTGGGCTTGCCGCGCCGCTCGTAGGCACCGGTCTTCCTGAGCTGCGGGGAGATGTGGATGGGTGGCGCGTCTCGCCATGCCGTTCCGTGTGGAAGGTCGTGCCAGGCGTCGGCGGTTTCGCCGGTAACGGACAGGTGCCGTGCGGGGCACAGGCCGAACGCGGCCCGCCACAAGCGGTGGGCAGCCTCGTCGTCCCGCGCCTCGGCGAACCACCGGGCGAGCACCCGGAAGTCCGCGGAGCGATCCGACCGCCCCGAGCGCCGCTCGTTGAGCAGGCCTACCGCGTCAATGAGCTGTTTGATCGCGGTCACGGCAGCCTGGCGCAGCAGCCTGGCCTGGGACGGGCGCCCGGCGTCCCGCGACGTGAACCAGTCGTCCAGCCCGCGCCACCGGTTACGCCACGCCTCGAGCGCCTGTTTTCCCGCCCTGGCCAGGGATTCGGCAGCGTCCGGGCCCTCGGGCACCGCGTCGGCCGCCTCCCGTCGCGCGGCCAGTTCCAGCAGCCGCTCGTGACCGGCGGCCTCCAGGTCACCAAGCAGTACCGCGATCTGGGCACCGGAGTTGGCGAGGTCGGTGATGAACCTGTTGATGTAGTCGATCAGTCGTTCCTTGTACGCCAGGAACCCGTCGACGTCCCCGTCGGAGAAGTCGATCGCGCGCCGCAACGCAGACATGAACGCCTGCGCGTTGTCAGCCAGGGAAGAGAACCGCTCCGCCACGGACAGCAGCAGCAGATGGACCTTGGCCGGGTCGGGATCGTCGCCCGCGGCGAGGACTTGCAGCGACCGCAGCCGGTCGGCGATGTCGGCCAAGGCCACCGACTGCAGCTGGCCGCGCCGGCCGATGGCCTCCTCGTAGAACGAGATCGCCTGCTCAGCGGCTTGCCCGGCTGCGGTGAGCTGATACAAGGAACGCTTGCGGTGGAAGTCCTCCACCGTGGTGACGCGGCTGGTGTCGACGTCCGCGCGCAGATTCCCCCACGCCACGAGCTGCTCAAGGGCCTGAGTCAACTGCTCGTCGGCGTCGGTCCGGAGATCGGCCGCAACGTCTTCCGGCCGCAGGTGCACGATGAAGCGCTCCTTCGCCCGCGCGAAGGTCCGCAGCACGCTCCGGTAAAGGGCAGCGTTCGGGACGCTCAGATGCGTGAACGGTTGCAGCTCGCCCTGGCCACGCACCCACTGAGGGGCTCCGCTAATCACCACTAAATACTGCGGCAGGCTACCGACAGAATGTACGCAACTCGCCGCCCAACCCCGTCCTGCCGCAGGCGCATCCCAAGATCAAAGTCCAACATTAGTCGGTCACCGCTTGCCTCATCTGTGCCTGTGAGGAGGTCCAGCAGCACGTCCTGGGAGGGAAGCCAAGTTGATCGGCGAGTGTGCAGCGGGCGCTAGACCAGAACTCTGCTTCAGCCTGATCGTCGCACGCGACGGCGGTATAACCGCCGCGCCACGCCGGCGGTTATACCGCCATGGGCTCGCGCATGATCGGATGCAATCCGTGGAAACCCCGCCCGAGGCAGCAAGGCACATCCCCATGAAACAGGAAAGGGCGCGCCGCGAAACGCCGCCGCGGCCGCGCCCGGAGTCCCGGCAGCGCACTGCCCTGGTTACTGTCCGCGCAAACGTGCCTTGAGCTGGTATGTCGCGGAATCAGGCCGTTCCGCGGTAGCCGCTCAACCACCACTCAGCCAAACGGATCAGGCCAATCCCGCCCGGGGCCGTCCGGCCTGACCGGTATCGTGCGGTGCTGTGCTGGATGGCGAGGCGGTATTCATCCCGGACGTGATCCCCCGGCGTGGCATGTTCGCGTTCTGGGGCACGGGCTCGGGGCCGGACAAGGTGGAACTTGTCTTCGCTGGCGGCAGGTACGGAATCCGCAAGCGGCTGGTCTCGGCGGATCTGGTCCCGGTGGCTGATGCCCTGCCCATGCTGCTGGCCGTTAATCCGGAGACGGCCAGCCGGCCTGATGCGCCGGTGCGGCGGTCCGTCAGCGTGTGGTCGGCGGCCGCGATCGCCGGGGTCGGCTTAGTCGCCCGCGGGCGACTGCTGCCCACTGTCACCGCGGGCGGCGCGGACGCCTGGCGGGCCGGGCCGCTGGACCCGGCCGATCTTGCCTGGCTGGCTGAGCTTGCTGCCGCGTTCCCAGCGGCGGCGCATGCTCTCGCGGTCCCGGGTTCGCGCCCGATGCGGCTGCGCTCGCCGGAGTCGCTGATCCGCGGGTTGTGGGATGCGATCGCGGACACGCTGGTCCGCAGCGCGGCAGCGCCTCGCACGGTCCGGTCACCTGCGTTCGCCGGGGCCGGGCCGACTCCGGTCACCGATCTGGCGGAGTGGCTGGCCGATACCACCGATGGCCTGTCCGCAGGCGCACGCCTGGGCCTTCGGGTCGAGGCCGTCCCGCCATCACCGCAGCTCGCGGACGAATGGGAAGACGGGGATGCCGGAGGTCCTGCCGTCGGCACCGCGGGGCCCGGCGCGGGCGAGCCTGATGAGGTGGTACCGGCGTTCCGCATGGTTCTGCAGTTGCGCAGCGCCGCGGACCCGAGCCTGATCGTGGACGCTGCCGCGTTGTGGGATCAGCCGGAGCGCGTGCTGGCGCGGTTCGGCACGCAGGCGGACACCGACCTGCTGCTGGCGCTGCGGCGCGGCGCCGCGGTGTGGCCGCCGCTGGCCCCGCTGCTGGAGCAGGCCAGCCCCGCAGCGCTGGAACTGGACGATGACGCGGTGGCCAGCCTGCTCGGGCCCGCGGCCGAGGAACTGGCGGGGGCCGGCATCGAGGTGCTGTGGCCCGCCAGCCTCGGCGACGGGCTCACGCTGCAGGCAGTCCCCACGCCGGCCCCCGAGCGGCTGACCGAGGCCGGGTTCAGCCTGGACGCGCTGCTGGAGTTCCGCTGGCAGCTCACCCTCGGCGGGGAACTGCTGGATCCGGACGAGGTCGCGGAACTTGCGGAGGCGAAACGGCCGCTGATCCGGCTGCGCGGCCGGTGGGTGACCCTTGACCCGGTGCTGCTGGCCAAGCTGCGGCGGCCGCCGCGCACCCGGATGCGCGCGATGGAGGCGCTGGGCGCTGTGCTGGCGGGCAGCGCCGAGATCGATGGCGAGACGGTCACCGTCGTCGCTGACGGCCCGCTCGCCGATTTCGCCGGCCAGCTGGCCCGGATGGCGGCGACACCACCTGAACTGGCGCCGCCGCCGGGCCTGGAGGCGACACTCCGCCCATACCAGCAGCGGGGAGTGGCCTGGCTGGCAGCCATGTGTGACGCCGGGTTGGGTGGCTGCCTGGCCGACGACATGGGGCTCGGCAAGACGATCCAGGTGATCGCGCTGCACCTGCACCGGCGGGCAGCGAAGGCGGGGCCGACGCTGGTGGTGTGCCCGGCCTCACTGCTGGGCACCTGGGAGCGGGAGGTGCGCCGGTTCGCGCCGGACGTCCCGGTCCGCCGCTACCACGGCGGCGGACGGCACCTGAGGGACGTGGCCACCGATGAGATCGTCCTGGTGACCTATGGCGTAGTGCTGCGCGACTCGGCAGAGCTGGCCGGGATCAGCTGGGGCCTGGTGGCCGCCGACGAGGCCCAGCACGCCAAGAACCCGCTCGCGCGCACCGCCCGGGAACTGCGTGCCCTGCCCGCGCCCGCCCGGATCGCGCTGACTGGCACGCCGGTGGAGAACCGGCTGTCGGAGCTGTGGTCGATCCTGGACTGGACCACGCCGGGGCTGCTCGGGCAGCTGGAGTCCTTCACCCGCCGGGTGGCAGTCCCGGTGGAGAGATACCGCGACGCGGAGGCGACCGCCCGGTTCGCCGCGCTGGTGCGGCCGTTCCTGCTGCGGCGCAAGAAATCCGACCCGGGTATCGCGCCCGAGCTGCCACCCAAGACGGAGACGGACCGGATCGTGCCGCTGACCGCCGAGCAGGTCACGCTGTATGAGGCGGTGGTCCGCGAGACCATGGAAGCGATCGAGAACAGCGAGGGGATCGAGCGGGCCGGGCTGGTATTCAAGCTGCTGACCGCGCTCAAGCAGATATGCAATCACCCGGCGCAGTACCTGAAGCAGCCCGGGCCGCTGGCGGGTCGTTCCGGCAAGCTGGCCGCTTTCGACGAGCTGGCCGACGTGATCCTGGCCGGCCGTGAGTCGATGCTGGTGTTCTCCCAGTACACGCAGATGGCGACACTGCTGCAGCAGCATCTGGACGGCCGCGGTATCCGGTCGCTGTTCCTGCACGGCGCCGTCCCGGTGCACCGCCGCGAGGAGATGGTGGAGCAGTTCCAGGCTGGTCACGCGCCGGTGTTCCTGCTGTCGCTGAAGGCGGGCGGCACCGGCCTGACCCTCACCCGCGCCACTCATGTGCTGCACTACGACCGCTGGTGGAACCCGGCAGTCGAGGACCAGGCAACCGACCGCGCCTACCGGATCGGTCAGGACCGCCCGGTCCAGGTGCACCGGCTGATCACCGAGGGAACGCTTGAGGACCGCATCGCATCCCTTCTCGATAGCAAACGCGAACTGGCGGACGCTGTCGTCGGCTCCGGGGAGGGCTGGATCGCGGAACTGTCCGACGACGAGCTCGCCGGGCTGGTGTCGCTGCGGGCAGCGTCATGACCGCCGCGGGCGGCACGCCGCCCGGGCAGGGTCACACCTGGTGGGGCCGGGCCTGGGTGGACGCACTGGAGCAGCGGGCCCAGCTGGACCCCAACCGGCTGCCCCGCGGCCGGGACTACGCCCGGGAAGGGGCGGTCGGCGAGCTTGTCCTCGCCCCGGGGGAGGCGCGGGCCCGGGTCCAGGGGCGCCGGGTGAGCCCGTATGACGTCCGGGTCCGGGTCCGGCGGTTCACCGACGTTGAGTGGGACCAGGTGCTGGACGCGATCTCCGCTCAGCTCGGCCGTGCTGCCGCGATGCTGGACGGTGACCTGCCGCCTCAGGTCGCCGGGGACGTCGCCGCGGCTGGCCTGGACCTGCTGCCTGGCGCGGGCGAGGTGGGACCCCGCTGCACCTGCCCCGACGACGCCGACCCGTGCAAGCATTCGGCGGCGGTCTGCTACCTGGTCGCGGACGCGCTGGACGCGGACCCGTTCACGGTCCTGCTGCTGCGCGGACGGACCCGGGGCGAGGTACTCGCCGGGCTGCGGGCCCGCCGCCGCGGCCTGGCTGCCACCCAGCCCGCCGCCTCAGGCCAAGGCGGCGCCCCGGGCGTGGCCTGGGCACTAGATGGCGGAGCCGCAGGCGGAACTCCGGATGGGGCCAGCCATGCGCCCGCTGACCCGGGCGTGGATGCGCGGGACGCCCTGCTCTCCGGAGCCGCACCAGGCCCGGTCCCCGTGCCGCCGCTGCCGGCCGCCCGGCCCGGGCATCCGGCGGCGCTCCCGATGGACCCGCCCGCCTGGCGCGCCGGGCTCCGTGATGACCTGCTGTCGCTCGCCGCGGATGCGGCGCGGCGAGCCTGGGAACTCGCCGTCGGCCTCACCCCCGACGCTGGGTTGTCCCTCGACCAGGACCGCGACCTGGCTCGCCGGGCCGAAAATGCACTAGGCACCCCGGCCTTCGCCGCGCTGGCCGCAAACAGCGACACCAGCGGGCAGGAACTGACCCGCCAGGCGCTGGCCTGGCGCTACGGCGCCGCGTCCGGCCTCGAGGTACTGCGCAACGAGTGGGATCCCGGCACGGAAGCAGCCGGCGCCGCGGAACTGATGAAGGCAGCGCGCACGGCCTTGCGTGACGCCGCCGGGGCGCCGACCAGAATCACCCGCAACCGCGTCACCGCAGGACGGCTGCAGTTGCGGCTCGGACGTGATCTCCTCTGGTACCCCTACGCGCGCTCCGCCGGCGAGTGGGAGCCGGCCGGGCCACCGCAGCCCGAGCCCGCCCGCGCCACCGAGACCCTGTAGCTCTGCACGCAACTAGCGAACCCACGACATTCCCGGCTGCCCATGATGTTTCCCCGGTTGCTACGCTCAGCGGTTGCCACCTTGCAGCGCATTAGAGCTACGTTGCGGTACAGTGTTTCCCGGGAAGCACGCAGGAGGTCACCGTGGCCACAAGCACATCGTTTCGCATGAGCGACACCGCCAAGACCCGGCTGGCGTCACGCGCCGCTCGCGAGGGCATGACCGCCACCGCGCTGCTTGACCAGCTCATCGTTGAGGGCATCGATCAGCTCGACTACCCAGGAATCATCTTCCGGGGCCCAGCGCACGACCGCCGCGCCGCACTCGCCGCCGGTCCCGACGTCTGGGAGGTCATCGCCCGCCTTCAGGACCTCGACGGCACCGAGGAACAGCGGATCAGCCTGCTGAACGCCGAGTCGGATCTGCATCCCCGGCTCATCCGCATCGCAGTCGACTACGCCGCGGAACACCCAGACGAGGTCCGAGAGCGGATCGACCGGAACCGGGCTATGACGCAGCGAAGCCGCAAGACGTCGCAGCAGCGTGAGGCACTGCTGGCGTGACCGCCTTCCTGATCGACGAGATGTTCCCGGCGGCTGTGGCCCTGCTCCTGCGCGAGACATACGGTCACGACGCGGTTCACGTCGCCGAGATCGGTCTCCGCGCGGCCGACGATGCCCAAGTGGCGGCAGCCGCCCGGGCGCAGGGCCGGGCTGTCGTCACCGAGAATGTCGCGGATTTCGCGGCCGAACGCGACGTGGTACTCGTGTTCGTGCACAAGAAGAACTTGCCCGCCGGAGGCGGGCAGGCCGCCGCACTCGCAAAGTCCCTTGACCACTGGGCGCAGGATCACCCGGAGCCGTACCTCGGACCGCACTGGCCGCCCGTGTAAAGGGGACCGCTGCGGCAGCGTTCAATTGGAGTCCCCTGGCTCGTCCAAGGGCTGGCTGAGCGAGCACCGACCCGGACCGCGGGGAGCGCAGCGATCGGGAAGCGGAGGGGACTGGCTCACTTCGGGCAAGGCGAGCGCCGCATTGGTGCGAAAGACCCTTCTCAACGGGACTCTCGGCCCTGCTGCGGGCAGAGCGCCTGCTTTATTCCGGGCTGTATCACGCCCGGGACTGAGCGATTTCAGCTTCGAGGGAGGCGTGCGGTGACGACCCCTTCCGTGCGGAAGCAATGGTTTGCCCCAGAGGGCGCCGCTATTACGTCGATGGACTTCGTCCGCGGAGTTGGTCATGACTGGCTCGCTGTGGCCGACCAGGGCGGGGGGCTACACCTGATCGAGGTGTATAGCGACAAGGAGGTGACGCTGAGCCCCAGTATGGAGGCATACGGCCTTGCCTATGTACCGCGGAGAACCCATCCACCAGGCCTTGCCGCTGTCGGTCAGCGGATTCTCGCCTTTGATCTGACCCGATTACTCGCGGATTCGGGTCTGAGTGGTGAATGTGATCTGAGTGGTGAATGGCTCTTTCCCCCGGCCGAGCTTCCCGGCCACACTACCGCGCTCGCAGTGACGGCGCTGGTTGACAACGATTTGACGGTCATCGCTGTCGGCGGCAAGGACAGGGACCGGACCGCGGACGTGTACCTGTACCGCGGGGACACAGGAGAGCTATTGCGTCACCTGGAAGACAGGGGCAATGGGGCAGTGCGCGCAATCGAGGCTCTCCGCCTGGAGCGGTACTTGGTGGTCGCGCACGATGGCGGCATCAGCACCTGGGACATCAGCAATTGCGTGGAGCAGGAACCCTGTCGGCTGCGTACGTTCGGGCGGGGAGACACCCGGGCCATGTCGGTCTTCTACGATCCGCAGGGACGACCCCTAGTCGCCACCGCCTCAACGCACGGCATCGAGATCTGGGACCCGGGCCTGGAGGGGGCCGAACACCCGCTGAGCGGCTTCGCCCGGGACCTCAACGCAACCGCGATCGCCGCGGTAGCGTCCGAGCGTCCCGACCCGCAGCTCGCAGTCGCCCATGACCGCTCGGTGTCGCTTTGGAGCACGACCACAGAGGAGCGCGAGGGCGAGCTTCCCGAGGAGCATAAGGGCCAGGTCAGTTGTCTGGCGACCAGCCCCACCGGTGCCGGTTCGACCTTCCTCGCGGCTGCCGATGACCGTGGCCAGGTGGTGGTCTGGGAGCTGCCGAGGGTCCAGCCGACCACTCGGTGGTATGGCAGGCACGACCGGTGGGTTAATGCGCTGGTGGCGGTTTCGGCCGGAGAGCAGTTCGCCTCGGCCTCAGACGATGGGACGGTCCGGCTGTGGCAGCCGGAACCAGGCCATGCAGATCGGATCCTGCAGCGCTCCAGCCGCGCCGCGGTCCAGGGCCTAGCTGTCCTGCAGGAGCGCCACAAGCCCGACCTGTTGATCTCCGCCGACGAGCCCGGTCACCTTGCGAGCTGGAAAGTGACCGGGCTCGTCGACAAACATGAGAACATCGGGGCCGCGGTACGTGCCCTGGCAACCATCCATGATCATGACGGCCGCGGGTACGTCGTCGCCGCCGGCGCGGGGGCCCGGCTCACGGTCTGGGACATTAACGCATGCTCCAGTGGGAGCCCGATCGGATTCGGCTACCCGGCCGAGCCCACCCTCATCCGGGCCCTCGCAGTCGGCGAGACGGACAGGGGGGAACTGCTTGCCGCCGGTGACTCGGACGGTCGCGTGACAGTGTGGCAGACCTCGACCCACCGACAGTTCTGGACCAAGCCGATCGGCATCGAGGCCAAGTGCGTGCCCTCGCCTGGGTCCCGACCGTCGAAGGCGTGAGGCTCGCATCCGGGGGCAGCGACGGCAACATCTACCTGTGGCCGCCGGAGGGCGGAAACCCGCAGCGGTTCGAGGGGCACCGCGGCCCGGTCGCGGCGCTGGCGGCGTTGTCGACGGCGGACCAGCAGGTGCCCACCTCAGAGGGTGAGGTCCACCTGTTCATCTCGGGCGGCGCCGATGGCACGATCCGGACCTGGGATCCAGACACACCGGGTGATCCCCGCAGCATTCTTCATGCACACCCCGGCTGGGTGCGGTCGCTGCTGCGACTGGAGTATGGCGGAACACTGCACGTCGTGTCGGGTGGTGACGACGGCACTGTCCGCCAGTGGGTTGTCGTCGATGGCAGGCCGCAGAGCACCAGACATGTGGGACGGCTGCCCGGCTTCGGTGACCGCCCAGCACGAGCTGACTTGCTCGGCCGGGAGAAGTTCCAGGACGTTCTTGTATCCCTCCTGCGGCTAATTCCGGACCCCCCTCCGCCCCCCAGGCACCTAGCCACCCAGCCCGCCGCTCACGAATCTGACACCCATGAAATCGTGCGCGCGACGGGTCCCCGGGTCGTGGCCGTACAAGGACCCTGGGGCGCCGGAAAGACCTCGCTGATGCGGCTGATCTACAAGGAGCTTGACGAGGACGCCCACATGTCACCCGCCAGCGGCTGGCGCACCGACCCCACCGGCCCAGAACGGGATCAGCGACGGCAGCCCTCCGGGAATCAGACCCCAGCCACCTCAAGCCAGGCTGGCCCATCCAGGTCTGCCAGGGGCGCCGGAAGGACCTCGCTGATGCGGTTCATCTACCAGCTTCGCGAGGACGACCTCACCACGTTCACTGCCCGCGAGGCTGCCCGGCGAGCACGCGACGGACCAACGCGGCAAAGCAGTCCAGACCAAGTTCTTCCATCGAAAATCCTGCCGGTCTGGTTCAACCCTTGGGCACACAAGTCCGGCGAAGAGGTCTGGGCCGGTCTCACCCAGCAAATCATCGACGCCGCTAGACAGGTACTTGGCAAGACTGACGCCGAATGGCAGCGATACTGGTTCACCCGCAACCTGGAACGGCTCGACGGCGGCGAAGTCCGGCGCGTGCTTCGCCGGCGCATGTACTGGCAGCCGCTGCTATCGTCACCGCTATCGGCGCCGGGCATAGCCGCTGCTGTCGCTTTCGGAGTGAAATGGCCTGCGACGATCCCCTACATCGCCGCGGCCGGTTTCGTCGTCGCCCTCCTAGCGATGACGGCGACGTGGTGGCGCGGGCCCGCCCGGTCCTATCTTCCGGCGGACATCATGGAGGGTCCGGTGCTGTCGGGCTTCCAGGCGAACCCGGCACCGTTCGCACCTGCCTCATCGGCGGACGACCTGCTCCTGCACGACCCGCTGTACCACGCCAGATCCGGCTACCTCTACCTTGCGCAGCGCGACGTCGACGACCTGGCTGGTGAGCTGGCGCGACGCGGATACATGCTCGTTGTCTTCGTCGATGACCTCGACCGATGCCCGCCGGAGGCGGTTGCCGAGGTCTTCGAAGCGGTTAACATCTTCCTCGCCGAAAATTTCGCTAACGCGAAATTCGTCATCGGCCTGGACCCGAGCGTCGTCGCGCACGACTTGGCGGTGGTGTTCCGCGCCCAGGAGAGCCGCCTGCGCGACGACCCGGACGACCCGAACCTGGGCTGGTCGTTCCTCCGCAAGCTGTGCCAGTGCCCCCTGACCCTGCCCGCGATCCGCGAGGCCCACGCGGCACGGCTCATGCGCAACGAGCAGCCATCCGGCCCGTCAGCCAGCCGCCCATCCAGCAACCCTGCCACCACCATCGCGTCCGGCAGCAGCGCAGGTGGCGCTGGGGAGGCGGGGACAGGTCGCGATGACATCGTGCCCGAGGCGACCGAATCCCCCGGCGGCCAGCCGGTCGCGGATGACAACCGTGGTTCTGGCGCACGCCGCCAAAGCACCCGTGCGCCAGCCGGCGATTCCGACGTGCTGCTTTTCGAAGCTGACCCGGTGATCCGCGACCATCTC